>Ga0209456_10000035_pt1 | contig 62498 bp, 69 predicted proteins | sample COG_11_FD_184755 | JGI IMG/M metagenome (GOLD analysis project Ga0209456, IMG submission 184755) | Pelagic marine sediment microbial communities from the LTER site Helgoland, North Sea, for post-phytoplankton bloom and carbon turnover... | ecosystem: Environmental > Aquatic > Marine > Neritic...
TGGCCGGTGTACGTAACGTACTCGCGAAGAGCTACGGCTCGCGCAACCCGATCAATGTTGTTCGCGCAACGATCAAGGGACTGTCGGAGATTCATTCACCGCAGGCCATCGCAGCGAAGCGCGGCAAGAAAGTTAAGGAGATCCTGGCTTAATCGCCGGGAGAACAGATCATGGCGAAGCCAAAAGAGTTGAAGGTCACGCTGGTCAAGAGCAAGCACGGGCGGCTGAAGAGCCACAAAGCCTGCGTTGTCGGACTGGGGTTACGTCGCATGCACCACACGGTGACAGTTGCGGACACGCCCGAGAACCGCGGCATGATCAACCGTGTTTCATACCTGCTATCGGTAGAGGAAGCCTGACATGCGTCTTAACGAATTGTCGCCCAGTAAGGGTGCGAAAACAGAAGGCAAGCGCAAGGGTCGCGGTCATTCCGCGGGCCAGGGTAAGACGAGTGGTCGCGGCCATAAGGGCCAGCACGCTCGCTCCGGCGGTTACCACAAGGTTGGATTCGAAGGCGGCCAGATGCCGCTGCAACGTCGCCTGCCCAAGGTTGGCTTCCGTTCGCGCATGGCCAAGTACACGGCAGAGTTGCGTTTGCACGAACTCGAGCTGCCGGAAGCAGACGTCATAGATATGGACGTGCTGAAGAAGGCCAATCTTGTACCGGCTTTTGTGACCAAGATTAAGGTCATCAAGTCTGGCGAGATCAAGAAGGCGGTCAAGCTCAAGGGTCTGGCGGTCACCAAAGGTGCCCGTGCGGAAATCGAGAAAGCTGGCGGAAGCATCGAAGATTAATGTAGGAGCGCGTCTTACGCGCGAATGAACCAAGTATGGCGAAGAAGCCCCAACAAAATCCGGCCGAACTGGCGAAGCAGGCGAGCAAGCTTGGCGAACTGAAGGTTCGTCTTGCGTTCCTCGTGGGCGCGCTGATCGTATACCGCGTTGGCACCTTTATCCCGGTGCCCGGCGTGGACCCGGTTGCGCTCGCCCAATGGTTCCAGGAACAGTCGGGCGGCATGCTCGGCATGTTCAACATGTTCTCCGGTGGCGCGTTGTCTCGATTCGGCATATTCGCACTCGGCATCATTCCGTACATTTCGTCGTCCATTATCATGCAGATGGCCAGCCACATCGTTCCGCAGTTACAGCAGCTGCGTAAGGAAGGTGAACAGGGCCGTCGGCAGATCGTTAAGTACACGCGCTACGGCACAGTCGCGCTGGCGAGTTTCCAGTCCATCGCAGCGGCAAGCTTCTTGCAGAATCAGGGCACGCTCGTCGTCAATCCGGGTCCCGCGTTCCTTATTACAGCGTGCATTACGCTGGTGACAGGCACGGTCTTCCTGATGTGGCTGGGCGAACAGATTACGGAACGTGGTATCGGTAACGGTATCTCGATGATCATTCTCGCAAGCATCGTCTCAGGTCTGCCCGCGGCTATCGCAGGCACAGCGGATCTCGTTCGTAATGGTGAGATGGCCGCGATTACCGCGATCCTGATGCTGATCGGTGGCATTGCGGCGATCGTATTTGTGACCTTCATGGAGCGGGCACAGCGCCGTATTACGGTCAACTACGCCCGGCGTCAGCAAGGTCGCAAGATGTTCCAGGCGCAGAGCACGTTCCTGCCGTTCAAGATCAACATGTCGGGTGTTATCCCGCCGATCTTTGCCTCGAGCATCCTGATGTTTCCGGCAACGATTGCACAATTCTTCGGCCAGTCTGCCGATCCCAACGCTGTACAGCGGGCGCTGCAGACCATTGGTGCGAACCTCGGTCCGGGTCAGCCTGTCTACGTGTTGCTGTACGCAGCGATGATTATTTTCTTCTGCTTCTTCTACACGGCGCTGATGTACAACTCCAAGGACACAGCGGACAACCTGAAGAAGGCAGGCGCATTCCTGCCGGGAATCCGGCCGGGCGCCCATACGGCGGAATACATTGACCGGGTCCTGACCCGACTGACGTTCTGGGGCGCGCTTTACATCGCTGGCGTATGCCTCCTGCCCGAGTTCGTTCGCATGTTCTACCCGAGCATGCCGTTCAGCTTCGGTGGCACGTCGCTGCTGATCCTGGTCGTGGTCACGATGGACTTCATGTCACAAATGCAGGCACATGCCATGAGTCACCAGTACGAAGGCATGATGCAAAAAGCCAACTTAAGAAACTACGGCAGGGGTGGGCAGCCCAGGTAGGGTTGGCACACGTATTAGGAGCACGCTCATGAAAGTAAGAGCATCAGTTAAAAAGATGTGCAGAAACTGCAAGATTATTCGCCGTAACGGTGTTGTGCGGGTGATCTGCACTGACGCACGGCACAAGCAGCGCCAGGGTTGATTCCCGCGCTATTGATGAGGATTTGTTAAGTGGCACGTATAGCAGGCATAAACATCCCGTTGAACAAGCACGTCGTGATTGCACTGACGTCGATCTTCGGAATCGGAGACACGCGCGCGAAGCAGATTTGCGAAGCCGCCGGCGTTCCTCAGAGCACGCCGGTTAAGGATCTTGCGGAGCCCGAAGTTGAGAAGCTTCGTAAGGCCGTAGCAATTTTCACGGTCGAAGGTGATTTGCGTCGTGAAACGTCGATGAACATCAAGCGATTGATGGACCTCGGTTCTTACCGTGGTATCCGTCATCGTCGTGGGTTGCCGCTCCGCGGCCAACGCACTCGTACGAACGCCCGGACCCGCAAGGGACCGAAGCGCCCGATTAAACGATAGTAGGAGCGGCCGCAGGCCGCGAATATAACTATGGCAGAACCAAAAAAGAAGAAGGTTAAAAAGCACGTTGTTGACGCTATCGCGCACATTCATGCTTCCTTCAACAACACGATTATCACGATTACCGATCGGCAGGGTAATGCCCTGTCCTGGGCTACGGCCGGCGGTTGCGGTTTCCGTGGTTCGCGTAAATCAACCCCGTTCGCGGCTCAGGTTGCATCGGACAAAGCGGGCCGTGCGGCTCTCGAGTTTGGTGTCAAGAATGTTGACGTGCGCGTTCGTGGGCCAGGCCCGGGCCGTGAGTCAGCGGTTCGCGCCCTGAATGCCCTGGGTTTCCGTATTCAAAACATTGAGGACGTGACGCCAATTCCGCACAACGGATGTCGTCCGCCCAAGAAACGCCGCGTGTAGAGGCTGAACAATGGCAAGATATTTAGGACCAAAGTGCAAACTGTCCCGCCGCGAAGGCACGGATCTGTTTCTGAAGAGTGGCGTACGGCCGCTCGAGTCGAAGTGCAAGCTCGAGGTACCTCCGGGTGGCCCGACACAACGTCGTCCGCGTATGTCGGACTACGGTTTGCAGCTCCGTGAGAAGCAGAAACTGCGTCGCATGTACGGTGTACTCGAGCGTCAGTTCCGCAATTATTACAAGCGTGCTGCCCAATTGAAGGGTTCGACGGGTGAGAACCTGTTGCGCCTCCTCGAGGGTCGTCTCGATAACACGGTTTATCGCATGGGATTTGCTTCGACGCGTGCCGAGGCTCGCCAGCTCGTGAGCCACAAGAGCATCGAGGTTAACGGCAAAGTCGTTAACATCCCGTCTGCCCAGATCAAAGCTGGGGACGCAATTACGATTCGCGAGAAAGCGAAAAAGCAATTGCGCATCCAGAGCGCGATGGAAATTGCGAGCCAGGTCGGCCTGCCCGAGTGGGTAGATGTCGACGCCAAGAAGATGGCAGGTGTTTTGAAGGCGTTGCCTGATCGTGAAGACATTCTTCCCGACATCAACGAAAACCTCGTCGTCGAGCTGTACTCGAAGTAATCGGAGGGTATTTACCCATGCAGGAATCTGTACACGAATTTCTGAAACCGCGCGTCGTCAAAGTGACGCCGGTCAACGATCTGCAAGCAAAAGTAGTTATCGAGCCGTTCGAACGCGGCTTTGGCCACACGCTCGGCAATGCGCTGCGCCGCATTCTGCTGTCGTCCATGCCTGGCGCTGCGATCACGGAAGCCGAGATCGAGGGTGTACTCCACGAGTACACGAGTATTGAAGGCGTGCAGGAAGATGTCGTCGATATTCTCCTCAACCTGAAGCAGGTAGCCGTCACGATGAACACTCGTGACACAGCCGAGCTTCGCGTGTCGAAGAAGGGCCCGGGCCCGGTGACAGCTGGTGACATTCAGCTGGATCATGATGTCGAAATCATGAACCCCGAGATGGTGATCGCCAACCTGACCAAGGCTGGTGAACTGAATATGGTTCTCAGGGTCGAGCGTGGCCGCGGCTATCGTCCGGCCACTCAGCGCCCGGTATTCGAAGAGCAGGCTGGCCCGATCGGTCGTCTTCAGCTCGATGCCTCGTTTAGCCCGATCGTTCGCGTGACCTACAACGTCGAAGCGGCCCGTGTTGAACAGCGCACTGACCTCGACAAACTGCTGATCGATATCGAAACGAACGGCACGATCGATCCTGAAGAGGCTATTCGCCGCGCTGGCAGTATCCTCAAGGATCAGCTGTCCGTCTTCGTTGACCTGCAAGGTCAGGAAGAAGGCACGGGTGCCCAGGCCGAGAACCAGGTAGATCCGATTCTCCTGCGCCCGGTCGACGAGCTGGAACTCACGGTTCGTTCAGCTAACTGCCTCAAGGCAGAGAACATCATGTACATCGGTGACCTCGTGCAGCGAACCGAAGTTGAACTCCTGAGGACGCCGAACCTTGGCAAGAAGTCTCTCACGGAGATCAAGGAAGTACTCGAAGGTCATGGACTCGGTCTCGGAATGCACCTGGATAACTGGCCGCCGGCCAGCCTGCGTCCCGAGCATGAGCTCATGATGTAATCCAAGGAATACGAAGATGCGTCATAGAAAATCCGGTCGTCGACTGGGTCGTAACAGCTCACACCGCAAGGCCATGTTCCGCAACATGGCTACGTCGATGTTGATGCACGAAACGATCCGCACGACGTTACCCAAAGCCAAAGAACTGCGCCGTGTGGTCGAGCCGCTTATTACGCTCGCCAAGGAAGACAGCGTCGCGAATCGTCGTCTTGCATTCAATCGCCTGAGGGACAAGGAAGTTGTCGGCAAGCTGTTCTCGGAGATCGGTCCGCGTTTCAAGGAGCGTCCAGGTGGCTACCTGCGCATCCTGAAGACCGGTCCGCGCCCGGGCGATGCGGCGCCGATGGCAATCGTTATGCTGACGGAGCTTGCCGAGCAGGAAGTGGCAACCGAAGAGTAGGAACGGCAAGCGGCCGCGATACCGACAATACGTAAAAGCCGGGCTTAGCCTGGCTTTTTTTATGCCCTAGCATTGTTGCATGACCACATTTCGCGGGAAAACAGTCTCGCTGGTACTTGGGAGCGGCGGTGCTCGCGGGCTCGCGCACATCGGCGTAATCCATGTACTTGAGGAGCGCGGCTACGACATCCGCTCGGTCGCCGGCTGCTCGGCTGGTGCGCTCGTAGGCGGAATCTATGCGGCGGGCAAGCTGACCGAGTACGAACACTGGGTACGCAATGTCACCAAGTTCGACATGGTCTCGTGGATGGACATCGCCTGGGTTGGCGGCGGCCTGATGAAAGGCGACAAGATCATCGAGCAGATGAAGAAGCTGGTTGGCGACTGCCTGATCGAGGACCTGCCCATTCCATTCACGGCTGTCGCGACCGAGTTACAGAGCGGACGGGAGGTCTGGCTCAGCGAAGGTTCGTTGTTCGATGCCATCCGGTCGTCCTGTTCGTTGCCGATTTTTTTCACGCCGGCGAAGTATCGCGAGAAGATGCTCGTTGATGGCGGCGTTGTTAATCCTGTACCGATTGCGCCGGTGTTCGACGATCACACTGACCTGACGCTTGCTGTCAATCTCGGCGGCAAGCCGACCGGGGATCACAGGTACGACGGCAGAAAGAATCTCAGCGCGGCCGATGTTGCCTACCTCGTATACGACGCTATGCAGAGCACTATCGCGCGGCAGAAACTGGCCGCTTACCCGCCCGACATGATAATCGAGATCCCGCGTGACGCGGCCCGCACGTTTGATATCGATCGAGCCGGTGAAATTGTCGAAATTGGACGAAAAGCGGCAGAAGAGGTGCTGCTTCAGGTCGCATAATTATGTAAAAAGACGAAGAAAGTAACGTAAATTCAGTGAGTTATCGTAATCACGCATTTGTGAGTCGGCTCACAGTGAAAATTGGCCAAGAGGCATAAAGTTATACGTGGTAGTCGCCCACCGGGCGGCTGGAATGTTGGAGCCGGACCATTAGCAACGACAACGAAGCGTTTGATGACTGCGTAATCCTGTCGAAGGAAGCCTTCGATCCGGATGCCGTGTTCCTGGACGACATCGTCGATGACGATGTGCTGCCTTACCTGAGTCTTGAGGTGGACGGCCTGACGACCGCGCGAGAAGGCAAGAAGGGCAAGCTCGAGATGCGTCCCGAGGACGCCGCGGCAAACGAGCCCATTAGACCCGACACCACGATGCCTGTGGCTGTGCTCGAACCGGAACAGCTCGAAGTGTATGGGTGGGAATCTTCTCTCTGGAAGAAGATCAAGGGCTACCTGGGCTTCTAGTCGATCAGAGCATCGCGGTCATTGGCGGCCGACGGCCGCTGCTACGCGTATACTCTCTTCATGATTTTCAAAGACAAGACCGTCATTATTACCGGCGGATCCGAAGGTGTGGGCGCGGCTACCGCACGCCTGCTCGCCGAAGCCCGCGCGAATCTCGTGCTTGTTGCACGCAATAAGAAGAATCTCGAGACCATCGCCGCTGAGCTACGTGACAAGACACGGGTCGAAATATTCGCGATGGACGTAACCGACGCCGACGCGTGCAATGACCTGTTCAAAAAGGCGGCCTTTGAGTTCGGCCGCGTCGATGTACTTGTTAACAATGCCGGCTTTCACGCGCGCGGCAACGTACGGGATGTAGACGCCGCAGATCTGGGCAGGATTATTGACGTCAATCTGCGGGCACCCATCGTTCTTACTCGATTGGCGTTGCCTTACCTGGAAGAGGCCGGTGGCGGTGCGATTATCAATGTTGCGTCGCTGCATGGACGCCTCGCAAGCGTGGGTGCGACAACCTATTCGTCCAGCAAATTCGGCCTACGCATCTTCACTCTTGCTTTACATGAGGAATTGCAGGGCACAGGAATCAAGGCCGCTGTGGTTTCGCCCGGTCCGATCGACACCGGCTTTATCATGACGAACCTGGTCAATGTCGATGATATTGTCTTTTCCCAGCCCATGAGTACGGCCGAAGAGGTCGCACAGGCAATCCTGGATCTGTGCGGCAATAACGTGCGGGAACTCGCAATGCCGAGGTCCAGTGGCTGGCTTACGTCAGTGGCTTACGTGATGCCATGGGTAGGCAGGATTCTGAAGCCGATCCTGGAAAAGAAAGGGGCGAGAGTGAAGGCGAAACTCAAAGACGAGCAAAAGCGTCGCGAGTCAGATTCTCCTGACCACTAGCCATTACTCGAATGTCGTCTTCGATGCGCACGCCTCCGTATGGGCGCAGCCAGTCAACGGTCTTCCAGTTCACGTGATCTTCGCCGGGTGTGCCACGCAATTTCTCGAGTAGCATATCGATCACATAGAGGCCCGGTTCGATGGTCAGCACCATGTCTTCATCGAGTACCCGGGTCAGCCTGAGAAAAGGATGACCGCTTGGTGGATCGATGATAGTGCCAGCCTCATTTTCCTGGTGTCCGCCGACATCATGTACCTGGATGCCGAGCAGATGGCCGAGACCGTGCGGGAAAAATGTCGAAGTTACGCCGGTTTCCAAAAGCGTATCCGGGTCGCCCGTCGCGAGTTCGGCATCGACGAGCAGCGCGGCCAGCGTCTTATGGGTATCGACATGCAACTCGCGATAATCAATGCCGGCCTGCACGCGAGCAACGATTTCCAGCTCCATCGCATCCATGCGATCTATGAGATCCTGAAACCGCTGATCGCCATTCGAGTAGGTACGCGTGATGTCCGACGCGTACCCATGCACCTGCGCACCTGCATCGATCAGGAATGAACGAATCGTCTCGGGAGCCTTGCGATCAAGGTCGGTGTAATGCAGCACAGCGCCGTGCTCGTTGAGCGCGATGATATTGCCATACGGTAGTTCAGGGTCAGTGTGGCTGACAGCCTTGCAGTAGGCACGGTGAATATCGAACTCGGGCTCGCCGGCACGGAATGCAGCTTCGGCAGCAACATGGCCTGCAGCGCCGCGCTGCGCAGCCAATCGCATTACGGCCAGTTCGTATTCTGTCTTTACGCCACGCGCGAAGTGCAGGATATTGACCGCCGTGGTGGGATTGACGCGCTCAACGCCGAAGGCCAGCGCTGCGTCCTCAAATTCGCCGATCGCAATGCATTTCTCACGGTCCTCCGGCAGATGTGCGGCGATGTCGTCGATCGAGTGCACGACTCGGACGTCGAATTGCGAGGTCCAGTAACCGTCGGGTGCGCCGGGCACGACATGCCAGTAGTCGCGAGGCTGGTAGTAGATCAGGACCGGTGTCTCTCCGGGCGTATGGACCACATAGGAGAATGGCAGTGCCGTCAGCGGTGCCCAGCTGACGAAATGCGGGTTCGCCTTGAACGGGTAATAGTTATCGTCGAGAAACGCCAGCTTTGGATTACCCGAGTAGATAAGGGCATGGCTGGCACCGGCTTTCTCCAGGGCGTAGTCGTGGCGCGCCATCACGGTTTCGAGGTGACCGCCATAAAGTGCGCTGAGTGCGGGGTTCTTGTCTGTGTAGTCTGCGTTCATCTGGCAATAATACCCTGTTGCCGAGGTTGGCGGCGAGTGCCATCATTGGCAGCCCCGATGGGGTATGGAGCATAGGATGAGACGAGAAGCATGGTGGTTCTGCGGCATTTGTTTGATTTTCGGGAATATCGGCATGGCGGCTGACCCGGGCTACGATCGTGTAGCGGGGCGTGCGCTTGCGTCACGCTCGGAGGTGATAGCACCACACGGAATGGCGGCCACGAGCCAGCCGCTTGCCACACAAATCGCACTCGATATTCTCAGGGCGGGCGGCAGCGCTGTCGATGCGGCCATCGCTGCCAATGCTGCGCTCGGCCTGATGGAACCGACCGGAAACGGCATCGGTGGGGACCTCTTCGCAATTGTCTGGGATGCACAAAAGAAAGAACTGACGGGTCTCAATGCGTCGGGGCGCGCACCCATGGCAATGACCCTGGAGTACTTCCAGGAAAACGGCATTGAGAAGATCCCTCCCTTTGGTCCATTACCGGTTAGTGTGCCGGGCGCAGTGGACGGCTGGTACGAGTTGCATGGCCGCTATGGCCGCCTCCCCATGAAAGCCATCCTCGCGCCCACTATTGAGTACGCTCGCGATGGGTTCCCGGTATCGGAGGTCATTGCCTACTACTTCCAGTCCAACAAGAAACGCATAGGGCACTACCCGGGGTTTGCCGAGACCTACATGCCGGGCGGCGACGTGCCGAAGAAAGGAGAGATGTTCAGGAACCCACGACTTGCGAACACGCTCGAAGCGATAGCAGAGAAAGGACGTGACGAATTCTACAAAGGCGACATCGCAAGAAAGATCGATGCCTACATGGCGGAGCAGGGCGGTTTGCTCAGCTACGACGATCTCGCTGCACATACATCGGAGTGGGTGACGCCGGTCTCGACCAATTACCGTGGCTGGGATGTCTACGAATTACCGCCAAATGGGCAGGGAATCGCTGCCCTGCAGATACTGAATATTCTCGAGGGCTTTGATATCGCCTCGATGGGATTTGGCAGCGCCGAGTACCTGCACACACTGGTCGAGGCGAAGAAACTCGCATTTGAGGATCGCGCGAAGTACTACGTTGATATGGATTTCGCGGATGTACCGGTCGACTGGCTGGTCTCGAAAGAGTACGCGGCTGAGCGCCGCGAGCTGATATCGCCTGAAAAGGCATCGCTGTCCTTGCCCGCTGGCGATGCGAAACTGGAAGAGGGTGACACGATTTATCTCACGGTGGCGGACAGCGACGGCAACATGGTGTCACTGATTCAGAGTAACTACCGGGGAATGGGCTCCGGTATGACGCCAGGCGACCTGGGATTCGTATTGCAGGACCGCGCCGAGCTGTTTGCCCTGGATGCGGACCACGCAAATGTGGTTGAAGGGGGTAAGCGCCCGTTCCACACGATTATCCCCGCATTCGTAATGAAGGACGGCGAGCCGCTGATAAGCTTTGGCCTGATGGGCGGCGCCATGCAGCCGCAGGGTCATGCGCAAATAGTTGTGAACATGGTCGACTTCGGCATGAACCTGCAGGAGGCAGGCGACGCGGCGCGCGTTAATCACACCGGCTCATCGCAACCGACCGGGACCGAAATGACCGATGGCGGCGTGCTGCACCTCGAAAACGGATTCAGTACCGCGGTGCGGGAAGAGCTCGAACGAAAAGGTCATACCCTGGGCGGGTCCAATGGCAGCTTCGGCGGTTACCAGGCAATCATGTTTGATAAGGAAGAAGGCGTGTACTATGGCGCCTCGGAAGTAAGAAAGGACGGCCAGGCCGCAGGTTACTAGGAATGACGCAGGATGTTTATCTGACCGGCATTACCACGACAGGTACGCCGCATATCGGGAACTACGTGGGCGCCATTCGGCCGGGTATCGAGGCCAGCAAGGATCTCGAAACCAGGCACTTCTACTTCCTCGCGGACTATCATTCGCTGGCAAAGAGCGAAGACCCCGACAAGATCGTTCAGTCCACGCTCGAGATTGCGGCCGCGTGGATGGCACTGGGTCTGGACACCGAGCATGCCTATTTTTACCGGCAGTCGGACATCCCCGAAATACCCGAGCTCACGTGGATACTGCATGGCATGACAGCCAAGGGCCTCATGAACCGCGCGCATTCCTACAAAGCCTCCGTGCAGGTGAACATTGAGAGTGGTAACAAGGACCCGGATAAAGGCGTCATGATGGCGCTGTTCAGCTATCCGATCCTGATGGCGGCGGACATCCTGATGTTCAAGTCCACCAGGGTTCCGGTCGGCCAGGACCAGAAGCAGCACGTTGAGATGGCCCGCGATATCGCGCAGCGCTTTAATCACAATTATGGCGAAACGCTCGTGTTGCCGCAGGCTGTCATCGGAGACGACACCGCGGTTCTCAAGGGTCTCGACGGACGAAAGATGTCGAAGAGCTACAACAACACAATTCCATTGTTTGCTCCGGAAAAGCGACTGCGCAAGTTGATCATGAAGATCAAGACCAACAGCCTCGAGCCGGGTGAGCCGAAAGAGACGGAAGGCAGTACGCTGTACGATATTTACAAAGCGTTTGCGACGCCCGACGAAATGGCCGAGGTGGCGAAAGCCTTCGCCGACGGTATCGCGTGGGGCCAGATGAAGCAGCAATTGTTCGAGTACATCAATGAGCACATGAAGCCCGCCCGCGAAGAGTACGATCGGCTGATCGCCGATCCTGCTATGGTTGAAGCAGAGCTAAAGAAGGGCGCGGAACGTGCACGCGAATTGTCAGTGCCGTATCTTGCACAGATAAGAGACGCGATCGGAATCAGGAAGCTGGGCTAGGAAAATGAGCAACGAACGAATCAAAGACCTGCTGGCGCAGTTGCGAGAGGAAATCGGCAAAGCGGATGTGGATGAGGAGCTGCAGCAGCTCATGGGCGATCTGGACAATGACATCCACAGCGTGATCGAGAACGACACCGACGCGGGCGCGTTGGTAGAGCGGGCAACAGGACTCGAAGCCAATTTCGCCGTTAAACATCCTGCGGCTGCGCGCTTCTTACGCGAGGTTATCGACACCCTTGCGAGGATGGGTATCTAGTCTCAAAAGCATGTGTTGAATAGAGCGATTATCCCTTCCGCACTGGTCGCGCTGGCGCTTGCCGGTGGCCTTGGGCATGCTGCGCCCGAAACTGTTCTGTTCTGCAACTACGACGTCGTATTGACCGCCGATGACAGTGTCGGCCAGATCAATAGTCGGGCTCGAGTCCGCGACGGGCATGTCGTCCCGATCGAGTTCCAGGATCACAAGATCGATATCCTGGTGGCCAGCAGTAGCGAAAGTGGTGTCGAGTTCGCGATCACCTTATTCGAGCGACACGAGGAATACTGGTACCGGATCAACCCGGAACCGTTACAGTTCAGCGGAGAGCTTGGCATCCCGGTGCAATACCAATGGAGCGACGGCGACCTGTCGCTGGATATCGCGATTTCCGTCTCTGGCCAACGTCGCCTAGAATAGCCGGATGCGGTTTGTCTCCAAAGTCGATGGGTGGATGATACCGGTCATGCTTTTGACCATCGGGGGAATGATCTGGGCGCTCATAGCCGTGATGATCACCGAGACGCCCTGGCCCGTTCGGTTGGCCACCGCGGCAGTTACGCTCCTTGTGCTCGCCCTGTTGTTTGCGATCTTCACGCGAACGCATTACACCGTCGAGCATGGTGATTTGCAGGTTGTCTCCGGGCCGTTCAGGCGCACGATTCCACTCGCCGAGATCACGAGTATCGAGCCGACGCGCAACCCGTTGTCGTCACCCGCCCTGTCGCTGGATCGATTGAAGGTGTCCTATGGCGACAAGAAATACGTGCTTGTCTCCCCGGCGGACAAGGCCGGGTTCCTGAGCGCCATCCAGAACTCAACTCGGCGTAGCGAATCGTGAACGCGGCCGCCCGCCGTGATCACTGGGAGACTGTCTACAGTAATAAGAAGTCCACCGATGTATCGTGGTTTCAACCTCGGCCCGAGCGATCTTTGCAGTTGGTAGAAAGAACGGCTGTAGACTGCGACGATGCGATCATCGATATCGGTGGTGGGGCGTCGACACTGGTCGACCACTTGCTCGATGATGGCTTTACCGACATCACGGTGCTGGATGTCGCGGGCAAACCCCTGGAACGAGCTCGGGAGCGGCTCGGCGAGCGCGCAACGGACGTCGAGTGGATTGTCTCCGACGTAACGGCGTTTCGGCCGTCGAGAACGTGGCAGCTTTGGCATGACCGGGCGGCATTGCATTTTCTGATCGATGAACAGGATCGGGTACGTTACGTTGAGGTTCTCAAAAAGGCCCTGGTGCCTGGCGGTCATTTCGTACTTGCCACATTTGGGCCTGATGGGCCACAAACGTGCAGCGGGCTCGAGATTCGGCGCTACAGTATCGATATGGTTGAGGATCTGCTGGGCCCCGGGTTCGTATTGCAGTCCCAGGAACTCGAGAATCACATAACACCGATGGGCTCGAAGCAGCAATTTCTGTATTCCTGCTGGACCAGGAGGGAGTAATGACACAGATCGACATGATTCTCGGAGCCTGGCATTGAGCGACTGGCAGCTCGAGACGGAGCGACTCTTTCTGCGGCGCGTTACCCTGGATGATGCCGGCCTTATGCTGGCCGTCTGGAATGACCCGGCATTCGTCCGCAATGTCGGCGACCGGGGAATCCGGACGACCGAGCAGGCCCGAGAGGCGATGATGGCGGGCGCGCTCAAGTTGTACGAGGACTACGGATACGGTCCCTATAGCATGGTGTTGAAATCCGATGGATCGCCGATCGGTATTTGTGGCCTGTTCAGACGGGACAACCTGGAGGACCCTGACATCGGATTCGCAGTCTTGCCGGACTATTGTTCCAGGGGTTATGCCGGGGAAGCTGCAGTCGCAGTCGTCACGCACGCAAGGGACGATCTGGGTATACGAAAGTTGACCGCGATCGTATCGCCCGGGAATTCTCCATCGATCGGCCTGATTGAGAAGCTGGGGTTGGCGTTCGAGAGAATGGTTACAATGCCCGGTGATGAGGAAGCGATCCGTCTCTACAGTGCCATACTGATGCAGGAGTGATATGGAATTCTTGAAGAGCGACGGGGCCCGAACCGGGCTATTCTTTGGCGCCACGTCCGGCGTCATCACGACGATCGGCCTGATCGTCGGACTGAACTCGGGTACCCGGTCGATTACGGCAGTCCTCGGGGGCATTCTGGTCATTGCCGTCGCCGACGCGATGTCTGACGCGTTGGGAATTCACCTGGCTGAAGAGGCCGACCCAAATACAGACCACGGCCATGTCTGGGCGGCGACAATAATGACATTCCTGACGAAGTTCGTCTTCTCGATCAGCTTCGCGGTGCCATTGTTGTTGCTGCCGCTGACGACAGCGGTGGCGGTCTCGGTAGCGTGGGGTCTGTTCGTCATCGTCGTGCTCAGCTATTTCCTTGCGAAATCGCAGGACGAATCGCCGTTTTACATCATCGGCGAGCATCTTGGCATCGCGATTCTCGTGCTCGTGTTCTCGCACTATATCGGCGTATGGGTGGCAGCAACATTCGGCTAGGAGGGACTCTATGGGACAGGCAAGACGACTTGCGTCGAATTTCGTCATTCTGAATGACCGGGTCAACGCCGAGCAGCCTGTGCGCGGGTCGGACTGATGAGCGACGAAAAAATCACCTGGCGGCAACTGCGGGAATTTGCAGACGTCGATCTGACGAAGTCATTCGTCTTGTCGTGGCACACCGAAGGCGAATCACTGGTCATCGATATCGACCTCTATCTTGAACCAAAGCACCCGTTTTACGAGAAACCACGGCCAGCTGAGAAGATCTGTATCCGGCCGGCGAGTATCGAGTTTCCATACTGTGAAGAACTGCGGGCAGATACGATAGATAGTGGCGAAGTTGTTGAAATGACAAGGAAACTTGCTCACGGTGCAATCAGTGACCTGTACGTCCCCGAGGATGGCCGATACGCAATCAGTGGGGAATTTGGTACCGTGTCGGTGATCGCCGAGCGTCCAATATTAAGACTAAAAGGGCCATAGCGCCGGGAGACGCCATGAGAGCTGAGAACCGTATCGACTATGTCGAGATACCTGTCACCGATATGAAGAAGGCGCGGCCTTTCTTTGAGGCGATGTTTGGCTGGGAATTCCAGGAGTGGGGTGATGAATACTTCAGTTTCAGCGACGGCCGCCTGGATGGCGGTATGCGCTTGTCGTCCGAACCGGCGCCGGCGACAGGCGTGCTCCTGGTGTTCTTCAGCGAAGATCTCGAACGCGATGTGGAGCGTGTCAAGGAACTCGGTGGGACGATCAGCCAGGAGATATTTTCGTTTCCTGGTGGTCGCCGTTTTCACTTCATCGATCCAGTTGGCACCGAGTTCGCCATCTGGGCCGAAATCGACGAGTAGCGGAGTTTCGTAGATGGCAATACAAATTGAACATCCTTGCGTCCAACACAAGCTCGGTATTATTCGTGATGTCGAGACCGGCCATAAGCGCTTTCGCGAGCTCGCCACCGAAATTACGAAGTTCGTCTGCTATGAGGCCCTCAAGAACATCAAGACCAAAGAGGTGAAGGTCGAGACGCCGGTCGCGGAAGCGACTTGCCGTAAGATCGATACAGACATTGTCGTCGTACCGATTCTGCGAGCCGGTGTCGGGATGCTCGAGGGAATCCTCGAGCTGGTACCGACGGCACGCGTTGGTTTCGTCGGGCTCTATCGGGACGAGGAAACCAAACAGCCGGTGACCTACTACGAGCGCTTCCCGCGGCAGATCAAGGGCGGTACCTGCATCGTTATCGACCCGATGTTAGCGACAGGTGGTTCGACCGTAGCTGCGCTGGATCTTCTGAAAAGCAGCGGCGCGGAGGATATCGTCGTTATTTGTATCGTTACCTGTCCCGAAGGCATCGAGCTGGTTGAGGAAGCGCACCCTGACGTCAAGATCTACGCGGCTGCCATCGACGAGAAACTCAACGAGAAGAAATACATTGTCCCGGGCCTGGGCGATGCGGGCGACCGATTGTTTGGAACCTCTCACCAATAGGGGCGAGCGGTATGGCGGAAAACAAGACCAGAGCGACCAGGGCAAGCGTCAAGGATTTCATGAACTCGATTGATGACAAGCAGATGCGCGCGGATGCACGCAAGGTGGCCGCCATGATGCGCAGGGCCACGGGCAAGCGAGCCAGGATGTGGGGTACGAGCATTGTGGGGTACGGCACCTACCACTATCGCTACGCGAGCGGTCGCGAAGGCGACTTCATGATCACGGGGTTTTCGCCGCGCAAGCAGGCACTGACCGTATACATCATGCCCGGCTTCACTCCGTTCGATACACTCATGGCAAAACTCGGGAAGTACAAGACGGGCAAATCCTGTCTTTACATTAAACGGCTTGCCGACGTCGATGAGAATGTACTGGAACGACTGATCGATGATTCAGTCGAACACATGCGCAGGAAATACGAAACCCGGTGAGACTGTCATGACCAATGAAATCATCAGTTCGAAGCTCGATGGCAAGACGCTGATCATCGAAACGAGCGAAGGCACGAAGTCCTACGACACCAAATTTGTGGTAGCGGGCCTGCTCGTGTTCGTCGCCCGTGGGAGCGGGCAAATCGAACCGGAGGAGTCGGCAAAGATTGTCGCGCTGATCCAGGACTATTTCTGCATGCAGGGGGGTGAAGCCCTCGAATTAATTACAACGGTGATGTCTGATTTGGCGGACAATCCTGCACTTGCCGAGCCATTAGTCGATCTCGGCGTATCATTATCCGACGGCGATAAGGAGGACATTGCCTTAATGGGTCTAAAAGTTATTGCCGCCGATGGCCATCGAGACGTCGCCGAGATGGAGCAATTCAATTTCGCCATGGGGGCGCTTGGCGTAGCTCCCGAGGTCGTGCACCGCGCATTCGGGCGGTACTTTGCCGAGACGATGCCCGGCGCATAAGCGACAGGAATACTCGGAATGCAAGCGACGATCAAGAACTTCCTGAAAATGGAGTCTGCCGGCGGCATTGTGCTGATGGCTGCCTCCGTACTCGCGATGATCGCCGCCAATTCCGGCGCTGCGAGCCTCTACGGCTACTTCATCGAGACGCCTGTGGAAGTTCGCGTCGGCGCGCTGCAGATTGCCAAGCCTTTATTCCTGTGGGTGAACGACGGCCTCATGGCGATCTTCTTCTTCCTGGTCGGGCTCGAACTCAAGCGCGAGTTTCTCGAGGGAGAGCTGTCACAGTTATCAAATGTCGTATTGCCAGCGGTGGGAGCGGTTGGCGGCATCATCGTACCCGTGGGCATCTACCTGCTAATCAACCAGGACGACCCTGAGGGATTCAATGGCTGGGCGATCCCGGCAGCAACGGATATCGCATTTGCACTCGGTATCTTGTCGCTACTCGGCAGCCGCGTTCCATTGTCACTCAAGATTTTCCTCGTGTCGCTGGCAATTTTCGATGATGTCAGCGCCATCGTAATCATCGCGATCTTCTATTCGGCAGAGCTGTCAACGCCCGCCATGCTCACCGCGATCGCATGCTTGCTTGTTCTGACGACAATGAGTTGGCGTAAAGTCATGAGCGTGTCGTCGTACGTCTTCGTCGGAGTGATCATGTGGGTTGCCGTATTGAAGTCGGGCGTCCACGCGACGCTTGCCGGTGTCGCACTCGCCGCCTTCATTCCGATGCGCGATCCGGACAGGCCCGACTACTCGCCACTGCGGGAACTGGAACACGACCTGCACTACGTCGTGGCTTTCGGTGTACTACCCATGTTCGCATTCGTTAACGCCGGAATTGACTTTGGCGGTCTTGAACTTGAAGACCTGCTGCACAAGGTGCCGTTGGGTATCGCTGCGGGCCTGTTCGTAGGCAAACAGCTTGGGATCTTCCTGTTGTGCCTCGGGGCAATCAAACTGGGCGTCGCCCGTATGCCGAAAGGCGCGAACTGGGGCAGCCTCTACGGCGTGTCGATCCTGTGCGGTGTCGGTTTCACGATGAGTTTGTTTGTCGGGTCGCTGGCCTTCGAAAACGTGGCGGTCAGTCAGGAAGCAGTTTTTGATGAGCGCATCGGTATTTCCATCGGTTCCCTGCTGTCCGGCGTCATGGGCTACATCGTATTGCACCTGTCCCTGCCCAAATCCAGAAGCTGAGCATGGGCTCACGGAAGGGCAGAGGCTGGACATTGTCGCCGCTGGCGGATGCCGAGATCGACGAGATTATGACGTGGTTCCAGGATGCCGTATCGGTTGATATCTGGGGAGGTCCGAACTTTCGATATCCATTTACTGCAGAAACGTTTCGCGAAGACTGCCGCCTCGAACTGATGCAGTCCTGGACATTACGCAGTGCCAACGGACAGCTGGCGGGATTCGGCCAGGCTTATGAACGCGACGGTCGCGGTCACCTGGCGCGCCTTGTGGCCAATCCTGACTCAAGACGGCAGGGCGCAGGCAGAAAGCTCATTGAGCTGATCATTGCGTTGCTCGAAGAGACGCGTGCGTATGATGAGTACTCTCTCTTCGTTTACCGCGACAATACACCGGCTTACCGGTGCTACCTGTCGCTGGGTTTCGTCGTCCAGGACTATCCTGACGACGCACCGATGCCCGAGAAGTGTTATTTCCTGACCAGAAGAACGACAAGGAGAAGATGATGACACCAGAACTTACGAGCCTGACCTGGGTGGCCGCGCTGTCGGCGATTATGTGGCTTCCATACATTCTCAATACGATCATGATCCGTGGTCTCGTCGACGCCGTCGGCTACCCCGAAGTTCCGAAGACGCCTGCAGCCTGGGCAGTTCGCATGAAGGCTGCGCACTACAATTCGGTCGAAAATCTCGTGCTTTTCGCCACTCTGGTGCTGATTGCCAATGCGGCGGATATCAGCAATGCAACGACGGTCCTGATGTGCCAGGTCTATTTTTGGGCGCGGCTCGTGCACCTCGCCGCCTATACGCTGGCGGTTCCCTGGGTTCGCACATTGGCGTTCGCTGTCGGCTGGGTGGCCTGTGTCGCCCTGCTCATAGAGCTTCTGTAGGCAGTTATTTCAGGAAGGACTCCTGCCGTGTTTCGAGCTCGCCCCAACGCTCGATGCGCTGTTCCAGCAAGGCTTCAGTTTCGCTGAGCTCGTGCAGCTTTTGCTGGACGAGCTCAGCGTCCTGCGTGTAGAAGTCGGGTGCGGAAATGATCTGCTGCAGCGCCGCTATGCTCTCTTCGATGGTTTCGATTTCTGCGGGTAGATTGTCGAGCTCCCTTTGATCTTTATAGCTGAGTTTCGTCGCAGCCTTGTTCTTCTTGCGCTCAAGCGCTTCCCGTTTCCTGCGCTCGACCTCGTAAGGACTATCCGTGACCGCGAGTTCGTGCCCGCGCCGCGCCCAGTCGCTGTAGCCGCCAACATATTCCTGCACATTGCCGTCTTCCTCGAACACAATGGTGCTCGTGACGACGTTGTCGAGGAATTCGCGGTCGTGACTCACGACGATCAGTGTGCCCGTGTACTCACAAAGCTTCTGTTCGAGCACTTCGAGCGTTTCGATATCCAGATCGTTGGTTGGTTCGTCGAGGACCAGCAGATTGGCGGGGCGCGTGAAGAGCTTGGCGAGAATGACGCGATTGCGCTCACCGCCGGACAACGACTTGACCGGCGTCATCGAGCGTTTGGGGCTGAACAGGAAGCCCTTGAGGTAACCGACCACGTGACGGTCCTTGCCGTTGAGCTTGATATACGTGCGCCCCTCGCCCACGTTGTAGGAAACGGACTTCTCGAGATCGAGTGTCTGTCGGAGCTGATCGAAATAGCCGACTTCGAGACCGGTGCCCATTTTGAGCGTCCCGGACTGCGGTTCAAGTTCACCGAGTAACAGCCGCAGCAGCGTAGTCTTGCCCACGCCATTATTGCCAATCAGCCCGATACGGTCGCCGCGCATGATCTTGATCGAGAAGTCGCGGATCACTTCCTCGTCGCCGTAGCTGTAGCTGACGTTGCGAGCCCGAATGACCTTGCGGCCTGATTGCTCAGCTTCTTCGATGTGGATGCGTGCTTTACCTTCCTTGGCGACGCGTTCCTCGCGTTCCTCCCGCATCTTCAGCAACGCTCGCACACGGCCCTCGTTGCGCGTGCGTCGAGCCTTGATGCCCTGGCGAATCCAGGCTTCTTCCTCGGCGAGTTTCTTGTCAAATTTGTCCTCGGCGACCGCCTCGTCCTCGAGCACTTTTTCCTTACGTCTCAGAAAGTTATCGTAGTCGCCGGGCCAGCTTGTCAGCTTGCCACGGTCGATTTCGACGATGCGCGTCGCGAGGCGCTGCAGGAACGCACGGTCATGCGTGATGAACATTACAGCGCCCGGATAATTGTAGACACGGTCCTCGAGCCACTTGATCGTTGCAATATCGAGGTGATTGGTTGGCTCGTCCAGCAACAACAGGTCAGGCTTTTGCACGAGTGCTTTGGCGAGCGCCACGCGGCGACGCCAGCCACCCGACAATTGATTCATTTTCTTGTCGGCGGGCAGGTTAAGGTCGGTGATTGTCGTCTCAACCCGCTGCTCGAGATGCCAGCCGTCATGTGCGTCGATCTTTGCGTGCAGTTCTTCGAGTTCTCGCAGCCCGTGCTTGTCGAGGTCCAGTTTCGACTTGCTTGCGTACTCCTCCAGTAAAGCCTCGATCTGCGTGAGGCCGGCACGAATGACGTCTGTGACAGGTAAATCCATCGCCTCCGGCAACGTTTGTTCGAGCGAACTCACGATCAGGCCATGCCTGGCCGTGATCTCGCCTCGGTCCGGTTCGAGCGTGCCCATGATCAGCTTAAGCGTCGTCGACTTGCCCGCGCCATTCCTGCCAATGAGGCAGACGCGTTCGCCCGGCTCGATCGAGAATTCGGCATCGCGCAGTATTAACTGATCGCCGAACTCGAGGCCGATGTCATCGAAACGAAGCAGTGACATGTGAGGTTCCGTGCGGATTTGGCGTGTATCCTACCTGAATAAACACACACGAACAGGGGACCTCCATGAGCGAGGAACGCTTCATCGATCTCGAATCTCGACTTGCTCACCAGGACCAGTTGCTGCACGAACTCAACGATGTGGTAACGAGCCAGCAAGCCAAATTGATGCAACTGGAAGAGCTTTGCCGATCGCTTGTCGATCGAGTCCGGTCCGTGGGCGAGGGTGGCGAGTCGGGCGATCCGGCCGACGAGAAGCCACCGCACTACTAATTCCGGAAATTTCAAACTTCGTCCTGACCCTGAATCGCCACCCGATACGTTGACGTATAGTGTCAGGCACGCATTGCCGAGGAGTCATCATGTCAAGGAAACTGAGGCTGTTCGTTCTCACGCTGTTATTCGTCATGGGGGCAGGTTCCGCCCAGGACTACGTACCCGCCGACCTGGCGGACTGGCAGCAGTGGGTTCTCAAGGACAAGGAATACAGGGACTGTCCATTCTATTTCGATCGCGGCGCCGGTGAGCGCAGCGACTTTCTGTGCGCCTGGCCGGGTCAGTTGCAGCTCGAGGTAACGGCGAGCGGCGGGCGTTTTACGCAGCAATGGACCGTGCACGCCGACGACCAGTGGATCGCATTACCGGGTAGCACCGGGCATTGGCCTGACCGGGTGATGGCTAACGATCGCCCTGTAGAGGTGATTGCGAGAGATAACGTGCCGAGCATCCGCCTGGCGCCGGGGAACTGGCGTATCGCCGGGCGTTTCGCCTGGGACGAACGCCCGGGCGTACTGCGTCTTCCTGCGGAGAGCGGTCTGCTGACACTGACCGTCGACGGCCGCGATGTCGCGCGGCCCGAACTCAATCGGAATGGCGTCTTTCTCGGCGAGCGCGAGAAGGATACGCGCGCCGTGGATTCGGTACGGGCCGTCGTCTACAGGCTGGTCGCCGACGACATCCCGACGCGACTGGTAACGCAGTTACAAATCGACGTCTCGGGCAGCGTTCGCGAAGAAGTCTTCGGTCCGATTCTCCCCGAAGGATTCGTGCCGCTTAGTCTGCAAAGCCAGCTACCGGCAAAGCTGGAGGCGGACGGCAATCTTCGTCTGCAGGTGAGGCCCGGTCGCTGGGTTGTGTACCTTAACGCGCGCGGCCCGGCCGTGATGAATGAGATCAGGAGCAGTAGCGGCCGCACGAATCTGCCCGATTCGGAGGTCTGGAGCTACCGGTCGAATGACCGCCTGCGGGTTACAGCCGCGGAGGGCCTGCCGCCGGTTGATCCGGCCCAGGTCGAAGTGCCGGGAAACTGGCAGTCATTCCCGGCGTTTCGCGTCGACGGTGAAGCGTCCTTGCTCATAAGCGAACGAAGCCGCGGGATCGTGTCGGCGAGCAATGAGTTGGCGCTCAGCCGGACCCTGTGGCTCGACTTCGACGGAGACGGGTTCATCCTCGAAGACCAGATTGGCGGTGAGATGCGCACCGACTGGCGGCTGGATATGGCGGCCCCGTATTCGTTGCTGTCCGCCATGGAGTACGGCGAGAACCTGTTGATCACCAACGGCGATGAAGACGGGCAGACCGGCGTCGAAGTCCGGCAGACGGAGGTCGATCTGGAAACTTTGGGCCGCAGTGATACTCGCGGCAATATGCCCGTTACCGGATGGGACGCGCGCTTCGCCGAGGTCGATGCACAGTTGAACCTGCCTCCGGGACACAAACTACTGACGGCGCCGGGCGTCGACAACGCATACGGAAGCTGGATAAGCGAGTGGCAGCTACTCGATTTCTTCCTCGTACTGATCATCACGATCGCCGTGTGGCGGCTGTTCACGCCGGTCGCCGGCGTGGTCGCGCTGCTTGCACTGGTCTTGAGTTTTCACGAGATGTTCGCCCCGACCTGGTTGTGGCTGAATGTACTGGTCGCGGTAGCGCTGCTGCGCGTGGCACCGGCAGGGAGGTTGTACAAGATAGTTCGAAGCTATCAACTGTTGAGCGCGGCGGCGCTCCTCATCGCGCTGGTGCCGTTCATCGCCGGACAATTGCGGGTTGCGATCTATCCGCAGCTCGAATCGCAGTACAACCAGTACGGACTGGCTGACTACGCTGCCGTGCCAGGCGCCGCTTTTGATATGCCGGCGTCGGAGCCGGAAAAGGACAGCATGGAACGGAAATCCGCGGTGGCCCGATCCAGGCCCGTCCAGAGCAGTTCGATTGAAGAGATTGCCGTCACGGCTAGCAGGGTGCGACAGGAGTTCTCTCGGTACGCGCCGAATGCGATCGTGCAGGCCGGTCCCGGTATCCCGTCATGGCGATGGAATACGTATTCACTGAGTTGGAGTGGGCCTGTCGATCCCGAGCAGACCATGCGACTGGTCGTGTTGCCCCGCTGGCTCGTGTCAGCGCTCAGGTTCGTCGAAGTTGGCCTGATGCTCCTGTTCGCAGGAATTCTCGCGGCTGAACTGGCGAACCGCCGTTGGACCCTGCCGGGCGGCTTCACCCTGGGACGCAGCCAGGCGGCAAGTGCTCTCACTGCGGGACTTTGCGTCGCTCTGTTGAGCGCGAGCCCGGCCGTTGAGGCCCAGATGCCGGATGCGGAGCTGTTGCGTCAGCTCGAGCAACGCCTGCTCGAACCGCCTGATTGCGTGCCGCGTTGCGCCGAAATTGCCGCAGCCGACGTCGAGGTCGATGGCAATACGATCAGCATGGGTCTTTCGGTACATGCGCTGGAGAGCGTTGCGATACCGATGCCCGGGTCAGTGCAGGGCTGGCGTCCGAATGCCGTTCTCGTGGATGGCACGGCCGGGGCTCGTGTACTGCGCGCCGGCAACGGCAACTACTGGTTATATGTCACTGCGGGGCGCCACACGGTGACCCTGCGCGGCCCCGTGCCGGCCACAGACAGTCTCGAGATTCCGTTCCAGACGCCGCCGCGTGTCATCAGTGTCGATGCTGACGGCTGGTTTATCGCCGGAGTCAAAGACCGGCGCTTACTGGCTGGTTCACTGCAGTTAACGCGTCTGCAGACGGAAGAGGGTGGCGACACCGTCCGTTGGGAGAGCAGCCGGTTTCCGACGTTTGCGCGGGTCGAGCGCAGGGTGGAACTCGACCTCGACTGGCGGGTGCAAACGACGGTTCACCGAGTTGCGCCAGCACAAGGTGCGCTGACGCTCGAGGTACCGCTGATCGACGGTGAGACGATAGTGAGCGGTGATTTCACGGTCACCGATGGCAGCGTCCTTGTCTCCATGAATCCGCAGCAGCGTTCGGTCAGTTGGACCTCCAACCTGCCGTTGAAGTCACCGTTAACGCTGCGTGCCCCGACCGGCGAGCCGTGGAGCGAAGCCTGGCGAGTTGCAGTCGGCAACATCTGGAACGCGGAATTCGACGGCCTGCCGGAAAGCAATTCCGGTGGGGAAGTAAGCGATGTTCGCATCGCCGAGTTCGATCCGCGGGCGGGAGAGGAACTGGTCATATCTGCGACCCGTCCTGGGGCAAGCGCCGGCTCGACGCTTGCTTTCGATGCAGTCTCGCTGGCGGTCGACTACGGCAATCACAGCAGCGATGTCCGCATGGTCCTGCAATACCGGGCCACGCGAGGTGCGCAACATGTTGTGCGGCTTCCCGACGACGCGGATTTGACCGGCGTCTCAATTAACGGTCGCGAACAGACACTGCGTGCTGAAGACGGTGAACTGACGTTGCCAATACTGCCGGGTGAACACAGTGTTCTTGTTACCTGGCGGGCGACCGGTGGCATGGGTTTTCGTTCCCTGACGCCCGAGGTCGATCTGGGCGCCCCCGCGAGCAATATCGAACTGTCATTGTCGCGAACCGACAATCGCTGGTTGCTCGGCACGACGGGGCCGCAGCTCGGTCCGGCCGTGCTGTACTGGCCGGAGCTGGTCGCCTTGATTCTGTTCGCGTTGATACTTGGACGAGTCGGCATCGCACCCCTCACGACCCGCCATTGGCTGTTGCTCGGTCTCGGGTTCAGTACCTTTAGCTGGCCAGTGCTCGGACTGGTCGTGGGTTGGCTGTTGGCTTGCGGCCTGCGGGAGAAACTCAATTCTGACGATCTTGATTGGCGGCGTTTCAACTTCGTGCAGGTTGCGATTGGCGGTCTGACAGTAGTCGCCTTGCTCGCCATCGTTACTGCATTGCCGCAGGGCTTGCTGGGAACGCCGGACATGCACATCACAGGACACCAGTCTTACGGTAGCGAACTCGGATGGTTCGCCGATCGCAGTGACTCCGTGTTGCCGATCGCAACGGCATTCACGGTGCCGATGTGGATCTACAAGGTCCTGATCCTCGCATGGGCATTGTGGCTGAGTTTCGCACTGCTGCGCTGGCTGCCATGGGTCTGGCAGCGTTTCAGCAGCGACGGTTTCTGGCGGTCACGGAGCAAGGAGGAGGCGTGAGGCTGGCATGGATCGCGATATTCTTCGGAGTCCTGATCTGGTCCGGCATCGGGCCCAGGGACTACCCGACGTGGAGCCTCGAGGTCGCGCCTGCCGTAATAGGCGGCGTCGTCCTGTGGTTTACGCGCGATCGCTTTCCTCTCACGCCGCTCGTCTATGTGCTGATTCTCATTCACTGCGTCATTCTCATGGTCGGCGGCCATTACACCTACGCCGAAGTACCGCTCGGTAATTGGGCGCAAGAAGTTTTTGATCTATCGCGCAACAATTACGACAAGCTTGGTCACTTCGTGCAGGGATTCATCCCCGCGATGATCGCGAGGGAGGTGGTTATTCGACTGAACGTGTTTAACTCGAATCGGTGGCGCGATTTCTTCATCGTGTGCTTTTGCCTCGGCTTCAGCGCGTTCTACGAGCTCATCGAGTGGTGGGTAGCCCTGTTGTCCGAGGAGGCCGCTGACGCCTTCCTCGGCACGCAAGGTTATGTGTGGGATACACAGTCGGACATGGGGTGGGCATTATTTGGCGCCGTCGCCGCTTTGCTGTTGCTCAGTCGCCTTCACGACCGTCAATTGCGCGAACGTGGCTTCATTTCTGCGGTCTGACAACGTATGAGACGAGCTTCCCTGCTAATTGCGTTGTTGCTGTGCGGCGGCCTTGCACAGGCTGATGATTGCGTCGTCCTGTTGCACGGCCTGATGCGTTCGTCTTCTTCGATGAACACGATGCAACGCGAACTCGACGCCGCAGGGTTCCTTACCGCGAATATTGACTATCCGTCGCGCGATCACACAGTTGAAGAGTTGGCTGGACCAGCGATTGAAGACGGGTTAGCCGCGTGCCGGGGCTACGAGTCGACGGAGCGAATTCATTTCGTCGGACATTCACTCGGCGGCATTCTCGTGCGGCAGTACCTGTCCGAGAACGGGATTCCCGAACTTGGGCGGGTAGTCATGCTGGGTCCGCCAAATCAGGGTAGTGCTGCGGTGGATGAAATGGAGGACGTGCCCGGCTTCGACTGGTTGAATGGCCCGGCGGGGCGCCAGCTTGGCAAGGGCGAGGGCAGTGTGCCGCTCACGCTCGGTCCTGCCGATTTTGAGCTCGGCGTGATCGCGGGTAATCGAACGATCGACCCGCTCACATCGTCCGTACTCGAAAACCCCGACGACGGACGCGTGTCGGTCGAGGATACGAAGCTCGATGGCATGACTGATTTTGTCGTCGTCGAACATTCGCACGCATTCATGATGCGCATGCAAAAACCGATCGAGCTCACGATCGAGTTTCTGCAAACCGGGAGTTTTTAGGCTCCTTTGCTGGCTCTGCGTTTGTCCCCAAATCGGAGCATCGGTTGCAAGAACTCGCCTGTGAATGAACCCTGGGTTGCCGCGACATCCTCGGGTGTACCGGCGGCAACAATTTCACCACCACCGTCGCCGCCTTCAGGGCCGAGATCGATGATCCAGTCGGCCGTCTTGATGACGTCGAGATTGTGTTCGATCACGACGACGGTATTGCCGTGGTCCCGCAAGCGGTGCAACACGCCAAGCAGCTGTTCAATGTCATGGAAGTGCAGACCGGTCGTCGGCTCGTCGAGAATGTACAGCGTATTGCCGGTGTCGCGCTTGGACAGCTCCTTCGCGAGTTTCACGCGTTGCGCCTCGCCGCCTGACAGCGTCGTCGCATTCTGGCCCAGGCGAATGTAAGTCAGTCCGACATCGGTCAGTGTTTGCAGCTTGCGCGCAACTACGGGCACGTTCTGGAAGAACACCGCGGCGTCCTCGACCGTCATATCGAGAACCTCGTGAATATTCTTGCCCTTGTACCGAATTTCCAGCGTCTCGCGGTTGTAGCGCTTCCCACGGCAGACGTCACACGGGACGTAGACATCCGGCAGGAAGTGCATCTCCACTTTGATCACGCCGTCGCCCTGGCAGGCCTCGCAGCGACCGCCTTTCACATTGAAGCTGAAGCGGCCTGGCATGTAGCCGCGCGAGCGCGCCTCCTGGGTGCCGGCGAACAGTTCCCGGATCGGCGTGAACAGGCCGCTGTAGGTCGCCGGATTGGAGCGCGGCGTGCGGCCAATGGGGCTCTGGCTGATGTCGATAACCTTATCGATCGCATCGAGGCCCTCGACGGCTTTGTGTGGGGCCGGGTTACGGCTCGATCGATTGATTTCCTCCGCCACGGACTTGTACAGCGTATCGTTGACGAGCGTTGACTTGCCGGAGCCTGAAACGCCAGTCACGCAGGTCATCAGGCCGACCGGGATCGACGCGTCGACGTTCTTGAGGTTGTTACCTGTCGCGCCGAGAACACGGATCTGCTTGTCCGGGTCGCATGGGGTGCGTGCGGCAGGAACGGCGATCGCTCGCTTGCCGGAAAGATACTGACCGGTCAGCGATTGCGCCTCTTTCTGTACTTCTTCGGGCGTGCCTGCCGCAACGACGCGGCCGCCATGCACGCCCGCACCGGGACCGAGGTCGACGACGAAATCGGCAGACATGATAGCTTCTTCGTCGTGCTCGACGACGATCACGGTGTTGCCGATATCCCGGAGGTGAGTGAGCGTACCGAGGAGGCGCTGGTTGTCGCGCTGGTGCAGGCCGATCGAAGGTTCGTCAAGAATGTACATGACGCCCACGAGGCCCGAGCCGATCTGGCTGGCCAGGCGAATGCGCTGGGCTTCGCCGCCTGACAGGGTTTCGGCGCTGCGATCGAGGGAGAGATAGTCGAGCCCGACGTCGGACAGGAAACCGACCCGGTCGCTGATTTCCTTGACGATCTTGTCCGCAATCGTCGCGCGCCAGCCGTCGAGTTTCATCGTGTCGAAGAACTCACGGACATGACCGACCGACAGCCGTGTAATCTCAGGCAAAGAGTGATCGCAAATGAACACATGCCGTGCCGATTCGTTCAGTCGGGTACCGCCGCAGTCAGGGCAGGCCTGGCTGTTGAGGAATTTCGAAAGCTCCTCACGGACTGCGCTCGATTCAGTTTCGCGGTAACGTCGCTCCAGGTTTGGTAGCACGCCTTCGAAGCGGTGCGTCTTTTTGATCTGCATGCCCCGTGAATTGGCGTAGAAAAACTCGATCTTTTCTTTGCCACTGCCGTATAGAACGATCTCCTGCAGCTTCTTCGGGAGCTCTTCAAATGGCGTCTCGATATCAAATTCATAGTGCGACGCGAGACTCTGAATCATCTGGTAGTAATAGGTCGTGCGGCGGTCCCAGCCACGTATGGCACCGCCTGCCAGTGACAGGCTCGGGTTAACCACGACGCGGTCCGGATCGAAAAACTGCTTGACCCCAAGTCCGTCGCAGCTTGGGCACGCGCCGGTCGGATTATTGAAGGAGAACAGGCGCGGCTCGAGTTCGGTCAGGCTGTAGCCGCAGATATTGCACGCAAAACGGTCGGAGAAAGTAATTTCGTCCTCGTCGCCATCCATGTAGGCGATGCGCGCGACACCATCCGCGAGACGCAGGGCAGTCTCAAAGGACTCAGCGAGGCGCAGGCGAATGTCTTCTTTTACTTTGAAGCGATCAACAATCGCGTCAATGCTGTGTTTCTTCCTGAGATCCAGTTCGGGCGGCTGGTCGAGCTCATAGATTTCGCCGTCGATGCGCGCGCGAATGAAGCCCTGGGCCTGCAGGTCAGCCATGAGCTGCACGTGCTCACCTTTGCGCTCCGCGACCACCGGAGCGAGCAGCATGAGCTTTGTCCCTTCGGGTAACTCGAGAGCGTGGTCCACCATCTGGCTGACCGTTTGGGCTTCGAGCGTAATGTCGTGGTCCGGGCAGCGCGGCGTGCCGGCGCGCGCGAACAGCAGCCGCAGGTAGTCGTAGATTTCGGTGACGGTGCCGACTGTCGAGCGCGGATTGTGCGACGTGGATTTTTGCTCGATCGAAATAGCTGGAGACAGGCCATCGATATGATCGATGTCCGGCTTCTCCATCATCGACAGGAACTGGCGCGCGTAGGCGGACAGCGACTCGACGTAGCGCCGCTGGCCCTCTGCATAGATCGTATCGAAGGCGAGCGAGGACTTGCCTGAGCCCGACAGTCCCGTAAACACGATCAGCTGGTCGCGGGGCAGCGAGAGGTCGAGGTTCTTGAGGTTATGGGTCCTCGCGCCTCTGATATCGATCGATTTCATATTGAGATTCAGTGTGAAGCGAACAACCTGCTAATATACGCCGCCGCGCATCCGCGGCGCAAAGGAAGCACGACTTTGGACTCAGAAAGGCCGGCCGGCATAACGATGCACGCTGACGAGCGCCGCTCGGTTGGCGTTATCGCGCTCGTTGCCATGATTCGCATGTTCGGCCTGTTTGCGCTGCTACCGGTCCTGTCGCTGTATGCGGCGGAATTGAAGGACGCGACACCGCTCCTGATTGGCCTGGCCGTTGGTGCGTACGGCCTGACCCAGGCGGGGTTCCAGATTCCGCTCGGCGCGCTGTCGGACAAAATTGGCCGCATGCCCGTGATCCTGGCCGGGCTCGCGATATTCGCGCTTGGCAGCATCCTGGCGGCGATGTCGGACTCGATCTACGGCGTTATCGCGGGCCGGTTGCTGCAGGGCGCGGGAGCCATCTCCGCGACGCTCACAGCCCTGATTACCGATGCAACGCGCGAAGAAGTGCGCACGCGCTCGATGGCGATCTTCGGTGTGGGTATCGGTGCTTCGTTCATGCTGGCCATGGTCGCGGGCCCGCTGATCGCCGCCAGTTTCGGTGTGCAGTCGCTATTCTGGATCGCGGCCGCGCTCGCCGTTTCTGCGGGCCTGATGCTCCGGTTACTGCCGGAGATCCCGCAGCCAGACACGGCCAGGAGCTGGAGCCTGGTTCCGGCTTTTCGCGCGGATTTGATGCGCATCGATTTCTACGTATTCCTGCTGCACGCGATCATGACGGCGACATTCGTCGCCCTGCCTTTCCTGTTGCACGATCGGCTCGGCATGGCGTTGACTGATCACTGGAAGATGTACGTCGGTGCGCTCGTCCTGTCGCTCGGCATTACGATACCGATGATCATGTCGGATCATCACCAGGGCCGTGGCCGTCTGATCGGCCTGGCAGTGACCCTGATCGTCGCTGCGCAGCTGGCCCTGACATTCTTCAGTTTCTCGGCCTGGCCCGTGTTGCTTGCCCTGGTCCTCTATTTCGGTGGCTTCAATTTCCTCGAGGCTGGCCTGCCTGCACGCCTGTCGGTACTGGCCGATGGCGAGGTGCGTGGTGCCTCGCTCGGTGTGTTTTCGAGCGCCCAGTTCCTGGGGGCATTTGTCGGCGGGCTAATTGGCGGGCGCTTCCTGGGGCAGGGCCGGCCGGTCGACGTGTTCTTCGTCTGCGCCCTGATGGCGGGTATTTGGCTGGCACTGCAGGGATACGGGCGTTTTCGCAAATAATTTGCGGATTATTCCCCGAAATCGGGCTAGTAATTGCCCCTGCAGGCTCTACAATAGTCCCCCCTCGTCGCTCGGCGGCGAAATATCGACACTGAAAATCAGGAGCCAAAATGGCCCGCGGAATTAACAAAGTCATCATCGTTGGTAATCTCGGGGGTGATCCCGAGACGCGCTACATGCCGAGCGGCTCGGCCGTTACCAATTTCACGGTCGCGACCAACGAGTCGTGGAAAGACAAGCAGACCGGCGAGCAAAAAGAGCGGACCGAGTGGCACAAGGTAGTCATGTTCGACCGGCTCGCGGAAATTGGCGCCGAGTACCTGCGTAAGGGCTCCCAGGTTTACATCGAAGGCAAGCTGCAGACGCGCAAATGGCAGGGCCAGGACGGGCAGGATCGTTACACGACTGAGATTCGCGCGAACGAGATGCAGATGCTCGGTGGACGTGGCGGCGCCGGCGGCGGTTCGTTTGGCGGCGGCGGCGGCGGCGGCGGCGGAGGTGGCGGTGGCCAGCAAGGTGGCGGCCAGAAGGGCGGCGGAAGTGCGCCCCCACAGCCGGGCCCCGACGACTTCGACGACGATATTCCGTTCTAGACAGGACCTTCGCCAAACCACTATTCAAAGCCGCGCCGGGCACAGCTATCCTGCGCGGCTTTCTCTTTATAAATACATTGGAGTTACACAATGGGTGCGTTCAAGGAGCCGCATGGCGGCGAACTGAAGAACCTCTATCTCGACGCAGACGCCGCCGAGGCTGAAAAGGCCGCCGCGCGCGATTACGCGTCCTGGGATCTGACCGATCGTCAGCTCTGCGATATCGAGCTGATTCTGAACGGCGCGTTCTCGCCGCTCGAAGGGTTTCTCAACAAGAACGACTATGAGACTGTCGTTGGCGGCATGCGCCTGACCAATGGCGTTCTGTGGCCGGTGCCGATCACGCTGGATGTGACCGAGGAGTTCGCCACCGATCTCAAGTCGGGTGACAAGGTCGCCCTGCGCGATCTCGAAGGCGTGATTCTCGCGACGCTCGAAGTCGGCGACATCTGGACGCCGGACAAATCGGTTGAGGCAAAAGGTGTGTACGGCACGACCGATGAGAAACATCCGGCGGTGCATTATCTGAACAATATTGCCAACCCCGTTTATGTCGGCGGCAAACTGACAGGTATCGAGGCGCCGACGCACTACGATTTCAAACATCTTCGCGAGAGTCCGGCCGAAGTACGGGCGCGCTTCAAGAAGCTCGGCTGGCGCAAGGTCGTCGCATTCCAGACACGCAACCCGATGCACCGTGCGCACCAGGAGATTTCCTACCGGGCTGCGCGCGAAGTCGAGGCTAACCTGCTGATCCACCCGGTCGTCGGTATGACGAAGCCCGGTGATGTAGATCACTACACGCGCGTACGTTGCTACGAGCACGTACTTACGCACTATCCGGAGCAGACGACCTCATTGTCGTTACTACCCCTGGCGATGCGCATGGGCGGCCCGCGAGAGGCCGTGTGGCACGCAATCATTCGCAAGAACTACGGTTGTACCCACATCATCATCGGCCGCGATCACGCAGGTCCTGGCAAAGACTCGAATTGTGAGGACTTCTACGGCCCTTATGATGCGCAGGAACTGCTGACCGAACACGCCGAGGAACTCGACATCACGATGGTGCCGTTCCGCATGATGGTTTACGCAGAGAACAGGGCAGAGTACATCGCGGTGGACGAAGCCAGGGATGAAGACAAGGTCCTGAACATCGCGGGAACCGAGCTCAGACATCGCCTGCAGCGAGGGCTCGAAATTCCGGACTGGTTCTCGTTCCCGGAGGTTGTGACCGAGCTCAGGCGGACGCACCCGCCTCGCCACAAGCAGGGGTTCACCGTGTTCTTCACGGGGCTGTCGGGGTCGGGCAAGTCAACGATTGCAAACGCACTGATGTCCAAGCTGATGGAGATCGGCGGGCGCCAGATTACGCTGCTTGACGGCGATATCGTGCGCAAGAACCTCTCGAGTGAGCTCGGCTTCTCCAAGGAACACCGCGACCTGAATATTCAGCGTATCGGCTTTGTGGCCAGCGAGATCACGAAAAATGGCGGTATCGCGATTTGCGCACCCATCGCACCGTACACACGTACGCGCCGCCAGGTGCGCGAGTTGATCGAGCCGGTCGGCGGGTTTGTCGAGATCCACGTGTCGACGCCGCTTGAGATCTGCGAAGAGCGTGATCGCAAAGGACTTTACGCGTTGGCGCGCGCGGGCAAGATCAAGGAATTTACGGGAATCAGCGATCCCTACGAGGCACCCGAGAAACCGGAAATGGATATCGACACGATCGGCATTTCACCTGACCTCGCTGCGCATCGTATATTGGTCAAGCTGGAGAGTCTCGGTTTCATCCGGTAGGAGCCTGTTTTACGGGCGACAACGATTATGAAATTATATATCAAGACAATGGGCTGCCAGATGAACGAGTATGACTCGGACAAGATGGCGGACGTCTTGCGCGAGTCTCACGGCTACGAGCTGACGGATACGCCGGATGACGCGGACCTGTTGCTCGTGAACACGTGTTCGATTCGTGAGAAGGCGCAGGAGAAGGTGTTCTCCGAGCTGGGACGCTGGCGTGCCCTCAAGGAAAAAAACCCGGATATAAAAATCGGTGTGGGTGGGTGCGTTGCCAGCCAGGAAGGTGAGGGCATTACGAAACGCGCACCGTTTGTCGATGTCGTCTTCGGGCCGCAAACCTTGCATCGCCTGCCGGAGTTAATTACCGATGCGGGCAGAAAGGCATCCTCGGTCGTCGACATTTCGTTTCCCGAAATCGAGAAGTTCGATCGCCTCCCTGAGCCGCGTGCGGACGGGCCAACAGCGTTCGTGTCTGTCATGGAAGGCTGCAGCAAGTACTGCAGTTTCTGCGTGGTGCCATACACGCGCGGCGAGGAGATCAGCCGACCGTTCGACGACGTGATCGCCGAAGTCGTGTCTCTGGCCGAGCAGGGCGTGCGGGAAGTGAACCTGCTGGGCCAGAACGTCAATGCCTATCGTGGGCCGATGCATGACGGCGAAATTGCCGATCTTGCGACGCTGATCTACTACATTGCGGCCATCGAGGAAATCGAGCGAATTCGATTCACGACATCGCACCCGGTCGAGTTCACGGATAGCCTGATCCAGGCCTACGCCGAAGTGCCCAAGCTTGCGAGCTACCTGCATCTACCTGTGCAGCATGGATCCGATCGCGTGCTTGCGGCAATGAAACGCGGACATACGATTCTCGAGTACAAACAGAAGATTCGTAAATTGCGCGAAGCACGTCCCGACATTTCGCTGAGCAGCGACTTCATCATCGGGTTCCCGGGCGAAACCGATACGGACTTCGAACAACTGATGAACCTGTTGGCCGACGTCGGTTTCGACCAGTCGTTCAGTTTTATTTACAGCGCGCGTCCGGGAACGCCGGCCGCATCATTAGCCGACGACACGCCGCTTGAAGTAAAGAAGCAGCGGCTGCAAATACTGCAGACGCGCATCAATCAACAGGCGCTCGATATTAGCCGCGCGATGATAGGCACGACGCAGCGCGTACTGGTCGAGAAACTGTCGAAGAAGAGCGCTTCCCAGGTCTCGGGACGCACCGAGAACAATCGCTGGGTCAACTTCGACGCCGATCCATCGGTCATTGGACAGTTCGTGGACGTCACGATTACCGAGGCCTTGCCAAACTCACTGCGTGGGCGACTTGCGAATAAAGAGGCCGCGGCGTAGTCTCAGGCGTAATGGTCTATTGCCCTGATAGATTTCTTGCCTGCGAAGGCAATGTCCCCGTCGTCCTGACGGGTGGCTTCCTGCACAGAGGTTACAAATACAGATTTTGAATGCTGTCCAGATTTCTCGGGACCTGGTTCTCGAGCCCGCCGATAACAACCGCCTTGCAAATCTCTGCGGTCAGTTTGATGAACACCTGCGGCAGATCGAACGTCGCCTCGACGTTGAAATCGCGAGTCGCGGTAACCGGTTCAGGATTACCGGGCAGCCCGGTGCAGCCGAGGTGGGCGGTGATGTCTTGTCGAAGCTGTTCGAAATGACCGACCAGGAACGCGTCGATCCGGAACGTGTACACATGCTTTTGCAGGAGTCCTTTATGGATGATGCGCCTGACATTGCAGCCAATACAGAGGGAGAGAATGACGACGTCTCCATTCAGACGCGGCGCAAACTGATTCGACCGCGCGGCGCAAACCAGACGGCGTACATTCGTAATATTCGTGACCATGACCTGGCGTTCGGCATTGGTCCGGCCGGTACCGGCAAGACGTATCTCGCGGTTGCGGCAGCGGTCGACTCGCTGGAGTCGGAGCAGATTCGACGTATCGTACTGGTACGTCCGGCAGTCGAAGCTGGCGAGCGACTCGGATTCCTGCCCGGGGACCTGTCGCAGAAAGTCGATCCCTATCTCCGCCCAATGTACGACGCCCTGTATGACATGATCGGCGCCGAACGAGTCACGCGACTAATCGAACGTAACGTTATCGAGATCGCGCCGCTCGCGTTCATGCGCGGCCGTTCTCTTAACGAGTCGTTCGTTATTCTCGATGAAGCGCAGAACACGAGTGTCGAACAAATGAAGATGTTCCTGACGCGCATCGGATTTAGATCCCGCGCTGTCGTGACGGGCGACGTAACACAGATCGACCTTCCCAACGGTCAGCTGTCAGGCTTGAAGAATGCGACAGATGTGCTGCAGAACGTGGACGGGGTCTCGTTCACCTACTTCACGCCGAAGGATGTTGTCCGGCATCAGCTCGTGCAACGTATCGTCAAGGCTTACGAAGACAATGAAAGTCCTGGTTGACGTCCAACAGGCCTGTAACGACGACACGATTCCGGAGACCGAGATAATTGACGCGTGGGTAACGCGGGCGGTCGAGGCCGCCGGTACGTCTCATGATGTCGAAGTATCTGTGCGGATCGTGGATGCCGAGGAAGTGCGTGCGCTGAATCGCGAGTATCGCGATAGAGACAAGACGACGAATGTGTTGTCATTTCCGGCTGGCCCACTGGCTGGCTTGCCCGATGATGCGCCGACGTTGCTCGGCGATATTGTCGTTTGCGCGAGTGTCGTCGATAGCGAGGCTGCCGAGCAGGGTAAGACGGTAGCCAATCATTGGGCACATATGTTGGTGCACGGAACCCTGCACCTGCTGGGATTTGACCACCAAGACGAAACCGAAGCCGCTGGGATGGAGGCGCTCGAGACGCAAGTCCTGACGGAGCACGGTCTTTCTGACCCATATGGAGCGTCGGGCCAGACCTGATAGAATTAGACCACTATGAACGAGAAACCTCCCAGTACCACCGGCTCGGGCACCCCGGGCCTGGTTGCGCGCATTCGGCGCGCGTTTCGGGGCGAGCCCTGGAGCCGAGACGAAATCCAGACCTTCATCGAGTCCGAAGTCGAGTTGGACGCCGAGGAAAAGAGCATGCTCACGGGCGTGCTCGAGGTATCCGAGACGCAGGTACGTGAAGTCATGGTGCCGCGCTCACAGATGGTCGTTATCGACATCGAGGACGACTTCAATGACATCCTTGCGATGATTGTAGAGTCCGGGCATTCGAGATTTCCGGTCATTGGCGAGGACCGCGATGAGGTATTGGGTATCCTGCTGGCTAAAGACCTGCTGCGCTATTTCGGAACGGACGCGGCCAGGGAAGTCACGATTCAGAAATTGCTGCGACCGGCGTCGGTCATTCCCGAGTCCAAACGTCTCAACGCGCTGCTCAAGGAATTCCGCGCCAGCCACAATCACATGGCGATCGTCGTCGATGAATACGGTGGCGTCGCGGGTCTCCTGACGATCGAAGACGTCCTGGAGGAGATTGTCGGCGAGATCGAGGATGAGCACGATGATGAAGAGGCTGCGTTTATCCGACCCGATGGCGATCGCAATGGCAAACCGAGTTTCGCAGTGCGGGCGCTGACGCGCATCGAAGACTTTAACGAGTATTTTGAATGCGAACTGGAGGACGAGGAATACGACACCGTCGGCGGCCTCGTGATGCACGAACTGGGTCGCCTGCCGCGGCGCGGTGAAAAGGTCGACTTCGGCGGTTTCGAGTTTGCCGTCGTCAAGGCGGACAAGCGGCGCATCGATGCACTCCAGGTGCAGCGGTTGGGCACCTGACATCGTGGCGAAAGACAAACACCCGATCTTTCTCCTGCCCGCAGACAAGCCAGCCGTCAGCCGGCTGATCGTGTTCGTGCTGGGCGCGGCAACAACGACGGCATTCGCACCGTTTGGCTGGTGGCTGCTCGCGCCCCTGCTCGTACTGCCGTTGCTCTATATCTGTTTGACCGTCGCGCCACGAGACGCTGCTGCCCACGGCTTCTGGTATGGCTTCGGGTTCTACCTGACAGGCATCTACTGGATCTACATTTCGGTGCATGTGTTCGGTAATGCCGCGCTTTGGATTGCCCTCCTGTTGATGGTCGGACTTGCACTGATCATGGCGGCCTTTGTGGCGTTGGCGGCCTGGCTGATGAGCAAGCTATCGCACGGTGAACCATGGCTGCTCGTGTTCGCCGCACCCGCTGCCTGGGTCCTGTCCGAGTGGATCAGGAGTTGGGTACTAACCGGCTTCCCGTGGATGGGTTTCGGTTACGGGCAAATAGACTCACCACTTGCGGGCTGGGCGCCGGTGCTCGGCATCTACGGCGTGAGCTTCATGGTGGTCACCAGCGCTGCTGCAGTTATCGCGACGTCGCTCGCGCCGGACGCCCGGGAACGTATCACGGGTATCGCGGTTGTGCTTGCGCCCTGGGTGATCGGTGGCATCCTGTCGTTCGTTAGCTGGACGGAACCCGCGGGCACGGCATTGCGCGCAAGCATCGTGCAGGCGGGAGTTTCGCAGGACAAGAAGTGGGATCGTGATCAGCTCTTGCCGATCATGCAGTACTACCACAGTACGACGTTGAGCGTGGCTGACAGCGACATCGTTCTCTGGCCGGAGGTCGCGATTCCCGCTCTCGACGACCGGGTCGAGGCATTTATTGCGCGGGTCGAGAGCGATGCGCGCGAGAACGGACAGACCGTCCTGTTTGGGATTCTGGAGCGCAGCTACGAACGCAGTGTCGAAGGTCGAATCTACAACAGCGTCATGCTGATCGGTACCGAGGAACGCCAGCGATATCGCAAACGCCATCTTGTACCGTTTGGCGAGTACTTTCCGGTGCCGCCCGGCGTGCGCGAGTGGATGAAGATGCAGAATTTGCCGCATTCGGATCTTACGAAGGGCGATGCGGAACAGCCGTTGCTCGTTGCGGCGGATGGTACGAAGTTTGGCGTGGCGATTTGTTACGAGGACGCCTACGGCGCGGAGCAGCTGTACGCACTCCCTGACGCGGCTATTCTCATCAATGTCAGCAATGACGCGTGGTTTGGCGATTCGATCGCGCCACACCAGCACCTCGAAATCGCCCGGATGCGTTCACTCGAGTTCGGTCGACCTGCCATACGTTCCACCAACACGGGTATCAGTGCGTTTATCGGCGCGGGCGGTGAGCTCCTGCAGACCGGGAAACAGTTCGAGCCCGAACTCCTGACCTCGAAAGTCACACCGTATGTTGGAACCACGCCGTACGTGAGGGTCGGGAACCTGCTCATTATCGGCCTCTGCCTGGGCATACTGGGTATCTGCCGCATGCGCTATCGCGGCGGCTTGTAGACGCCGCAAAGCTGCTGCGAAGCGCGGCCTGTTCCTGTAGTCTGCGGGTTTTCCGGAACCCGACGAAAGCGACACCGATGACCACCCCGTACAAGCCTGAAATTGTGGAGCAGGAAGCCCAGCAGCACTGGGTCGAAGCCCGCAGTTTCGAGGTCGATGAAGACCCGAATAAAGAGAAATTCTACTGCCTGACTATGTTCCCGTATCCGAGCGGGAAACTGCACATGGGGCACGTACGGGTGTTCACGATTTCTGATGTGATCGCGCGCTACCATCGCATGCTCGGCAAGCACGTCCTGCAACCGATGGGCTGGGATGCATTTGGCATGCCCGCTGAGAACGCCGCGATCAAGAACCAGGTGCCGCCGGCAGAGTGGACCTACAAGAACATCGAAGACATGCGCGGTCAGCTCAACCGTCTCGGCTATGCCTACGACTGGAGGCGCGAAGTCACTACCTGTCGGCCCGACTACTACCGCTGGGAACAGTGGTTGTTCACGAAGATGTTCGAAAAAGGCCTGGTCTACCGCAAGAACTCCGTCGTCAACTGGGACCCGGTTGACCAGACCGTGCTGGCGAACGAACAGGTTATCGACGGGCGCGGCTGGCGTTCCGATGCGCTGGTTGAACGGCGCGAGATCCCGCAGTGGTTTATGAAGACCACCGCCTACGCGGATGAGCTGCTCGATGAACTTGACCGCATGCCCGGCTGGCCCGATTCGGTCAAGACGATGCAGAGGAATTGGATCGGACGCTCGGAAGGTGTCGAGTTATCGTTTGACGTCAAGGGCGAGAACGATCCGCTGACCGTGTACACAACGCGCCCCGATACGCTCATGGGTGTGACTTACATGGCCGTCGCGGCAGAGCATCCACTGGCCGCTAAAGCCGCGGCAGACAGTCCAGAGATTGCCGCATTCGTTGAGGAGTGCGTGAAGACCGATGCTGCCGAGGCGACGCTCGAAACGATGGAAAAGAAGGGCATGCCGCTCGGTATTTCCGCGATTCATCCAATGACTGGCGACGAGGTGCCGCTCTGGGTCGCGAACTTCGTGCTCATGAGTTACGGCACCGGCGCGGTTATGGCCGTTCCTGGCCACGATGAGCGCGACTGGGAATTCGCGAAGAAACACGCTGTCGAGATCAAGCAGGTTATCGCCCCGGCCGATGGTTCCGAAATTGACATCCAGGAACAGGTGTTCATCGAGAAGGGCGTCCTCGTCAATTCGGGCGAGTACGACGGTATGGATTATGAGACGGCATTCAACGCGATTGCCGATTACTTCGAGGAAACCGGTCGCGGGCGACGTACCGTCAACTATCGCTTACGGGACTGGGGTGTCTCCCGGCAGCGCTACTGGGGCACACCGATACCGATCATCTACTGCGATGACTGCGATGCGGTGCCGGTTCCCGAAGAGGATCTGCCCGTAGTGCTGCCCGAGGATGTCACGGTTACGGGCACAGGTTCCCCGCTCAAGGATATGCCGGAGTTCGTCAACGTGGCTTGTCCCAATTGCGGCAAGGACGCACGCCGCGAAACCGATACCTTCGACACGTTTGTCGAATCGTCGTGGTATTTCGCGCGTTACGCGTGTCCGGATAGTGATACCGCGATGCTTGATGAGCGTGCGGCCTACTGGACACCGGTGGACCAGTACACGGGCGGCATCGAGCACGCGATTCTGCACTTGTTGTACTCACGCTTCTTCCAGCGTGTCATGCGCGACGAGGGGCTCACCGATGTTTCGGAGCCGTTCACCAACCTGCTGACGCAGGGCATGGTGCTCAAGGATGGCGCGAAGATGTCGAAGAACAAGGGCAATACGGTCGATCCCCAGGAACTGATCTCCAGGTACGGCGCTGACACCGTGCGCCTGTTCATGATGTTTGCCGCGCCACCCGAGCAGTCGCTCGAGTGGTCCGACGAAGGTGTGCAGGGCAGTTATCGGTTCCTCAAGCGCTTCTGGCATGCCGTTGTTGACCATGCCGAAGCAGGACCCGTTACGGCGCTCGACCCGGCGTCACTGGACGACGCCCAGAAGGCGCTGCGTCGCAAGACGCACCAGACGATTGCCAAGATCGGTGACGATCTCGGTCGCCGCAACAGCTTCAACACGGCGGTGGCGGCAGCCATGGAACTACTGAATGCGATCAACAAATTTGACGACGTCTCCGACGCTGGTCGGGCCGTCGAACATGAAGCGCTCGAAGCCGTGGTGATTATGCTGTCGCCCATGACGCCACATATCTGTCACGCCTTGTGGCAACAGCTTGGGCACGAGACGGCGTTGATTGACCAGCAGTGGCCCATATTTGACGAGTCGGCGCTGGAACTCGACATGATCGAGCTCGTCATTCAGGTCAATGGCAAGTTACGAGGCCGTGTCGCAGTGCCCGCCGATGCGGATAAGGCGGCGATCGAAGCACTCGCCATCGCCGACGAGAACGTACAGCGCTTTATTGACGGCAAGGACATCCGCAAAGTGATCGTTGTGCCGGGGCGACTGGTAAACATCGTTGTCTAGACTTCCTGTATTGCTTGTCGTCTTGCTGCTCGCGGGTTGCGGGTTCCAGTTGCAGGGTACCTTTACGACGCCGCCCGACATGGAACGCACGTATATCTCTGCGAACGACGATCGCAGCTTGTTCTACCGGGAATTGCACGAGGCCTTGGTTGCCGCGGGCGTGAACCTGGTCGATGCTGAAACTGACGCGACCGCGGTATTTACGATTCTGTATGACCTCACCGATCAGCGTGTGTTGTCCGTGTCGGCCCGCAATGTGCCGACCGAGTACGAGGTGTATTACACGATCGAATACTCGCTCGATAGCGGCGCGAAGAACCTGCTGGAACCGCAGATGTTGACGTTGACGCGTGACTATACCTTTGACCCGACTCTGGTACTGGGCAAAGAACACGAAGAACAATTGCTTCGCGACGCCATTGTTGATGATCTCGTGCGCATCGTATTGAAGCAGATCACAACGCTTTGACATCTGTACTGACCGTCGACGATACCGGCCACGAAGTTCTGGCCGCCTTCCTGGAGCGTTACAGTCTCTCGCTCACCGAACTGGCTCCTGGCGAAGAGATCACGGGCAGCTTCTGGGGTGAATCGGAGGCAGGTGTCGTGGGCCGGACCGTGTACGTTCGCGGCGACACGCCCGTGCACTCGTTCCTGCACGAGACCAGCCATATCATTTGCATGGACAGCCGGCGCCGCAGCGGCCTCGACCGGGACGCAGGCGGCGACGACCTTGAGGAATCGGCCGTGTGCTATTTGCAGGTTCTGCTCGCCGATCATATAGCGGCCGTCGGCCGCGACCGCCTGATGACCGACATGGATACGTGGGGCTACAGTTTTCGGCTTGGCAATACCCGTGACTGGTTTGAGAAGGACGCCGAAGATGCCCGGGAATTTCTTTTGGCTCATGGGCTTATCAGCGAGGCAGGGCAACCGACGTTCATACTGCGGAGCTGACGTCCGGCCTGGGTGTATAGTCACGTATGGCCTGGATTCGGTACATTGCGTACTTCGTCGCGATCACGTTTGTCACCTGGGCGCTGACGCAGCTCGAGCTTTCATCGCCGGGCAGTCTGAAACTGCATATCGTCCTGAGTGAAACGGACGTTTACGGCACCAGCGAGTTTTCGCCGGTCGAGATGATCCAGGCAATGATCCTCGTTGCCTGCGGCGTCATCATGGCTTGGGTCGCTATGTACTGTCCGTCCCAACGGCCGATTGCGTTTGGCCTCGGCGGGCTGGCGCTTGCGTTCCTGATTCGCGAACTCGACTATTTTCTCGATCGGTTCATCGCCGACAATCTGTGGCAGGTCCTGGTCGCCATTGTCGGCGCGCTCGTTATTGTCTATGTCTACCGTCACAGGCGTCGCCTGCGCATCGGGCTCGCACGCATCTGGCCGTCTCCCGGGCTGACCCTGCTGTTCTCGGGCGCCGTCGTCCTGTTTGGCTACTCACTCCTTGTTGGCCACGAAGCCTTGTGGATGTCAATTCTCGGCGACAACTACCAGCGTGTGATCAAGCTTGCAGTCGAAGAATTCATCGAGCTGGTTGGTTACTTCCTGTGGATGATCGGCACGATCGAATATGCATTCCAGGCGCGCGCCATCGCCTACCGGGAACCGCAGCCTGCCGCGCGTCGCCGACGCGACAAACGCCGGCATGACTCTGAAGGAAAATTTTGACGAATTACAAGATGGTCGGGTTTGGGGCGTCGCCGTAGACTTCTTCCGGATCGAATACTTTCTCGGTCTCGGTCCACTCGAGTTCCACGTGGCCGTCCGCCTGCTTTGCTTCGAACTCGGCTCCAACGGGAACCTTGCGGTAGAAACAGCTGCGGTAGCCTACGTGGCAGCTCGCACCGCCCGCGACGTCAACCCGCAGCCAGATGCAGTCCTGGTCGTCGTCGACCAGGAGCTCGCGCACCGTCTGCACGAGCCCACTCGTCGCGCCCTTGTGCCACAGGACCTGTCGGCTGCGGCTGTAATAGTGAGCTTCGCTGGTTGAGATAGTCAGCTGCAGCGCCTCGGTGTTCATGTAGCCCTGCATGAGCACTTCGCCGCTATCGGCGTCAGTGGTTACAACGGTGATCAGCCCACGGTCATCGAACCTGGGTGCCAGATCGTTGCCTTCTTCGACTTGCTCGATAGACGAGCGGGCTTGAAATCGGACGGTCGCGCCAGACATTGTCATTTCTCAAAAAAATAGCGGGCCGGAAGAATACAAGGAAGCCATCCCGCATACCACCGCAGCAATGTTGTTATGATTGCGTTTTTCGACTGGCCGGACCCAGCAACGATGACCATACAGCTACACGACACACTCCAGGGCAAAAAGGTCCCCTTCGAACCCATGACCACGGGCGAGGTGACGATGTACCTGTGCGGACCGACCGTTTACAACTATGCGCATATCGGCAATGCGCGGCCCGCCGTCGTATTCGACCTGCTGGCCCGCGTCCTGCGGCGCCGCTACAAGCTGACCTTTGCCCGCAATATCACAGACGTTGATGACAAGATCATCGCGGCTTCGCAGGAGAGCGGTGAGCCCATCGGCGATATCACGGCCCACTATACCAAGGTCTACAACGACGACATGGGCGCACTTGGCGTCCTGCCGCCGGATATCGAACCGCACGCGACGCAGCACATCGACGTGATGATCGAGATGATTCAAAAGCTCATTGATGAGGGCCATGCCTATGAGGCCGAAGGTCATGTGTTGTTCGATGTCGGATCCCACGCGAAATACGGCGAGCTTTCCAAGCGCGATCTGCGCGAGATGATCGCCGGTTCCCGGGTAGAGGTCGCCCCCTACAAGAAAGCCGCCCAGGACTTCGTGTTGTGGAAACCGTCAACGGAAGATATTCCTGGCTGGGATTCTCCCTGGGGCCGGGGCCGGCCAGGATGGCATATCGAATGCTCCGCGATGGCCGAGAAGCATCTTGGCGATACGATCGATATTCATGCGGGTGGGCAGGACCTCGTATTTCCACATCACGAGAACGAGTGCGCCCAGTCGAGTTGTGCACATGGCGGCGCACCCTTCGCCCGCTACTGGCTGCACAATGGCTTCCTGAGTATCGATGAGACCAAGATGTCCAAATCGCTTGGTAATGTCCTGCTCGTGCACGAACTGATCGAGACGGTTCCCGGTGAGGTTATCCGCCTGGCCCTGTTGAGTGCGCACTACAGGCAGCCACTGGACTGGTCGGCTGAGACGATAGCGTCGGCACGACGCATGCTCGACCGGCTTTACGGTGCGCTCCGCGGTATCGACGTCTCGGCGGAGGCGCGCGCTGCGGCCGCAGTTCCCGAGGAGCTCATCGCCGCGCTCGAGGACGATATCAACACACCCAAAGCCATGGCCGAGTTCTTTTCGCTGGCGCGCACGCTGAACAAGTCCAACGATCCGGCGGAGATGGAATCGTTGGCTGCACAGATGTATGCCGCCGGCGAGCTCATGGGCCTGTTGGGAAGCGATCCTGAGGCGTGGTTTGCCGGCGATACTGATGGGGATATGCCATCGGACGAGATCGAAGCCCTGATTGCGAAGCGCAACGAGGCGCGCGCAGCCAAAGACTTCGCTGCTGCCGACGCTATTCGCGAGCAGCTAGCCAGCGCGGGCGTCGCGATCGAAGACGGCGCCGGTGGTACCACCTGGCGCCGCAGCGGTTAGCCCAATGGCCGGCGAAGTTCAGGCAGCGCAGCAGGAAATCGTAGAAGAATTCGGTCTGTTCGACGACTGGATGGATCGATACCAGTACATCATCGATCTGGGCCGGCGCCTGCCGGAGTTCCCGGAGGCGCTGCGCACCGAGGAGAATCGTATTCGCGGTTGTCAGTCACAGGTCTGGTTCGTAGCGAAGCAGGAAGACGGCAGGCTGTATTTTCAGGCGATCAGCGACGCCGCTATCGTATCGGGTCTGATCGCCTTGCTGCTCCGTCTCTACTCCGGGCGGGAGCCGCAGGACATTCTCGATACCCCGCCGGATTTCGTGCAGGCACTGCAACTCGAGAGTCATCTGAGCCCGACACGCAGCAATGGGCTGAATTCGATGCTGCAGGCCATCCGGGGATTTGCGGCCGAGGCCGCTGCCTGATGCCCAATGCGGTCAGCCGCGCGCTTGCCAGGCCGCTGATCGGCCTGGTTCGTTTGTACCAGGTGACGTTATCGCCCTGGTTTGGAATGAACTGCCGCTATCAGCCAAGCTGTTCGAGCTATGCAATCGAGGCATTGCAGTTGCATGGCGTCCTGAAAGGCAGTTGGCTTGCCGCGAAACGAATCGTCAGCTGCAATCCATGGGGCGGGTCGGGATACGATCCGGTTCCCGGGACCGGAGAGAAAGATGAACCACCGGGATCTCATTAGGGCCCTGCTGATACCCGTTCTGGAACCAGCCGTGTTCATGGTTCTGGCCCTGTTCAGCGTGCTACTCGCGATTGCGCAATCCGGCATGCTGTTCGGGCTCTTCCTGTTGATATTCAGTTTGCCACCGATATTTCGTTACCTGATGTTGATTGTTGAAGACTGCGCTCGTGGCGAACCTCCCGGGGCGCTGGATGCCGAGTACTTCAACTGGGTAGGTGGCATGTACTCGTTCTTTCCGCTGCTCCTGGTCATCGCATTCGGCGTAGTCGGATTCTATGCACATGACGCGCTCGGGATGGCCGGCGTCTATGCAACTTTGGCTGTCGGGGCTGTGCTTTTCCCAACGTCATTGGCCCTTCTCGCGATCACACACTCCCCGAGGCAGAGCATCAACCCGGTCGCGATGTGGCGGCTATTGGCGAAGTCCTATCGAACATTCTGGATCGCACCGCTGTACCTGGCGTTGATCCTGTGGTTCTCGCTGCAGAACATTGCCATGCCGGTTCTTGTCAGCCAGTTTGTCCAGCTGTTCCTGATGTTTTCGTTCGCCGCCGTAACGGGAACACTGATCGCACCAGAGCGGCTGATTGATGACGTGCACATTCCGGATGCTGAAGAGAGGGACGAGCAAACAATCGCCGGCGATATCGAGGCGACCCGGGAATTCGTGTTGACTCACGCCTATGGTTTTATTAGCAGGAACAACCGGCGGGGCGGCTTCAGTCACATCATGAACGAGATCAAGCGCGACCCGGACCCGGGTGGGGCATGGGCCTGGTACTTCGATCGCATGCTGCGCTGGGAAGACAAGCAGCACGCGCTCTTCTTCGCGCAACACCATGTGGGCGACATGCTGGATCACGGCGAGGAGATCCCGGCGCTAAAGACGATTCTGCGCTGCCGTCTCCTGAACGAGAGCTTCAAGCCCTTTCCGGAGGATATTCCCAGGGCGATCGCGGCGGCCGAAAGGAGCGGAAATATCGAGCTTGCAGCCGTGCTGAAGCGAGGCTGAGGCGCTACAATAGCCGATATGGACAAACGCCTGCTCACAATTCTGCGCTGCCCAGTCACGCATAAGGGCTTGTCTTTATTGAAGAAAGACAAGCTTGAGAGGATCAATGCAGCCATCGCCGCGGGTGAGGTGACGACGCACGAAGGTGAGCGTCTGGCACAGCCTCTCGCTGAAGCCCTCGTCACCGACGACGGCAAACGCGTATACCCGGTCGACGACGGCATTCCGGTCCTGCTCGAAAGTGAGTCCATCCACATGGAGCAGCTTGCTTGAAGATCCGGGCTAACCAGCTTTCGTCACACCTTAAGAAATCGCTTGCTCCCTGCTACCTCGTCACCGGCGACGAGTACTTGCTCGTCGCGGAAGCGCTGGACGCGGTTCGTGATGTGGCCCGCGAGCGCGGCTTTGGTAATCGTGAATTGCATGTGGCGACCACCGGATTCGACTGGAACCAGCTGGCAGCGTCGACGGGAAATATGTCGTTGTTTGCGGAGCAGCGGATTGTCGAGTTGCGCTTGCCGACCGGTAAACCAGGCGTCAAGGGCAGCCAGGCTATCGTCGACCTTGTCGGGCAGTCCGGGCCTGAGCTGTTGTTTATCGTGACCGGGCCGAAGCTCGACAAGAGCGGCTCGAATTCCAAATGGGCCAGGACCATCGATCAGAAAGGCGTGACATTGCCGATCTGGCCGATCGAGGTTCGCGAATTGCCGGGCTGGATCGCAAATCGGATGCGGCAGGCTGGGCTGCAACCTGACCGGGACGCCGTAACGCTGCTTGCGGACAGGGTGGAAGGCAACCTGCTCGCGGCCGGCCAGGAAATAGAAAAGCTGCGCCTGCTTCACGGCGAAGGCAAAGTCAGCGCCGAAGACGTCAACGAAGCAGTCGCAAACAGCAGTCGCTACGATGTATACAAGTTGGCCGACGCCGCGATCGCGGGTGATGCAACGCGCGCCATCAAGATTCTCGGAGGGCTCAGGGCCGAAGGCGTTGAGCCTGTCATAGTCATGTGGGCGCTGTCACGCGAGTTACGGACACTGGCGACACTCGATGACGCCGTCCGGCAGGGCAATGACCTGGGTAGCGCGATGAAGTCGGCTCGCGTGTGGGGCAATCGACAGGGCCTCCTGCGCAGTTGTATTGGCCGCCACCAGCACGGCGATTTCCATCGCATGCTCAAGGCGAGCGGCCGAGCCGATGCTGCGGCGAAAGGCCAGCGCTACGGTGACCCCTGGCAGATGGCGGCGGATATCGTGGTCGGGATGGCCCGCGCGTGAGGCCAATCGGTATTTTCGGCGGCACATTCGATCCGATTCACTATGGGCACCTGCGATCCGCTTTCGAGATGTTGCAGGCTCTCAACTTCGAAGAGGTTCTTTTCATACCTTGCGGCGACCCACCGCATCGTGGCGTGACCTACGCAACCTCAGAACAGCGGCTGCGGCTCGTAAAGCTGGCCATTGGCGGTCAGGACGGGTTCACTGCAGATGACCGCGAGCTGCGGCGCGGGGGGCTCTCGTATACGGTCGATACCCTGGAGTCGCTACGGACGGAATTTCCGGACCGTTCGCTGGGTCTGATAGTAGGCATGGACGCATTTCTCGGCCTGCCTGGCTGGCATCGGTGGGATGAGATCCTGAATGTTGCCCATATTGTCGTCGCGCACAGGCCCGGCTGGAAAGCGCCGGATATGGGCGCCTTGGGCCAGATAATATCCGAGTACGGTACACATCGCGTCGAGGATCTGCACACGGCGAATGCAGGACGCGTCCACATACATGCTGTCACGCAGCTCGAAATAGCGTCGACCGAGATTCGTGACCTTATCGCAGAGGGACGTGATCCGCGCTTCCTGATGCCCGACGCGGTACGCGACGAGATTCTAAATTCCGGTATATACAAAGGAGACTGACATTTGGACAAGCACGAGAACCACGCATGAAGGGTGAAGCACTGACCGACCTGGTCGTCGAGGCACTTGACGATGTCAAAGCAAAAGACATTGTCCGGCTCGATGTACGCGACATGACCTCTGTCACAGACTACATGGTCGTGGCGAGCGGAACGTCGAATCGGCACGTCAAAGCACTGGTAGACAACGTGTCTGAAAAAGCCAAAGCGGCCGGCCATCGCCCGATAGGAATTGAAGGGGCAGAGGGCGGTGAATGGGTGCTGCTGGACCTTCAGGACACCCTGGTGCATGTCATGTTGCCGAAGGTGCGTGAGTTCTACAATCTGGAGAAACTCTGGTCGATTTCCCCATCGGGAGATGCGGCGGCAACTGACGGCTGAGCCTTGCATATTCGATTGCTTGCTGTTGGTGATCGCCAGCCGTCCTGGGTGGACGAGGCCTTCGGTATCTACACTGGGCGGTTTCCGCGCGAGTGGAAATTTCGGCTCGACGTGCTTTCCACAGTGCGTCGCAACAAGAACGACAAGTCACGCCAGGCGATGGAAGCCGAGGGGGAACTGATCCTCGCGAAACTGAATTCGGCCGAACAGGTCGTACTGCTCGACGAACGAGGCAAGGAATTCGATAGTAAGGGTCTGGCGTCCAGGATGTCCGACTGGCAAAGTGATGGCCGCGATCTATGTTTTGTCATCGGCGGCCCCGATGGCGTGTCGGATAGTGTCCGCCGGAGGGCGGACGTCAGCTGGTCGTTGTCGAAGTTGACTTTGCCCCACGGTCTCGCGCGTGTGTTGTTCGCTGAGCAGTTATACCGTGCGCACTCGCTCCGGACCGGCCACCCCTATCATCGTGCATAACCTGAATGACTCGCCCGCCCACATTGCTGCTTGCTTCGACGTCACCGCGACGTCGTGAAATCCTCACGTCGCTCGGACTGGATTTCACGGTTGTGCACGTGGATGTGGACGAGAGCGCGCGACAAGGTGAGACGCCGGGCAACATGGCGCTGCGCCTCGCCGTCGCCAAGGCCGAGGCAGCTGATGCGGATGGCGGCAGCGTTGTTTTAGGGGCGGATACGGTAGTTGTCGTCGATGAGCATGCACTGGGCAAGCCGACAGACAAAGCGGATTGCCTGGCAATGCTGGAGCGTCTCTCGGGTCGAGGGCACAAAGTACTGACCGGAATTGCTTTGCGAGGGCCGCAAGGGACCCAGACTGCTTTGTCAGAAACCGATGTGTATTTTCGCGAAATTGGGCGCGACGAGGCGCTTGCTTACTGGCACAGTGGGGAGCCTTGCGACAAGGCAGGTGCCTATGCCGTACAAGGCCTCGGCGGCGTATTCGTCGAACGTGTTGAAGGCAGTTATTCCGGCATTGTCGGGCTGCCCGTATTCGAGACCGCGACGTTGCTGGCCAACGTAGGGCTCGGGGTTGTAACCAGGCAAGAATCCAATGACGGATGAGTCCCTAAAAGAAGAGATCCTGATCAACGTGACACCCAGCGAGGTGCGCGCCGCGCTGCTCGAGAATGGCGTATTGCAGGAAGTCTATATTGAGCGTTCCGCGCGCCGCGGACTGATCAGTAATATCTACAAGGGCAGGGTGCTGCGTGTGCTTCCGGGCATGCAGGCAGCATTCATCGATATTGGCCTCGAGCGCACCGCGTTCCTGCATGCCTCTGATATCGCGAGGCCGAACGATTTCGAGGACGAGAACACCGTTCCCAATATTCGCGAACTTGTGCGTGAGGGCGACGAAATTATGGTGCAGGTCGTCAAGGATCCACTCGGCAACAAAGGCGCGCGGCTGACGAGCTATATCACCTTGCCGTCCAGGCACCTGGTGCTCCTGCCGCGCAGCAATACGATCGGCATCTCTGCCCGGATCGAGGATGAGGACGAACGCGAGCGCTTGCGCGGAATTATCGAAGAGCTGCTCGAGTCGACAGAACTCGAGTGTGGAGCGATCGTCCGAACCGTGGCTGAAGGTGCGGAACAGGAGGCGCTGGCTGCCGATTTACGTTACTCCCTGAAGCTCTGGGATGTCGTTAAGGAACAATTCAGCAGGTGCAGCGCAAAATCCCTGGTTCATGAGGATCTGTCGTTGCCACTCAGGGTGCTGCGCGACATGGTGACCAGCGACGTCGAACGTGTCCTCGTTGATTCGGATGGTGACTTCCAGACCATGCAGGAGTTTGCGGCCACATTTCTGCCCGCCACCGAGCCAGGTATCGAGCTCTACCGGCGGCGCCGACCTATCTTCGACCTGCACGGCATCGAGGACGAGATTCGCAAGTCGCTTGAGAGAAATATTCCATTAAAATCCGGTGGTTATCTTATTTTTGATCAAACAGAGGCGATGACGACGGTCGACGTCAACACGGGCGGGTACATCGGTCATCGGAATCTCGAGGAGACGATCTATCGGACCAATCTCGAGGCTGCCGTTGCGATTGCGCGCCAGCTTCGGCTGCGTAATCTCGGCGGCATTATCATCATCGACTTCATCGATATGGAGGAAGTCGCTCATCGCGAAAACGTCCTGCAGGTGCTGGAGCAGGCGCTCGCTCGTGACCATGCCCGTCACCAGATCACGCCCGTTTCGCCATTGGGCCTCGTCGAAATGACGCGCAAGCGCACACGCGAGAGTCTGCAGCATGTGCTGGGTGAGGATTGCCCGGCTTGTTCGGGACGCGGCTTCGTCATGACAGCGGAGACCGTGTGTTTCGAGATATTCCGAGAGATCATTCGCCAGTCCAGGCAATTCGAGTTTGACGAGGTCATGGTACTTGCGCATCAGGATGTTATCGAGTTGTTGCTCGATGAACAGGCACGCAGCCTGGCAGAGCTCGAAGAACAGACGGGCAAATCTATTCGCCTGCAAACAGAGTCGCTGTATCTGCAGGATCAGTTCGACGTGGTCCTGATGTAACAGGCTGGATGATGAAACAGTTCTTCAGAAAACTGACCAAGGTATTCGGCTATACAGCGGCAACCACAGTCATCCTGCTGGCCATAGCCGTGGGGCTGTTTCGCCTGTTTCTGCCGCGGCTCCCTGAATACCAGGACCAGATCAAGGTTTGGGCGAGCGACGCAATTGGAATGGAGGTCGAGTTTTCCGGCATGAACGCCCGGTGGGCCCTTACTGGTCCCGAGCTCGAGTTCTACGATGCCGAGTTGGTCCGCCCTGACGACCGGAGGCGCAGTATCGCAGCCGAGGTTGTGAGTGTGGGTATCTCCCTGAACAGCCTGTTGTTCGAAGGGACTTTTGTCGTGGACCGGGTCGTAATTCGCAGGACGGGCATCGAGGTACACCAGCTCGAAGACGGCGGCTGGTGGATTCAGGGAGTCGCGATTGACGAATTGCCGGTGGGACAGGCTGATGCCCCACAGCGGCTCAACGATGTGGAAGTCATTGGCGAAGATATAGAAATCCAGTTTCTTCAGTTTGGTGATCAGCGACCGAGATTTATTAGCGTGCCGCGCACGCTGGTTAGCGTAGACGAACATCGAATAGCGCTCGATGCGACCGTCAGGCTGTCGGAGGATCTCGGCAGGCAAATCCAGTTGTCGGCTACCCAGCTGCTCGATGTCCCGGAAACGGATCGCAGCTGGGACGTCAGGATAGAAGCGGACGACATCGATCTCGCGGGCTGGTCCCGTCTGCAGCCGGTCGAGCGCATAGAGACTCTCTCCGGTGAGGGCGATCTGGACCTGTCCGTGGTACTGGCCGATGGCTCGATAACTAACGCGACAGCGGATGTCGATTTCTCGGAGGTGTCCTTTGTAGACGGGCAGGTTTTCGATCTACAGGGGCGCTTCGAACTCGATAGGTCCTTCAACGGCTGGCTCGTTGCTGCAGAGGACCTCAGGTTGTCAGCGGACGATCACGAGTGGCCGGAGTCGTCCCTGCGTGCTGAAGCGGGAGTCGACGCGGATGGCAAAATTGCCATGCTGAATCTGCGCGCCTCATACTTGAATCTCGATGACAGTCGCCTGCTGCTGCCACTGATCCCGGGTGAGCAGCGCGCTCGGTTGAGCGGGCTGGACCCCAGTGGCGAAATTCGAGACTTCGTAGCGACCATTTCGAATATCGACAGCGATTCGCCGCAATTCGATATCTCGGTCAACCTTGATAATGCCGGCGTCGCGGCGGACGGCAAACGGCCCGGGGTTCGGGGTTTCACCGGGCACATGCGCGCCAACCGATCCGGCGGCCGAATCGAGATTCGCTCGTCGAACATGTTGCTCGACATGCCTCAGGTAATGGATGCGCCGGTCGATATCCTTTCCGCAGCCGGTACCGTGCTCTGGCGCAGCGGCAACAATGAGACCATCGTCCTGTCGGACAGTATCCGCATCATTAATCCTGTGCTTGATCTGGACAGCAACGTTCGGTTGACGATCAACGGTGACGGGCGTGCGCCTGATATTGACCTCGCGAGTACCTTCCGAGTCGATGACATTAGTGCGGCGCGGAATTACCTGCCCCGCGAGATCATGAGCCCGAGGCTGTACAACTGGTTCCAGGGTTCGCTCGTAAAGGGCTCTATCGAAAATGGCAGGTTGACGCTGAACGGGCCTCTCGACAGGTTTCCGTTCGAAAACGGCGAGGGACAGTTCCGCATAGACGCCACGGCGCGCAATACGACGTTGAAATTCCACCCGGACTGGCCGGCGGCAGAGCAGGCGAATATCGACATCGTGCTGGAGAATACGCGGCTGTACTCAGTCAGCAATCGATCCACCAACACGGGTAACCAGGCGGTCAACACGTTGGTCGAGATTCCAGACCTGCGGAACCCGATACTGAAGATTGAAGGTTTGGTGACGGGCAACCTGGAGACGCTTCGCCAGTTCGCACTGGCAAGCCCCATCAACAGAATTACGGGTGGCAATCTGAACCGATTGACGGTTTCAGGTGACGCCTCAGTCAACCTCGATCTTACGGTGCCGCTCAAGGACGCCGAGAGCACGACACTCAATGGCTTGCTGAGAAGCAACAATGGCACGCTGGCGGTACAGGGGCTGAAGCCGCCCGTTACCGATATTATCGGCGAGATTCTGATCACTCGAGATGCGATTACCAGCGACTCCCTGGGTGGCCGCTTTCTCGGCGAGGCGATCGACATCGTTGTCGGCCCCAGCGAAGACCCGCGAATCTATGCATTAGCGACCGTAGAAGGTGCGACGACGGCAACGGCGATAATCGAGGAACTCGGTCTTCCGCTGGAAGGCCTGATCAGCGGCGCGACCGACTACACGGCACAGGTGCGGTTTCCTCGTGGCAGCCTGGATGAGCGGCAACCGCTAAGCGTTATGTTCGACAGCGATCTTGTCGGCATAGCGGTCGACCTGCCCGATCCGGTGCAGAAGCCTGCGGCCGACGAGTGGCGCTTGCGGGGCGACATTCGCTTTATGCCTGGCGGCGAGGCTATCGAGAGCACGGGCTTTTTGCGTGACGATATAACCTGGCAGCTGGGCTTCACACCGCTGGAAGATGGCTGGGACCTGGACCGCGGGGTAGTGCTGCTGGGTGGCGGCGAAATTCAGCAGCCCGAAACGCGTGGACTTCACATCCAGGGCGCGACAAGCACCGTTCGCCTCGAGGAATGGCTCGACTTGTCACGCAGTGGCGAAACAAAGGTCGGTGCGGCGGACCGTATTCGATCGATAAACGTAACGGTCGATAGCCTGTTTGCTCTCGGCCAGCACCTGCGCGGACATCATGTGCATCTCGAACGCAGCGCTCGCGACTGGTTTGTGCAGCTTGAAGGAGAACACGTCGTTGGCTCGGTATTTGTTCCCTATGACTTCGGCTCGCAGCGGGCCATGGTTATCGAAATGGAGCGCCTGTACCTGCCCGGCGACGATATAACGCCACCGTCTGAGTCGACGCTCGATCCCAGGACCTTGCCGCCCATTACTCTGACGGTTGAGGATTTCGCCCTGGCCGATCGCTATTTTGGCACCCTCGAAGTGAACCTGGTGCGCACCGCTGAGGGCCTGGAAACTGAGACGCTCGCGACCAAAGATGCGACGTTTGAGTTTGTCGGCGCGGCCAGGTGGGTAGCCGACGATAACGAGGAGCTGGGCAGCCGCACTTACCTGACGGCCAGCCTCAACAGCACGAATGTCGAGGCAACCATGAGGCGCCTGGATTTCGCAAAGGGGATCAGCGGCGACTCGATGGGCATCCTGATGGACCTGAGTTGGTCGGGTGGTCCGCGCGCCAGTTTTCTCGATGTACTCGACGGCGAGGTTCGCGTGCGCATGGAGGAGGGTCAGCTCGAGGAAGTGGAGCCGGGCGCGGGGCGCATGCTGGGCCTGGTTAGCTTCGTTGCACTGCCGCGCCGCCTGTCGCTCGATTTCAGCGACGTATTCTCAAAGGGGTTTGGTTATGACTCGATCGATGGGACGTTCCACATAACAGACGGCAATGCGACGACTTGCGATTTGTCGTTTGAAGGGCCGGCAGCCGACATTGGTATCGTCGGCAGCACGAATCTCGCGACGAGCGAGTACGAGCAGGGCGCCGTCATCAGTGCCAATGTTGGCGCCACGCTGCCGATCGTGGGTGCCGTTGTCGGCGGGCCACCGGGCGCGGCGGCCATGTTGATATTTTCGCAGATATTCAAGAAACCGCTCCAGGAAATGGGGCAGGTGTTCTACGGTATATCGGGCCCTTGGGAAGATCCCGGGATCGAGCCGATCGACTCGGACGACTTCGTTCGCTACGGTGAACTGGCAGGGTGTTTGCCCGAGGGAACCAAGGAATGACAATGCGCGTCGCAGCCATACAGATGAACAGCGGGCCCAACGTCGATGCCAATCTCGATCTGGCAGGCCGCTTGCTGGCCGAGGCGGCGGCTGACGGTTGTGTGCTCGCGGTCTTGCCTGAGAATTTCGCGCTCATGCCCGAACGTGGCGAGGACAAGGCGCAGCACGCGGAGGAACCGGGAACTGGCCCCATCCAGGATTTTCTTGCCGCTACGGCGGCGGAGCACGGCCTGTGGGTAATCGCAGGCAGTATGCCCTTCGTGTCGCCGGAAATTGCGGCCCAGCGGGTATACGGCGCATGTCCGGTCTACAACCCCGAGGGTAATGCTGAGGCGGTGTACCGGAAGATTCACTTGTTCGACGTCGATCTTGTCGACAAAAAGGAGTCCTACCGCGAATCGAACTCCATGTATCCGGGCGATGAGGTTGTCACGGTTGATACGCCAGCAGGCCGCGCAGGTCTGACGATTTGCTATGACCTGCGATTCCCCGAGCTGTTCCGGCAGCTCGTTGACGCCGGATCGACGCTGTTCACAGTACCAGCCGCGTTCACGGCGACAACTGGTGAGGCACATTGGCACACGTTGCTGCGCGCAAGGGCCATCGAAAATCTGGCATATGTCATCGCTCCCGGGCAGTATGGCCTGCACCCGGACAACCGCTCGACATTCGGACATTCACTGATCTGCGATCCCTGGGGCCGGATACTGGCTGAACAGGCGGAAGGAAATTGCGTCGTCGCCGCCGATATCGACCCGGAATTGCCCGCGCGACTTCGCGGTGAGTTTCCGGCATTGTCGAACAGGCGTCTGACCAGCTAAGCAGTTAGAAACAGGAATTTCTTTTGAGCTCAGGCAAAAACACATCGATAGATGCAGTCATGACACGCTTACTCGAGCCGGCGGGACTTGGTGAGCAACAACTGTCGACGACGCTTGGTGGCCTGATGCGCGGCGGCGTCGACTATGCGGACCTGTATTTCCAGGTCACTCGACAGGAGAGCTGGTCGCTCGAGGACGGCATCATCCGGGAAGGAAGTTTCAGCCTCGACCAGGGTGTGGGCGTGCGCGCCAACAGCGGTGAGAAGACCGGTTTCGCCTATTCCGATGAGCTCGTCCTTCCAGCCCTGGAGTCAGCCGCGGGTGCCGCTCGCGCGATTTCGAGGCAGGGGCAGGAGAAAAGCGTCCAGGCCTGGCGACGGAGCGACGCAGCAATCCTGTATCCGATGTCGGATCCGACGACGAGCATTGACGACGAACAAAAGACGAGCCTGCTACTCGAACTCGACGCGGCGACCAGAAAACTCGATAGTCGTATCGAGCAAGTGATGATCAGCTTGGCCAGCAGTCAGGACCTGGTGCTCGTCGCCGCATCGGATGGCACGATGGCGGCGGACGTACGCCCGCTGATCCGTCTTAATGTCAGCGTGATTATGGAGCAGGACGGCCAACGTGAGCACGGTTACTCGGGTGGCGGCGCAAGGGCAGATCTCAGCTACTTCCTGGATGGTGATCTTCCGCTCGACTTCGCCCGGGAAGCTGTGCGGCAGGCGGCCATCCAAATGGAAGCACAGCCGGCGCCCGCCGGAACGATGCCTGTCGTGCTGGGCAACGGCTGGCCCGGGATCCTGTTGCACGAGGCGGTTGGGCATGGGCTCGAAGGAGATTTCAACCGGAAGGGCCTCTCGGCGTTCCGCGGCAAGGTCGGGCAAAGGGTCGCTTCTGAGCAATGCACGATCGTTGACGACGGCACGATCACCAATCGGCGCGGTTCGCTGTCTGTCGACGACGAAGGCACACCCGCGCAGAACACCGTGCTTGTCGAGAAGGGCATATTGCGCGCTTACATGCAGGACAAGTTGAATGCGCGCTTGATGGGTGTCGAGGCAACCGGTAACGGGCGGCGCGAGTCGTTTGCGCACGTGCCAATGCCGCGCATGACGAATACTTACATGCTGGCCGGCAGTCACGATCCTGACGAAATCATCGCCTCGGTCGACAAAGGTATCTATGCGCCGAATTTTGGTGGCGGCCAGGTGGACATCACTTCTGGCAAATTCGTGTTCTCGGCGAGCGAGGCCTACCTGATCGAGAAGGGTAAAGTCACCACGCCGGTCAAGGGCGCGATGCTGATCGGCGACGGGCCCGAGGCTCTGCACAAGATTTCAATGGTCGGAAACGACCTGAAACTCGATACAGGAGTTGGTACCTGCGGCAAGGAAGGGCAGTCAGTGCCTGTTGGGGTTGGACAACCGACACTCAAGATTGACGAATTGACCGTGGGCGGCACCGCCTGACCAAAAATCGCCCGAAAAGATTTCACATAAGTCGAATTCTTGCGACTTCACACTGCACAATGTGAGGCAACTCACTCCATTCAACATATCTTGGGAGTAGAGTCTTCGTATCTCATGGAGGGATACGAAGATGTCATTCGACAACACCATTACAGAATACGACATGGACGCCAACTCCCAGCAGTTCGTACAGGGATTACGCGGCGATGGCAGCGATTTTGAGCCCGATCTGGCTGTGGATGGCCTGAACGAGGGGATTCTTTCGCGCATCCTTGGACTATTCGGAGTCGGTCGCTCCTGAGCCTGAACAAGGACTTAGACAGAGCGACATATTCGAAAGACCCGGCCAACGGCCGGGTTTTTTGCATTTAGCCACTTTACATACGCCGCCTGCTATGGAGAATAAATCGGTATTAGACGGATATCGATATGTGGCTCTCCAAACCGATCTACGAAAGTTTGCCTTACTTCTACCTGCTCGCGGGTGCGGTTTCGCTTGGCCTGTCGATGTACCTGAACTACTGGTACCTGCCGACGATATGCTTCATCGTGGGTCTGGTCTGCCTGGTTGGCGGTCTGGTTGTGCTCTTGAAGCGGCGTGACAGCCGCGTCAACGATCGACGCGTGGGCCAGCGGCAGGACTACTAGGATAGCGAACTAAGCAGTTTCCTGTTCGTCGACGGCCGATTCTTCGTCTTCTTCCAGCACCTCTTCGGGTAGCTCGTCGGCTGCGCGCAGGTCGCGGTAGACCAGTTCATGCACACCCAGTGACACCACGTCCCCATCTCGCAAGCGGTACTTCTTGATCTGTTTCTCACCCAGAAACACACCGTTGGTACTATTGAGATCTTCAATAACACAGCCGTCGTCGTCGCTGATCAATTGCGCGTGGTGACGGCTGACAAACTTGCTCCTGATATAGATTTCATTGTCCGGTGATCGGCCGACAATAATCCGGCCGGGCGCGAAGGTGAATGCCTCGGCGATTTCACCGTCCGTCCGGACCTCGATGCGTGTGACGTCCCCGCCGGTCGGATAACGATTCTGTATCTGCTGCAGTTTCTCGTGAATTCCTGTGTTGCTCTCGTGTTCTTCCCAGTTGAGCTCGGCGATCGCGGCCTTGACATCGTCCAGGCCGACGCTCTCTTTCTCGTCGGCAAAAGCACAAAGCAATGCGGTGTCGCACAGTGTGTTGATCAGGCGCGGTACGCCGCCCGTGTAACGATGGATGATCTCGAAGGTATCGTCGCCGAAGAGCCTCTTTTCGTGTGCCCCAGCGACAGACAGGCGGTGTTCGATGTACTCGCGCATTTCGCGACCATCGAGCGGTCCGAGATGAAAACGCAGGCGGACGCGCTGCGTAAGTTGTTTCAGCCCGGCTGAGTCGAGCGTGTCGCGAAGTTCCGGCTGGCCCGCGAGTATGATGCGCAGCACCTTTTCCTTGTGCGTTTCGATGCCCGAGATCAGGCGAATTTCCTCAAGCACCTTGCGGGTCAGGTTCTGTGCCTCATCGACAATCAGCACGACCTTCTTGCCGTTCGAGTATTGCTCGATCAGGAACATGTTGAGCATGTCGAGCAGCTCGACCTTGCGCTTGTTGAACGGTTTGAAGCCGAATTCCGTCAACACGGCCTGCAGGAATTGGGTCGGTGTGAGCTGGGTTTGCGACACAACAGCGTAGACGACGTCCTCGTCGAGCTCCGAGAGGAACGACTGGAGCAGCGTCGTCTTGCCTGAGCCGATTTCGCCGGTAATGACGACGAAGCCGTCGGCGAGCCAGATGGTCGACTCCATGTAGGCCTTCGCCCGGGCGTGCTGTTTGCTCCAATACAGAAAATCCGGATCCGGCGTCAGCCGAAACGGTTGTTCCTGAAGATTGAAGTGACCCAGATAAGACATATCGAACCAGTTTACCTGCTTTTTTGGTGTTCGGGCTACGCTGTGGGCACGGACCAGCGCGCGGACTACGTCACACTCTGACTGATTATGTCGACAAGCTCGTCGCGTTTCCCGGCAGTGTCGGCAGTCACCGTAATATGCCCGAGCTTGCGGCCGGGGCGGGCGCTCTTACCGTAGTCATGCAAGATGCCCGACTCGAGCGATCTGGCTGCATCCTGAATCTCGCCGATCAGGTTGATCATACCGGCGTGTCCCAGGCCCGCCGTGGAACCAAGCGGCCGGTTCATCACCGCCAGGAGGTGATTCTCAAACTGGCTGGTCTCCGATCCTTCGATTGTCCAATGGCCGGAGTTATGCACACGCGGCGCGAACTCATTGGCCAGCAAGTCATCTCCCCTGACGAACAGCTCCAGCGCCAGCACACCGACGTAGTCGAGGTGGCCGAGCATACGTCGCATATAGTCTTCGGCTCGTTCGGCCAGGTCCGGATTAGCGACCGGTGAAGTCGACGTACGCAGGATACCGCCCCGGTGAACGTTACGGCTCAGCGGGTAGATAGCGATGTCACCGTCGCTGTTGCGAACCCCAATGCACGACACTTCGTAGTCAAATGGGACCCATTGCTCGGCAATCAGGAGAACAGTGCCCAGTTCCCTCCAGGCCTGCTCGATATCGTTCCGATCCTGCACGACGAACTGGCCTTTGCCGTCGTACCCAAGTCGGCGGGTCTTGATGACCACGGGAAGCCCCAGCGAATCAACGGCAGCTTCCATGTCTTCGCGCGAATCGATGGCTCGGTAGCCCGGTAAAGGGATCTCAAGCTGCTCAAATAGCCGCTTCTCGTCCAGTCTGTCCTGCGCCAGGCGCAAAGCGTCGGCGGGCGGGAAGACGGGAACGTCATCGTCGATCTTCTGCAGGGCCTCGACAGGGACGTTCTCGAATTCGTAGGTGATGACGTCGCAGGTGGCAGCGAGCTTGGCAAGCGCTTCTGCATCGTCAAACGGCCGCTGGATGACGTCGCCACATTCAGCGGCCGGTGGTGAATCCGAGGGATCTATGAAGCGGCATTCAACATCGAGATCGCGGGCTGCGTGGCCCAGCATCTGGCCGAGTTGGCCGGCGCCGATGATACCGATACGCATGGGTCTACTTGCTGGGGTCGCTGTCGGCCAGGACCTTGTCGGTCTGGTTCTTGCGGAACGCTTCGAGGGCCGCGGCGATCGCACTGTCCTCATTGGCGAGTATGGCAGCAGCGAGCAGCGCGGCGTTCACGGCACCGGCGCGGCCGATAGCCATGCAGCCGACGGGAATGCCAGCGGGCATCTGAGCGATCGAAAGCAGCGAGTCCATGCCGTTCAGGGCCTTGGACTGAACCGGGATACCAAGGACCGGCACGCGTGTCTTGGACGCTGCCATGCCCGGCAAGTGAGCCGCGCCACCCGCGCCAGCGATGATGACTTTCAGACCGCGCTCGACGGCAGAATCCGCGTAATCAAACAGCAGGTCCGGCGTGCGGTGGGCCGAGACGACTTTCACTTCATGGGCTACACCGAGTGCTTCCAGCGTCTCACTTGCATGGCGCATCGTCTCCCAGTCGGAGCGCGAGCCCATAATGATGCCAACATCAATACTCATTTCGAAATTCTACACTACCTGTTATTTGCGGCGCAGGCTCTCGAGCGTTGCGCGGATCGGCTCCGGATCAATGTGCCGCATGATCTTGCCAATGTACTGCTTCTGTCGGCGCAGTGCGCCATGCGCCTTGATTCCGCGTGCTTCGATCACGGCTTCGAGCAGGTCTTCGTCGAGACCAAGAGAATCCAGCTCCGCATCGCGAAGTGTAATCAGTTCCTCACCGAGTTTCTGCCTCGCCTGGTGTTCGCGTTTCCTCGCGCTTTTACTGGGCTTTGTATCGTCCACCGGCTAAAGTACCTCCCGCAGTCGGCCCGCGATCCGGGGGCGGGAGTCTATCATGGGAAAAATTACAAAACGCGAATCGCTTGGCCGCGCCGAACTTGAAAGCCTCATCACGCTGGCTCTGGACGAAGCGAAGAAGCAAGGCGTCGACCAGGCAGAGGTCGCGGCCAGTCAGGACACGGGTCTGTCAGCAACCGCACGGCTGGGTGACGTCGAGAACCTGGAGTACACCAACGACCGCGGTATCGGGATCACGGTGTTCAAGGACTCGCGCAAGGGCAGCGCCAGCACGTCCGACATTTCGCCGGCGGCGATTCGGGAGGCGGTGACCAAGGCCTGCACGTTCGCCACGCTGACTGCGCGTGACGAGTACTCCGGGTTGGCCGATGCGGACCTGATGTGTACGGATATTCAGGACCTCGATCTCGATCATCCCTGGGACGTCGATGCGAACACGGCTATCGAGATGGCGATAGAGTCCGAGGCAGCCGGCCTGCAGTTCGACAAGCGAGTGAGCAATTCGGAAGGCGCCACGGTGTCGACGAATCGCGGCACGCGTGCTTACGGCAATACGCATGGTTTTATTGGCGGTTACTCACGCACGAGCCATAGCATTACCTGCGTGCTGCTTGCCGAGGCAGACGGGGTAATGCAACGCGATTATCATTACACGTCTGCGCGTAGTGCGGGCGATCTTGACGCGCCGGCCGATGTCGGACGTCGTGCAGGTGAGAAAACGGTCGCTCGCCTGGGCGCCCGGAAGATCAAGACGACCCGGGCGCCCGTCATCTATGTTCCGGAGCTCGCACGCGGGTTCATCGGTCACGCGATGAGCGCGATCACCGGTGGTGCACAGTATCGCCGATCCTCGTTCCTGCTCAACGCGGCAGGCGAGACCCTGTTTCCGAAGTTCGTGAGCATCCAGGAGCGACCGCACCTGCCAAAAGGCATGGCGAGTGCGCCGTACGATGCGGAGGGCGTTGCGACTTACGATCGCGACATCGCGTCCGAAGGCGTGCTGCAGGGATACATCCTCAGCAGCTATTCGGCACGCCGCCTCGGACTGACGACAACCGCGAATGCCGGCGGATCGCAAAACCTGATTGTTCCTGGCGGCGACAAGGACAAGGATTCGCTGGTCAAGGAGATGGGCACCGGGCTGGTTGTGAGCGAGGTGATCGGGCAGGGCGTCAACGGTGTGACAGGAGATTACTCACGCGGCGTTGTCGGGCATTGGGTGGAGAATGGTGAGATTCAGTACCCGGTTCACGAGGTGACTATCGCAGGCAATCTTCGAGACCTTTACCTGCGCATCGCTGCGATCGGTAACGATCAGGACATACGAAGCGGCATTCGCTGTGGCTCGATCCTCGTTGAGGAGATGACGATCGCGGGGGCGTAGATGCTGGTTCCGGCTGGCTGATTGGGGTTCTTTTTATAGTAATATCATGGCGTTAGGAGAATACTGTATGTATTCACAGTATAGTCATTTGCAGGGAAGCTGCCATGTCCTCCGCCATCGTTTCAATTCACAAGCACCCCCAGTTCGAGCGCTCTGACA
>Ga0209456_10000037_pt1 | contig 61261 bp, 46 predicted proteins | sample COG_11_FD_184755 | JGI IMG/M metagenome (GOLD analysis project Ga0209456, IMG submission 184755) | Pelagic marine sediment microbial communities from the LTER site Helgoland, North Sea, for post-phytoplankton bloom and carbon turnover... | ecosystem: Environmental > Aquatic > Marine > Neritic...
CCGGCGTCGACACCCGCGATCGACCAGGCACTGCGGCTCGTGAGTTGTGCTTCCAGGTCCCAGAGTGCGGCATCAGCGGCCATGCGAGCACCGCCGGGAGGAAGAAGCTCCATGAGCCGTTGTCGATCGGCGCCGGTGGCAAGTTCGGTGGAGACCTGCTCGAGCTGCGCGGTCATCGATTCGAGAGTCTCGTCGAGGTAATAGACGCCGAGCGCTTCCCCGCGACCGATAATCCCGTCCTGTTCGATCTCGCAGACAACACAGGGAAAGTCATTCCAGGTGTTGTTACTGATGCGAAACGGAATGATCGCGAGCCAGGACTCGGTGTGTATGGATACCTGGCGTTTCATGCGTGCTTGAGAAGGAAGTTGGCGATGGGCGTCATCCCGATGGCGACCGGGTCGACGCAGGGCAAACCCAGGTGGTTCTGCAATCGGCCGAGGTATCCGTCGCGTTCGAAGTCGGTCATCGTCGACGTGTTTACGCTGACGCCTGCGCAGAAACACCTCGGCCGGCCGCGTCTGGCCAGACGAAGTGCGTCGTCGATAACCTCATCGAGTTCGGGGATCGGGTAGTCGCCTAATACCTCGAGCACTTCCGTGCGCGATGCGTCATGACAGACGACGACTGCGTCCGGTTGCGAGCCGTGCAGCAATCCCAGCGTGACGCCCGAATAGCTGGGATTCCAGAGCGAGCCCTGACCCTCGATGACGTCCCAGTGGTCCTCGTCATTGTCGGGCGACAGCACCTCGGCTGCGCCGGAGATGAAATCGGCGACGACTGCGTCGATGGGTATGCCCTCGCCGGCGATCATGATGCCGGTCTGGCCGGTCGCACGAAACGTCGCCTTGATGTCACGCCGTTCCAGTTCGCGATGCAGGGCCAGTGCGCTGTACTTCTTACCGACGGCGCAATCGGTGCCAAGCATCAGCACTCTCTTGCCGCTGCGTGGCCTGCCCTGGCCAATCGGCAGATCGGGGGGTGGCACCCGGACGTCGGTCAGCGTGGCGCCTCCCTTGTACGCCGCGGCGACGAGATCGGGCATCGCCTTCAGTTTGCTGTGCATGCCGGAGGCGATATTAATCCCGGCGTGCGCGAGTTCGATCAACTGCGGTAACCAATGGTCAGGAATATGGCCGCCGACGGAAGCGACGCCAACGATAGCTGTCTTGACGCCAGCGTCGATAGCGTCCGCTACAGACATCTCAGGAAGACCCAGGTCAACCGGGCAGTCGGGCAGGCGCATCTGGCCTGCGCAGCGTTCGGGTCGCCAGTGCACGATTCCGTGCCCCGTCTTCGCGTGATCATCGTCGTCGACGTCACCGAGGTACAACAGGTAGGGAGGCTCCAGACTGACTGTCGTAAGCTGCATGGCCTATTGTCCCCTGATCTAATTGGTGCCAGTCACCTTATACCGAGTATAAGGTGACTGGCACCAATTAGACTACGGCAGGAAGATCGTGGCCGGGTGCTCCAGGTACTCCTTGATACGCTGGATCATTGCCGCGGCGTCATAGCCGTCGACGAAGCGGTGATCGAACGAGGACGACAGGTTCATCATCAGGCGAACCTGCACCTGGCCGTTCAATACGACCGGCCGCTCGACTGCACGATTGACGCCGATAATCGCGACCTCCGGAGCATTGATCACCGGCGTCGAGGCGATGCCGCCGAGTTTACCGAGGCTCGTGATCGTGATCGTCGATCCGGTCAGCTCGTCTCGCTTGACCTTGTTCGTCCGTGCCGCTTCGGACAGGCGCCGAATTTCCGCGGCGAGACCGTCGAGCGACTGCATCTCGGCATGCCGGATTACCGGGACCTTGAGACCGTCGTCCGTCTGCGTCGCGATGCCGACGTGAACCGCCTCATGCTGCAGGAGCAGGTTGCGGTCCTTGTCATGAGTGACATTGCATTGCGGGAATTCTCTCAGCGCCTTGATGAGTGCGAGGCCAAGGAACGGCAGTATCGTCAGGCGTTCCGTAGCGTCCTTTTTGGCATTCAGGTGCTTGCGCAACGATTCGAGCTCGGTGATATCGATTTCCTCGACGTACGCGAAATGCGGGATCTCGAGTTTGGCCGACTGCATGCGCTCGGCAATGATGCGCCGCACGCCGATGATCTTGATTTCCTTGACCCTGGTCGATGGCACAGCGGGCGCTGCAACCGCAACGCCGGTCGCACGGGCTTTCAGGAATCGATCGAAGTCCTTGCGGACGATGCGGCCACCCGGGCCCGTTCCAGGCACCATTGCCAGGTCGACCCCGGCCTCCTTGGCCCGGCGGCGAATCGCGGGTGAGGTCATAACACGAGCGCGCTCGATCGGTTCGGGCTCCAATTCGGGGTCAGTTACCGAAACAGGCTCGGACTCAACAGTTTCAAGGACTTGCGCCGAACCGGGCTCGGATTCAGCGAATTCGGTAACTGACCCCGAATTGCCGGTGCCAGTCGTGCGGCCTTCATCCGCAGTGCCCGCAGTATCGATTACCACGAGCATCGAGCCGACAGCGATGACGTCGCCGGGCTCGCCGGCGAGCTTCACGACCTTGCCGGTTACGGGGCTCGAGACCTCGACCGCGGCCTTGTCCGTCATAACGGTGCCGACAATGTCTTCTTCCTTGATCGCGTCACCGACCTTGATGAACCACTCACCGATCTCGGACTCGACCGTGCCTTCGCCGAGGTCGGGCAGTTTGAAAACGTATTCGCTCATTCCGCCTCCATGACACGTCGAATGCCGGATGACATGCGTTTCAGACCAGGAAAATACTGCCACTCGAAAGCGTGCGGGTAGGGTGTATCCCAACCGGCGCAACGACCGATCGGTGCCTCGAGATTGTAGAAACACTCTTTCTGGATCGTCGCAGCCAGCTCCGCGCCGTAGCCACCGAATCGAGTAGCCTCGTGCGCGACCAGGCAGCGCCCGGTCTTGTTGACGGAGTCCGTCAGTGTCTTCACATCGAGCGGCGCCATCGTGCGGACGTCGATAACTTCGGCGTCAACACCGGTGGCCTCGGCGGCCGCGATCGCAACGTGCACGAGCGTACCGTAGGTAACAATCGTCAGTTCATCGCCGGGCAACGCAACTTCAGCCGTACCAAGGGGGACCGTGTAATAACCATCGGGGACCTCACCCTTGGGATGCGATGCCCAGGACACGCCCGGTTTCTCCGGGTCGCCATCGAACGGGCCGTTATAGATGCGCTTTGGTTCGAAGAAGACAACCGGATCATCCGACTCGATCGCCGCAATCAGGAGGCCCTTCGCATCGTAGGGGTTGGACGGCATGACCGTCTTGATACCGCTGATGTGCGTGAAGATCCCCTCAGGCGACTGCGAGTGCGTCTGGCCTCCGCGGATGCCACCGCCACAGGGCGTGCGAATTGTAACGGGGGAGTAGAACTCGCCGCATGAGCGGTATCGAATACGCGCCAGCTCCGACACGATCTGGTCGAAACCCGGGTAGATGTAGTCGGCGAACTGGATTTCGGCCACCGGGCGCAGGCCGTTCAGGCCCATGCCTATCGCGGCAGCAACGATGCCACCCTCGGCTATAGGAGCATCGATGACACGGTGCTCGCCGAACTTGCGTTGCAGCCCGTCAGTGCAGCGGAATACACCGCCGAAATAGCCAACGTCTTCACCAAGAACGACCACGGTTGCGTCACGTTCCATCATCACATCGTGAGCGGAGCGAATGGCTTCGATCATGTTCATCTGTGCCATGACTTACTCCTCGTCCAGGACTTCGAGCAGGCGCCGACGCTGTGATGCGAGGTGAGCGGGCACCTCGGCGTAGACATCATCGAACATCGTCGCCGGGTCGAGCCACGGACCCTCGGTCATCGTGCCGTACTGTTGTGCTTGCTTCCACGCGCTCATGACTTCTTCGCGAAGCTCCGCTTCGAGCGCCTCGTGCTTCGCGTCGCTCCAGTTCTTTTCCGCGATCAGGTGTTGCTTCAGGCGTTCCACCGGGTCGCCGAGCGGGAACGCATTCCACTCGTCTTTCGGTCGGTACTTGGACGGGTCGTCACTCGTCGAGTGCGCGCCGCCACGATAGGTAACCAGTTCGATCAATGTCGGACCGCCACCGCGCCGCGCACGATCCGCGGCCCACAGCGTGGCAGAGTAGACCGCCAGGAAGTCGTTGCCGTCGACACGAAGCCCCGGGATACCAAGGCCGAGTCCGCGCGCCGCGAACGGACGACGCTGGCCGCCGGCTGTGCCCTGGAACGTCGATATCGCCCACTGGTTGTTGACGACATTGAGTATCACGGGAGCCTGGTAGACCGCGGCAAACGTGAGGGCGTAGTGAAAGTCTGCTTCGGCCGTGCTGCCATCACCAACCCACGTTGCGGCGATGTTGTCTTCGCCCTTGATGGCGGACGCCATCGCCCAGCCCACAGCCTGCGGGACCTGGGTCGCCAGGTTGCCCGAGATAGAGAAAACATTGCCTTCCTTGCTGTGATACATGATCGGCAGCTGTCGGCCCTTGCACATGTCGCGTGTGTTCGAGAGGCACTGGCACATCATGTCGACAAGCTTCATGCCGCGGTACATGTACAGGCCCTGGTTGCGATAGGACGGGAAGCACATGTCACCCGCGCGCAGCGCCATACCCTGGGCGATCGAAATCGCTTCCTCACCAAGCGCCTGCATGTAAAAGGAGATACGGCCCTGCCGCTGGATCTGCCACATGCGCTCGTCGAACACGCGATTAAGCATCATCCATCGCAAGGCAATCTGCAGTTGATCGGGATCGAGGTTGGGATCCCAGGGACCTTTGGCCTCGTGATCGTCGTCGAGTACGCGTACGAGTCCACTGCTCAGATACTCGATATCGCGAGTACGTGCGCCGATGACCGGCTTATCGACGGCACCAGCCGGCGACAACTCGAGGTAGCTGAAGTCGGGCTCGTCGCCGGGCCGCGCTGTAGGACGCGGTATTTGCAATCGCGATTTTTCGATCATGTGGAGCGCTCCGTTGTTCTAGCGGCCTGCCGCAACCAGTTTGCGCGCGAGCTCGTCGGCCAATTCGTGTGTCGGCCGTTCTGTCTCTTTTGCTTCTTTGAAAATGTCCTGCAGTCGATTCCTGATGCGGATCACGTCGGCACGTACGTCCTCTTTGGAACCTTCGCCGTAGTACTCGGCCGCAACACTGATTATACCGCCTGCATTGATGACGTAGTCGGGCGCGTACAGGATATCGCGCTCGGCCAGGCGCACGCCGTCGGCTGGCGTAGATAACTGGTTGTTGGCCCCACCAGCGATGACCTTCGCCTTGATCTTCGGAATCGTGGTCGACGTCAGTATGTTGCCGAGCGCACAGGGTGCCAGCACATCGACATCTGCAAAGAGGAGGTCCGCCGGGGGAACGACAGTTGCCGGCAGCTCGTCGGTCGTCATCTTGAGGGCTTCCCGACTGACATCCGAGATAAAGAGCTCGGCGCCAGCCTCGCGGAGCATGCGGCAGAGATACAGTCCGACATGGCCGACGCCTTGAACCGCAACGCGCAGGCCCTTGACGGAGTCTGCACCGAGTCGCGCCTGCACGGCGGCTTCGATGCCCTCGAAGCACCCGAGGGCGGTCCAGGGGGATGGGTCTCCACCGGCATCGCCTTCGTCCTGCTGAAGGCCGGATACAAATTCTGTTTCTTCACGCACGTAGCGCATGTCGTCGGTAGAGCAACCGACATCCTCGGCCGTAATGTACCTGCCGCCAAGAGAGTCGACGCAGCGCCCGAATGCCCGAAACAGCTCGGGTGACTTCGGCGTAGCGTCGCTGCCGATAATGACGGCTTTACCGCCGCCAAACTTGAGGCCGGCAACCGCATTCTTGTAGCTCATGCCGCGGGCAAGACGCAATACGTCGGTCAGGGCATCGTCATCGTTGCTGTAGTTCCAGCGCCGGGTGCCGCCTGCGGCCGGTCCCAATGCGGTCGAATGCACCGCGACGATAACCTTCAGGCCGGTCGATTCCTCGTAGAAGTAATGCAGAGATTCGTGATCATCGAATTCGGCGTGGTCGAAGACGCCCATTATTATCCCCTTTGTCAGGCTGCATTCAATGACTAATATACAGCGAAAAAACCCGATAAAACTTGCAAAAGCTTTTATCCAAGTTAAAAACGGAGCATAATCTATGCGTTAATAATTAATAATGAGCATAAAATATGCAATCGATTTCACTCGATCATATCGACCGCAAAATCCTCGGATTACTCCAGACTGAGTCGGGTATCAATGCCTCGGCGGTCGGCGAGCGCATTGGCCTGTCCCAGTCGGCGTGCTGGCGGCGCATCCAGCGGCTGCGCGAGGAGGGCGTTATCAAGGACCAGCCCGTGGTGCTCGATCGCGAGAAGGTCGGGCTGACAACAATGGTCTTCGCGCATGTGAAACTTACCTCACATGGACGCAGTAACCTGTCCGCATTTGCCGAAGCTGTGAAGAGCTTTCCCGAAGTCATGGATTGCTACGTGTTGCTCGGCAATGTCGATTTCCTGCTGCGAATCGTGGCCGAGGACATCAAGGCCTACGAGCAATTCTTCTTCGAGAAGCTGTCGCAGCTGCCGGGTATCCAGGAAGTCACGTCAAGTATCGTGCTGTCGGATACCAAGCACACGACGGCGCTTCCCATCTAGCAACCGGACCAAATCAGAGGAACCACGCCATGAATGAAGTCTTCGTACTCGTATTTGTGCTCGTCATCGCGTTGTCGTATGCGGCGCTAGTGGTGCTGTTGGCCACTTTCCTGCGCGGGCTGACGCAGCGGGGTCGGCAGGTAATGGCAGACAGTCCCTTAAGGACAATGATCACCGGCATCGTGGCATGGGTTGTGTTTGGCGGCCTGGCAGCGTGGCTGTATTTCCAGGTCTCCCTGGCGTCTGCCTGCGTTGCCGTAATCGTGCCGTCGCTCGTTTGCCTTGCCGGCGCTCCCGGCCTGTACACCCACATCGGCAGCCGCATTGCGGCTCTGCGTACGCATGAGGCTTCCGATCTGTGGTGCGTTATCGTCGGCTCGCTCGTGGCGCTGACCGCCGCGTTGTTCCCGTTCGTTGGCTGGTTCCTGGTCTTGCCGTTGCTACTCGCCGCCGAATTCGGAGTCGGCTTCCGTTCACTACTCCGCTAGCCAGCGTTCGACATGCGCCCGCAGTGCGGGCAACGGGATCGTGCCATTTTCCAGGATGCGGTCGTGGAATTCGCGAATATCGAAGTCATCGCCGAGTGCTTCTTCGGCCTGCTGGCGTAAGGCGAGAATCTCGAGACCACCGGAGTCATAGGCCGTGAGCTGACCGGGCAGGATCGCGATGCGATCCACCATCTGGTCGCCCATCGATTCGGGGAAGCGGCCGGCTTCCATCATGAACTCGATGGCTTCCTCGCGCGTCCAGCCAAACAGGTGGATACCCGGATCCGCAACCATGCCGCGGGCGGGCCAGGCACGGCGCTTGATCGGCCCGGTCGTCGTCGTATACAGCCCCATTTCCTCGGCCAGCGCCTCGGAGTAGCGGGCCCAGCCTTCGCCGGGTCCGGAGAACCAGATGATCTCGGTAACCGGGTGCAGACCCTCGATCGATTTGGCGAAAGCGACCTGCAGGTGATGGCCCGGCCAGGCTTCGTGGAAGGCCGTGCCTTCGGCATTACCGCGGGACTGGTCCTCCGGTTTGTGCAATGGAATCCGGTATTCGCCGGGTCGTTCGTCCGTGCCCGGCCGGTAGTGTGCCGAACGCCCCGTACCTTCCTCGTGTTCTTCGAACGGAACAACGATGACGGGCTGCTGTGGCATTGTGCCGACCCAGTTGGGCATTTCCACTGCGGCGCGTTCGACCATTTCGCGTGAAAACGCGAGCAACTCGTCCTGGTCGACGAAGCGATCAGTCGGGTCCGATTTCGCGCGTTGCAGGATTTCCTTAAAGTCGGTCAACTCGTACGCGGCTGTCCCGAGCTCGATAACGGACGCCTTGTTGGCCTCTACCGTTTGCTTGCCGAGTTCGAATACGTCTTCGGCAGAACGCTGCAGCGTCGTGTAGGAACGCAGGGAGGCGTCATAGCACTCGCGGCCATTCGGGTTAGCGGTGATGGCGAGTTCCTCGCGCGCCCTTTCCATGTACGGGCCGGCAAGGAATTCACGGTAACGAGTAAGGGCAGGGACTACCTGATCCTCGACGATCGTACGGGTCGCGGCGGCAAACTCCTCATCGTCGTCGCGGGCAGCCGGCGAGTAGAATGGTGATTGTTCGGTCTCGAGAGCCAAAACTCCGTCGACCTGATCGACAACGCGCTGTACGACAGTCTTCGGCGCCGAGTAACCGAGTTTAAGCCCCTCGCCGAGATTGCCCATCTCGTTATTGATGTAGGTCTCGAATTTCGACCAGCGTGCGAGCGACTGTTCACGAAGTTCCGGGGTGCCAACCGGTTGTAGCTGCGCCACCTGCGCATAGCCGGAGTGCCAGCCGCCCATCTGGTTAACGTTCCAGACTTCCGTACGGCAGACGCGAACCCCAATGTTCCCTTCGAGTTCTTCCAGCAGGTAGGCGCGCGTGATCCAGGCGGGATCGCCCAGCAGCGCGTCGCTGTCTACGGTTTGCAACTTGGCGAGCATGGCGTCGATCGCGGTATCACTGGCAGCCCTGGCAGCGAGGCTGTTGTCGTTCAGGCCATCATGACGCTCGAGCTCAACACCCGCAAAGTAGGCAGTCTCGGGAGTCGTCGACATGACATGCGCATAGTAGTCGTCGGCGACTTTATTCACCGTTGCGATCGCGTCAGCCGGTGTCATCGCCGAAGGGCTGGTCTCCGGTGGTGTGTCGCTCGAGCAGCCGGTCAGGGCTGCAATCGTAATCGCAGCTAGTGCGAGATATGTCCTGGTCATTGTCTTACCACTTGTTGTCGAGGTCTCCGACGCGCTCGAATGGCGCGCCGATCAACACGCCGAGCTCACGTTGCTCGCCGTCTTCAAGATGAATGCTCGGTCGGCCGTGCGCCCAGCGCCAGTTGCACACGACAGCTACGTCACCCACGTTCCAGTCGATCGGGATGCCGAAGCGATCGTAGATGTCGACGAACAGCGCCTTCTCGTCCCAGGTCATCTCGGACAGATCCCCGAAGGTCAGCTTGAGTGGCCGCTGCTCGTAGGGCAGGTGCTGCACCTTGGGCCACGTGTCGAACCACATGCCGTCGTCGGCGACGCTGCTGTACAAAAGATTTCGATCGAGTGGCGGGTAGTATTCATAGGCGGACACGTAGTAGCGCGTCTTCAACAAGCGGTTCGGTCCCCACTCGGCCTCGAGGCCGTGGTCGCGTGCATACTTTTCCGCCGCGTCGGCGTCGTCCGTCATCATCGACTGCTGCCAATGATTGTAGACGCCGATTTCCTCGGTGCCGGCAAAGGCTTCCCTGTCGGTCAGGTCGCGGTGATAGCAGAGCCCGAGTTCCTTCAGCTTCTGTCCGAAGTCCGTGGCAAGGATCGCGTCAGTTGCTTTGGCGTTGTCAGAGACGAAAGTCTGTCCCTTGCCCGACACGGCGTGCCTCGCCAGAAAGCCCAGCATGGTGGTGCTGGTTCCCACGTAGGCCATCTCGTGGTGGTAATGGAGCCAGGCGGGTAAGGGTGCGCCGACCTCGTACACGTTAGGCTCGAGATCGTTGCGCGGGTTCGCGCCCGCCTCATAGCGCATCTCGTCTTCCATGATGAGCTTTGCCGCGCGCCGCATGGCGGCGAGATCGGTGAGACCCGTGTTGGTCAGGTAGACAAGACCGACTTCATCGAACAAGGCGTTCATGCGATCGCCGAGCTCGCTGCCCGGGCTGAGCATCGCATCATCCAGTGTGCAGGTGCCGCAGTCGATCGTGAAAGACTCGGGCGCGATCGGCAGCTCGCCCGTCCACCAGCGCGGTTCGATGATATCCGGCAGCGGTTCCATACTTGCGCTCATACGAAATCAGCTCTCACATGTGACTGCGCCGTCTTGCGAATGTCGTCCGGGATCGTGACCGCGCAGCGTTCTTCCAGGTCGAATAATACTACGACACCTTCGAGCGTCGCGGCGACATCGCTACTGCCGAGATTGATCATTTCCAAGGAAATCGTCATGGACTTGCCGCCAACCTTGAGGAGTTCGGCACGAACCTCGAGCAGGTCGCCGGCATCGACCTCGGCCAGGTAGTTGATGGAATGACTGACATCGACCCAGCCGTACTTGCCGGTCGGGTCCTGCGCGCTGTTCCAGCCGAACAGGTGATGCAGGAAGTGGTAAGAGGAATCATCGAACATCGCCATGTAGAAACGCGTGGTCATGTGTCCCATGACGTCGCACTGCCACGGGTGAGCGACGCTCTTGTGTACGGAAATCATGGTGTCTTTAGTCCCATTGTTTCGCGCGCTTCGGCTGGCGTCTGCACCGAGGCGCCCATTGCCTCGACTATCGTTCGTGCCCGGTCAACGAGTTCTGCGTTCGTTGCGAGGACGCCTTTCTCGAGGTACAGGTTGTCCTCGAGGCCCACGCGTACATTACCGCCCAGCAGCATTGACTGCGCGACCATCGGCATCTCCATCGCGCCGATCGCAAAGCCGGTCCAGTTACAGCCTTCCGGCAGCTCATTGACCATGGCCTGGAATACGCCCGGGGTGGCCGGCGCACCCCAGGGGATCCCGAGGCACACCTGGAACAGCGGCGGACTGTCGATGATGCCCTGGTCGATCATGTGTTTTGCGAACCAGATCTGCCCGGTATCGAATACTTCGAGCTCGGGTTTGACGCCGATCTCCTGGAGCCGCTTCGCGCCGAGTTCCAGCATTGTCTGCGTCGACACGTAGACGTAGTTCTGGCCCATGTAGTTGAACGACCCGCAATCCAGTGAGCAGATCTCGGGCAGCAGTGCCTCGACATGCTCCATGCGTTCCATCTGGCCGACGCAGTCTGTGTCGTCGGTGAAGTTCAGGGGATCGTCGTCCGGCCCGAGGAACAGGTCGCCGCCCATGCCGGTCGTCAGATTAATCACGACATCGGTATCGCTCTCGCGAATACGATCGACAACTTCGCGGTATAACTCGACATCACGCGTCGGCTTGCCGGTCTCCGGCTCGCGTACGTGAATGTGCGCGATCGCAGCGCCCGCTTTCGCTGCTTCGATTGCGGCTGTCGCAATTTCCTGCGGCGACTTGGGCAGGTCCGGATGTTTGCCAGCCGTGTCGCCGGAACCGGTGACCGCGCAAGTGATTATCGGATTGCGGTTCAAGTTCTACTCCTTACCAAACGTAGCAACGACGAGATCGGCCGTCGATGAGGCGCTCGCTCGTTTCATCCCTTCCGAGTTGTACGGCATGGCAATTTCGCGATCCCGGGTAACGGCGATAACGCCGGCGTCGCCACCCAACCGGGCAACCTCGTCGAGCATTTCCTGGACGGCATCCTGCAGCGCAACGCCCGACTTGTAGCGGAATGCGATCGCCGTTGCGCCTCCCGCTCTAATAATGTGTTCGCCTATGCCGGTACAGGAAATGGCAATGTTGTCGTCCGCCCAGGTTCCCGGGCCGATCAAAGGGGTGTCGCCTATGCGGCCATGCAGCTTGCCGAATGTGCCGCCCGTTGATGTGGCCGCAGCCAGGCCTCCTGACTGATCCAGCACTACTGCCCCGACTGTGCCGTGCGCGATATCGCTGATGTCATCGCTGGTCACGCCAACGGGCAACGTGTAGTAGTCCGACGGGTTTGCGACTTCTTCGAAGCCCGCTTTCCTGGCGAACTCGACAGCACCTGACCCCGCCAGCATGACGTGCGGGGTCTTCTCCATGACGCCGCGTGCGACCGTAACCGGGTTCACGAAGTCCTGCAGCGCAGCGACGGCGCCAGCATCACGGCTTGCACCGTCCATGATCGATGCGTCCAGTTCGACATGCCCGGCGCTATTCGGTGCCGACCCGCGGCCGGCGACATAGAGGCCGCAGGACTCGAGTTCGGCTACGGCGAACTCGACGACGTCGAGCGCACGGTCGCCGTTTAGCAATCGATCGCGGCATGCACTGGCGAGTGCGTGCAGGTGTTTCTCAGTCTCGGCGTAGTCGCGGCCGGCGACTGCGCCGGCGCCACCGTGCAATGCCAACGCATAGTGTTTGTCGTTACTCATGGTGCCTGTCTACTCGTCGGAAATTTCGTCCGGCGCGTCCGGTTCTGCAAGGCTAGCGAGCATAGCTGCAAACCGGGCAGGGCGGTAGCGCTCGTCATCGTTAAGTGTGTCCGCGATACCGTCCAGTTTGTCCTCAAGGTCAGGATCGTCGATCTCTATGACGAGCATTTGCACGGCCATGAAGGCCTGTTCGGCACTGATGTAATCCAGGTAGTTACCCTCTGCGCCCGTTGCGAGTATTTCACGGAGTATTTGCATCTCGCGCCCCCGCACACGCGCAGGTGAGAGCTTGCCCTGCAAGCTGGCGAGGGAGGCGTCGAGTTGTCGTGCCGCAGCCTTGACGGCGTCGATACTGTCACTACTGGCACGGTGTATCGCGACAAGCCCCGACTCGATGGCCTCCCCGTCCGCGGGTGATACCGCGCGCGCCAGTGCCATCGACATGACCAGCGTGCCGTCATGGACGAATGGCTCACCCGGACCGACGCCACCATGTCGCGGCAGCGGCCGCCATTGCACCGTCTTCATTGAGCGGTGGCAGGCATGGCAGTCGTAAAGCGCGAGTTCCGGGAACATCCCGTCGCCATCGAATGTACCGCTGTTGATCAACGCAAGTCGCTGGCGGCTCTCCACAAGCAATCCGGCGGCCCAGGTGTAGGCATGATTAACACTGCCTTTACGCTCGCGATAGTCGGCATCGACGCGATAGTGGGGTTGCCGTCCCGCCGTGCGCCAGAGTTCCGTGAACGTGTCGAGCTCAAAAGCGAGCCGCGGATGGCCGGCTGCCATGATGCGGTGTGTCGCGAACTTGTCGCGGGTCCCGAGGTGGCAGGACAGGCACAGTTCACTGCGGTCGCGGACATTCTCCGAACGGTACAGGCCGGCGTTCAGGTTGTCCCCATGGGTGACGGTCGGCACGTTGTAGTGAGTGGAAAGCCAGTTTTCCGCCCCGCCGTGGCAGGCTTCGCAACCAATTCCGTCCGACATGTGAAAACGTTCGCCGCGGCGTTCTGCCGGGACATTGTCGGCATGGCAGTCGAGGCAAATTCTCGCGGAAGTCGCCGACTTCAGGCCGAGACGCGCGGCGATGCGTCGGGACTGGTCATTGCTCAGGACATCGTAAGCGCGCGAGTGTGGATCATCCTGTGTCCAGGTGACGTATTCGTTCTGCAGGACATTCGAACCGTCTTGCGGAACGGCCGAGCCATGGCATTGCGAAGCGGCGCAGGTCGCGACGCCCATGTGCACGTTGCCATCGTTTTGTGGCAACTCGGCGATAGTGCTGCTCGCAAGCAGCAAGCCCAGACAGGCGAGTGATGTTCTATTCATCTTCGACATACCAGGGGTTTCCTTCTTCGTCGAGATACAGCTTGCGCATCTCGTCTTGATTGAGTGGTCGCGAGCCCTTGCGGCCGAACACGGCGATTTGTCCGCCGGTCTCATCGACGCCGCGGTCGCGGTCGAGGCCTTTGGACAACGACAATGCAGGCTTGTCGGTTGGGTAGCTCGCAATCAGTTCGGGATTGGGCAGCGGGCTGAAACCATAGAAATTCGGCTGCAGGTCGGGTGAGGTGAGCTGTACGACTTTAATACCGGCGTCACCGTCAGCGAGATAGGCAAACAAGGAGGCGTTGGTCGTACCGACAACGACATCGCGCGTATCACGAATCTGCCCGTCCGCCGTGAAGAACTGTTCGAGTTTCGGTTCCGTGGGTTTCCAGACATCGACGATGGCGAGTCCCTGCGAGCGCGCGGCGACGTAGGCGTAGGTACGGGCGACATAGACGCGTTCGGCGTTTTCAATCGGTACACGTGCTTCGGTTAAGCGGGGCCTGGTCGGATTCGTGACATCGACGACACGCAAGCCGCTGCCGTCGGTAAGGAACAGGTAACGGAACTGCAGTGCCGATGCGCGCGCATCGATGAGAGGCATGACGGCGGCAACTGACGGTGCCAGCGGGTCGTCGGCATTCACGATCACGAGGCCCTGGGCGGTAATGATGTACAGGTAGTGGCCGCCGACCGTGATGTGTTTCGCGCCCGCAAGTACGTCGTTCGGGTTCCAGGTCAATGCCCGCTGAATGAAGTTGTTGTTCAGGTCGCCGTCACCGAACGTCGTAATGTCGACGACGATCAGGCCTTCGACGCTGTCGGTAACGAACGCATAGTTGTAGATCGGATGGAATGGCTGCTCCTGGTTGTCCACGCGCATGAGGTCGCCTTCGTTGCGCGGCGGATGCACGGGCTGGTTCGTCGGTAGCGCGACGCAAGTGGCGAATTTCGAGCTCACATCGGAATCGTGGCCGACCTTGCTGAACGGCAGCTCGACGATGCGCTGGCTGAATCCTTTGTTCGCAATGTTGGCAATGTCGTAAACCTGCATGCCTTTCCTGCCTTCCGCGGTGTACAGGTACTCGCCGCGCATCTGCACACAGCTGGCCGGGCCGCCGCCATGGGTTGCGGCTGTTTGCAACATCCTGTCGTTCTCCGCGTGTTGCGCATAGTTGTCGGGGTAAGCGTAGCGGTGCAGATAGCTGCCGATGACTGCCTGCGGTTCATCCCATTCCGTGACCTGCGCTCCGATCACGCCACCGTCGAGGCCCGCCCACACGTTGAAGCCCACGAAATTCACGAAGTTCGTGCCGAACAACAGCAGTTGGGCCATCCACGCATTGTTGTCGCCTTCTGCGCTCAGGTGGCAGTTACTGCAGGTCTTGGTCTCTGTCTTGCGCGTCGTGTGCGGGAAGTGCGGATTCAGGGCCTGCGAGCTGTAACCGCTCGCGGCGACCGGCGGCTGTTGCACGTAGAGGCGTTCGCGATTTGCATTGGTCGACGACAATACAAGTGCCGAGGAGGAGCGCACCGGCGCGATCTTGCTGTCGTTCAATGGCCCCCGGCGTCCCAGCATGAACATCTGGTCCCGCACGACCTGCGGGTTATAGGTGGCGTAGTTGCGGGTTTCGCCACCTTCGTAATGATGTTTCTCGGTCTTCCAGTTGGCTTCGATCGGCAGGTGACAGCCCGCACAGCTCGTAATCCACGCCGTATGGCAGGTGTAACACTCGATCTCTTCGTCCTGGTGGGCGAGATCGGCGGCCGGGATGTCCGGACCCCATGCCTGCGTCTGCACATTGTTGCTCATGAGCTTGGCGCGCGCGGCTTTCTCGTTGTACTCGGCATGTCCCGGGTCGACCGAGTCCCTGACGAGGCTGAGTTCCCACTCTATTTCCGGGTTCAGCACCGAGCGCTGGATCAGCTTGTCGCCCTGCCACTCGAAGCGGCGCTTGCCGTCATCGTTGCGGTACAGGCGCATGTCGGTTCCGCCAGGCGGTGCAGCCGGTCCCGAGGTTCGCAGCGTCGGGTAGGCTTGCGCCGTACCGTGGCAGTCTTTGCACTCGACTTCGATGGCACTCGCAACTTCGCCGTAGATGTGGCCGTTGCCGTGATTATCCTGCGTGAAGTGGCAGTCGACGCAGTGCATGCCCTTGTCCACATGTATCGACGACATGTGGACGGATTTCTTGAACTTGTCCGGGTCGTCATTGGCGACGATGTTGCCGTCGGCATCGAGCAGGTTGCCGCGCAGGTCGCGCTTCTGAATCGCACGGAAGTTCCAGCCGTGCCCGTGGTAATCGGCGAACTGCGTGTCGTTCAATTGCGGATTCAGGTCGGTTACGTTGCGCAGGAAATCGAGGTCGGCCCACTTGCCGCGGACGACGGCCCCTTCCGGGTTGCGGTCGAGAACCTTGCGCTGCTCCTCGATGGAAAGTTCCTGCTGCTCTTCGGGCCACATGAAGGGCGCGTCGGACTCGTAGTCCCACATCGTGTAGCCCAGGTAGGAATTCAGGAACATGTTGGGCTGATGCATGTGACAGACCATGCACTGGCTCGTCGGGATGGCGCGCGTGAATTCGTGGCGCAGCGGGTGCCCGGGCTCGTCCTGCGGGATCACGGGATCCGCACTTATTGATTCACCGTCGCGGCCATGCACGGCGTAGGGGCCCGAGTGGCGTGGGTCGCGATCGTTCGCATAGACGACGTGGCACGACGCGCAACCCGAAGACCGATAGTCGCCCGGCTGGTCATTCGTGCCCATGAACCATGTGAACGGATCGTTGAGGCGCGTCTTGTGGATGTTGATGAGCGGTACCGCGATTCGGGCTCCCGTGCCCGGGCCGCGATTGGACTGCCGGTTGTCGGGTTTGCCGGGCTCCTCGAGTCGCTGGATCTGCCCAAGCACGTTCGGATTCCCGGTCTCCGGGAACAGGTTGGTGATGTTGCGCCCGCCCGATTCGAATACGCGGAATACATCACCCGGCTTGACGCTTCCCCACGTCGGCAGCGGGAATAACTGCGGGATGACGCCATGCTGTTTGGCAACCTCCGGATCCAGCGTGGCGCCCGTGACGCTGGCGGGCTCACCGTCGCGCGTGTAGCCCTCGCCGAGAATGTAATTCTTGAACGGCAGGATGCCGTTGTTGTACGCCGCACCGCCCCACAGCATGACGCCCGTTGCCATCATGCTGCGAATGTTGGCGTCGATGATCTTCTGGTGGCAGGCACCGCAGGCCGTTTCGGCGACGCGGTAGTCCGATGGATTGACGAAGCGAATGAACTCGGGGCTCTCGTGATTGAGCAGCGTGTAGGACTGTTTCGGGTTTGCGCTCGACGGGTAGTGCCAGGTCTCCGGGTACAGGGGCGCGACATGGGCCTCATCGCGCGCGGCATCATAGGCCTCGCCCGAAGTCGCGCCGTCGGGTTTTTGCACGCTGGCGCGGCCGCCATGACAGTCGGTGCAGCCGAGCACGACCGACGGACTGTCGTGCATGCTGGATGCGTCGGTTTCGGAGTGGCAGCTTACACAGCCGAAACTCTTCATATCTGCCTGTTGCCGCGTCTGCTTCTCAGGCGCGGGCGGATAGTCCGGGTATTCGACCTCGCGCGGGCGTTCGCCCTCTGCCGCAATTAAGGACAGTGGCAATAGAAGGATGAAAATGAGCAGTCTCTTGTTCATTCAGTACGCCAGTATCAGGTTAGCCAGCACGGAATAGGGCTTGTCCTCGCCGTACAAGGACTTGTAGCCGTCACCCGGTACCAGCATCGAGCCCGCCAGTCTCAGGACGATGTTCTGCGAGGTAAACGGCCGATAGGTTATGGACAGGGACAGGTCCTGACCGATGCTCGTGTCGATGTTGCCCTGGTTGCGAGCGGCTTCGAGGACCGCCGTGTCGTCGAACCAAAGCTGGTTCGCGTTCAGCGAGACGCGCGTCTTGGGCGTGACCTCGAGGTCGGCGCCGATGCCCGCAAGCACAATACCCGGGTTCGTGAAATTGGATTGGCCGTGTTGCTTCGTTGGGCGCATCGAATTCAGCAGGCCGTTTGCGGACGACAGGGTTACCCGGCCTCCGCCAATCAGTGGCGTAGCCTGTCGGATCCAGAAGCTCGTGTCCGCGCCCGCGATTAACGGGTTTTCGAAAATTGCGTCATATCCCGTCGACTTGTTGTCGTAGGGATCGTCATCACCGCTGCCGTATACAAACGTAGCGCGCAGACGAATCCAGTCGAAGTCACGCGATACTTCCACGGCCGCGAATGCGGCGCTGATATCGCTTTCGAGGTTGCTGAACGTCGCGGGCGACTCGCTGCCGAATGCATAATAGGCGGAGGCCGTCAGGTTCCACCGGCCGATATGACCGTCGCCGTTGTAGCCGAAATAGGTAACGTCGTATTCGCGAGCTTCCTGTATACCGATCGCCGCAGGACGATTTAGGAAGCCGTTATCGTCGACGAACCGTTCGTTGGTCTCGCTATTGCGGTTGTGCACGAGCGCGAGTTGCGACGTGAAGCCGAGGAACGGAAAGTCCTGCCGGTACACGTTGAACAGGAAGATGTCGTCATCACGAAGATCGGCCGAAACGTCATTGAGGCCGCTGTTCGTATCCTTCTCGAGGCGCCGGAAAACCCCGAGGTTGTACTGCCAGCGATTGTTGTCGCGCGTGCCGAACAGGCGTATCCCCACGGGACTGTCCTGGAAGAGAAAGCCGCGAAAGTCCGCCGTGATCGGCTGGATGCCAATGCGCAGGCTGTCGAAATCGTAACGCTCCGACACGTTGCGGAGATGTTTGTCGAGAAACAGGCCCTGGATGCCGACGAAGCTGTCGTTGCGTGACGCGCCGCGGGTAGGATCGACGAACAGGGCACCGGGCTCCTCGACGTCGACACGCGTCAGGTTGATAACAGGCAGAAAGCGAATCTCGTAGTCGGGTGGTTTGAAGACGGTCTCGCCTTTGTAAAGAACCGCTTCAAGCAGGAAGTTCTGCGTGAACGCAGTCTGATCGGGACGGCCGATTACGTCTAGCGCACCTGGGTCAGATGACGTGCTTATCGCAACGGGCGTCGGGATATTGCGATTCTCGAAGGTCGAATCGGAAACAAGGTTGAGGGCGAAGAACCAGTCCTCGCCGAAGGCCGGACGGTCGCCCTTGAGCACGTTGTTGCCGTTGTAGGGATCCCAGAGATTCTCCGGGTAACCGACCGCGGTGACGATGCGCCAGCGATCGGGAATCGCAGCAACTATCGGCATGTTTCCCCAGATTGCCGGAGGGAGGCCGGCCTCGTCGCAGGCGTGACCGTCGCGCGGCGGATCACCCGGCCGGCGACGCAGTCGCTCGAGGTACTCGGCGCAGTCGGGCCGCAGCCCAGGCGCTTCGGCGGTTGCGAGCGGCGGAACCGACATCGCAGCAATGGCTGCAAGGCAAGCGAATTTACTTGTTCGCGCAGACATTCTGTTCGTCGCTGTTGAGGTAAGGCGTGACGGGACAGTTCACGTAGCGCAAACGAGCGCCCTGGGGCACAAGCGTATCGGCGCGTATGTTCGGCGCCGCATTGCCGAAGCCACCGCCTTGCTGGGCTGCTTCGTGAACGCCAAGGAATGCGATCATGTCATCCTGATCGACACCGTCGCCTGACACGCCGATACCACCAACCAGTTGCGAGCCGCGGTAAATCGGCACGCTGCCAGGAAAAATCTGGGTGCCGTTAGCGAGTTGCGCAATGACACCGGACTGGTTGAAAGCATTGTCAAAGCCATCGATACCCGTGCAATTCGTCGGTACGTCCGCCACCACGAGGTTCGACACGAAGCCAACGTGTTGCACAAGCGCGTTGTAGACGAGGTCGAGTTGCAGGCCGGTCGAGAATGGGCTCCATTCTCCTTGCGGCTTACTGAAAGGCCCTTCCGGATTGCCCGTAACCCCATCGGGATAGAAAGGGCGCGACAGGTTGCCGCCGGAGCGGTCGGAAAAGGCGATCGCTCCGTCTGCCAGTGCATTGGGCAGGCCGAGAAAAGCGCGTACCGCAGTCACGTACTGCGACAGAGGTTCCTTGCGCAGTACCACGAGACCGCCGTCCAAGTACGTCGCCGCTGGCACGCCGTTTAGCGCCGCGGCAGCGGCAGCCGACGAGAAGAACGTCGCGGTCCGTGCTTTTTGCAGTGACACATCGACGCCGAACATCGGGGCATCCCTGCTGCGCACGATCCCGAGAATGACGCCGTTCGAATCGACAATGGAAATCGAGACCCGCGCCTGCGAACCCGAGGGCTGGCGAATCTGCGCGCGCGAGCGATTCGCAACGGCCAGGGCCTGGGCAAGTATTGACTGGACTTCCGCAGCCGTCAGTGCCCCGGCCCCGTCAGTGCCGGCCAGGGGTCGGAAGCGCTCCGCGTTCGCGTTATCGACGAGTACGAAGGCATCGAGTCCCGGGTAGTCCAGCGTGTCGGGCCGTATTCCCGACGCCGCCTGCCCGAATGCGGTGCCGGCACTGACCGTGGCGGCAACGTAACCGGGCACGGCCTGCAATGTTCCGGCTACGTTGTTGATGCTTGCGAACGAAGGTGCGCTGTTGGGATCTGCCTGCAGGTCGTTCGTATTGCCGTCCGAGAACCGCAGCAAGCGGCCATCGACGGACACGCGGTCAGCGCGACGATCGTCAGGTGCCGCGAGTCCGCTGGCAGCAGCAAGTGCGATCAGCTCGTCGTCATCGACATCCGTGTCCGAGATATCGGCGTCGAACGAGTAGATAGCGTCGCTGATTACGCCAACACCACCCACCGGCGTGCCGGCCTTGTACAGCGGAAAGCCGCCAGGATCCGCGGCCAGCCCCAAAGGCGAGCGATGCGGGCCAGCGGCGGGGACGCCGCCCGAGTAACGCGTCAGCAGGTCGGAACAGGGCAGTTGACTGAATTGCACGCCGAAGAGTGGCCCTCCGGGTTGCTGGTTGTCCTGTGGATTGAAGTGATCCTGCACGATCTGGCTGGCGGTGCGGGTGCTGAATGCGTTGCCTTCCGTGGACAGGTACGCGCCTGTGATCGCCTTGGTAATCGCGGCCATCGTGTCGGGCAGGATGTTGACCCCTTCGAGGCCGCCATCTACGGCGCTCCCCGGTGAGACAGCAGTGACCGCGGTCGCGGCTCCGTTCATACGAAAGACGGCGAGCGTGTTGCCTGCCCGATCGACGACAGCAATAGTCGCGCTGACACCGCGGGCCTGTGCCTCGTTGACCGCGCGCGCGATGACGTCCTCTACCTCGGTCACGGTCAGCGATGTTGGTGTGTCCGCGCAGGAGCCATCGCAGCCGGCGGGCGGCGTATTCGGATCAATGCCCTCTGACTGGGGCCTGGAACCACCACCGCAGGAGTTCGCGGCGAGCAGCACGAGTAGCAATGGAAGCGCGGCGCGCCTCACGGATACTCGTCTTTCGTTTCAAAGTGGAACCCGTGGCACATGACGCACGTGCTCGGGAGTTGCCCGGCAGAGTTCCTGCGGCGCTCGCCGCTGCCGTGGCAGTCGCGGCATGCGTCGATGCCAGGGATCAGCAGGTCCGTCGCGGCTTCCGAGGCCGTGGCGTTGTGGCAGCTGTCGCACGAAGTTACTTCGGTGTCGTGCGCCGCATGCGAAAAGTTCGTGTGCGGGAAGAAGTGTTCGGTCAGCTGAACGGCCTGCACATGCCAGGGAAACTCGCCGCCGGTCTTTGTGACTTCATGGCAGTTGATGCACGCGCGCCGCTCGAACAGGTCCTCCGCAACTGCCAGGGCCTGTCCGCGTGCCTCGGCTGCAACGCGGTCGCGGTCCGCACGTGTCAGCCTTTGCCCCGGCCGCCGTACGCGCCGGTCCACGGCATCGGGATCGTCGCCGAGCAGCCGGGCGCTGTAATACTCGACCAGTGCCTGCATGACGGCTTCGGCGTCACCGTGCGGAACCGTACGCGATGGATCGTCCGGATCGAACGCAAGCGTATGGCAGGAGGCGCAGTGCTCGTCCATCGATACCGGCAGCATGCGCGCGCCACCGGGCTCCGGCACGTGGCACTCGTTGCACTCCACGACCCGGTTGCCGTCGGGCGTCATGATGCCATCGGCCGCCAGGTGGACCTTGTGATCGAACTTGAGGTTGGAGCGCTCGGCATCGCGGGCACCGGCCAGGTCCACATGCTCGACCTGCCAGTCGAGACCGCCGTCCTCCAGCTCAACAGGGCGTTTCAAGCTGACCTTGAAATCCGGGTGATCATCGAGAAAATCGCTCGCCCTTTGCAGATCGACGCCGGCAGGCAAATCGGCGTGACAGTCCGCGCACAAAGCCTGGTGTTGATTGATGAGTTCGGCCGGTTCGTTGTGCTCGAGGTGACAGGTCGCACAGCGAACGTCGCCAAGCACAACGTGCTCCTGTTGCATCGTATGGCGCGCCACAGTGTGGCACTCGACACAGCCGCTATCCGGCACGCGTTGAAACAGGTTTATATGGCAGGCATCGCATTCGTCACCCACGCTCGAGTGAGCGCTATGCACGGGACCCGCAGTCAGGAAATTCTGCATTACCAGCCACGGCAGGAGGAAGCCGAACAGCAATACAGCCGCGACCAGCGTCCACGACAGTTTGCGCTTGCTCCAGCCCGCAATGCCGATTGCCGGCGTGCTCCACTCCGAGGCGAGGTGCTCGTCGGTCGCATCGTCGCTGAGCTCAAAGCTGATCGCAAAGTCGACATTCGCCGGCGTATCGATGACGCGAATGATGTTCGCACCAACCTCAATGACATCGCCAACATTGAGTCGAGCATCGCGCTGGGACTTACCGTTTACCGTGACACCGGCCAAGGCGCTGGATGTGATGTGGTATGCGCCGTCCTTACGTTCGAGCTGCGCGTGCTGCAATCGCGCACGCCTGTCCTTGAGGTGCAGTACCTGGTCGGTCGCCCGGCCTATGGTCACGATCGGGCTGTCGACCAGCCGGTCATGCTGTTCGACGCCGCCGGCGGCATTTCTCGTGATGAAACGAATCAGGTACGTCATGCCGTCACCAGTACAGGAACACGGTGAGGATGTGTGCGACCAGCGCCATCAGGAGTCCGGCCGACAAAGGCACGTGCACGTACAGCCAGATCTCGATGGCGGCCTGGAGGCGCAGGTCCTCATTGACCTGCCGCAGCAGCTGCCGTTTGCTGCGCAATAACGCGGAGAGCTCAGCGATGGTCGTGGCCGCATTGGCGTCGGCTCGGGACTGCTGCTCGGCAAGCCAGTCCATCGCCGCTTCCTGTCCCGGATTCGCCACAATCTGGCCATCGATCTGGACGCGTGAGTTGTCTTCCTTGCGCAAGCGTTGCCACAAGGTGCTGCCGAGGGCTGTCCGCTGGACCCCACTCGTGACGAGTTCGCGATACTCGTCCGGCAGCTTCTCAGCAACACGCCGGCTGCGCCGGTCGATGTCGGCAAGCTGGTCCAGCAGCTCGGAGCGGCTGGCGCCGCCACGATTTTCGCTGAGCCGTTCCGGATACTTCATGTAGATGAACGTGCCGTACACACCGCTCGCGATAACCAGCACCATGAATACGAGCGCCAGCGTATGGATATTCCAGCCAACCTGGAAACCCGCGTGCAGCAGCACGATTACGAGTAGGGCAACCCCGAGGTAAACATGCGCAGACAGCCAGCCCTGCAAGGTTCCTGTCGTTGACGCGTATCGCCGCTTGCGAACACCGAACCACGCAAGCCACACGATCATCAACGCGCCGACCGTGCCGAGCGTGTAGCCGAGCAAGGTGCCGCCATTCGGCGGTTCCTGCGGGTCGTGCAGAAGATACAGAGCGATCGACAAACCGGACAGGGCCAGCGCGACCCACAGGTAGCGGCGCTTGCGAAATGCGAGTATCGACTCGTGCACGTCACCGACCCTCCTTGGTCAGGTTGACGAATTCGGCCGGGCTCATGCGCAGTGCGGCGCCGGTCGGGCATGCGCGGACGCACGCCGGCCCGCCGGACAGGTCCTTGCACATGTCACACTTGACAGCCTTCTTGATCGCGTCGGGTCCGTTGACTGACTGGCGCTCACCGGGTGCGGCGCCCCTGCCAGTCAATAACCAGGAGAGCAGGCCGGGCGCGTCTTCCTTGCCGCTTGCCATCTGGATGACGCCGTAGGGGCAGTTGCGCTCGCAGTTGCCACAGCCAATGCAACTGTCCTCGATGAATACTTCGCCATTCGGCGCGCGCCGGATCGCATCGGGCGGACAATCTTTCATGCAGTGCGGGTCTTCGCAGTGGCGGCACGACGTTGGCACGTGCACCTGCGCATACGATGGACCCGCCGCCCGGTCCAGTCTCGAAGTGCCGCCGTGTGTCTCGCCGCAGGCTTTCTCGCAGTTGTCGCAACCGATACAGAGCGACTCGTCGATGAGCAACACGTCGGTGGCTTCGCCAAGTCCCTGCTGCATCAGGAAGGAAATCAGGTCGCCCGCGTCCGGGGCGGCTTCCATGCGCAGGTTTTCGCTGATGCGCTCCTTGACCTTTGTCTGAATGCGCTCGCGCAGTCCCGTGTTGCGCAGCAGCATGGTCTGGAATACTTCCGCGCTAAGAAACACGGACTCGGTTGCAACGGTGGCTTTAACGGTCGCGGAGCGCCTGGTCTCACCGACGAGGCCCATCTCGCCAACGTAGTTACCGGCTGCCACATAGGACGTAACGATGTCGCGCCCGCCGATACGCCGTGAAACGGATACCGAACCGCTGCGAATCAGGTGCAGGCCATCGGCGTCGTCTCCTTCACTGAACAGCAAATCGTCTGCACGATAGGAGATCAGCTTCGCGGTCGCGGCGACGGCCTCGAGTTCGCCTTGCGGGGCATCCGGCACCAGTCCGGCGCGCAGGGTTCTTACAATGAAGTGCCGATCGATGACCTCACGAACGTGCTCGTAGGTGTTCATCAACCTGATGATCTCGCGGCGCGGCGATTCGAGGAGCACACAGTCGCGCGACGCGCGCACCGTCGCCGAACGGCGGCGCCCTGACAGCAGGCTCATCTCGCCGAAGAACTGGCCCGGCTGAAGGCTGATCAACTTGCCGTCATCCGTTTCGATCTCCACTTCGCCGTCGATTATCGACATGAACGAATTGGTGTAATCGTTCTTGTAGAAGATTACATCGCCGGCTTTGGGCGTCAGCAGGTCACTCGCGAGTACGAGCTCGCGCAGCACGAGGCCGTTGACGTTTTCGAACAGGCCGCTGCTGTTGCGGATCAGGTCGAGCGTGCTATCCACATTCTTGTACGCAGGCAGGTGTCGGAACTTGTCCTCGAGAATGCCGTGATCGGCCGGCAGAATGTCATTGCCCTTGATGAACTCGACGACCTCATAACCCTGGTTCATGGCCTGCTTAATCAGCGGGTAGCCGCCCAGTGCGCCGATCACGTAAAGCCCCGGCACGTTGCTCTCGTAGTGATTCGAGAGCTCCGGTAGCGACGTAGGATCTTCGCTCGGAAATTCGACGCCGCAGGATTCCACGAAACGGCGCGGCGGAATCGCACCCAGGCGCGCGATTATCCGATTGCACGCCACACGTGTCTCGCCGGTTTCGGTGTTCAGGTTGATCGCGCCGTTCGGTGCGACCGAGGCGACGTTCGTGTTGTAGAAACAGTTGATCAGGCCATCTTCGATGGAACGCGTGATGAGCGTCAGGTTGCCTTCCTTGGCGCGCGCAAACTCGTCACGTCGGTTTACGATCGTGACCGTGTTGTTCCTGGCGAGCGCGACCGCGTTTTCGATAGCCGCATCACCGGCACCGACCACCACGACAGACTCGCCCTTGTATTCATCCGGATCATCGAGCGTGTACTGCACGCCGGCATCGTCCTCGCCGTCTACGCCCAGTTTGCGCGGATTGCCTTGCAGACCGATGGCGAGGACTACAGCAGCGCCGCGCAGTGTTTCCCCGTCGCCCAGTTGCAGATCGAGTTCGGGTCGTCGGCCCGTTATCGCAGTGACTTCACAGCCATAACGGATATTGACGCCGAGCGAATCTATGCCGGACTGCCAGCTGTCGAGAATGGCCTCCCGCGTGCCGGCCGTAAACCCAAGGTCACTGCGCAGAGGCACGATCGTTGGCTCGGCCATGACGTGCTTGCCTTTCTGGTAGCGCTGAATCGTGTTGGCCGGGGCGCTGCTGCTTTCGAGCAGTACGTAGTTCATGCCCAGTTTCTGTGCATGTGCGGCTGCGCTCAGGCCCGCCGGCCCGGCGCCGACGATAATCAGGTCAAACGTCACGGATCGGCGAAGACGGCGGCGCCCGAGACGGTCGTGATGCCCTGGCCGTCCTGCAGGCTAAAGGTCAGTCCAACGCCGCCCGGATAGGATGGGTCGGATGTCGTGCCGGGCTGACTGAAGAAACCGCTGAATACGCCGTTTCCGGTACCTGTGATCGCGCCCGTGATGTTGACGCTGTAATTGCCGCTGAACAAATGAGCGGGAAGAGCGGCGGCCGAACCGATGTTGCCGGTGCCGGTGGCGCTCCAGTTCGAGCCGGCGATATCGATGACCAGCGTGCTATCGACGCTCAGGTTGGTGAAATCGGCAAAGAACGTGGCGCTTCCAAGCACGCCTGTATTCCCGAGACTGTCGGTCGGTGACGTCGCTCCAACGAGCGTGTAACTCGCACTGCCTGTAATCGGCATGACCGGCGGCGCCATGTCGGGTCCGCTGACCCAGTGCAGGCTTTGCGTTCCGAGGTCCAGGCTGACATCACTGCCGTCGCTACCGAGGGTTCCGCTTGCGACGCCGCCCGACCAGCGGCCCCAGCGCAGGACGGTTACGGAATCGAAGCCGGTTTCGACATTGCTCGCCGTGCCAATGCCGAAGTCGGCAGTGTCCATTCCGATTGCGCTCGGATAGGGTCCTGTGAATCCTTCCAGGTTGTTGCCGGTATCGAGGCGCAGCTGCGTCGGCTCGTTATACAGTGTGCCGCTGAAGATCGTGTCGGCCCTGCCCAGCGGGCCGGTCGAATAGCTGATAGTGCGACCGTTCACCGGCGGTGGGCTCTCACCCGGCGTGATATCGACGGGCCTGCCATCGGGATCGGTACCTATGATCGCCTGCTCGGGCGTTCCCGCTTTGGTGCCATCTTCTGACTCGTCGTCCTGCGTCCGCGCGGAGCCGGTTTCCGGACTCCGGCGCGTACCCAGTTTGTCATCGAAACCTGTCCGGGCATCGTCGGCGGAGCCGTCGAAACGCAGGTCAGCGTCATCAATCAGCACGGCCGGCGGAACTGTGAGCATTTCGGGCTGGCGCGATGACATCGGGATGAAGGCGAACTCGCCGGCCTCGACGACGATCTCGCCGGCGGAATTTCGAAATACGATCGCACCGGCCGTTACACCGATGTAGAGCCCGTCTTCCGTGTTCCCGCCACAATCGCCACTGCACAGCAGGACGGCAAAGTTGGTTCCGCGAATACCCAGCACACCGACGGCAGTACGAACTTCGTAGTCTTCCTTGCTGTCTTTGCCGATCGCGCCCGTGATCGTGCGAAAGCCGCCTTTGACCAGGGACATGACGCTCTTGTCATCGCGCGTCGTGATATTCGCCTGCGACGGGTCTTGCGACCAGGAATACTCGTCGATACGCAACTGGCTGTTTGGACGTATCGCGATCTTCGCGCCGTCGATCATGAGTAGCTGGGCGCGAGATGCTGCGCCCGTCGAAATTGTGTCATCGTCTAGTATGGCGTCGCCCTTGGCGAGCGCGACCGCAGGCGTGCGTTCGGCCGTGACGTCACCTTTCGCGAAAAGCACCGAGCCGGCATCCGCCGCGGCGGTCAGCCCCGGGATGAAAGCACAGACAAGTATCATTATTCTCATATTCATTGCGGCGTCCATCTCATCAGGAGGGTGGCCTCGGTTCGGTCGTAGTCGTACAGGCTGACGTCGGAATCGTTATCGATGTAGCGAATGCGCGGTATCAGGGACAGGCCGGTTGTAAACACGTCCCTGAATTCGATCTGCACCATCGACGTCAATTGAGTGTCTTTGCGCGTCGTGCCGAAGAACAGGCCGTCGTAGTCGCTGGTCAGGCTGCCCACGGACGCGTACAACAGGTTGGATTGCCCGACTGGCAACGTGAGGGCGATGCGTCCGCCACTCTTCGAATTGCCGTACGGAGAGCCGGTCTGCTGCTCCGCGTCGCTGCCACCGACCGCTTCGAGGGCAACGCTGCCGAGCGGAGAAAAACGATACGTAACGCCCGCCGAGTAGAGGAGTCGATTAACGTCGAGTACTTCGATGCTGTCGTCATAGCGCAGAGCCCCGCCGCGGAGTCCCGCGATGAGATCCCACGCTGTAGACAGGCGCCAGCCGAACAGCGCATCGAGTCCGCCGTAGGTGGAATTCGGTTCGCCATCGCGCGTCGCCCAATAGGCTTCAGCGCCGGCACGCCCAAAGAACTGGCCGCGTTGCCAGCTCATTCCGGCGACTCCGTTGATCACACCGGCGTCGATGAAATCCGCGTCGGGATTGTGCCGGTAGCCCAGCCGGCCGCCCGCGTACCAACCGAAGCGCGGGCTGCTCCGGCTGTGCCAGTTGAATCCCGCGCCGATCTCGGCGAATGATGACTCGGTCTCGAGGTTCTGCGGACTCAGTGAGAATCCCATGAACTGCTGGTCGTCGGTCGACGCATTGGCGTTCGTGTCGTAACCACCTGCGAACTCGACATAGGGCCTGAATCGAGGCGGTGGCCCCGCCAGCTGGATGTCGATCGTTTTGATGTAGTCGTCGATGACCGCGTACACGCCAGGCGGCGGGTTTTCGGTCAGTAGATTCGCAAACAACGGCCGCGCGAGCGTGAGATTGCCGCTCTCGTAGTAGGCGCGAGCGAGCTCCATGCGCGCACCCGAGAATTGCGGCGCTGTGGCGATCGCACGACGCAAACTGAATATGGCTTCGCCGTGAAACCCGGAGTCGAGCGCCGCAATGCCGAGCAGGTAGTCGTAGAGGGAGTTGCCGGCGAGTTCGGTCTCGTGAGGTTCCAGCAGAGCAAACGCAGATTCACTTTGCCGGGACGCCAGCAAGGACTCCGCGTCGGCGAGAAGCTGTTGCGCATCCGCGCTCGTGGCGATCTCGATCGTGTCGGCCGCCTGCAGTGTGGAAAAACACAAACACGCGCACGCGAATACAGCGGCACGAATGCCAGAGCTCGATTCGGCTTTCACCATTGTTCGAGAAACCCCCCGAGTCAGGGCATGAGCACGCGCGTTGTTATTTGACTAGGTGGTCGAAGACTCCGTCCCAGTTTTCCGGCGGCGGCTCGTGCCTGAACCGATCAATTCGATCAAGGTACACATTATATAGAAGGTGCCCATCCTGTTTTGCCAATTTTTCCAACAGTTGTTGCGCAACATCCCAGTCGCAGCTTCGATAGGCCGCCAGCGCATCGGCGTAGCGCCGCAGGGCCGCGTCAGTCGCAGCGTCGATTTCAGCCCGCGAACCGATGGGCTCGAATATCGCAACGGGCTCGGACTTGCCCTTCACGCGGACAAGATCGAGTTCACGAAAGATGAAGTCATCGAGCTGTTTCGCAGCCTGGTCATTGACGATGATGTCGACACCATATTGTTTCGTCAGACCTTCCAGGCGCGAGCCAAGATTGACGGTGTCGCCCATGACCGTGTAGGCGACGCGAAATTCAGAGCCCATGTTGCCGACATTCATCTTGCCGCTGGCGATGCCGACCCCGACGCGAATGCACGGCCAGCCCTTGGCCGCGAAGTCCTCGTCGAGCGCTTCTACGGCGCGCAACATGTCGAATGCGGATGCCAGCGCATTGCTCGCATGCTGCTCATCCGTGAGCGGCGCGCCCCAAAATGCCATGACACAGTCACCCATGTATTTGTCGATCGTGCCACGGTGTTTCTGGATTGCCGCGGTGAACGGCGTCAGGAACTCGTTCATCATCCGGGTCAGCTCGCGCGCATCGAGCCCTTCGGAGATGGACGTGAAGCCGCGAACATCCGAAAACAGCACCGACATTTCGCGGGTCTCGCCTTCCAGGGAGACTTCGGCTCCGCTTGCGTCGATTTCCTCGACGACTTTCGGCGGAATGTACTGGCCGAAGATCTGTGACAGGTGCCGCTTGTTCCGCTGCTCGACGAAAAAGCCATAGGTAATCTGCAGCATGCCCAGACCCAGCGTGCACGCGATTAGGGACGCTAAAGGAATGACCAGGCCGAACGAGGTCCAGAACCAGAGATTGACCGCCATCAGTACGGCAAGGACGGCTGCAACCGAGGCCAGCGCGGACAACGGCGACAAGCGCGGCAACACGAACGCGGCAATCGCCGCGATCAGGAGTAGTGCGAACCATTCGAAGCCATCAGACCAGGCTGGCTGCTGTCGAATCCTGACATCGAGCAGCCCGGCCACGAGGTTGGCATGCACCTCGACCCCGATGTAGCGCTGCCCGACCGGTGTGGATCGCAGGTCGAGTAACCCGGCGGCGCTCGCGCCGACGAGTGCAATCTTGCCGCGCATTAAGTCTGCGTCGACAGCGCCCGCGAGCACGTCCTTCGCCGACACAAAGCGGAAACTCTCCTGCGGGCCACGAAACGGGATAAACACGGAGGCGCGTTCATCCACCGGGATCAGGCGGTCGCCGATCTGAAATGCCTCGAGCTCCAATCCGCTCATGCGCCCATCGCGCTGCGCCGCAAAGTTCAGGCCGACTGTGGGCGAACCCAGCGCCACACGTGCGACCGCAAGAGCAAGGGAGGGGTACAGGTCGCCGCGGTATGCCTGCACCAGTGGCGCACGCCGGAACACGCCATCGGAGTCGACGAGTGGTGAATCGAAGAAGCCACCATCGATCGCATTTTCCTGCAAGGCAGGCAGGCTCCCGGTAAATCCGGCGGCGGTGACGAATGGCACCGTGACGCCCGTGAGTTCGTCGCTGCCAATGACTGGCTGGGGTAGTGTGCCCGTGAATTCCGGCTCATTCGGGCTAAGCGAATCCTTGAAGACGAAACCGGTCACAACATCCCTGGCAATAAAGGACTCAGCAAACGCCTCGTTCCCGTCGCCCCGTCCGGCTTCGGCGAACAGGACATCAAAGCCGACGACACTTATTTCATAGTCATCAAACAGTCGGTCGAGAATGGCGGCAAGTGTGGCACGAGGCCAGGGCCACTGGCCGAGCTCGAGCTGGCTGGCTTCGTCGATATCGATGATGACAATCCGGTCATCGATGCCGCCTGGCATGGTCGTACGCACGCGTACGTCGTACAGGTAGTTTTCGATACGGTCCAGGATCTCGAAGCGAGGTTTGCCGGCCACATGCAAGGAAAAAACGACCAACGCAATAACGCTGATTGCGATGCGCGTCAGTAGCCGGACCAGTCGTTTGCGCGGCACATGTGGCATCGCGACAATTTACACGAAGATGAACGGTTCCTCGTGGTTTTCCGTGTCCCCGAAAATGACGGGCTCGTCGAGTACTGGCGCGAGGCCAGCGCAGTCAGGGTCCGCAATCGGGCCCATAATGTGCATTTTTCTGTAGTTAAATAGCAACAAACACCGCCCAAGGCACGATATCGTCGATTTGTTGCGAAAAAGCATCAAAATGACGTCGCGCGTGGGTCCCTGGAATGGCGCCAGCTATTGTATAAATAACAATCGGTTATGAATAAAACAGTAAGAAATGGCGTAATTACGCGGTTCGCAGGATCCGAGTTTTGTTGCGTTAGAACAATTTGTTGGGGATGTGGTACTTCGGGTCTGAATAGTATATATTCTGCCAACTTGTCTGCAGACAGTTGTATTTTTGCGTCCATCAATTTCGGTTGACGACAAGAAAGGACAGCCGAGCAGACAACTATTCGAAAATTCTAGGGGATATATTCTCATGGCAAGAAATCTGAATGTCAGAAATGCTGTCAAGCTGGCGCTTGCGGTAAATGCTGGCCTCATCGGAATGGCAGCAGCTCCTGGCGCTTTGGCCCAGGAAGAAGGTGCTGACGAACTCGAAGAGATCACAGTTACCGGTTCGCGTATTAAGAAGAAGGACTTTAGCTCCAACGCTCCTGTTGCAACGGTAGGCTTCGAGCAGATCGAAATGACCGGTACGGTCAACACCGAATCACTGCTCAACACACTACCGCAGGCTGTACCTGGTCTCGACCGTTCGTCGAACAACCCGGGTAACGGCACGGCAACGGTTAACCTGCGTGGTCTTGGTTCGAACCGTACTTTGGTTCTGATCAATGGCACGCGCGTTGTTCCGACCGGGTCTGGCGGTTCTGTTGATATCAACATGATTCCGAACGCGTTGATCCAGAACATCGAAGTACTGACCGGCGGTGCATCAGCTGTATACGGTTCTGACGCCGTAGCAGGTGTTGTTAACTTCATCCTGAAAGACGACTTCGAAGGCGTGAACATCAACGCTGGTTTCGAGCAGACGTTTGACGGTGACGCAGGTATCTGGAGCACAGACCTCACACTCGGTGCCAACACGGCAGACGGTCGCGGTAACGTAACCTTGAACTTCGCCTACACCGATCGTGAAGAGCTGTTCCAGGGCGATCGCGACTTCTCGTTCTTCGCACAGTTCGATGACGGCGCTGGCAACCTCTATAACGGCGGTTCGTCGGGTATCCCTGCAACGTCGATCTTCGCAGGTGCTCTTGGCACATTCTCGCCAACCAGCTTTGGTGTTACGTTTGACGAGACTGGCCTCATTCGTCCGTTCGATACCAGTTCTGGGGACACCAACGACTTCTACAACTACGCGCCGGTCAACTACATCCAGTTGCCGCAATCGCGCTACCAGACGACTGCTCTCGGCCACTACGACGTTAGTGACAGAGTGAGCGTTTATGGTCGTGGCCACTGGACATCGTCGTACGTTCCGCAGCAGCTGGCTGCTACGCCGATCTTCCAGTCGGGTACGCAGGTCACGCTCGATGGCAATCCGTTCCTCCAGCCGCTCTCGCAGCAGGTGCTGAGTGACGCGTTTGGTGACGGTGTTGATACCGACGGTAACGGCATCGACGACACGGGTACGATGTTTGTTCGTCGTCGTATGCTTGAAGTTGGCGAGCGTCGCGATGACAGCACGTTCACCAGCTTCCAGCTCCTCGCTGGTATCAAGGGCGACATCAGCGAAAGCTGGAGCTTTGACGGCTACTACCAGACTGGTAACGTGAATGGCGCATCGACGCAGGACGGTAACGTAGACCGGAACCGCTTCATGCAGGCCCTGGTTCTCGATCCTGCTGACCCGACGCAGTGTGCTAACACGGCTGCCGGCGGTTCGACGGTTCCTTGTGCTCCGATGAACATCTTCGGTGAGGGCAACATCTCGCCTGACGCAGCAGCCTTCGTACGTACCGCTACAGCTTCAACGTTCGATTACGGCCAGGACATCTTCGGCTTGAACTTCACGGGCGACCTCGGTGGCCTCGAGCTTCCAGGTGGTGCGATTGGCGTGGCTGTCGGTTACGAGCACAGGGATGAGAACTTTGATTTCCGTCCGTCACAGGCGCTGGCCTCAGGCAACATCGCTGGCTTTAACGGTGCCCCGCCGGTAACTGGTGGATTCACCGTAAGTTCCTACTACGCTGAGGCCTACCTGCCGATTCTGTCAGGCGTAACAGGCGCCGACCTGCTGGACCTCGAACTCGCCTATCGTTCGTCGGATTACTCGACGTCAGGCAACGTAGAGTCCTACAAGGTCAGCGGCTCCTGGGCACCAGTTGAGTCATTCCGCATCCGCGGTGGCTTCAACCGTGCTGTACGCGCGCCGTCAATCGGTGAGCTGTTCGCGCCGCAGGGTGAAAACTTCCCGGCTGCGACGGATCCTTGCTCGGCCCTCGGTGCTCCGGACGCGGCTACAACGCAGATCTGTCTCGACACAGGCGTTCCTGCCAACGTTGTCGGCACACCGGCTATCAACCTTGCTGCAGGTCAGGTACGCGCAGTTACGGGTGGTAACCCGGATCTGTTGCCGGAAGAAGCTGACACCTACACGGTTGGTTTCGTGTTCCAGCCGGACTTCGTCGATGGGCTTAGCGTCTCTGTTGACTACTTCGATATCCTGATCGACGGTTACATCACAGAGTTCGGTGGCGGTGCTTCGCAGGTACTGACGAACTGCTACAACAACGCCGTCCCCGCAGACGGTGGTGCTGGTTCGCCATGGTGTAGCGTAATCACTCGTCGTGCCGACGGTACAATCGACAATATCTCGCTGAGGTCAGCGAACGTTGCTGAACAGACGCTCAAGGGCTTCGACGTTCTCGCAAGCTATGACTTCGACCTCTTTAATGGCGACATGCGTATTGCCTACGTAGCGACGATTACCCAAGAGTCCAACTTCACGGCCTACGAGGGTGCGGAAACCGACGATTGTTCTGGTGCGTTTGGTCAGACGATCTGCGGCGAGCCGCTGCCTGAGTACAAGCATCGTGCAACAGGTACGTGGTCGAACGATAACTGGACCGCTATGCTGTCATGGCGCTACATTGGTGCGGTTGATGATGATGATCCGTCATTCCTCAACTTCGCCGAGAAGATCGATGGCTTCAACTACTTCGATCTCTCCGGTACGTATCGCTTCACGGATAACTACGCTCTGACCGTTGGTATCGACAACCTCGTGGATGAGACGCCGCCTCTGATCGGTGATAACCAGGAACAGGCGAATACCTATCCGGCAACTTACGACGTATACGGTCGCACCTACTTCCTTAGGGCGTCTGCTAGTTTCTAAGTAAGTCTGACATCTGTCAGGAGAACGGCGGGCTTCGGCCCGCCGTTTTTTTTACAATAGTCTTCGCGGGAATTGATGATGATTGACTCCGAGAAAGGCTGGTCCGACTATTGGCAGAAAGACAGCGCCGACGGCGAAGTCTTTGTTAATGCCGAAGGTGAGCGGCATCCGGCGCTGGCCGAGTTCTGGCTCGCACAGTTCGTGAGTCTCAAGGAAGGCGCGCGAGTACTGGACCTGGCGAGCGGGGCAGGATCGATCTATGCGCACTTGCCGGAAGAGCATACGTTCCGCCTGTCGGCGACCGATATTTCTGACGTGGCGCTGCAGGCGCTGCTAGAACGCTTCCCGGGGGTATCAACCGTCGTCTGTTCGGCCGATGCCATACCACTCGATGATGGATCTTTCGACGCCGTGGTGACCCAATTCGGTGCCGAGTACGCTGGCATCGACGCATTTGCCGAGGCAGCACGGCTGCTCGCGCCGGGCGGGAAATTTGTCGGCCTCTGCCATATCCAGGACGGTTATATCGATGGCAGCAACAGGCGGCAACTCGCCGAGGCGAAGATTGTTGCCGAGCAGGAGTTTATCGACCACGCAACACGGATGATTACTGCGGCTTTTTCGGGTGATGCTGCGGCGTTAAAGAGCGCGCAGGATGCGTTTGCGACGGCTGCGACGCCAGTGGGTGAGGGCATGCGCCGTTGCAGGAAGGGAATTCATACCTACTTGTTCCAGGGTTTCCGCCAGCTCTACGAGCGGCGGCAACAGTACGACCTCGGAGACATACTGGAATGGCTGGATGCGATGCGCGGCGAGTTGGACATCAACCTTGACCGTCTGAGTCGCATGTGTGCGGCCGCCCTGTCAGAGAGTGACGTCAATGAAATCATACAAATATTTGAAAAACAGGGTCTCAAAGATGTACATTGCACGCCGCTTGAGACGCCTGGCAACCAACTGCCCGTTGCGTGGAAGCTGACGGCGCAAAAAGGAAGTAAGGAAAATGACTGACAACAGCAATCCGAATACCAACACGAGCCTCAGCGGCAAGATGTATCTCTACGAGAAGCCAGAGCTCCTGACGACCGATGCGCACGGCACTATGGGGTTTACGCCGGCCAAGAATCCGTTCGAATTCGCCAAAGGTATTCGCGTCGTTCCATTGACCATGATCGAGTTCGGCTCGGCGATGCGAACGTATCCGATTATTTTCACGAATCTTGAGACGCCGACACCATTGGCGGTCGTTGGCCTGCTTGACGACGTTAACCTGTTTGTCAACGAACAGGGCCACTGGGATCAATTCACCTACATTCCAACCTACCTGCGCTGCCACCCGTTTACGCTGGCGAAAGAGGCAGGTGGTCAACTGGCGATCGTCCTGGATCGCGACGCGGCATCTGTCAGCGAGGACCCGGAGTATCCGTTCTTTACCAACGGCGAGCCGTCAGAGCATACGCAGACGTTGATGCAGCTCTGTACGGATTTCGAACGCGAACGCCAGCGCACGGTCGAGTACTGCAAGAAACTCGTTGATCTTGGCCTGCTTGCCATGATGCAAGCGACGCATAAGCCTGCAGGGGCAACCGAGGAGCAGTCGTTGGCAGACTACGTCGCTATCGACGCAGCCAAACTCGACGCACTCCCGGCCGATGACATCTACGAATTGCATAAGACAGGCTTCCTGTCCGCCTCGTACCTGCACCTCTACTCACTCGAGAACTGGCGCCACCTGATGGCGCGTCGCGTGTCGCAGGGTGGTGCGGACTAGACCGGCACGGCGTCGAACGGCGCCGTGACGCGAACCGAGCCATCATGGATGGCTTCGGTGCCATGCCAGAGGAAGGACGGGAACAGCACGAGCGTACCGGCCGTCGGCGTAATCCACTTTTCGGGCGGGGTCGGCGGGGTCGTCTCGAAAGGCGGCTCGGCGAACTTGATCCAGCCGGCTCGATTCTCATCACCCGCTGTCTCCTCGGGAACGGAGACGTAATACGCTGAGCTGATCCAGCCCTCGGGGTGCACGTGATTGACGTGCCAGCCGCCACCTTTCAGTTTCACAGACCAGGCGCCGGCAATGCGGTAGTCGCCCGTGTTGCGGGCGGTCAGAGGATGATCGTCGCCACTTCCCACGTCCGCCATGTACTGGCGAATCGGCGTATCCAGCGCCTTGTAGAATGCCTTGATTACCGGATCGTCAATGGTCGTCAGATCACGTGGTGTCTGGCTGCCATCCCGCAGCGACTGATCGAGCGGATGCGTCTCGAACTGATGCCACGGTTCCAGGGCTTTCAGGAATGCCGCATTGAACTCGGCAAGGCTGTCGAAGCCTTCCGGTATCGGCAATGTGTATGGACGCACGAAACGCTCCAGGTCGACGAGCTGGCCGTAGCGCTCCGACCCCATCAGCCGCAGGGCTGTCGCTTCATGAGCAATCCAGTGCTGGCCATTTGGCTCTGCCTCACGCATGGATTGTATGTAAGGCATTGCCTCCTCGGCTTTGCCCTGCATCAGCAGCGCAGTCAGCAGGTTTCCCTTTATCAGGCGGTCCTCCGGGTGCTTCGCCAGGCACTCCATGGCCTCCGCCTCGGCTGCCGTAGCGTTCTCCATATCAATATGCGCATTGGCTGCAACGGCCCATGACTCCGCCGGCAATGCGACGGTCTTTCGGATATTCTCGAGGGCATCGAGGGCAGCGCGCGGGTTGCCGCTCTGGCGCAGGATCTCGGCACTCGTAACAACAAGCTCGGGCAACAATGCTGACTCTGTCAGTAGTGCGTCAAATGCTGCATTGTCGCCCGTCATCCAGTAGGTCTGGGCCAGGGTTCTCAGCGTGAAATTGGTCGGCTGCGCTGCGTGTGCGGTCTTGAGATCGTCGATACCTTTCTCGACCTGGCCAAGTTCCAGACGGGCTCGCGCACGCATGAAACGAATCTGGGGCTCAGTGTTACCCTGATTGACCAGCGCGTCGAACAGGGATTCCGCCGCTTCCGCCTGGCCGTCGCCGAGTAACGCCGTTCCAAGTCCATAGCGGGCAGCGACATTGCCGGGGTCGCTCCGCAAGAGCGTCTCGTAGAGATCCAATGCGTCGGTCCAGCGCTCGGTATCGATATAGAGCCGGCCGAGGCCGGTTTTCGCCTGCTGGAAACCGGAGTTCAGACTCAATGCGCGACGATACTCGGATTCCGCCAGCTCGTGTTGCTGGGTACTGCGAGCCAGGGTCGCGCGATTATTCGCGATTTCAGGATCCTGCGGATCCATCCTGGCGGCGCGCTCAAAAAGTATGGCGGCTTCCTGCAGCTCGCCGGCACCTTTTTCGACCAGTGCCAGCAAATGCACCGCCTTGGCGTGATTCAGCTGCCGGAGATGGTGCCGGGCCTCGTCAAACGCGCCCCGCTGAAACGCGGCGTAGCCGGCCTGTATTGCCTGGTTGATCTGCTGCACGTCCGGAACGATTACTGGTTTACGTCGGCTTTCGCGACCTCAGTCGTATTCTGCCGCAGTTCCTCAGGTAATTCCTCTTCCCCGACGGTATATCGCAGCTCGAATGTCTGGTTTGGTGAGCCGACGGGCTGACCCGCTTCGAAACGAGGGCGGAAAGCGAAGTCGCGAACGTAATTCTTGACGATATAGTCGTGAAGTCCCGGGGGAACCGACTCAACGACACGCACGTTTTTGGGTCGGCCACCCTCATTGACGTCGTATCCGATGATGATATGACCGTTCTTGGTGCGGTCCGGATCGGACGCGTCTTCGAGAAGATCTCGCATGGCTGGTGGTGTGCTGCTTGGGGTCGGATTCAGCAGTATTGCGTGACCGAACGTCTCGTCGCGATACGCATGCAGTTCCGGGTCTTCATCGAGATACTGCCAGCCCCGTTCGTAGTTGCTGACAACGGCGTCGCGATTCGGCGTCTGTACGCTCAGGAAATCGCCCATCATGATAAATACGTTAGCCTTGTCCAGCGCGCTCGCGCTCTCGCTTTTCTCGGTAATTACCGCAGCTCGCCGCAGGTATCGCCTGGCTTTCTCGGCCCCGTCCTCGCCGTCGACAATGCGATTATTGATCAGGATGTCGGAGACGCCGGCCAGTGCCGGTATTAGCTCCATGGAGTCCAGTCCGTCAGCGTCCTCTATCAAGGCGATGAGACGGCGGTAGGCATTCAATGCACGGAAAGTGGACTCGGTTCGGTACAACATTTCGGCCTGGCTGGTCAGGGAGGGCACGCGCTCAAGACTCTTGCCCGGATAGTGATGTTCCACCATGCCTACGTAGGATTTCTGCATGCTATTGGCAGACTCAAAGTCGCCCATGATGAAATATGCTTCGCTCAGTTCATCGACGATCTCTGCCTTGTCGAGACCATAGAAACCGTAGTTCACATGGTGCACGTGCAGGGTGTGATGATAGGTCTTCTCGGCCTCCAGATAACGACCGGCACCCATCAGGCTGCGGCTCATACCGAGCAGCGGCGCGACAAGTTCGCCATTGAGGCGGTCGGTCGCAGATTCGATGGACTGGATAGCGAGATCGAAGTTCTCGATTGCAGCGGAGTAGGAGCCGGCCAGTTGCTGGGCTGTGGCGAGTTGTGTAAGAAGCTTGCCGTACACCAGGCGGTCGTAGTCCGGGTCCTTGAGAACCTCGGACAGGAGCAGCTTGATGGAGTTGGCGGCTTCGAGGTACTCGCCGTCGGCAATCAACTGATCATAGTCGCGCTGCACCAGGTCAAACGCTGGCACACTTTCGACTGCCGCCAACGCCGGCATCGTGAAAATCAGACTTGAGACCACCAACAAGAAAAGTGGTGTGAATGCCCTGGCTCCCGCCATTCCTCTCCCCGTTCTTATGAGAGAGTTCGACTATATCCCGTGACGAAAGTTCGGGTAAAGCCTGTCGCCAATTCGCGACGCTAGCCTTCCGCGCTGGCGCTTCCAGCGGCCCCCTGGGACACCATTATCTTGACGCTGGCCCCCTCGGTGAGATTCTCGGCGCCGCGGATGGCGACTCGGTCCCCGGAGTTTAGTGGCCCTGATACGGCAACGACTTCGCCTGCAGAATCGCCGATGCGTACGGCAATCTGCTCTGCGACATTGTCGCTGTTGATGCGGAAGACAAACGAGCCGTTGTGGCGCAGCACAAGCGCGTCCCGTGGCACCGTGATCGCGGACTCACGTGCCCGAATGGGTACCGAGACGCTTACCAGTTGACCCACCGTCCAGCTTGATAGCGCGGCCACGGGCAGGTCGATACGTGCTTCGAACGTCTGGGAACGAACGTCACCAGTGGGCACCAGGGACCTGATACGACCAGAGTAGACGGCGTCAGTGGCGAATACGTCAATCGAATCTCCGACAACCGTGCGCGGCAGGTGCTTCAAAGGTACAAACGCCCGAACCTCCATGTTGCGGATGTCGGTCAGTTGAGCGAGCACTTCACCTCTTGCGACATCTTCTCCGCCACGGTGTACGCGATTGACGACAACACCGGTGAATGGGGCACGCGCGTCTGCTCTCTGGATCTGGTCGTCGATCTGCCGAATCCGTACCTTGGTGATATTCGCATCGCTGATTGCGAGATCGCGATTGGCCTCGGTCTGCTCGAGCTCAAACTCCGAGACGAGATTCGAGCCCTGCAGTTCACGCTGACGGCGCAGCTGGCTTTCGAGTTGCCTTACGTTGATCTCCGCGCGCTGCAACAGGGCTTCCTGCTCAGCTCGCTGTAACAGGAGCGGGCGCTTGTCTATTCTTGCGACGGGCTCACCTTCCTGCACAACTGTGCCCGGCTCCGCCACCATCAGGAGCTGACCGGCAACACCCGCGGTGACCTGCACGTCATTGCGGCTGTAGATGGTTCCAGGCACCGCGACGGTCGGCGCTATTTCCTTCCGTTCGACGCTCGCGACCTGCACGACCTTGGCCGGCATTTCCTGTTGAGCGAGCGCCGCACTGGCCAGGAGGCAGCAAGCGATTATCGTTGTCGTTTTCTTAAGCATCGGCGATGGCTCCCTGTGTAGCCGGCGCGCCGGCAGTCCCGCGAAGCCGGCCCACCAGGGGCGGCAGCCGCAGGATGCTGGGCATCAGGATCAGTGTGAATATTGCGCTGACGAACATGCCGCCGATGATGACGGTGGCAAGTCCGCGGTAGATCTGTGAGCCAACGCCCGGCATCAGCATCAACGGCAGCATGCCGAAAATGCTGGTGAGCGTACTCATGTAAATGGGTCGGGCTCGGAGACGAACGGCATTGGCGACGGCCGCGCTGCGATCCATCCCGCTCTGTTGCGAGGTGCGTGTCTGCATGACGAGCAAGATGGCGTTGTTCACGACGAGACCGAGCAAGATCAGGAAGCCGATCGTCGTCAGCAGGTCCATGGCCTGGGTCGTGAAAAGGTTTAGCACGCGTAATGCGAGCACACCGCCGGCAACGGCGAGCGGCATCGACAACATCACAAGCGCTCCATCACGCAATGAACGGAACATGGCGGCGAGTACGAGGAACAGGACCATGGCGGCGATCGCGAGGTTCACTTTCATCGTACTGAATGCGCCTTCCAGGCGGTCGGCTGTGCCCCGGTACGCAAAACTGACGTCGTCCGGTACGATCTCGCGCAACTGCGGACTAATGACATCACGCAAGGTGTCCAGCGCCTCCTGCACGGTCATCTCGGGCGGCGGTGTAACCTGTAGAGTCAGGGTCCGTTGCCCATTCACGCGAATCAGCCGTGTCGGTCCGACGGTTCTGCGAATGTCAGTCAGCTCGCCGATGCTCTGAATGCCGGCAAGCGGTGTGGCGATCGGCACAGCGGCCAGTTCCTCGGGCGAACTCCAGATCGGGCCTTTGAGGATCATGTCCATCCGATCGTTGCCGTCGAAGTACTCGCCGACGAAGGTACCGCTGGTCATCGCCCGCACGATGTTGGCAACAGAGGCTCGGTCGAGGCCTGCCGCTGTGATGCGTCGGTCATTGGGCACGAGCTGCAATTCCGGTTCCGCGATCTGCAGCCCCGGGAATGGTCGAACCTGGGCGCCAGGTACAGCTTCGTTGATCATCGGCATCGCCTGCATCGCTACCTCTGACAAGGCGTTGATGTTGGATCCCTGGATGTCCAGGTTGATGGCGCGGCCGCCATCGAAACCGAAGTTGAGCAATGATGAGCGCTGTACGAATGCCTGGGTGTCCGGCAGGTCAATGAGCACCTCGTCCCGGACGATCGCGATCATCTCCTCGATCCGGTTCGGATCCTGCGGATAGATGAACAAGGCATTGAAAGTGCCGAAAGACGAGAGGTTGTAGCCTCGAATGTAGGGCTGCTGCTCGTGATCCATGTACGGGCGGAGCCTTTCCACGATCTTCCCCGCGATCTCTGTCTCGACCATTTCGACGGTGCCGCCTGGCGGCATGGCGAAGAACGCATTGAGCGAGTCAGACGGAGCCTGTGGCAGGAGATTCGCTTTCGGAACCAGTAACAGGATCACGAGTGCCGAAGCGCCCAGAATGCCGCCAACCCAGCTCCAGCAGCGGAGCGGCGTGCTCGTCAATCGCATGACCAGGTTCGTGATGCGGTCCCACCAATGGATCAGTGGGTCGTCGTTTTCCTGGCGGAGAAAGAATTTTGCCGCAACCGGCAGTACCGTAATCGCGATCAGGAATGATGCCGATACGGCAACCGCGATAGTCAGCGCGAGGTCCTGAAACAGCTGGCCCTCCATGCCGTTCATGAACAACACGGGCACGAAAATCGCGACGCTCGTCACCGTCGAGGCGAACAGCGCGCCCGTGATCTGGCGCGTTCCTTTGGCAACCGCCTCCTCCTGGCTCAGGCCGCTTTGCCGACAACGCACGATATTCTCGAGCGTCACGATTGCGGCATCCATCACGAGACCAACCGCAAATGCCAATCCGGCCAGCGAGATGACGTTTAGCGATTTGTCGAACAGGCGTAACGCCACGAAGGCAACGAGCACGGACAAGGGCACGGTCGCTGTAACAAGGAACGTCGCGCGGCGGCTGCGCATCAGGAAATACAAGATGCCAATGGCAAGCAGCAGGCCGATGCCAAGATTGCTGCGCACGAGTGAAATTGCGCGACGAATGTGAATCGATGCATCGAAGCTCAGGTCCATCTCGAGCCCCGCCGCATGCAGGACATTGTCATTGAGTTCGACGATGGCCTTGTTGACCTCGTCGAGAATCGTCACCGTGTTCGCGTCGTACTCGCGCTGCACGGTTATGTAGTAGGCCGGATAACCATTACGCAACGTAAAACCGTCCTGCTTGCGCGGCACGATCTCGACATCTGCGACTTCGCTCAGGTAGATGGGCCGCTCGTTGCTCCAGCCGACGATGAGCTCGTTCAGCTGTTCCGGCTCGAACTGGCCGACGAAGCGCACGGTGTACTGGCGCCGGCCCACATCGGCGAAGCCACCGGAACTGTCGGTAGCTCGTGAAACCGTGGCGATGATGTCATTGACCTGGACACCGAGTGCCGCGGCCCGGTAGGAGTCAAACGTTATATGCAGCTCCCGCGGTTGCTCGCCCTGCAGGTTGACCTGCGAAACGCCAGGAATTCGCGCCAGCCTCGGCTGAACCTGGTCCTCGATGAGCTTCTGATAGTCCGACAATTCCCGATTGGGATTGTCAGGCAATACGCGGATGAGAAGAGATGCGGCCCCCGGCGTTTGCCCGCCGCCGCCAACGTTGACCTGGGGCTCGAGTGCGTCACCGGGTCGTGGCGGTGCCTGCGTCAGGTTGTTGATAACGTCGAGCTTGGCCGTCTGAATGTCCGTGCCAACTGCGAACGTCAGGTTCACGAATCCTGAGCCGCGCCCTATGAACGAATTGATGTTGGTCAGGCCGGGCGTGTTGCGCAGAACATTTTCCTGCGGCTCGACGATGTTGGCCTCCATTTCCTCGGGCGCGGCCGCGCGCCAGAAGTTCGCAACCGAAATCTGCGGCTCTTCGATCGTCGGCAGCAGCTGGATCGGCAGCGACGCTATCGAGGTCAGGCCGAATAGCGCTACGAGGGCGACGGCAGCGGCCACAGAAGGCCACTGCCTGGTGCTCAGGTCTGTGAGATTCATGCATCTTTAGATGCAGATGGCCGCAGTTTCGTTGCACGCCACAGCGAGCAAAACGCGCATGCGTTATGCCGGTTTGGAATATGAGCCAGATCTACTCGACGCGGCGCGGGATCTCCTCGCCGAGCATCAGGGCCCGAACGAAGCGGACCGGCGGCGATCCGTAGGAGAGGGCCTGGTCGTGATAGCGCCGCAACGTGAACTCTTCACCCCATGCCTCCTGCACGGCAGCGCGCATTTCGATGTGTTCCTGGTAGCCCACGAAATAGGTCGAAAGCTGCGCCGATGTGAGCTGCGCTCGGACCCATTTTCCGGCTGCCTCGCGTTCTTCCTGGAAGCCGCCTTCGACCATCAGTTTCATTGCCTCATCGCGAGTCATACCGTCGACATGAATGGCGGAATCGATAATGGCATTGGTGATCGCGCGCAAGTACCACTTGAGCATAATCAACTTCTGCAGCGGTGAGTGGTCCTGGTAGCCTTCGTCGATCATCACTCGCTCGGCATACACAGCCCAGCCCTCGATGAACGGCCCGGATTGCAGGACGCTTCGCAGAACCGAGGGGTAGCGATTGCTCAGCGCGAGCTGGAGGTAGTGTCCCGGGACGCCCTCGTGAATCGTGAGGTCCTGGATCGAATAGATATTGTATTCGCGCAGGAAGGACTCGACCTGTTGCTCGGTCCAGTCGCTGGGCAGCGGCGCCACCGCATAAAACGCAGGCTGCTCCTTGTCGAGTGCCCCCGGTGCGTCGAGGTACGCCAGGGTCACACCACGCCGGAACTCGGGCATGACGATGATTTCAACCGGCTCCTCCGGCATTGTGACGATGTTGTGTTCAACAACGAAGTCGGTGGCTTCCTGGAGTTGTGCCCTGGCTACTTCGACGATGCCATCCGGCGGGGGCAGCTCCTGGTACGCTTCTTCTAGCGCTGCCCGGATGATCGCTTGCTTGTAGGACTCGTCGGGAGCATCGGGAAACGCGGTCATCGGGTGAGTCTCGAGATAGACGATCTTCGCAACCTCGTACATCTGGTTGCGCACGTTCTCGTATTCCTGCTCGGCGCGCGCCGTGACCTCCTTGCGTGACATCGGCGAGTTCAATGCAAACGCGAGTTTGACGTCATACAGTTCGGCGCCGATGCGGAAGTCGCCATTCGCCCTGGGCAGCAGTTCTTCCTCCAGCCAGGTCTGGTGGTCCGCGACCGCATTCTTCGCGGTTTCAATGGCCGCGTTGAGTCGAGCCTGTTCTGCTTCGTTCAGGACGTCCATCTCAGGAATGATCATCAAGTCGATGATGGAGGCCAGCCCCGGATTCTGCTGCACGGCTTTCTCGGCGTGGATCTTCGGTACCCGTTCCGGCTGCAACTCACCTCGCGCCTGTTCAAGGAAACGCGGAATTTGTTCCAGCCGGGACGCCGCCGACATCAGGCGTTTTTCGATCGGTGCGTAGTCGCGGGATAACAGGCCGTAAATCGATCCACCTGAACGTCCAACGTAGTAGAGCGGGTTCCACGCCCATTCCTGCAGCGTTTCGACAGACCAGATACTGGACTCAAGTTCATGGAGCAGCAGTTCCGCGTCGACCTGGTTGGCGCGCGACATTTCGTCGCGATCCAGGGTGGCCAGGGCATCGCGATACTCGCGCAGCAAGGTCAGCGTTTCTTCGCGCGCCGCCGCATCGACCTGGTCGAGCTCGCCATCCGCACTGTGGTCCCCGATCATTGTCGCGGAGACGGGCGATAAATTCGTGAGGTCGCTGATGTACTCGTCGGCCAGGTTACGGAACGCCTCATCGGTGGCAGTGGCGGCGTACCCACTGGCAGCCAGAATGTTGATGAGCAAAGCAAGGAATATTCGTGTCACAGTACAGCCCCGGCCTGAAGGATTATGCGAAGGACCTTAGCATGGTCGCGACCGGCCTGTAATATTGGAATATGCCGAGGACCCTACTTCTTGTCGGACTGATCATCGCGGGCGCTCCCCTGTTTGCGGAACCTGTACCGGCCTGGATTCTGCGACTACCCGAGTCAACTCCCACGGTGTTTATCGCGGAGACTTCCGCATCGGCATTTCATCGCTTCGATCGGGCGGGCGACGGTGTTGAGAAAGTGCGGCAGGACTACATGTCCATTGGACAGGGCGGCACCGGAAAGGAACGCAGTGGCGACCGGCGTACGCCTTTGGGCATCTACTTTGTTACCGAACAACTCGACACGTCGCGCTTGCATGACAAGTATGGGGTCACCGCGTTTCCGCTGGACTACCCGAACGCATGGGACCGTCACCTTGGGCGCACGGGCGACGGCATCTGGGTGCACGGTGTCGACCCCCGGGGCGGTACGCGACCGCCTCTCGATACCGATGGGTGCATCGCCCTGCCGAATGAGCGGCTGCTGGCCCTGGAGCCGAGCTTTTCAGCCAACGTTACGCCTGTGCTGATCGCGGCCGAACTGGCCTGGGATGAGCCCGGGGCGGTCGCCGCGGCACGGATCGCCCTGGAACAAGCGGTATTGCACTGGGCCGACAGACTCGAACAAGGCGATATGTACGCCTGGCTCAACTACTACGATGACACGTTCCGGCACTGGGGCATGAACAAGGAAGAGTGGTCGGCGTTCAGCCTCGAGACCGTCGGCCAGCGGCGGATAGTGGAGGTCACAGTCAGCGATCTGCTGTTACTGGCAGACCCGGTCGAAGACGGGCTCTACCTGAGCCGTTTTCGGCTCGAGATCAGCGAAGGTGAGTCGCACAAGGTGACTTTCATGCGCCGAATGTACTGGCGCCGCTCAGAGAGCGGCGCCTTGAAGATCGTTGCAGAAGACAGCGGCTAGCGCAGGCCTTCTCTCGCAATCAGTTCGTCGATGAGTTCGATGAGTTCATCGTAACCGCCTGCTTCAGCGGCACCGGTGCGGTACTTGCCATTGACGACAATCGCCGGCACACCACTGATGCCGTAGCGACGCACGAGGTCCCCGGAAAGCCGCATCATCTGGTTGACCTCGAACGACTTCCAGGTCTTGTCAAAGTCCTCGTTCGAGACACCAAAGCGGTTGAACAATTTGCGAATCGCAGCCACCGACGTCAGCCGATTGCCACGGTTGTGAAATTCCTCAAATACGGCCTCGTGAAATGCGCCCGGATTGTCCAGGATACCGTTGCGCCCCATGACGTCCTGCGTGAAATAGATCTGGGCGTGCGTCTGGGCAGCCTGGTTCCACATAGCCGGAATGCGGACGAAGCGCACGCCCGGGTCCATATTGGCAGCCCATGCATTGATGTATGGCTCCAACGTGAAACAGTGTGGGCAGCTGTACATGAAGGATTCGGCAACTTCGATCTTGTCAGCGCCGCCAACAGTCGGTTGAGTCGGCACCAGGCGGAAATAGTGCTCGCCTTCCTTGAACTTCCATTCGCGCGCGGGCGTCTCGGCGGGATCGGCCACAGCCAGCAAAATCGCCTCGTCCTCGGGTTCTTCCTCTGACGCTGATTCCTCGACAACTTCGAGCGTCTCGGTGGCCGCCTCTTCAGCCGCTTCCTGCTCGGCGGCATCCGGCGTGGTCGCCTCGACTGTCGCCGCTTCCTCGTCGACAGTCTCCGGCTGTTCTTCCTTGCTGCAAGCCGACAGTGCAAACAGCACGGCGGCGATCCAGATTGTGTGCTTCATTGTGTCTTCCTGAGCCTAACGGGCGGAGATGCTTATCTCAGACCCTGAACATACGAAGAAAGTGCCTCGATATCTTCCCTGCTGAGTCGACCGGCGATGTCACGCATCATGCGCGTCTTGCCGTCGGTCTCGCGAGTCCCGCTCGCGTAGTCGTTCAGTTGCTTGGCCGTGTAGTCGGCGTGTTGTCCGCGCAATGCCGGGTACTGGGCGGCCGGATTGCCGCGCCCCGACGGACCATGGCATCCGAGACACGCAGGCACGCCTGCCTCGGCGTTGCCGCCGCGGTACAGGGCCTCACCGCGATCGACGGTAGCGGCATTCTTCACGGATTGTGCTGCAGCCGGGAGACTCTCGAAGTACACCGCGAGGTCGGCCATATCCTGTTCGGTTACCATCATTGCCTGGCTCGACATCAGCGGGTCAACGCGCGAGCCGTCCTTGAAGGCCGCGAGTTGCGAGAGCAGGTACGGTGCGTTCTGACCGGCGATATTTGGCCACAGGGCGCTGATGCTGTTGCCTTCAGGACCGTGGCAAGCTGTGCAGGTGAGGGCTTTCGCTTTGCCATCGTCTGCCGAACCTTCGACCAGGCTATCTGCCTGAACCTGGGATGCGATGAGTGCCAGACCGGCCATCGCGAAGAGCGGAGCGAGCTTGATTTTCATATTTCCTAACCGTTACTTCCCTGCGCTGACAGAAGTCATCGCTTTTGATACAAATTCGTTGGCTGAGTCGCACCGAAGCGGTGCCGGGTTGACCTGTACTCAGCAAGCGCGAATTATACACAGAATCCACGGGGCATACCCATGTCGCACTACCCAGAAGCCAGCTTCATCAAGAGCGCAAATGCGCCCGACCAGTTCGTGCCTGACGAGGGTGCGGAAGTCGCGTTTGCTGGCCGATCCAATTCCGGAAAATCCAGCGCAATCAATGTGATAGTGAATCGTCGGCAGTTCGCGCGTACGAGCAAGACGCCCGGCCGCACGCAACTCGTGAATTTCTTCTCGCTGCGCGACGAGGCGCGCCTGGTGGACCTGCCCGGCTACGGCTTCGCGAAGGTCGCGAGCCGCATGCGGGACCACTGGGCCGACCTGATGGCCGAGTACTTCGAGATTCGCGCCAGCCTCAAAGGGATGTTCCTGATCGTCGATATTCGGCGCCAGCTGACCGAATTCGATCACGCGATGCTGGCCTTCGCAGATTCGGTCGGGCTGCCGGTCCACGTCCTGCTGACGAAGAGCGACAAGCTCAAACGCGGGCAGGCTGCCAACGCATTGCTCAAGGTACGACGCGAGTTGGGCGACATCGCCACGGTGCAGCTGTTCTCGGCGCTCAAACGACAGGGTGAAGATGAAGCACGCGCCAGGCTCGAGGAGTTCCTGGCCCTTTCGGACGAGCAATAAAAAACCCCGAAGCACCTGGGTGCCCCGGGGCCTGAAGAAGCAACAGGCTTGGGGTTACCGTGTTGCACGCCTGCTTAGGGAGGTAAACAGGCGAGTGACTTACGCACTCATAACAATTAGAGCTACTTGGTCCACTAGAGTTCCCGAAACTCCTAAGCAACTGAAATAAATACAATTAGTGCTTGGGGCGATGCCGGGCTCGGTAGCCGGGAGCGCCGCCGCGGTACAGGTAGCCGAACACGCCTCGCGTGCTTTGTCGATGGCACGTAGTTCAATCTCTGTACCAGCTCGGCTATGGATTCGGCTACCTGTCCCCCGCCGTCGCTGCAGGGTGCCCAGACGTAACGTCGCCACCAATCTTTCCCAGGGGAGAGTGTGGTGGAACTCGTCGAGGCACCGCCGAAATGTCGAAACGGCGCAGGAATACATGTTCCCGAATCCATAGCGGAGCGACTGAGTCGACCAAAATACGTGCAGGCGTGGACGCGATGCGTGTTCGGGAATATGTATTCCTGCGACGCTATGCGCTTACGTTAGTGCGCCTCATCCCAGTTGCTGCCAGTACCCACATCGACCTTCAACGCCACCGACAACTCCGCCGCCCCGTTCATGAGCTCCGTCACTCTCGCTGACACCGCCTCAAGCTCGTCGTCCCGCACTTCGAACACAAGCTCATCGTGAACCTGCATGATCATCCGGGCGCCCGGGCGGTCCGTATTGAGCCAGTCGTGCACCGCAATCATCGCGCGTTTGATGATGTCGGCCGCCGTGCCCTGCATCGGCGCGTTGATGGCACTGCGTTCTGCGTACTGGCGACGTTGGGCATTGCGGGCATTGATCTCGGGCAGGTACAGGCGTCTTCCGAAAACCGTCTCGACGTAGCCCTGCTCGCTGGCCCTGGTCCGGATATCGTCCATGTACTTCTTGACGCCCGGGTAGCGGTCGAAATAGAGATCGACGTATTCCTGTGCTTCGCCGCGCGAGATGCCCAGTTGTTTCCCGAGGCCGAATGCCGACATGCCATACATCAGGCCGAAGTTTATGGCCTTGGCCGAGCGGCGCTGATCATCGCTGACTTCTTCGAGCGCTATTTCGAAAACTTCGGCGGCCGTGGCGCGATGCACGTCCTGTTCTTTCTTGAAGGCCTTGAGGAGACCCTTGTCCGCCGACAGATGGGCCATGATGCGGAGCTCGATCTGCGAGTAGTCGGCCGCGAGCAGCGTGAACCCCTCGGGCGCCACGAAGGCCTGGCGAATTCGCCGGCCCTCTTCCGTTCGAATCGGGATGTTTTGCAGGTTCGGGTCTGTTGACGACAGCCGACCCGTAGCAGCAACGGCCTGGTGATACGACGTGTGGATTCGCCCCGTCCGCTCGTTGATCTGCAACGGGAGCTTGTCGGTGTATGTGCTCTTCAGTTTACTGACGCTGCGGTAGTCGATGATGACTGCGGGCAGCTCGTAGTCGTTCGCGAGTTCGACGAGGACATCTTCGGCGGTCGACGGCTGGCCCTTCGGTGTTTTCCGAATAACCGGCAACTCCTGCTTTTCGAACAGGATCTGCTGCAACTGCTTGGGAGAACCGAGATTGAACGGACCGCCGGCAACCTCATGTGCCTTGGCTTCAAGTTCGGCCATCTTCTTCGCGAGTTCGCTGCTTTGGGTCTGCAGCATCTTGCGATCGACCAGCACGCCGGTTTCTTCCATGTCGAGCAGGACGGGTACCAGGGGCTGCTCGATGTCTTCGTAGACGGCTTTGAGGGACGGTATCTCGCCGAGCTGTCCCCACAGGGTCTCGTGAAGTTGCAGCGTGATATCCGCATCTTCGGCCGCGTAGGGCGACGCCGTCTCGAGATCGACCTGGTTAAACGTCAGCTGCTTGGCTCCTTTGCCGGCGACGTCCTCGTAGTGGATGGTCTCCTTGCCGAGGTAGTGGCGCGCGACCGAGTCCATGTCATGCCGGGTTGCCACACTGTTCAATACGTAGGATTCGAGCATCGAATCGTAGGCCATGCCGGCCATAGCGATGTCGTAACGGGCCAGGATGTGGGCATCGTATTTGAGGTGATGGCCGACCTTCTTGCTGGCATCGTCCTCGAGCCAGGGTTTCAGTTTTGCGAGCACTTCGTCGCGAGGCAACTGGTCGGGGGCCCCGGGGTAGTCGTGGGCGACAGGTACGTAGCACGCGTCGCCATCGGCAACGGCCAGGGAGAATCCGACAATCTCGGCGTTCATGTAGTCGAGACTGTTGGTTTCCGTATCAAATGCGACCAGATCCGCCTTGCCGATCTTGTCCAGCCACGTATCGAACGCCTCCCAGGTCAACACCGTTTCGTACTCGGCCTTTTCTTCCTCGTCGGCGACAGGTTCCGGCGCATCGTGTGCGGCTTCGTCGAGTTGCCGCAGCAGTGAACGCAATTCGTAGTGGCTGTAAAGCCTGCGGAGCGCTTCGGTGTCGGCGTCACTCGTCGTGAGGTCGTCGATTGCGACCTCGACATCGACGTCCTTCTTGATTGTCGCGAGGTCTCGCGATAGCCGCATCAGCTCGACATTGTCGCGCATGCTCTCGCCGACCTTGCCCTTGATCTCTTCGCCATGCTCGACAATGCTGTCGGCACTGTCGTAGAGATTCAGCCACTTCGCAGCCGTTTTGGCGCCGACTTTGGGAACGCCGGGAATATTGTCCGAGCTGTCGCCGACCAGCGCGAGGTAATCGATGATCTGTTCCGGATAAACGTCGAATTTATCCTTGACGGCATCCCGGTCCAGCCGTGAGTCGTTCATCGTGTTGATCAGCGTGACCTTCTCGGTCACCAGTTGCGCAAGGTCCTTGTCGCCGGTCGAGACCAGGACGTCGAGGCCTTTCTTCTCGGCCGCGGCACACAGGGTGCCGATGACATCATCGGCTTCGACACCCTCAACGCGTAACAGCGGCAAGCCCATCGCCGCGACCGCGTCGAGTATTGGCTGAACCTGCGAACGCAGGTCGTCGGGCATCGGCGGTCGGTTCGCTTTGTAGTCGGCGTACAGCTCATCGCGAAATGTCTTGCCGGGCGCATCGAACACGACAGCCACGTGCGCCGGTTGTTCATCGCGTAGCAGTTTGAGGATCATCGTCAACACGCCGTGCAGCGCGCCCGTTGGTTCGCCCTGTGAGTTGGTCAGGGCGGGCAGCGCGTGGAAGGCACGATAAAGATACGATGACCCGTCGATCAGGACGAGGTCAGTCATTGCGTTTGGCTCTATTCCTTGTCGGCGTCGCCGTCTTCTTCCTGCTCCTGGTCAGCCGTCGATTCCGCCACGGGCGGTGGCTGCTGAACCTTGCTGGGGTTACCGGAAATGTAGAGAGGACCGCTCTGGCCGCAACCAGCGACGAAAAAGAGTGCAGCAACAAAAACAGATAGACGTTTCATAATCTCGACCGTGAACTGGGACAAGTCGATTATAGAGGTCGCTCGACCTTCGTGTAGATCATTTTGCGTAGCGTTTGGCGACTTTCCGGTAGGCGTCGCGAAACGGCATGTCTTCCTCCGTGACCAGGCGATACGCTTCGGCCGTCGCGAAGATGCCTTCGTCGAGTTGAATATTCCCCGGCAGGAACTCGAGTCCTTCGAGCACGTAGGCCATGATGTCCACGCTTTCGATAGCGAGGTCGATCGAACGAAATACCGGTGATTTTAATCTCTGCAGATCGCGGTGGTATCCGGACGGCAGCTTTGCCGTGATCATCATCGCTTCGTCGAGACAGGCCTGGGTCGTAGCGGATGACGCGCGCAACAATTCGAGAACATCGGGATTGCGTTTCTGCGGCATGATCGACGAACCTGTCGTCACCTCGGGCGCGAGCGACACGTAGGCAAACTCCTGGGTATAGAACAACAACAGGTCGCTCGCCATGCGTGACAAGTCCTGCATCATGAGCGCGATCTCGAACAGCAGTGCGCTCTCGGCTTTGCCGCGCGACAGCTGTGCGGCGGTGACTGGATCCTGGGTGCTGTCGAAGCCAAGTTTCCGTGTCGTCAGTTCGCGATCCAGCGACAACCCGGGCGTGCCATACCCGGCCGCGCTGCCGAGCGGATTCTTGTTGATGCGTTTGTGCACGGCCTCGAAACCTGCCGCCGCGTCGGCAAAGCCTTCATCAAAGCCTCCGCACCAGAGCTCGACTGAGGATGGCATCGCGTGCTGCATGTGGGTGTAGCCCGGCAGCTCAACGTCTCCCTGGCGCTGTGCGAGGGCTGCGATCGATGAACGCAGCCCGCCGACGCGCTCTGCGAGGTTGAGCGCTGCGTCACGAAGGTACAGGCGCAGGGCAGTCAGCACCTGGTCGTTACGCGATCGTCCAAGATGCAGGCGTCCGCCAGCCTCCCCGATATTGGCAGTCAGCCGGGATTCGAGTGCCGTATGGACGTCCTCGTCTTCGAGGCTGATTTGCCACTCGTCATCCGCGAAACTCTTTTCAAGCGCCCGCAATCCGTCACAGATCGATGCGCAGTCCTCGCTGGAAATCAGGTCCTGTGCGGCGAGCATTTCTGCGTGCGCGATGCAGCCCTGCACGTCGTATGAGACGAGGCGCGCATCCAGCAGGTGGTCCTCGCCAGCGGTGTAACGAAGCACGCGCTCGTCGAGCGGCAGTCCTTTCTCCCAGAGCCGGCTCACGATCCTTCGCCTTGCTCTTCGGGCGACAGCGCCGCGATATCGTCGACAACGAGCGTGCCGGTGCCCTCATTCGTGAAGACCTCGAGCAGGATGCTGTCGGCGAGCTTGTGAGAGATGACGTGCACTCGCTGTACGCCGTTCGCGATCGCAGCGTCGATAGCGGCGGCCTTTGGCAGCATGCCATCCGCGAGGACGCCTTTCTCCTTGAGTTGCCTGAGGTGTTTGCGATCGATGTAACTGATTAATGACGTAGGGTCGCTGACGTCCTCGAGAATGCCGGTCGCACCCGTCACGAGAATGAGTTTTTCCGCGTCGAGTTCGGCGGCTATTGCCGCGGCGACCGTGTCGGCATTGATGTTCAGCAAGGTCCCTGATTCATCACAGGATAGTGGGCTGACGACAGGCATCAGGCCGTTGTCGAGCTGCTTCCGGAGAATGTCGGCATCGACCGAGTCGATGTCGCCGACAAAACCGTAGTCGACGGCGTCCTGGCCCTCGCGCTCCACGGGCGGACGTTTGTGCGCACGAATCAGACCGGCGTCTACTCCGCTGATACCCACGGCCGGAATCTGCAGGTCCCGGCATGTCGCGAGTATGCGCGTGTTGATCTGGCCGTTCAGGATCATCGTCGCCACGTTGAGGGAATCGCTGTCGGTCACGCGGCGTCCCTCGACAAACTGCGTATCCAGACCGAGGTCTGAAGCAAGCTGCGTCGACTGGGGTCCGCCACCGTGGATCAGCACCGTGCGAATACCGACCTGGTGCAGGATGCCAACCTGCTCAACGAGGGCCGCTGCCTGAGCGGGGTCGGCGAATACCTCGCCACCGGCCTTGATGACAAACACCTTGCCTTTGAACAGCCGAATATAAGGTGCCGCGTGCTTGAGTGCCGACACCACAATTGTGCGATCTCTCTTCGACGTCATGACGTGCCTCCCAGCATCTGGTGGAGTACCGCCATCTGCGCAAGCATGCGATTGCGTGCCTCAGGGATCACGATGCTGCGTGGCCCGTCGAGAATTTCGTCGGCCACGACGACTCCCCTGCGAACGGGCAGGCAGTGCATGAACCGGCAGTCGTCTTTGGCGTTCTCGAACCACGGTTCGTCAACGCACCAGTCGAGGTGTTGCTCGCGCAGTTTCTGGTCTGCGAGCTTGTCGCCGTAGTGCTTCGTCGACGACCAGGACTTGGCGTAAATGATTTGCGCGCCCTCCATGGCCTCCTTCTGGTCACTGGTCTCGCGGACGGAGCCACCGGACTCCTCGGCCGCGAAGATGGCCTTTTGCATAATCGGCGCAGGCAGCTCGAAGCCCTCTGGCCTCAGGACCGTGACATCCATGCCGCGCATCGCCGCCATGTGAAGCGTGGCGGAGGGAACGGCTAGCGGCAGGGCTTTCGGGTGATAAGCCCAGCTCAGTACAAACTTGCCACCGTTGGCGGGGAGGTCCAGGTCATCCATGGTTTTCCAGTCCGCGAGGCTCTGGCAGGGGTGGTTCATCGCCGATTCCATGTTGATGTAGGGCGTATCGATCAGCTCGGTAAGCGCATGGAACCGGGTCTCCGCCAGGTCGTTCTCAATCTTCTTGCGGTCAGCGAACGCGCGGATGCCGATCGCGTCGCCATAAGACGCGATGACCGGGACGGCTTCCCGAATATGTTCTGCCGCGACGCCGTCCATGACGATTCCGTCCCGAACCTCGAGTCCGTGTATGGACATATCAGGCGATATGACGAACGATCCGCCGCCGAGGCGCACCATCGCGGCCTGGAATGATGCAAGCGTTCGGAGCGACGGACTCAGGAACAAGAGCGACAGCACCTTGCCCTTGAGTGCTTCGGGCTCCGGGGACTCGTCGAGTCGCTTGGCGAGAGCGATTAGCTCGGCAATCTCGTCATTCGAAAAGTCTGCAAGGTCGTTAAAGGCTTTCATTCGGTGGTCCTTGTTCTAGTCCGTGTTCGGCGTGATGACTGCCAGGGTTTGTGACAGGAAGTCGACGTGTTTCGCCTGCAGTACGAGCGGCGCAAGTATGCGTAACACGTTGGGATCGCTGCTTGTTCCAGTCAGAATGTCGTGCTCGAGCAGCGTGTTACGGACTTCGGCAGCCGGCCGGTCGCAAACGAGACCGAGCAGCAGACCCATGCCCTGGATCTTTTCAACCGGCCCAACGACGCATTGCTCTCGAATCTGCGCCTCGCGCTCGCGGACGTTCGCCAGCAGGTGCTCGTCGGATATCGCCTGGACGGTCGCGGCAATCGCCGCGGCTGCGATTGGGCCACCGCCGAAGGTCGTGCCGAGGTCACCCGTTCCGAAGAGTGCCGCGATTTCGCGCGTACACAAGACCGCACCGCAGGGGATACCGCCGCCGAGCGCTTTCGCGCTCGTGATGATGTCCGGTTCGATGCCGTGCGCCTGGACGGCAAAAAAATGTCCGCATCGTCCCATTCCCGACTGCACCTCATCGGCAATCAGGATGGCTCCATGTTTGCTCGTTTCGTTGCGTAGCGTCTCGATGAACTCGGTCGACAGGTCGTACGCGCCCGCGACGCCCTGCACGGGTTCGAATATGACGGCAGCAATGCTGTCGTCGATCATCGACTTTGCAGCTGCAATGTCATCGCGGGGAATAAAGTCCGCCGCAAACGGTTTGCCCGGGAAGCCGTACCACTTGTCGGCATTCCAGGTAACCGTTGCCGCTGCCGCGGTCCGGCCATGGAAACTCTGCGTGATGGCCAGGACTTTCTTCCGGCCGGTCGCCGTCAGCGCCATGCGCAGCGCGTTCTCGTTGGCTTCAGCTCCCGAGTTCACGAAAAACACGCGTTCGAGCGCCTGCGGCGCCACGCGGACGAGCTGCTCCGCCGCATCAGCCCGGATGTCTAGTGCGACCGCATTACTCTGGAACAGGAGCTTGCTGCTCTGCTCCTGGATGGCTCCGACGAGACGCGGGTGCCCGTAGCCCAGCGCCGCGACGGCGTGCCCGCCGTAGAGGTCGAGGATACGCCGGCCATCCCGCGTGAAGATGTCACAGCCGCTGGCGCGCTCGGGCACGAATGGCAGCTGGCCGTAGACCGGGACAGTCAGGTTGGCCTCACGGACGCGAGGGTCGGCCTGGGCCAGTTGTTCGTTGATCGTTGGCATCAGGTCCACCCAGGTGCGGGCATGTCGAGACCCGCGGTTTCGGGCAGGTCCCACAAGCGGTTCATCCACTGCATGGCCCCACCGGCGGCTCCTTTGACGAGGTTGTCGATGGCCGCCATGACGACGACAGTATTGCCGTCGGTCGCAACGCCGATATGACACTGGTTACTGGCAACGACGTTCTTGATGCGCGGCGTGCCAGCAACGACCTGGACGAAGGGGGCGTCGCCGTAGGCGTCTTCATAAACTTCTCGCAGTTCGGCCTCTGATACGGACGATGTCGCCTTTGCCTGTAGCGTGACGTGAATGCCACGCGCGAACGGTCCGGAGTGCGGCACGAAGTGCACGGTCGTCGCGCGGCCACTGGCGGCTTCAGCGAGCGTCTCGACCTCCGGCGCGTGCCTGTGCGCGAGAGGCTTGTACGCGTAGTAGTTGCTGTTGCGCTCCGGGTGATGCGTGCCCGCCTGTGGCTTCCTGCCCGACCCCGTGCTGCCCGTGACACCACTTATGAACACTTCCGCTTCCGTCAATCCTGACCGGATCAGCGGCACGGTGGCGAGCGTCGAAGCCGTTGCAAAACAGCCGGGATGGCCGACGTGTGCAACGTCAATCTCGGTCACGTGCTCGGGCACGGCGCAGACGAATTTGTCGAGCAAAGACGGCGCGCCATGTTCCGCCTTGTATACCTTTTCCCATTGGTCCTGCTCGGCGAATCGAAAATCTGCGGAGGAATCGACGACGTGCACGTTGATCCCCTTCTTCTCACAGGCGTCGATCGCATTGGCGATGACGGCGGCCGACGCGGCATGAGGTGCCGCCGAGAAAAGAGCAAGGTCGCTGTTCGCATCGACCTGGTCGAGCCAGTCGCTGTGAGCAACGAAAGCATGTCCGTCGAACGCAGTGGCCAGGTGGCCAAATAACTCGCCGATCGGTTTACCCGCTGCACTGTCCGAGACCGCGGCCTTGAGCTCGAAATTCGGGTGCCCGGCAATCAGTCGCAGCAGCTCGCCGCCGACATAGCCGCTGGCGCCGATAATGACAGCGGGGATTGACGCGCTCATGCCGCCTCCTTTTTGAGCAGGTTCGCAATCATGTCGCCAAGCGCCACGCCATTGATCAAAGCGTTAATCGCAGGCAAGGCCATGCGTTCATCGATCTGCTGAACACCCACATCGTTGTCGGTGGCAGGGCCCGTAACCACGGCCGGCTCGATACTGAACTCCTTGCGCAGGAGTTCTACTCCACCCCACGCGGAGACCGGGTCATTGGCGCACAGCACGACGGCGGTGAGCGAGTCGCGAATCGCCTCGTCCGACAGGATCGCACCGACGCCATAGGCGCCGAGCAAACCGTCGCCGAGTTCGAGAACGATGACGTCGGGTTGCTGTTTCGCAAGCCCGGTCAGGAGGGCTCGAGTCAGTTCGGGCCCGTTGGCTTCCGTCGTCGTGACGATGCCGAAGTCGGAGAAGATCATCGTCTCGCTGGCCCCGGCATCTTCCATCGCAAGCACATCACGCCGCAGCGAAACGCCGGTGGCCTTGCACGCCGCGACGTGGAATCCGAGATGCCGCAGCCGGCCCACGATGGCGCAGGCCGCGGCGGTCTTGCCCGAGTCCATGCACGTTCCGGCCATGGCAATTACGGGTACGCCATTCGTGTCGATGGGCGCATCGGCGTCCAGCGATTCCGAGCCAGCGCGGGCGGGTACACCAATACGCTCGCCGAGATACGGAAAGCTCAGCACCGTGCCCAGTACCTCGCAATCGAACGGCGGGCCGACGTCCGGATTGGCTGAATCACAGATGCCGAGAACTCCGCCGATGTTCAGGACCTGGATCGTATCGCCGGGCTTAAGTGTCCCGGGCAGGTGTCCCGAGTAGCCACGCAGCGCTTTGCGGTGGCCAAGCGCGCCAACGATGACATCGCCCTGGTTAATCGTCGCCATACGACCCGAGGTCAGCTCGAGCTGGTTGTAGCGCGATTTGTTATTGAGCACCCGCGCGGCGACGAGAATGCCTTCCTCGCAGGGGATGTCCTTCGACAGGCGCAACTCCGATGTGAGGTCGTTGTGCTGCGCAACTGAAGCGATCTTGTCGACGACGACGCTTTTCATGCGCCAGCCTCGCCGGCGCGGGTTTGCAGCGATCCGGGCAGCGACAGCACGCGGGCATAGCCCAGCGCGTCGGCCGGTGTCCACTCGCCGGCGGCCTCGCCATAGACGCCTTTGGTCGCAGCAAGCAGCGAGTAGTCCGATTCAACACCATCGATGAACAGCTGGCCGGGCCGCAACGTGAATTTGACCGTGCCCGTGACACGCCGCTGTGACGAAGTAAGCATGGCTTCTATGTCGTCACACGCCAGGTCGAGCTGCTTGCCCTCATGAACCAGGTCGCCATAAACAGCGGCAACGCTGTCCTTGATACGGGCCTGTTGTGCGCTGAGAACCAGTTTTTCCAGTTCACGATGCGCCGTGATCAATGTGATGGCGGCGGGCGCTTCGAAGGCGACGCGGCCTTTGGTACCCAGTACCGTGTCGCCCAGGTGGATGCCGCGGCCTATGCCGTAGCTGCCGGCCAGTTCTTCGAGCGCCTCGATCAGTGCCACCGGCGGCAATGCCTTGCCGTCGAGCGCCGCGGGTATGCCCTTACTGAAGCGCAAGGTGTGGGTCGACGGCTCTTGCGGATTGGCGAACGCTTCCTTCGACAGCACCCAGGCCGATTCGGGAATGGAGTTTTCCGAGGTCAGTGTTTCCTGGCCGCCTATCGTGATACCCCAGAGTCCGCGATTGATGGAGTAGGCCGATCCCTGCGCGGGCAGCGGCATATCGTGTTCTTCGAGATAGGCGAGTTGCTCGTCGCGAACCCAGCTATTGTCGCGCACGGGGGCAAGCACCTCGAGGCCCGGGTTCAGGGTGCGCAGTGCAACCTCGAAGCGGACCTGGTCATTCCCGGCGGCCGTGCAGCCGTGAGCGACAGTCGTTGCACCTCTTTCCCTGGCGAGATGCGCGAGTTTTTCCGCCTGCAGGCCCCGTTCAGCGCCCACACACAGCGGGTAGGCGTTGCCGCGTAGTACGTTGCCGGCGATGAGATGCTTGATAACCGTTCCGAAGAACTCCTGCTTGGCATCGATCAGCAAGTGTTCGATTGCTCCGAGCGCCATTGCCCGCTCTTCCAGCGCAACGGCTGCATCCGCATCGATGCCTCCTGTATCGACGCAGGCCGTGATGACGTCGCGGCCGTAATTCTCCTTGAGCCAGGGTACGCAGAAAGACGTGTCGAGGCCGCCGGAGAAGGCAAGGATGATAGGGGACTGATCCGTGTTCACTGGGTTCTCCATAGATCAGGACCGAGCTGCTTGCTCGATCCGGGTAATAAGATTCTTTTGTGCATGTGCCGATTCGGTGGCGATGAAGACCGTGTCGTCTCCTGCAATCGTCCCGACCATGCCAGGCCAGCCGCAACGATCCAGGGCCAGCCCAACGCGTTGTGCTGCGCCGATGGCTGTATGAATAACGAGCAGATTCGAACCGGCCGGCGTGATGCTGCGAAGCAACTCCGCGACGGCGGCAACCTGCTCGTCGCCGGACGAGCCGGCAGCCGGAAGCTCGTAACCCCGCGTGGTTTTGATCGCCCCAATCTCGCGCAGATCACGGCTGACGCTCGACTGCGTGGCTATGTGACCAAGATCCTGGAGCGCACTGACCAGTGAGGCCTGTGTTTCGGCAGGCCCCTGAAGGAGCAGGTCGCGGATCGCCGCGCGCCTCTGTATTTGATCTTCCGTTGTCGGTGGCATCGTGTTGCCCAGGTACTTTCCTGAATAAATATGCGCATAGTAGACTACTAATGCGCATAAATAGTCAAGCCCCTGGCGCACATTCGACAGTAACGTGGTGGCGGTGGCTCGTTAACGAGTCTTTCCACGGCGCTCAATAACCCGCCACGTGGCGGATTCTCGTGGCGGTCGCCTTGGTCCTGGAAATCCTTCTCGATACGAAAGCCCCCTTCATGAACCAGCGTGTGGTGCTTCGAGCACAACAGCATTAGCTGCCCGAGTGCCGTTTCACCACCATTCGCCCAGTGTTCGATGTGGTGGATGTCGACAAAGCGCTTATTGCAACACCCGGGAAAGCGGCACGTGTTCCTGTCCCGGGCACGAACCGCCCGTTCGATGCCTTTGGGTACCACGCGTGACTTGCGCCCGATTCTTAAGGGTTCGCCGTCTTTGGTTTCCGTCATCACGACCGTCTGGCCATAACACCTGGGTCCCGCTTGACGGGAACACAGGCGTTTGACCGTCTCGATCGGCACTGACGAGCGACCCACCTCGCCCGCCAGTGCGGACTGATCGACATGGATGTTGACCAGGTAGTTGTCCGAGCTCTTCTTTGCCTCACGAGTCTCATTACCTTGCAGGTATTCCTTGAGCATCGTGACAAAGGCATCGGCCTGGCGTTTGGACCATGACGTATCCACCAGGTCAGTGGGCATATCAGGTCCCTCAGGGCTTAACAGGAATGACCTGTAATTAAACCGCAGAAGAACCTGTTTTTTTATTGAAAACAGTTAGTTAAACGCAATTTCCATGGATCAAAACCGGGCAAAATGAGCTGTTTTGAAAGGCCGGGATCGGACATTACAACGTCTAGGATTTCTTCTCTTTCTTGCGTTTTTTGGCATGCCGTTCATTCAGTTGGGCAACGATTGCCTCGACCGCACTCGTTACGTCGTTGAGGCTCCCCTGTCGGCAGCCGTGAATAGTGTTTTTGTCATTAGATGCGATTACGTATTGGTACCAGCTGGCACCTTCGGCATTCGGCGGCGGTTCCGCTCGCTTGATTGAAACAATTTCATAGGTAGGAGTCATGGGCATCGTTTAAATCGTCAGATTCCTGGATTCTTGAGGGGCTGCTTACGGCCAGGAGCGGACAGTCAGCTCTGCGCGCGAGCAGAGACCGGCCCACCGGCACGACTTCAGAGATTCTCACATACTTCTCGCCAGCGCCTCTTTTCTCATGCATCTCGGGTTGCGTCAGAATAGCCCAGTGCCTTCAAAGTTCCACGATCGGCATGAAGCCGCCGTAGATTAGGCGCTTGCCATCGAACGGCGCGGGATTTTTATTCGGATCCATTCGCTCGTCGTT
>Ga0209456_10000039_pt1 | contig 60446 bp, 59 predicted proteins | sample COG_11_FD_184755 | JGI IMG/M metagenome (GOLD analysis project Ga0209456, IMG submission 184755) | Pelagic marine sediment microbial communities from the LTER site Helgoland, North Sea, for post-phytoplankton bloom and carbon turnover... | ecosystem: Environmental > Aquatic > Marine > Neritic...
TTGTCGGGTTGGCGAATCTTGTGCCATGTCGGTATCTTGCTAGTCTGGCCGATAAAGGACACAGGTCATGGACCTGGAAAAATTACAAAGGCTCAGGGAGAAGTACCAGGAAGCGAAGGGAGACGAGGTTTTCGATCCGGGATTTCGCAAGGTCGCGGACCTCCTTTTCGAGAGCTCCGGCAACCGGACCCTGCCATTCAGCGGCATCCCGACCTTGCTCGACGCGCCGCATGCCGAACGCCTGGACGAGGTCGAGATAGGCTTGATCGGCGTTCCCATGGACCTGGGCGTCACGAATCGCAACGGCGCACGATTCGGGCCGCGCGCGATGCGGGCGATGGAACGTGTCGGGCCCTACCACCACGTGCACAAGATCGTGCCGCGCGCCGAGCGCCGCATTGCCGATATTGGCGATGTGCCGTTTCGCAGCCGCTTCAGTCTGGAAATGTGCGTGCAGGACATCGAGGCGCACTACGCGAAATTGCGTGATGCAGGGGTGAGACCGCTCTCGGTCGGCGGCGATCACTCGATAAGCTACCCGATCCTCAAGGCGCTCGGCGCCGACGAGCCGCTCGCGTGCGTGCATATTGACGCGCATTGCGATACGGGTGGTGAGTACGATCACTCGAAGTTCCACCATGGCGGCCCGTTCCGCAGCGCCGTACTCGACGGCGTGCTGGACCCGGATCGGACCGTCCAGGTCGGCATCCGCGGCAACGCCGAGTTTCTTTGGGAATTTTCCTACGAGTCGGGCATGACCGTCATTCATATCGAGGAATTCGAACGAATGGGAATCGATGCGGTCATCAGGAAAGCAAGAGAAGTTGTGGGCGACGGCCCGGTGTATGTATCGTTCGATGTCGACGGGCTCGACCCGGCATTCGCCCCGGGAACCGGTACGCCCGAAATCGGCGGGCTGACGCCGCGCGAGGCGATGCAATTGCTGCAGGGACTGGCGGGCCTCAATGTTATCGGTGGCGACGTCGTGGAAATCGCGCCACAATATGACGCGACCAGCAACACGGTGCATGTGGGGGCTCAGATGCTGTTCGAAATTCTATCCCTGATGACGCTCGCGAAGTCCTGGTGACGGCGTGGCCAGGCACGGAGTAATGCGATGAGACGATCCGCAAACCTGCTGATACCGCTCACGGTAATCCTGAGCTACTACGGCTTCTGGTTCGGGTCCATCTTCCTGCTCGTAGCACGCTTCCCGGCCCTGGCCGAGTACCTGCCACTGGGCGGCATCGGCGAACTCGCGGCCTCCAACGTGGAATCATTCGAGCCCGTCTACACGAGAGTGGAGCGGACCATTCTTGCGCCGACAGGTCCCGTGCGACTGGCGATGGCCAGCGTCGGTTCCCTGATACTGACCGTGCCCGTGTCCTGGGTATATTTCATTACGAGCCGGGCACGCCGAATCGACCAGTCTTTCCTGCAGACGATTATCATCCTACCTGTCGTCGTGACCGGAATCGCGATGATCGTGGTCAACAGTCTCGCCCTGGCGTTCAGCCTTGCCGGCGTTGTCGCGGCGGTTCGCTTCCGCTTTTCGCTGAGTCAGCCGTCCGACGCGATGTATATTTTCGTCGCTATCGGTATCGGTCTTGGCTCGGGCATTGGGGCGCTGGGTATATCGGGCATTATTTCGATGATGTTCGTGCTTGCAACGTTGATAATCTGGAAGCTCGAGTACGGCAAGACCCTGGCGGGACCGTTTCTTACGATGTTGACGCGCCGTGACGGCGGCGAAGATGACTACGAGAATTGATGAGTGAGCTGATGACACTGGAGGAACTCGCCGGCTCGTCGAATCGCAGCCTGCTGCTGGTTCACGGCAGGGACTTCAAGCCGGGGCGAGACGCTTACCTGGACATCTCGATGGCGGCGCTACGTGCCGGCATCGAACGTGACTATCCCGATAAGGTCGAGGGTTTCGACGTGCTGCAGAAGCATTTTGCGTGGTATGGCGACCTCAGCGCCGAAATTCTCGAACAACGCGGCAATTCCTACGATCGGGATCTCGATATCGGTGACCGGCGCAATGCGCTCAATGCGCTGCGTGACATTCCGGCGCGCAAGCGCTTTGGTATTCGACAATACGACAGGCTGCCTGGCAAATCGGCCATCCCCGAGTTCATTGCCGATATGACGGCTCCGGTGCTTGGCAGTATCGGGCTCACGATGCCCGCGCTGCGATCCATTGCCGCTGACTTTGCGGCGTATTTCGACAACAAGCTGAATTACGGCATACAAGTGCGGGCGCGGCTGCGCCAGGAGCTCGGCGAACTCATGGACCGGGGCGATCGCGTTCTTCTGATTTCGCACGGTACAGGCAGTGTCATCGCCTACGACGTGTTATGGGAGATGTCGCACGACGAAGCTCTCAAGGAACGCTACGGCAAGAGCAAGGTGGAAATGTGGCTGACCCTGGGTTCACCGCTCGGTGATCGCAATATCCAGAAACGCCTGTCAGGCGCGAAGGAACACTCCGCAAACAAGTTCCCGGCCAACGTGATCTCGTGGCATAACGTGTCCGCCGAGGACGATTACACTTGCCACGACAATACGCTGGCGGACGATTTCAAAAAAATGCTCCGTCAGCGGCAGGTCAGCACCGTCCATGATTTCTGCATTTTCAACCTGGCCGTGCGTTACGGCAAGTCGAACCCGCACAGCTCGGTGGGCTATTACATTCACCCACGCGTGTCGAAGATCATCGCAGACTGGCTGGGCTAGCCCTAGAGACACTTCTTGATCAGGCGGGCATTGACAGCCCTGGGATTGTTGATCGTCTTGTAGAAGATGTCGATGTAATTCTGAACCGTCTTTTTCGTCCCTTTTGACATGTGCGGTGACCCCGTGACGAGCTGATTGATGGCCTGTCGTTGGTCGCGAAACGTCTGCAGCGAACTCTCGAGGTACTCATTGTTGGCGCAGCGTCCCCGGTAGAGACGTTCGCGCACGTCGCGTAGATTGAAGCGCGGGTTTGGTTTCGCATGTCTTGCATGGACGATTCCCGACATATCGAAATCGTAGGCCACGGCCAGTTGTGGTCGCTGCTCATCATCGTCGGGATTGAGTCGCTGCTCATCATCGTCGGGATTGAGTCGCTGCTTATCATCGTCGGGATTGAGTCGCTGCTTATCATCGTCGGGATTGAGAAGCACGTAATTGTGACAGCAAGCCTCCCCGGGAGCTGCCAGAATTGGCGAAAAATCCGTGTTGCCGATCAGGTACTGGTAAACCGAGCCGAGATTGGTGTGGGCACGATTGAGTGCCGCGATCGTCGTCTCCGGCGCATCGGAAACTTTCATGTCGAGACGCTTCGCCAGGCGATCGTCATGTTCGATCATGAAAGCGAAATCGACCCTGTCTGCTTCTTTGCCGGACGTGTCCACATAGGTGGCCCGCAGCAGGCGTACCTGGAAACTTTCTTCCGTCAGCATGTTGAGGATGCGGTACGCAAGGAACTCCCGCAATACGCCCTGTGAATACCGCTCCGATCTGTCGCGGCAATGCGTGACCAGCTTGACTTTGTTGGTGCGTGTAAACAGCGTCTTCTTTGTCTGTTCTTTCTTGAAATTGAGCCGCAGCGGCGCAAACGGGCAGATCTTCATCTGTTGCCGGTACTTTCCTCTTGTCCTGATACCGACGTCGAGAACGACCTCGCCCAGCTCGGCGTCCTGGTAGGACAACTGCCCCGGCATTTCCTCGTCGACCGGGCGTTCGCGCATGATCGTCGAAAAAGGCGCCGCGATCCTGACCTCCAGAATTTCTGCGTCAGCGAACAGCGGATTCGGCTTGCGCGGTTTGGCATCGTCGGCGAGCGAAGGCGCGCCGAGTAACGCAATCAGACATAAGCAGGCGATACGAAGTGCATGCATTGGATGGATAAGTCGTCTTCGAAAGCTGTCAAAGTCTAGCATACAGGCTGATGCCAATTGCCGCTCGGCGGCAGGTTAACTACACTGAAACATTCCAGCTATTCACGGAGCCCGGGGACTTGTTACGCGACCTGACCATACTGTTGTCTGTTCTTCTTCTCGGCCTGTCGACGGCCGACGCCGGCGACTGGCTCGTCGAGGACGCCGGGCGTGTCGTCGCAATCGCCGATGTGCACGGGGCGTACGAGGCAATGGTCGAGACGCTCAGGAGGGCGGATGTCATCGATGCGGAGCTCGCCTGGTCGGGCGGCGCCACCCATCTCGTCGTTGTCGGGGACCTGCTCGATCGCGGACCGCGATCACGCGACGCGATGGACCTGCTTATGCGACTGGAGTCCGAAGCGCCGCTGGAGGGCGGCAAGGTCCTGGTGCTCATCGGCAACCATGAATCGATGAACCTTATTGGCGACCTGAGATACGTGTCGAAGTCGGAATACGCGGCCTTTGCGGGTGACGAGACCGAGAAAGAGCGCGATCGCTGGTTTGCGGCATTCGCGGGCCGAAACAATGGCATGTTGAATCCGCAGGAAATGCGACAGAGATTCGAACAGCAGTTTCCCGCCGGCTTTTTCGCGCTGCGCCGGGCATTCAGCCCCGAGGGAAAATACGGCAAGTGGCTGCTTGAGAAGCCCGTCATCGGCGTTATCAACGGCACCGCATTCGTGCACGGCGGCTTGTCGCCGCTGGTCGCCGAACTGGGCCTCGACGGCGTGAACAGGGACCTCAAGGCCGAGCTCGTCGAATACGTCGATGCAATCGCGGTTCTTATCGAAAAACAGATACTGCTGCCGACCGACAGCCACTATGACACGCTGCCCCTGTTGAACAGTTACATGCCGGCGCTCGACGAGTCGGGCGAGGTGCTCGAGGCGATCGACACGGCCAAGCGTCTGGCGAATTCGGAGCTCTTTCACAGCGAAGGCCCGCTCTGGTATCGAGGCAACGTCGGCTGCGGCGAGCTGGTCGAAGAGCACAAACTCGAGGCGGCCCTCGAGGCGATCGGCGCCACGCGCGTCGTTGTCGGGCACACACCGACGCCGAGTCGGAAGGTGTTGCAGAGGTTCGACGGGCGCGTAATAGAGATCGATACGGGCATGCTGAATTTCTATTACAAGGGTAGTGGAAATGCGCTGGTAATCGAGGGCGACTCGATCAAGGTACTGAACCAGAATAGCGACAGCCCGACGTCACCTCTCGAGCACCCGCGAATGGTTGGAATCCGGCCCGGACCATTGTCGCCGGAAGACCTGCAGATCTTGCTCGAGCGCGGCGAGATCGTGTCGCGCGAAGAGGACGCGGCGGGCAGAACCATCGTCAAGGTCAGTGACGGCGGGAGGACAGCCAACGCGATTTTCATGAAACGCCAGAGGCGCGGCTTCTACCCGGGTGTCGCTGCCTACAGGCTCGATCGGCTGCTGGACCTCGACTTGGTTCCCGTGACCGCTTTCCGCAAGGTCGGCAACACGGAAGGCTCGCTGCAATTCCTGACCGAAAGGTATTCCGACGAAGCGAGGCGCAGCGCGTCGGGACGTGGTAGCAGTGCAACCTGCGCGTTACCCGACCAGTGGGGCGCCATGTACGTCTTCGATGTGTTGATTTACAACGAAGGACGCAGCATGCAGCGCATGCTTTACGACCTTTCGAACTGGGGGCTCATGCTGAGCGAGCATGATCGGGCCTTCTCGACCAGGCAGGGCCGGCCGAAGCATCTCAAGACGGTGCCAATCGAGGTGTCGTCCGGATGGAAAGCGGCGCTGTCGGAGCTGACCGATGAAGTGCTCGCGAAAGAACTGGACGACGTGCTCGACAAGCGCCGTATCAAAGCCCTCGCGGCGCGTCGCGACGAGTTGCTGGCGGAGGCTGGCACCCCTTAGTCGCCGGGCGGCGTATAATTGCCGGGCCGCTGCTGACAGGTGACGAGATGGGACGACTGACCACGCATATCCTAGACACGACTCACGGCGGGCCGGCGGCCGGCGTGGCAATACGCCTGTTCCGTATCGGCGACGATCGTGAGCTGCTTGCAAGCGCAACATCCAACACCGACGGCCGCTCGGAGAAGCCTTTGATCGCGGACGATGCCATGCGCACGGGGAGCTACGAACTCGAGTTCGACGTAGGCGATTACTTCTCGCGTCTCGACGCCAGCGTCGACGACCCTGCTTTTCTCGATACAGTCGTTATTCGTTTTTCGATAAAAGCCGATGAGAACTACCACGTACCGCTGCTGGTCTCGCCCTGGTCGTATTCGACGTACAGGGGCAGCTAGGGCCGATGTCTGATTCCACCATCCGGTTTGTGCTCGACGGTGAAGTCATCGAGGTTGACGACGTCGACCCGACCCGAACGGTCCTGCAATTCCTGCGCGAAGACCTTGGCCGCAAGGGAACGAAAGAAGGCTGCGCCGAGGGCGACTGCGGTGCCTGCACCGTGGTCGTCGCCGAAGCGAATGGCGAGAATCTCGCGCTCCGGGCCATCAACTCCTGCATCCAGTTCCTGCCGACCATCGACGGCAAGGAACTGATCACGGTCGAGAGCCTGGCGCCCGATACCGACGACCTGCACCCGGTGCAACGCGCGCTCGTTGAAAATCACGGCTCGCAATGCGGTTTTTGCACACCGGGTTTCGTGATGTCACTGTTCGCGCTTTACAAGTCGAACGCCAACCCGTCGAGGCAGGAGATCGACGACGCACTGGCGGGCAACCTGTGCCGCTGTACGGGTTATCGACCGATCATTTCGGCCGCGCGATCGATGTACGGGGAGGCGAGCCAGCAGTCCGACTGGCTGCGACAGCCTTTCGGCCGGGCTCAGGACCCGGTGGACCGAATCGAGCGGCTCAACAGCCTGGCGAGAGAGGACGGGTTGCAGCTCGCGCACAAAGGGCATCGCTTTTTCGCGCCGCTCGACATAGTAGCGTTTGCCGAACTGTACGAGCAGAATCCCGATGCAACGATTCTCGCCGGAGGTACCGATATCGGCTTGTGGGTGACCAAGCAGCACCGCGAGCTCGATACACTGATCTACACGGGGCGCGTCAGCGAACTCGGCGATATGGAGCTCACGTCGACGCACATCGAGGTAGGCAGTGCCGTCACGCTGACGGATGCCATGCCGGTGCTCGTCGAGCATTACCCGGGGCTCGACGAGTTGTTCCGTCGTTTCGCGTCGCCGCCGATTCGCAACGCCGGAACGCTGGGCGGCAACATCGCGAACGGTTCCCCAATTGGTGATTCCATGGCTGCGTTGATGGTCGTCGGCGCTTCGCTCGTACTGCGGCGAGGCAAAAAGCAGCGTGAGCTGCCGCTCGACGCGTTCTATCACGACTACCAGGTCAACGACATGGCGCCCGGCGAATTTCTCGAGCGCATTCGCATACCGCTGCCCGATCCCGGCGCCATCGTGCGCAGCCAGAAATGGTCGAAGCGCTTCGACCAGGACATTTCGGCCGTTTGCACGGCTTATCGCCTGCAACTCGACAAAGAGCAGGTCGTCGATTTCAAGATGGCCTGCGGCGGGTTGGCGCCCATTGTGAAGCGGGCGACGAACTGCGAGCAGGCTATTAACGGCCATCCCTGGAGCCTGGAAACCGTGGAGCGGGCCGCCGTGGCACTGGCGCAGGACTTTACGCCAATCAGCGACATGCGCGCGTCGGCCGACATCAGGCTGCGGGCAGCCCGGAACCTGCTGATTCGCTTCTACCACGAGACACAGGGTCAGCTCGAAGAGACGGTGTATACCTATGGACGCCAGCGTTAAATCGGGCAAGCGTCGGGCGTCCGCGGTGGGCCAGCCCTTGCCGCACGACAGCGCGCAACTGCACGTTACGGGTACGGCCGCCTATACCGACGACCTGCCCGAACCGCGCGGCCTTCTGCACGTGGCCGTCGGCATGAGCCCTGTGCCGCACGGCAGGGTTTCCCGGGTCGAGCTCGATTCGGTACTGGCGTCGCCGGGGGTCGTCGATGTCTGCGTTTCCGCCGACATTCCGGGCGAAAACAACTTCGGTCCCATGGTGCATGACGATCCGATTCTGGCTGATGGCCTCGTGCAGTTCGTCGGCCAGCCCGTATTCGCCGTGATGGCGGAGACCGTTGACCTGGCCCGCAAGGCGGCGCGCAAAGGACGCATTCACTGCGAAGAGCTCGAAGCAATTCTAGATCCGCTGCAGGCTGTCGAGAAACAGTCGTTCGTCCTGCCAAGCGAAACACTGACCCGCGGCGACCCCGATGAGGCGCTCGATACGGCGCCACGGCGTATACGGCGACGCGTATCACTCGGTGGCCAGGACCAGTTCTACCTCGAGGGCCATATCGCCATGGCGATTCCCGAGGAGGATGGCAGGCTGCTGATCTACAGCTCGACGCAGCATCCTGACGAGGTTCAGATGCTGGTTGCGGCGACGACCCTGCGACCTGCCAAGGACATCGTCGTGATTTGCCGGCGCATGGGCGGCGCATTCGGCGGCAAGGAAAGCCAGGCGGCCTTGATCGCCTGCATTGCCGCTATTGCCTCCGACAAGACGGGTCGGCCATGCAAGTTCAGGCTCGATCGCGATGACGACATGATCATGACAGGCAAGCGCCATGACTTCGTCATCGACTATGACGTCGGATTTGACGACACCGGCCGCATACTTGGCATCGATTTCGAATTCGCCGCACGCTGTGGCATGTCGGCCGACCTGTCGGGTCCCGTCAACGACCGCGCGATGTTTCATTGCGACAACGCCTATTTCCTCGAGAACGTGCGCATCGTCTCGCATCGCTGCAAGACCAACACGGTATCGAGTACGGCGTTTCGCGGCTTCGGCGGCCCACAGGGCATGTTCGCGATCGAGTACGTCATCGACGACATTGCGCGGGAACTCGGCAAGGACCCACTCGAGATTCGGCGCTGCAATTTCTACGGCAGCGATGAACGCAACGTCACGCATTACGAGCAGACGATCGAAGACAATATTCTCGACGAGATCTTCGACAGGCTGGTGGCTACCAGCGAATATGAGAAACGCCGCGCAGAAATTCGCGAGTTCAATCGTACGAACGCCATCCTGCGGCGCGGTATCGCCATAACGCCGGTCAAGTTCGGCATTTCGTTCACGTCGACATTGTTGAACCAGGCCGGTGCGCTGGTGCACGTCTACAAGGACGGCACAGTGCACCTCAACCACGGCGGCACCGAGATGGGGCAGGGGCTCTATATCAAGGTGGCGCAGGTCGTCGCCGACGAGTTCGGTATCGACGTCGATCGCATTGGTATTACAGCGGCCGATACGAGCAAGGTGCCCAACGCATCGGCAACCGCCGCGTCCAGTGGTTCCGACATGAACGGCAAGGCCGCACAGAAAGCGGCTGCAAAGATCAAGGGCAGGCTGATCGAGGTCGCGGCAAGGCACTTCTCGGTGACCGAGGCGGACGTCGAGTTTCGCGACAACCGTGTGTACGCTCGCGACCAGGAACTCGGTTTCGCCGAGCTCGTGCAGCTTGCGTGGGCCAGCCGTGTGTCGTTGTCGGCGACGGGCTACTACAAAACCCCGAAGATCAACTACGACCGCGACACGTTCTCGGGCAGGCCGTTCTTCTATTACGCGTATGGTGCCGCCGTCACCGAGGTCGTCGTGGATACGCTGACAGGCGAGACGCGCGTGTTGCGTACCGATATCCTGCACGACTGCGGCGACTCGCTGAACCCGGCGATCGACCTCGGCCAGGTAGAGGGCGGGTACGTGCAGGGGGTCGGCTGGCTCACCACCGAAGAGCTGTGGTGGAACGACGCCGGCGAGCTCGGCACGCACGCGCCGTCAACCTACAAGATACCGACCTGCTCGGATCTCGCGCCCGACTTTCGCGTCGAATTGATGCAGAGCTCGGCCAACCGCGAGGACACCGTTTATCGTTCCAAGGCCGTGGGTGAACCGCCGTTCATGCTGGCACTCTCGGCATTCCACGCCATACGCGATGCGCTCGCTGACGATGATTGCGCCGCGCCCGCGCTGAATGCGCCGGCGACGCCCGAGACCATCCTTCGCGTGTTCGAGGACCGGCCCGATGAATGAGTGGATCGACGAGCTCAGCGACATCTGCGCCGCGGATGAGCCCGCGGTTCTCGTGACCGTTGCCGGCATACGGGGCTCCGCGCCGCGCGAGATCGGTGCCAAGATGATCGTTACCGAATCCGAGACCATCGGCACGATCGGCGGCGGGCAGCTCGAGTACCAGTGCACGCGCGTTGCCGTGGGCCTGTTCGAGGATGAGCGCATGTCCTTGCGTAGCTTCCCGCTGGGATCGTCGATGGGGCAGTGCTGCGGCGGCGTCGTGGAAATCCTGTTCGAGCCTCTCAGTGGCGGCATCCCGTCCTGGCTTCGCGATCTCAGCGCGCTCTTCGGGCAACACGAGCCCGCCATTGTCGCGACCCGCATCTCGCGCTCGGCGCCGGAAAAGTTTGTCGTCACGGCGGACCAGGTATTTGGTAACGAGCAGGGCGACGTGGACGAAAGCATGGTCGCCGAGGCCAGGGCAATTCTCGCCGGCGATCGCAAAGCCTCGAGAATGGTCCAGCTGTTTTTCGAGCCCGTTGTGGTCCCTGATCTCAATATCGCCGTATTCGGCGCGGGGCACGTCGGCACGGCCGTTGTCACCACCTTGTCCAGTCTCGATTGCAACATTCGCTGGGTCGATAGCAGGCGCAACATCTTCCGCGGCGTTCCGGCCAATGTCAGGGCCATCGAGACAGCGGAACCGGCACTGGAAGTCGCCGCCATGCCCGAAGGTGCTTTCTACCTGGTCATGACGCACAGCCACTCGCTCGACTTCGACATCTGTGACCGCATTCTGCGGCGGCGCGATGCGCGCTACTGCGGCCTGATCGGCTCGCTGTCCAAACGCCGTCGGTTCGAGAAACGCTACCGGCAGCAAGGCATGGCCGCGGAACTGCTCGACGCCCTGACGTGCCCGATCGGCGTCGACGGCATCAGCGGCAAGAAGCCGGCCGAAATCGCCGTGGCGGCCGCCGCCGAGGTGCTCAGGCTTTACGAACAGCCGTCAGCGGTGGCCTATCCCGAGAATGTTCACCCCCTGAACAGGGAGCGGCGCTGACATGGATGCCTATCTCGTCGACTGGCTGAATCTGCTCGTGCGCTGGCTGCATTTTATTGTGGGCATCGCGTGGATCGGCTCGTCGCTGTATTTCATCTGGCTCGATAACCACCTGCAGCCACCGGCTGACCGCGAAGACGATGCGAAAGGGGTTGGTGGCGAGGTCTGGTCGGTGCACGGCGGCGGCTTTTACCATGCGCAGAAATATCGCGTGGCGCCCGGCCAGCTGCCGGATCGGCTGCACTGGTTCAAGTGGGAGGCATACTGGACCTGGATGTCCGGGATGTTCCTGCTGGGTCTCGTCTACTGGTATGGCGCGGAGGTCTACCTGATCGATCGCTCGGTGGCCGAGCTTTCGGCAGTGTCGGCCGTCGGTATCGCGATCGCGTTCATCGTCGGTGGCTGGGTGGTGTACGACTTGCTGTGCAAGTCGCCACTCGCGCGCGACGATCGGGTCTTCGCGGTCGTGCTGTTGCTGCTCGTCGCGTTGCTGGCCTGGGGTCTGTGCCAGCTGTTTGGTGGTCGCGGCGCGTACATACACTTCGGCGCCGTGCTCGGTACGATCATGGTGGCCAACGTGGCGATGGTCATCATCCCGGGCCAGCGCAGGATGGTCGATGCCGCGGCGCGCGGCGAGGCGCCCGATCCGGCGCCGGGCATCAAGGCCAAGCAGCGCTCGGTACATAACACCTACTTCACACTGCCCGTGCTGTTCGTCATGACGAGCAATCACTACGCGATGACCTACAGCCATGAATACAACTGGGCGATCCTCGTTGGTATCGCGCTGGCAGGAGCGCTGATTCGCATTTACTTCGTTGCACGCCACGACGGCAAGGCATCGCTGTTGCCGGCCGTGCTCGCCGTGTTGTTGCTGGCAGGCATCGCGGCCGCGATTGCGCCTCGCGCGCAGGCGGGTGACGCGACCACCGTTTCGTTCGAGCAGGTCAGGAACGTCATCGACGCGCGTTGCGCGAGCTGTCACTCGGCGGCGCCCGAACATCCGGCATTTCCGGCCGCACCGCTCGGCGTGATGTTCGATAGCGACGAACAGATCCTGGGCGAGGCCGAACGTATCTACCAGCAGACCGTCGTGACGCGGGTCATGCCGATCGGCAACCTGACGTCGATGACCGATGCGGAACGCAACGTCGTCGGGCAGTGGTACCTGTCCATGCAGGCGTTGCCATGAGCTATCCACGGGACATGCGCGGCTACGGGCAGACGCCGCCCAACGCGGATTGGCCGCGCGGCGCGCGCACGGCCGTGCAGTTCGTCATCAACTATGAAGAGGGCGGCGAAAACTGCGTATTGCATGGTGACGCCGCTTCCGAGGCTTTCCTGTCAGAAATTGTGAACGCGCAGCCGATCGAAGGTCAGCGTCACATGAACATGGAGTCGCTGTACGAGTACGGCTCACGCGCAGGCTTCTGGCGGCTGCATCGCCTGTTCACGGAACGCGCGTTACCCGTCACCGTGTTTGCGGTCGCCATGGCACTCGAGCGCAACCCTGATGCCGTGCAGGCGATGCAGGCTGCCGACTGGGAAGTTGCGAGCCACGGTCATCGCTGGGTGGATTACCAGTATGTCGACGAGGCCACCGAACGGGATCACTTTCGGCAAGCGCTCGAGATACACGAAAGGGTCACCGGCGCTCGCCCGACGGGCTGGTATCTCGGGCGCTGCAGCCCGAACAGCCATCGCATCGCGGCCGAGGAAGGTCGCTTCGAGTACAACGCCGACAGCTACGCCGATGACCTGCCGTACTGGGACTACTCGTTCGACACGCCGCAGCTCATGGTGCCGTATACGCTTGACGCCAATGACATGCGCTTCGCGACTCCGCAGGGATTCAATTCGGGACAGCAATTTTTCGACTATCTCAAAGACAGCTTCGATACGCTGCACGACGAAGGCGGTCGTATGATGTCGATCGGCCTGCACTGCCGCCTGGCCGGTCGGCCGGGCAGGGCCGCGGCGCTGGCCCGCTTTCTCGACTATGTAGCGGCACGAAACGATGCCTGGATCGCGACGCGCGTAGCGATTGCACGGCACTGGCGGGATCGTCACCCGGCAAAGGATTCCTAGTGGATACTCACGATTTCATCGCGCGTTACGGCGACATTTACGAGCATTCGCCATGGGTGGCGGAACGCGCGGCCGCCCTGGGTGTCGACACGTCGGACGTCGCGCTTCTCGCCGACGTCATGGCGGACATCGTGGACAATGCCGCAAGTGAACAGCAGCTCGAACTGATACGCGCACACCCGGACCTCGCGGGCAAGGCGCAGGTTGCGGGCGAACTGACTGCGGAGTCGACGGCGGAGCAGGCCAGCGCGGGCCTCGATCAGTGTTCGCAACAGGAGTTCGAGCGTTTCCAGGCGCTCAATGCGGCCTATCACGACAAGTTCGATTTTCCGTTCGTCATGGCTGTGCGCGACAGCAGCCGTGGCGAGATTCTCGAAGCTTTCGCCGAACGGCTGCAGAATGACTACGAACTCGAATTCGAAACGGCATTGGTCGAGATTCACAAGATTGCGCGCTTGCGTCTCGAGGCCATGGAGCAAGAAGCATGAATCGTTCGATCAGCAAATGGATACAACTCGAACAGCCGCGCCTCGGTACGCGCGTGACCTATGCGACCGACGAGTTTTTCGGCGCCAAGGAGCGACTCATCGATGCGGCCGACCCGGTGTTCATGCCGGACAAATACGATGAGCACGGCAAATGGATGGACGGCTGGGAAAGCCGCCGTCGTCGCGGACCCGGGCACGATTACTGCGTTATCCGCCTCGGAGTGCCGGGCGTACTACACGGCTTCGACATCGACACGAGCCACTTCACGGGCAATTTTCCGCCGCGCGCGTCGCTCGAGGTCTGCGCCAACCACAAGGAGGAGGTGCCCGAGGAGGGCTGGGAGGAGATCATCCCGGAGACTGAACTCAGTGGCGATTCGCATCACTTCCTCGACGCGCGCGATGACGGGACCTGGACGCACGTGCGCCTGCACATTTACCCCGATGGCGGCGTGGCGCGGCTCCGGATCTTCGGGGAGATTCGCGCCGATTTCACGGGCATCGAGGGTTACGTCGATCTTGCGGCAGTCGAGCACGGCGGCAGGGCGCTCGCGGCGAGCGATGAGCACTACGGCAGTATCGACAACCTGACGGCGCCGGGGCGCGGTCTCAATATGGGCGACGGCTGGGAGACGGCGCGCCGCCGCGGGCCGGGCAATGACTGGGTGATCATCGCGCTCGGCAGGCCCGCTGTCATCGAGCGTGCCGAGATCGATACGGCACATTTCAAAGGCAATTACCCGGACCGTGTCTCGCTCGAGGCCGGCATGTTCGATAGTGACGAGGCGGCCGTCGCCGATCACGACCAGTGGCAGGTCCTCCTCCCGGAGGCAAGACTGAAGATGGATCAGCAGCACTATTTCGATGACGCGCTACTGGCCGTCGGCGAGGTCAGTCACGTTCGAGTCTCCATCTACCCGGACGGCGGCATCAGTCGCGTACGGCTGTTCGGCCAGGTGCATGGCTGAGTCCGTAATTTCGCTGGCGCCATTGCCGTTGACGCGTGAGCGATTCGCGCCGTTCGGCGACGTCATCGAGGCGTCGCGCAGCCAGGCAGCCTCGATGAACGAAGCGCGCTTCGAACGATTTGACGACCTCTGCAGCGTCGACGTCGGTAGCGACGGCCGAGTCTCAATCAGTGTCGCGCGTTGCCGCGCGGCGACGTCCCTGCCTCTTCGCATCGACAAGCTCGAGCGGCACCCGCTCGGCAGCCAGGCATTCGTTCCGTTGCAGGCCTGCGAGACAGTGATTGTCGTTGCGCGCCCCGGGGAGGATGTCGACGTGTCCGATTTGCAGGCGTTCGTCACGCAGCCGCGCCAGGGATTCAACTACCACCGCGGCACCTGGCACATGCCGCTGATCGCGCTCTCGGTTGGCGACGAATTCCTGGTCGTGGATCGCGGCGGCGCGGAATCCAATTGCGAGGAAATTATCCTCGACGAGCTTGTCATGCTGGAGGCCATCTGAAGACCATGCGCCAGGCTTTCCGTTCCTCGATACTTCATTGCCTGTCCGATCCGGGAGAGGAGGCGCATTCGTCGGCGATCGAGTACTTCGAAGACGGCCTTTTGATTATCGAAGACGGCGATGTTCTCAAGGCAGGGCACGCCGATGCCCTGTTGCCGCAGCTCCCCGAGGATACGCGGGTCACCGACTATCCTGGCGGGCTCATCGTTCCCGGGCTCATCGACTGTCATGTGCATTTTCCGCAGCTCGATATCATCGCTTCTTATGGCGAGCAGCTACTCGACTGGCTGAATCGCTACGCGTACCCGGCCGAGGCGCGTTTCGCGGATCCCGACTACGCACGCGAAGTTGCCAGTGTGTTCGTCGATCAGATGCTGGCCAACGGAACGACAACGGCGCTCGTCTTTGGCACCGTGCATCCGCACTCGGCCGACGCGATTTTTGAAGCGGCAGCCGCGCGAGACATGCGCCTGATCGCCGGCAAGGTGCTCATGGACTGTAATTGCCCCGCGGAACTCCAGGACGACGCGGCGGGCGGCATAGCGCACAGCCGGGAACTGATCGAAAAGTGGCATGGCAAGGGACGCCTCGGTTACGCGATAACGCCACGATTTGCGCTGACCTCGACACCCGAGCAGCTCAAGGCGGCGGGACAACTCGCGGCGGAGCACCCCGATGTGTGGATACACACGCACCTCGCCGAAAACCGTGACGAAGTCGACGAGATCGCGCGACAGTATCCCGAGCGCTCGAGCTACCTGGACGTCTATGATCATTTCGGATTGCTGCGCAAACGCGCCGTATTCGCGCACTGTCTTCACATGAACGACAGTGATCGTTCCTCGATGGCCGCCAAAGGCGGAGCCGCCGCGTTTTGCCCGACCTCGAACCTGTTCCTGGGCAGTGGGCTCTTCGACCTGCCCGCCATGCGGGCCGCCGGTGTGCGTTGTGGACTCGGCACCGATGTCGGTGGCGGCACGAGTATGTCGCTATTGAAGACGGCCAGCGAGGCGTACAAGGTCCTGCATCTGCAGGAGCACGCGCTGCCCGCCACGCGCGCCTTGTACCTGGCAACCCTGGGCGCTGCCGAAGCGCTGTATCTAGATGACTGCGTCGGTAATTTCCTGCCGGGCAAGGAAGCCGATTTCGTCGTGCTGGACGCTGCCGGCTCGAGCCTGACGGCGCGGCGCGTGGCCGCGGCCGGGACTGTCGACGAGAAGCTGTTCGCAATGATTACGCTCGGCGACGACAGGAATATCTCGGCGACCTACGTCCGCGGCAAGCAGCAATCGCCTGCGAAAAGCCCGGCTTCCTGAGCGGCGCAAGAAATGGCATCGCGGAGACCGTTTCCACTGAAACGGTCGATTTTTCCCAATCGACATATTTTGATGGCGTAAGTCTTTGGGACAAAATATATTTCTGGCTCGATGCAAGACAATAACAAGAACAAGCTCAACTCCACATTCTTCCTTATCTTGCGGCCCCTGGCGCGACTGTTCCTGCGCTTCGGTCGTGGCTACCGCGAGTACTCGGAGCTGTCCAAGACAGCCTTCGTCTCGGTAGCCTCGGAAGACTATGGCGTGCATGGCCGGCCGACCAACGTGTCGCGAATCGCCGCTATGACCGGTCTGACGCGCAAGGAGATCAGTCGCATCCGCACTCGTCTCGAGCGCGGCGAAGGCGCCGTTATAGAACGCCAGACGCCGGTCCGCGAAGTCATAAACGCGTGGCGTTCCAGAGACGAATTCCTTGATGAAGCCGGCGAGCCGGCTGTATTGCCCCTCGACGGAGACGAAGGCTCATTCCGGTCCCTGGTCAGGCAATACGCGGGCGACATTCCGGAGGGCGCGATGAAAACCGAATTGAAGCGTATCGGCGCGGTCCGGTGCGAGGAGGGGCGATTCAGGTTGTTGCCCGACGACCCGGACAGGCTCGCGTCTGAGGAAGCAATGGCAGCGGAGCTTCGGGCCGGGCCCTACCCACTTCTGACGGCCATAGCGAAGAACGAGACCGTTTTGCGCGAGGATGACGTGTGGCCGATTGAGACCGTCAGCCGCACGACCATCAGGAAATCCGACTTGCGCCGCGTGCGCAAACTCGTGTCGGTACGCCTGCGTGCTGCGACGACCAATATCGCCGATTTGCTGGACGCCTATGCGACCCTGCAAAACGGCGATGCGGCCGAAGAAAAGCTGGTACCTGTCTCGGCCGGCGTGTTTTACGCCGAAGACCTCGACACCGAGGACTGTTGATCAGTCTGCGATCCGCACCGTGGCATCGAGTTCAGAAGATGCCTTCATCGAATTCGTAACCAGGCAGTGCTTCTCGGCTTTCTCGAGCAGCCGATGCGCCTTTTCTTCGTTCGTCCCGGCCGGAACGGTCAGCTCGGCCTTGACGTCGAATTGCGTGAACTGCGTTACGCGCTCGACTTTGTCGAGTGTGCCGACGGCCTCGCAGTCCAGCGAGTTCCAGTCAAGCCTGGCTGCGCGCGCAATGGCGCGGAACGACAGCACGAAACAATCGGCGACGGCGCCGACGAGCAGCGTCTCGGGCGACCAGAGGTCCCCGGGGCCGCCGAACTCGGCCGGCCCGGCGGTGCTCAGATCATCGAGGCCCTGGCTCGAGAGTTTGACGCTGTGGTCGGTCGTCGTTGATGCAGATACGACGTAATGATGGGGGAGATCCTGCATGCTCTTGCCTGTCAACGGGAAACGAATGCTGACTAGATTAGCGCAGCTGCCGAAAATTCAACTATCGGATTTCCGCTATAGGATCCTTGTCAGTTGACTGGCTTGCCCTCTGTTTTTACATGCGGAGCAAGCCGATCGAGCAGTCCCGCCATCTCGGGCCGGTTGGCGCGCAGTTCTTCGATCGAAAAACCCGTCATCTCGTAGGGCAGGACCAGCCAGTCGCTGGTCTTGTGGACGAAATACTCGGGTTCGCGCAGTGTCTTTTCCGATGGGCGATACCAGACGCTCGCGACGCGGATGTCCTGCGGCAGGTTACGGCGCGTCTTCCTGGTGAGCTGATCGATGACGGCGTTGACGCTCGAGCCCGTGCTGTAGACGTCGTCGACGATCAGCATGGAGTGATGGGAGCACAGGTTCTCGAGCAAGTACTGTAACCCGTGTACGCGGATCGACTCGGCCGTGTTGACCATCTGCGTGTAGCGCGGTGCGCCCGCATACGAGGTGCGAATCGCGATGTGGTCGGTCTTCACGCCGAAATATTCGAGCCCTTCCTGCACGGCGATGCCGACGGCGCTGCCGCCTCGCCACAGCCCAACCAGGAAGTCCGGTTCGAATCCGGCCTCGAATATGTCCGCGGCGAGCTCGAAGGAGTCTCTCAGAAGATCGTCGGCGGCGATGAATCGCTCATTCATTGTTGTTGTACCCGCGCTGTGCTGCGTTAGAATTGGGACCCCGCATTATACCGGCAGCCGCGAGCCCGAGAACACATGGACAAGACCGTTCTTTCCGCCCAGGACCTCCTCGAAGATTCCGTGGAACTCGGCATCAAGATCCTCGAGAGCGGTTTCGAGCCCACGATGATCATAGCAATCTGGCGTGGGGGCACCCCGGTCGGCATGGCGGTCCAGGAGGTATTGTCCTACTGCGGCGTGGCCTCGGATCACATCGCGATTCGCACGTCTTCCTATGCGGGCGTCGATCAACGCGGCGCCGTCGCGGTGCACGGCCTGAACTACATTATCAAGAAAATCTGCCATGACGATCGCGTGCTGATCGTCGACGATGTCTTCGACACGGGCAATACGATCGTCGCGGTCATCGACGAACTGACGCGGCGGGCGCGCGGCAATACGCCTGAAGATATTCGCGTGGCCGTACCCTGGTTCAAGCCGAGCCGTAACCAGACTAGTATTCTTCCGGATTACTTCCTGCACGAAACGGCCGAGTGGCTGGTGTTTCCGCACGAGCTGGACGCGCTGACACCCGAGGAGCTCAGGGAGAGCCGTCCCGATATCGCCGAGATTGTGCAGGCCGTCAAGTCACAGGCGCTCACCGCCTGAGTTTGCTGTGCGGCGAATTTGCATCTATTGCGGTTCGAATACAGGCGTTCGCCAGGAATATTCGGATGCAGCCAGCGAGATGGCCGAGGTTCTCGTCAACCATGAGTTCGAACTGGTCTACGGCGGTGCAGAAAAGGGCGTCATGGGCGTGCTGGCGAACGCCGTGCTGGAGCGTGGCGGCAAGGTCCATGGCGTCATCCCGAGGATGCTGTGTGAAAAAGAGATCGCACACGAGAGGCTGACCGAGCTGCACATCGTCGGCTCGATGCACGCGCGCAAGTCGATGATGGCCGCGCTCTCGGACGGCTTTATCGCAATGCCCGGCGGCTTCGGCACGCTCGAGGAGATCATCGAGATCATTACCTGGGGGCAGCTCCGCTTTCATGACAAGCCCTGCGGCGTGCTCAACGTCGGTGGGTTCTTCGACCACTTGCTGAGCTATCTCGATCACGCCAGCGCCGAAGGATTTCTGCGGCCGGAGAACAGGCGCATGCTGCTCGAGGATTCGAACGCGGCGGGCCTGATACAGCAGTTCGAGCGCTACACGGCGCCGCACGTCGACAAATGGACGAGCTAACGGACGTCGTCAGTTGAACAGCAGGCGCAGCTGGCCCTTTGCGGGCGCGCGCAGGTTGCGGCCCTGCAGAGAGTAGCGAACGCCGAACTTGCGGCCGCGCAGGCCGGGCCCGGGACAGACGCGCAACGGCGAACCGAACACCTCGACGGGCTCTCCAGGCGGCACGTTGTCGAGCTTGCACTTGATGTGAATAGAGTTGTCGAGCAGGCTCACGGCCGGGTACGCGGCCCTCTCCTCCACAGCGCGATCGACAAGAACGCCATCCTGCCGTGTCATGGGCGGCTTGTCCGCCACATATAATTCGGGGTCGTTCGGGAGCACCAGTACCAATGAGGCATCGATCACAGCCTCATGGCCCTGGTTGTAGAGGACCAGCTGGATCTTCTGCGCGTTGGTTTCGAACAGGAACTCGCGGTCCTCGGCGTCATACTTGTGTCGAATCTGTTCCATTTCCTGCATCAGCTCGTCGGGCGAGCGGCTGACGTAGGGATCGTCAGATCCGAATAGTCTCGCATGGACGAGCCGCGCCATGATCGAAGTCGATCCGGAATCTTTCGAATCAAGCTGGATCCTGATGAGCTGTTCGAGCTTTCCTGCGGCGACTGCAGACGGCAGTTCATCGAGATCGTGGCAGCTCAAAGCGAGGTGCTTGTGAATGATCTCGCCGGGAAAACCGACCTCGACGAGGTCGCCGGACACGGAGTCCTGGAATCTCTCTTCGAACAGAACCTGCAGCTGCCGGCGGCCCATCTTGATGGCCGAGTCATTAACGCGCATGTAGGCGTCTCCGCGCCTCAGCTCCTCGGAGAAATCGACGCGCATCATGTAGGGTCGCTCGCGGCTATCTTCGATTTCGAACACGCCGACCTGCTTGCCGTCTATCGTGACGGCTTCGTAACTGACATTGAGTGCCGGCTCTATATAGTCGCGGGCCAGCTTGCGGTAGGCGGGCTTGCCCGAGAAGTCCTTGTCGCCGACCGGGTGGATTCGCTTCCGGTCCCGACTGTCGAAGTCCATACCTACGACGATATGACGTGCTCCCTCGACGGACGCGTTGGCCAAGGCCATCGCGTCTCGCAGAAAGTCACGAATATTGCCGCCACCGTAAGGGTGCTTGCGGAACTGCACCCCGGGACCCGGACTTGCCGACGTTACGAGTTTTGCCAAATGATCCATAACAACCGTCAATACTGACTGATTATGTCGAACAGATCGGGAACCAATCGACATTTCCGTCGTGTTGCGGCGCCGGCGTTTACAGGTATGCCTGTATTGGCCAAACTGTGGCGATGGCTACGTCTCTCACAGCATTTGCGAATGTCGCGGCGGACCCGCCCGCAATTTCTCCAGAGCTTGTCCGCCGGGCCGTCAGCGAACAGTTCGGTCTGCACGGCGAGTACAAGCCGCTGGTCAGCGAACGCGACCAGAATTTTCATCTGCAGACGCCTTCCGGCAGCCAGTATGTCGTGAAGGTGACGAGCGCGGCCGAGCAATCCGCCGTGAGCGACTTTCACCTTGCAGCCCTGCTGCACCTGGAGAAGGTCGGGACTACATCTGCGCCGCGCGTCATTCGAACGTCGGCAGGAGCCAGTGCGGGACGCATCGAGTGCGATCGGAAAACGCATGTCCTGCGGGTCGTCAGCTTCCTCGAGGGTACGCCGCTTGCGGCTGTGGCGATCGATGCAGACATCGCGCGTGAACTTGGCGCGCAGCTCGCGAGTCTCGACATCGCCCTACAGGGATTCCGGCACCCGGGCGAGCGCCCGATGCTGTTATGGGACCTGCAGCGGGCCGTCGAGCTGCGCGCGCTGGGGCATCACATCGATTCCGAAACGACAGCTCGATCGGTTGCACAGGCCATAAATGATTTCGAAAGTAACGTCCCGAAGTTTGCTTCGCTGCGTCGCCAGGTCATTCATGGTGACGCCAATCCCGAGAATGTACTGCTTGATCAGTCGCGTCGCGTAAGCGGATTCATCGATTTCAGCGACAGCGTCAACGCGCCTCTTATTTTCGACGCTGCAATAGCCGCATCCTACTTGCGCAGCCCCGAGCCGCTCGACCTGATAACGCCGTTCGTCGCGGCCTACCACGCGGTGCTGCCGATCAGCGCGGACGAAATCGAGCTGCTTTTCGATCTCGTGCGCGCCCGCCTGGCAACGACGATTTCGATTCTCTACTGGCGGCTGGCCGAACGAGATGCAGGGGACGCCTACCGCGAGAAGACGCTGCAGACAGAGGGCGAGGCGATTCACTTTCTCAACGCGCTTGATGCCCTGGGCCGGGACGAATTCATCTCGAGCCTGAGGCAGGTTACCGGGACGGGCTAAGCGCTGTTATAGGGATCGAAGCCGCCACCTTCGTCGTCACTGCCGCCCGAAAAGCCGCTATATGCAGTTTATTTCCCACATTTTAGACCAGTTTTAAGGGCCTCGCGAATCAACTGAGAGGCAGTTCCTTATATACCTGCGTGTCGCTACGTAACATCGGGTAACCGCTATACATGGCACAAGGAAGCAATGAGCCTCACCACTACGCTATCGATCTTGCTGATATTCACCGCGGGTTGCTACCTGCTGCTCGGTGCGCGTCTCGTCGCCTCAAAGCGCGAAGTCGGCAGCATGCCGATTGGTGCACTGTTCATTGTCATCAGCATCTGGGTCGCGGGCGGCGCCGTTGAGATGTTGTCTGGCAGTTTCGCCGTGTTCTCCATAGGCAGGACCGGGCACTTCATCGGTACTGCCCTGGCGCCGATCGTCGCTTATGTCTGTTTCCGCGAGTACACAGGCGCAGACACGCCTGCCCGGACGCTCGTGATGATGAGCATCATTCCGATGCTCTCGGTCTCTCTTGCGGCCACCAACGCTTACCACGAGTTCATGTGGTACCTGCCCATCGCTAACGACGCCGGTGAGTTCCTGACGCGACCCGAGCGCTGGGGCCCGTGGTTCCTGTACTTACACCTGCCCTACAGCTACGCGATCTTCGGCGCGGCGATAATTGCGCTGGCGACGCACAGCTCGGCGGTAGCGCCCGCACAGCGCCGTGGTCTTTATTTCCTTATCGGTGCCTGCATCGCACCTTTGGGAGCAACGCTGGCCTACGACATTGGCTTGGGCCCCGACACTGTTTCCTACGTGCCGTTCGTGTTTGCGGCGATGCTGCCCGTCTATGCCTGGCTGATTCTGGGCGAGAAAATCATCGAGTTCACGCCGCTGGCCTATGAGACTGTCTTCCAGAATATGCAGGATCCGGTGATCGTGCTCGACGACCAGCGGCGCATCATCGGGCTCAACAATGGCGCGGAGAGCATGCTGTCGATCGCCGAATCTGAAGCGCTGCGCGAACCCTTGCAGAAACTGTTCAGCGATGACACGCCCGAGGTATTCGATGCACTCGAGTCGGGCAAGCCGCAGAAGATGATGACGGCAACCGGGCGATTCTTGCATGTGCAGGTGTCTGCGATCGATACGCACAGATCCTCGGCACGCGGCGGCCAGGTACTCATGTTTCGCGACGTCAGCGACGTCGAGAAAGCGCAGAGCGAAGTACGCAATAACGAGAAGTTACTGCGCACGCTGATCGACCACTCTGTGAATGGCGTCATTCGATTCCGCTGGGAGAACGAAGAGGACGGCAGCCGTGCGCTGCGCAGCAATTTCGCCAATGCCGCAGCGGGGCGCTTCCTGGAAACCAATATCGACGACCTGACCGACCTGCCTGCCGAAGACATCGTCCGGCGCGCGGCCAGCGGCATGGGTGCTGCGAGCGCAGAAGACATTGTGAGGCAGTTCGATGCTGCGATGGCGGACGGCGAGGATTTCGATATCGAGGTCAGGCAGCAAAAGCTTGGTGCGGACCTCTGGTTGCACATGATCTGCGAGCCGGTAGGCGACGATATCGCGGTGACATTCGTCGACATCACCGACCGAAAAGCGAAAGAGCGCCAGATGGAATCGATTGCCGCGTCGGACCCGTTGACGGGCGTCCTGAATCGACGTGGTTTCGAGCGTGATGCGGCTCAGAGACTGCGGGACAGCGATGACGATGCAACGGGCGCGCTGCTGTTCATCGACCTCAACGAGTTCAAACAGATAAATGACCGCTACGGTCACGAAGTCGGTGACCGGCTGTTGCGCATCGCCGCGGAGCGTCTCAAGAAGAACCTGCGGTCCTGCGACATCATCGGTCGTCCGGGTGGCGATGAATTTGTCGCGCTGGTTCCCGACGTCGACGCCAAGGTGGCCGACAAACTGGCCAAGCGCCTGACCACTGGCCTCGAAGAGCCCTACGTTATCGGTGACAAGACACTGCGTTGCGCCGCGAGTATCGGGCTCGCACTCTATCCGGAGAACGCGAATACGCTGACCGGCCTGTTGCGGGAGGCCGACCAGGCGATGTACCGGGCCAAGGCCCGCACACGCGGCGTGACCGATATCAGCGGCAAGGACCTGCTCGAAAAGGCGATGTAGTGACGGATCGTTTTGCCCATCTGCCGGAAGATATTGCGACCGAGAAACGCACGGGCGAGGGACTCCGGCGACGGTACAGGGGCAGTTTCCTGGGTGGTCTGAGGCAGTTTTCCGCCCTGCGCCGCAAGGCGCCCGGCGTCATTGCCGAGTTCGTCCTGGCCGCACTTATCTTCGGCATCGCGGCTGTACTGTTGTTTCGGGATCTCAACGTCGTCGGGCTGCTGCCGGTGGTCGGCTTCAGCTTGTTCTTCATCTTCGTCGTCCTACTGTCATTCTGGCTGGCAGGTCGGCTATGGCGACTGTCCGGCCTTTCAGTACGTAATGGCGCACGCTATCTCGTGACGAACATGTGGACGCTTGCCGTGACCGCTATACTCGTCGTCAGCGCCGTGCTGCATCTCGTGAGTCTCTGAAATAAATCCCCGAACGCCGCGGTCTGTTACTGAAATCTCAAGGAGTTTCACAATGACTGCCGGCATTCGCCTCCGCTCTCTGATCCTCGGCTCGCTCGCCGTCGCCATGACGCTGAGTCTCATCTACAGTGCGTCCACTCACTACGGGCATGCCGATGTGCCCGTTGCTCGAGCCGCGACCGAGATCCAGCCACTCGCCGCGGGAGACCCAGCGCCTTACTTCACGGTGGAGACCGTCGACAACGAGCCCTTCGATTTCGACCCGCGCAGGCTCAAGCGTCCTGTCGTGCTGATCTCGTTTCGCGGCGGCTGGTGTCCGTTCTGCAACATACATCTCTCGGAGCTTAAGGATGTCATGCCTGAGCTTAGCGGAATGGGCATCGATGTGTTGTTCCTGAGCGGGGATCGACCCGAGTTGCTTTACAGCAGCCTGAGTCGCGAAACTCAGGGGCATATCGTCGGCTTGGGCTACACGATCCTGTCGGATGCGAATGCGCAGGCCGCCATCGCCCTGGGAATTGCATTCAAGGCGTCCGACAAGACGATCCAGCGTCGTCTGGACAAGGGGCAGGACATCGAGCGGTCGTCGATGCAGCGCCACGGGGTGCTGCCCGTGCCGGCCGTGTTCGCGATCAGTCGTGAAGGCAAGATCACCTTTGTCTACGCCAATGCCGACTACAAGGTTCGATTGCCTGCTGACGAGCTGTTGGCCGCCGCCGCCGAGCTCGTCGCCCAATAGCAGAACGTCGCTGGCTAATGGTAGTCTTCTGGCTCGAACAAGGGCTTGGAGACCCCCATGCTTACAGCGATCGTTCTTGACGCCGGTTTCGAGCCCGGCCTGGAAAAATGAGCGAAGCCCGTGCCGGCGGCCCGATCGCGCGCATAGTCAGGGCGGCCACAAAGATCGAGCCGAACGAGCTCACGGCGACGCTACTGTCGTTCGCGTTCGTGTTCATCCTGATGACGGCCTACTTCATCCTGCGACCAGTGCGCGACGCCTTGTCATCCGACTGGACCGACGAGCAGTTGAGCTGGCTCTGGACCTCGACATTTTTCTTTAGCCTGGTTGCCGTCAGCATTTACGGCGCTGTCATTTCGCGAGTGCGTTTCAGGGTCATCGTCCCGAGCGTCTACACGTTCTTTGCGGCCACGTTCATCGGCTTTTATCTGCTCGGTTCGACAATCGGTGACAATGATTACGTCAACCGCGCTTACTATGTCTGGCTTAGCGTCTTCAGTCTTTACCACCTGTCCGTGTTCTGGACTTTCATGTCCGGCCTTTACAACAAGGACCAGGCGAAACGACTGTTCAGTATCATCGCGATGGGAGCGAGCGCGGGCGCCATTGTCGGCCCGTCCATACCTACCTTTTTCGCGGACAACATAGGCACGCTGAACCTCTTGCTGATCGCCGCGGTCCTGTTGCTGTTGCCCATCCCGATCATCTGGAAACTCGATCAGTTACGCGGCGAGCAACTCGGTAACGCCGACCTGCAGGCGGACCTTTCGGGCGAACAGAAGCTCGCGGGCAATCCGTTCTCGGGATTCACCAATTTCGTCAGCAATCCTTACCTGCTCGCGATCGGGCTATTCATCCTGCTGTATGTCGTCATGAACACGTTCATCTACTTCGAACTCAGGAAGATGATGGGCGATTTCGACCGCGAAGTGCGTACCCAGATCTGGGGTGGCATCGATCTTGCGGTCAATTCACTGGCGCTGGTAACGGCCTTGTTTGCGACGGGGCGGCTGGCGACGCGCGTCGGTATGCCGGCAACGCTGGCACTGATACCCGCGCTCATGATCGGCGGCTGGGTGGTCGTCGCGCTGAGTCCCGTGCTGGCCGTTCTCATCGGCCTGCAGGTCACGCGGCGTGCGGGCAACTATGCGATTACACGGCCAGGCAGGGAGATGCTGTACACGGCCGTCGATGCCGATACCCGCTTCAAGGCGAAACCTGTTATCGATATCGTGGTCTACAGGGGCGGCGACGTAGTAACCGCGTGGGTGTATACGGCGTTGACAGCGACGCTCGGCCTCGGCCTGGCCGGTATCGCCGCGATTTCGGCGGCCGTCGCGGCAGTCTGGGCCGCGGCCGGCATATTTCTCGGCCGCGCGTACGAACGTGGACCTGATACGACAGCAGAAATAGAGGTTGAAGAGGAAGACAATCGTGGTGCTTAGGAACACAACGGAAGAGTTCGGCACTTTGGCCAAGGCCCTGCACTGGCTCGTAGTGGCTGGCATGTTCGCGCTCATCTACCTCGGCCTGGAGCAGGCCGGCATGGAGCGTGGCGACGCAAAATCGCAGATCCGCTTTGTTCACGGCTCGATCGCGCTGGGCGTATTCTTCCTGATGACGCTGCGCATTGTCTGGCGATTCATGAATGAGGTGCCGGGGCATCCCGACGGCATGCCCGCGTGGCAGAGGCTCAGTGCGAGTGCGGTGCATTGGGGCCTGTACATCATGGTATTCGTGCAGCTTGTCTCGGGTGGCATGACGGTTGCGACGGGCGGCAAGGCGCTACCGTTCTTCGGCTTGTTCTCGATACCCTTGCCGGTCACGGAAGGTCGCGATAGCCACGAGTTCTGGGAAGAGATTCACGAATTCACATGGAAGATTGTTGCGGCCCTTGTCGTCGTGCACATACTTGGCGCAATCTACAATCATTTCATCGCGAAGAACGATGTCCTGCGGCGCATGACCCTGGGTACCCGGTAGCCATGATCATCGAGCGGGTATCGTGAAAAAGTCTGCGCCCAGCTACGAAACCCAGGAACTCAGGGAGTTCGCCGAGGTGCTGCGCGGCCGGCGCACGATCAATCTCTATCTGCAGACACCTGTGCCTGAAAAGCTGGTCGAGGAAGCGCTCGAAGCAGCCACGTGGGCGCCGAACCATCACGTCACGGAACCCTGGCGTTTCATCCTGCCGGGGTTGCAGACGGTCGACCGGATTCTCAATCTGTGCAAGGAAATGGTAGCGGCCGCGAAAGGCGCGGAACTCAGCGAGCACAAGCGCCAGTCCTGGTCGGAGAAACCGGGATGGCTCATCGTCACCTGCAAGCGCTGTGACGACGAGCTACGCGAACGAGAAGACTACGCGGCATGCAGCGCCGCCGTACAGAATTTCATGCTGTACATGTGGAAAGCGGGGGTCGGGTCAAAGTGGACGACAGGCGCCATCACGCGGGACCCGCGATTTGCCGAGATCCTCGGCATCGATCTCGGCAAGGAGTTCGTCGTAGGCATGATCTGGTTCGGCTATCCTAAACTTACACCGTCGCAGTCACGCAAGGCCCTGTCGGCGACACTGACCAGATTACCCTGAGGCGATTACCGAACGGTCGCTTCAGTCGCGCGCGAGTTCTTCCGGGTGATGCACGAGGTCTCCCGGCGCTATCAGCGGCCGTAGCAGGAACACGGCGGTTACCGCGATGCCCATCGCCGCCATGATGATGACCGTGTTGCGTACCGAGCCATCATAAATGATTGCCGCCACGAGCGCGCCGCACGCGGCCGAGACGTTCTGCAGCGTGCCGATGATTGAAGACGCGACGCCGGCGATTTTCGGCAGTGGATCGAGGGCCACGACCATGGTGTTCGACATGAGAATCGCGATCGTGAACATGAACATGCACACGCAGGTCCAGATCCACCAAAACGGTGCGTGACCGAGCCACGCGATGATCGCGAGTTGTGCGCTCGCGGCGAAGATGAGTGCGACGCCCAGTCCAATCAATTGCAGTTGGTCGAAGTGCAGCACGAGCAGTCGATTGACCGCGGAACCCACCAGTATCGATAGTCCAGCGCAGGCGAAGATCAGGCCGTACGCCTCCACCGAGTAACCGTAGATCTCGACCGCGAGCGCCGCGGACGTCGCGATTACCGACATGAACCCGGCCGGCGGCATTATCATTAGTAGCAACCCGAATATGCTCTGGCGGTGCGAAAAGAACTCACGAAAACTCGAAACGAGTTGTCGCACGGGGTGTTCGTTCACCTCCGGCTTATGCGTCTCGACGAGGTTCCTGTGGATGCCGAAAATCATGAGATAGCCGCACACGGCGATCGCGATGAACGGTGCGCGCCATCCCCATTGCGCAACGAGCAATGCACCGAAGGTCGGTGCAATCACGGGCGCGGCTGTGAAGATCATCGTCATCAATGACATGAGCCGCGCTGCATCCTTGCCCGATGCGACATCACGAACGATGGCTCGCGAAAGAACGACGGCCGATGCCGCGCCGATGCCCTGTACGAACCGGGCGGCCAGCAACAGCTCGATGTTGTCGACGACGGCTGTCACCGTTGCTGCAATGATGAAAAGGCTCATGCCCGCATATAAGGTCGGCAGGCGCCCGAGCCGGTCGCTGAAGAGCCCGGCCGGGATTTGCCCGAAGGCCATGCCGACCATGAAGATACCCACGATCTGCTGGCCGCGTGTGAGCTCGGTTCCCAGTGCTTCGACCATGGCGGGTATTGCCGGCAGGCTGAGGTCGACGGTCACGGCTGCCGTGGCCGTCAACAGGCCAAGGGTCAATATGAAACTGCGGGACTGGAGGAGGTTGGCTTTCAAGGGCGTTTAGTGTGCGCTCGAGGCAGTCAATCCGCCAGCAGTAATTCCGCGAGTTGCGGCGTGCCGATCCAGTAGGACAGCTCGCGCGGATGATGGATGTCCCAGGCCGCGATGTCGGCTCGCTTGCCGACCTCGAGCGTGCCGCGATCGTCAGCGAGACCCAGCGCACGGGCCGCTTCTCGCGTCACGCCGGCAAGACATTCGAGCGGCGTCAGGCGGAACAGTCGGCTGGCGAGCATCATGGCGTTCCGCAATGAACAGATCGGCGACGTGCCCGGGTTACAGTCGCTCGCGACGGCCAGCGGCACGCCCTGCCTGCGCAGCTCGTCGATGGGTGGCTTCTGCGTTTCTCCGAGCGTGAGGAACGCACCTGGCAACAATACGGCCACGGCGCCCGATTCGGCGATGGCCTTTGCGCCTGACACGCTCGTGTACTCGAGATGATCCGCCGACAAGGCATTGAAATGAGCGGCCAGCTCCGCGCCGCCGCCGTCACTGAGCTGGTCGGCATGCAGTTTCACGGGCAGCCCGAGTTCACCTGCCTTGCGGAACACCCGCGCGACTTGCGGTGCTGTGAAAGCAATCGATTCGCAGTAGGCATCAACGGCATCGGCCAGTCCACGCGCGGCAACCTCGGGCAACAGGTCATTGCAGATCAGGTCCGTGTACTCATCCGCCTTGCCCTGGTACTCGGCCGGGACCGTGTGCGCGGCGAGAAGCGTGGTCCGGACATCGACCGCAGATGTTTCACCCAGGCGCCTTGCGACTTCGAGCATCTTGATTTCGTTGTCGACATCGAGCCCATAGCCGGACTTGATTTCGATCGTGGCCACGCCTTCGGCGGCGAGAGCCTGGACACGGGGCAGGGCAGCCGCAAACAGCTCATCGGCCGACATCCCGCGCGTGGCCCGCACGGTCGCCATGATGCCGCCGCCGGCCTTTGCAATGTCTTCGTAGCTGGCGCCCTCCAGTCGCTGTTCGAATTCCCCCGACCGATCGCCGCCGAAAACGAGGTGCGTGTGGCAATCGATGAGTGCCGGCGTCAGCCAGCGGCCCTCGAGCGAGAGCGTCTTCGCGGCGTCGCCGTCCGGCAGGTCTTCGCGGCTGCCGATCCAGGCGATTCTGCCGCCACTGATGGCGAGCGCCGCATCCTCGATTTCGCCGTAGCCAGGCGTTTTCGCGGCCATCGTGGCGATACGCGCATTCGTCAGCAGGAGGTCCCAGTCGGCCATCAATCGTCTCCGGAAATTGCATTCGAAATTACCATGTACTAGCCTGTATATACAACTTGGGGAAAGGCGAATGACGGCGATATACGCAAGCAAGGCCCTGTTGCCGGACGGCTGGCGCGACAGCGTCCGCTTCAGCCTGTCGGACGGGCTGATAGAAGATATTGAAACCGACGCTGCCCTGACCGCAGAGGATGAGGCGGTTGGCTGTGTGATTCCGGGGCTGTGCAACGCGCACAGTCACGCGTTCCAGCGCGCGCTGGCGGGCCATACCGAACAGCGTTCGCCGGCGGGACGCGACAATTTCTGGACGTGGCGGGAACGCATGTACGAACTCGCGGGCAGCATCGACGCGTCGACGCTGACGGCGATTGCCCGGCAGGCCTACTGCGAGATGCTGACGAGCGGCTACACGGCCGTCGCCGAATTCCACTACCTGCACCGTGACCCCAAAGACCCCGAGCGGCAGGATGCCATGCTCGAGGCAATCGTCGCGGCAGCCCGGGAAAGCGGTATCCGCCTGACTTACGTACCCGTGCTGTACGAGCGAGGCGGCTTTGACGATCCCGATCCCACGCCCGAACAAAGCAATTTCGCAATGAGCGTCGACGAGTTCGTCGCGCACCACGAACGGGCCAGCGGCTGGGCCGGCGAGGCGCTGAATATTGGCATTGGCGGGCACAGCCTGCGTGCCGTCAGTCGCGAGTCGCTTGCCGAAATCGTGGCGATAGCGGCGGAGCGGAACATGCCCATGCACCTGCATATTGCCGAGCAGCAGCTCGAGGTCGACCAGTGCCTGGAAGCCTACGGCGCCCGGCCCGTGCAGTGGCTTATGGACAACTTCGATGTCAATGATCAGTGGTGCCTGGTCCACGCAACACACATGGACACGGACGAAACGCGGGCGTTGGCCGAATCGGGCGCCGTGGTCGCGTTGTGCCCGAGCACCGAGGCCAATCTTGGCGACGGCCTGTTTCCGCTGCACGACTACCTGACGCACGGTGGGCAAATCGCGATCGGTTCCGACAGCCACGTCTCGATCAATCCTTTCGAGGAACTGCGTTGGCTCGAGTACGGCCAGCGGCTCGCGACTCACTCGCGAAACGTCACGGCGTTGCGCGACAGCCACGTCGGTAGTGAGCTGTTTTTGCGTTCACTCGAGGGCGGTGCACTGGCGAGCCGGCAACCTGTCGTCGGGCTGCAGCAAGGCGCGCCCGCCGATATGGTCGTGCTTGGCGACGACGATCCGATGCTCGCCGGGCATGGCGATGAATCGCGCCTCGATGCGCTGGTTTTTTCGGGCTATCCGCTGCCTGTCGAACGCGTCATGGTCAACGGCGACTGGCAGGTGCTCGACGCAATGCACGTCGAGCGTAATCGTGCGCGCTGGGATTATGCCGCCAAGCTCAATGCTTTCAGGAATGCCCGATGAATACGGCCAAGCCGCGCTACCAGCAGCTCAAGGACCTGATCATCGGGCGTATCTCGTCGGGCGAACTGCGTCCCAGCGATCGGGTGCCATCCGAGAATGAACTCGTGGAGCTCATGAGCGTGTCGCGCATGACGGCAAACCGGGCATTGCGGGAGCTCAATGACGAAGGCTATGTCGAGCGCATCGCCGGGCGTGGCACCTACGTGTCCGATTTTCGCTCGCAATCGCACCTGCTCGAGGTTCACAACATCGCTGAGGAAATCGCGCAGCGAGGACATACGCATGCGAGCAAGGTGTTGCGACAGTCGCGGCAGCACGCACGCGGCGAGGTTGCGAGAGCACTGCACGTCGAGCAGGGCGTGGAGGTGTTTCACCTCCTGCTCGTACACTTCGAGAACGGTACGCCGATACAGCTCGAGGATCGTCATGTGCTTGCGAGTTTCGCGCCCGAATGTCTCGAGCAGGACTTCGAGTCGGTCACTCCGAGTGCCTACCTGACATCCGTGGCACCGTTGCAGGAAGCCGAGCAGGTCGTGCGCGCGACCCTGCCGAATGCAGCCGTCAGGAAGCACCTGAATTTCGAAGAGGACGAGGCCAGCCTCGTCGTCATCCGGCGCACCTGGTCGGCGGGACGTCCCGCGACCTTTGCGCGCCTGCATCATCCGGGCAGCCGTTACGAGTTAACCGGACACTACACCCCACCCGGAACACCGCGATCGACATCGGCCGATGTCGTGCAGTTGGAGAAACTAAGACAATGACCAGGACCATCAAGGCACCGACGGGCACCAGTCTCAATGCCAAAAGCTGGCTCACGGAAGCACCGCTCAGGATGCTCATGAACAACCTCGACGCCGAAGTCGCCGAGCGGCCACAGGACCTCGTCGTGTATGGCGGCATCGGCAAGGCCGCGCGCAACTGGGAGTGCTTCGACGCGATCGTGGCGGCACTGAAGGAGCTCGGCGACGAGGAGACCTTGCTCGTGCAGTCGGGCAAGCCTGTAGGCGTATTTCAAACACATGCCGATGCGCCGCGCGTGCTGATCGCCAACTCGAACCTGGTGCCTGCCTGGGCAAACTGGGAACACTTCCGCGAACTCGACAAGAAAGGCCTCATGATGTACGGCCAGATGACCGCGGGTTCGTGGATCTACATTGGCAGCCAGGGCATTGTCCAGGGTACTTACGAAACCTTCGTCGAGATGGGGCGCCAGCACTACGATGGCGACCTCGGTGGGCGCTGGATACTGACCGCGGGGCTCGGCGGCATGGGTGGCGCGCAGCCGCTGGCCGCAACGATGGCCGGGGCGTCGATGCTCGCGATCGAATGCCAGGAAGGTCGCATCCAGATGCGCCTCGATACGGGTTACCTCGACACGCGCGCGGACACGCTCGATGAAGCAATGGAGATCATCGAGCAGTCGGTGCGGGACAAGAAGCCGGTTTCGGTCGGCCTGCTCGGCAACGCGGCGGAGATACTGCCCGAAATGATCGAGCGTGGCATCCGTCCAGACGCTGTCACCGACCAGACGTCGGCACACGATCCCGCCAACGGCTACCTGCCGATCGGCTGGACCGTCGAGCAGTGGTTCGAGCAGCGCGAAAAGGACCCCGACGCGGTCGTCGCGGCGGCCGTCAAGTCGATGGTCGTTCACGTTCGCGCAATGCTCGCCTTCCAGCAACAGGGTGTCCCGACCTTCGACTATGGCAATAACATTCGCCAGGTGGCGTTCGATGAAGGCGTCGAGAATGCCTTCGACTTTCCGGGCTTCGTGCCAGCCTATGTCCGGCCGCTGTTTTGCCGCGGTGTCGGGCCGTTCCGCTGGGCCGCGCTTTCAGGCGACCCCGAGGACATCTACAAGACCGACGCCAGGGTAAAGGAACTCATACCCGACGACCCGCACCTGCACAACTGGCTCGATGCGGCGCGCGAGCGCATTCACTTCCAGGGCCTGCCGGCGCGCATATGCTGGGTGGGCCTCGGGCAACGCCACGAGCTCGGCCTCGCTTTCAACGAGATGGTGCGTAACGGCGAACTCAAGGCCCCTGTGGTCATCGGCCGCGATCATCTCGACAGCGGATCGGTAGCGAGCCCGAATCGCGAGACCGAGGCGATGCGTGACGGCAGCGACGCTGTGTCCGACTGGGCATTGCTCAACGCGCTACTGAGCACGGCCAGCGGCGCGACCTGGGTCTCGCTGCACCACGGCGGCGGCGTGGGAATGGGCTACTCGCAGCACGCGGGGCTCGTGATCGTCTGCGATGGCAGCGAGGCGGCCGACAGGCGCATTGCACGCGTACTCTGGAACGACCCTGCCAGCGGCGTCATGCGGCACGCCGACGCGGGCTACGAAATCGCCATCGAATGCGCCCGTGAGAACAAGCTCAACCTGCCGATGATCGACACGGAGAGCGCTTCATGAAACTGACGGTAGCGAACCAGCTCGTCACGCTGTCCGACCTCAGGGCTGTCTGGCGCGAGGAGACGACAGTGGCGCTGGATGGGGATGCGAAACGCCGCGTCGCCGAGTCACAGGAATTCATCGACGACGTGGTTGCGCACGGCGACCAGGTGTACGGGGTCAACACGGGCTTTGGACAGCTGGCGCAGGTACGCATCAGCGACGACGAACTAGCACATCTGCAGGACAATCTCGTGCGCTCACACGCAGTGGGTGTTGGCGAGGACCTCGATGATGACGTCGTCCGGCTCATCATGATCATGAAAGTCGTGGCACTCGCCGAGGGATTCTCGGGCGTAAGGCTCGAACTCGTCGGCGCGCTGTGCGCCCTGATCAACAACAACATATACCCGCGCATTCCGGCGCGCGGCTCGGTGGGCGCGTCAGGCGACCTGGCACCGCTCGCGCACATGGCCGGCGCACTGATCGGCATCGGCGAAGTGCGCGTCAATGGCAACCTCGTGCCCGCGGCGACGGCCCTCAAGCGGGCGGGCATCGAGACCGTGAGACTCGCGCCCAAGGAGGGACTGGCGCTGTTGAACGGCACCCAGGTTTCTACGGCGCTCGCGCTGGCCGCCGTGTTTCGTACCGAGAACCTGCTGGCCGCAGCACTGATGGCGGGCGCCATGTCGTCGGACGCGATCAGTGGGAGTGACACGCCCTTCGACCGTCGCATCCAGTCGGTGCGCGGTCACGGTGGGCAAATCGCCGTCGCGGGCGTGCTGCGTGATCTCATGCGGGGCAGCGATATTCGCGCGTCGCACATCGAATGCGATCGCGTCCAGGACCCTTACTCCGTGCGCTGCCAGCCGCAGGTGATGGGTGCCTGCCTGGACGTGCTGCGCCATGTCTGCTCGGTCCTCGAAACCGAGGCAAACGCGGTTACCGACAACCCGCTCGTATTTGCCGACTCGAGAGCCGTGCTTTCAGGCGGCAATTTTCACGCCGAGCCGGTGGCCCTCGCGGCCGACTACCTGGCGTTGGCCATCGCCGAGATCGGTGCGCTGTCGGAACGTCGCATCGCCTTGTTGATCGATTCTCACCTGAGCGGGCTGCCGCCGTTTCTCGTCAAGCACGAAGGACTCAACAGCGGTTTCATGATGGCGCAGGTGACGGCCGCGGCGCTGGCCTCCGAGAACAAGTCGCATGCGCACCCGGCGAGTGTCGACAGCCTGCCGACATCGGCTAACCAGGAAGATCACGTGAGCATGGCGACCTTTGCAGCACGGCGCCTGCATACGATGCTCGACAACGTTTCGGATATCGTCGCGATCGAATTGCTCGCGGCCGCACAGGGCGTCGAGTTTCACCATCCGCAGAAAAGCTCGGCCGCGATCGAGGAAGTCATCAGGGAACTGCGCGCGATCTCGCCATCGTACGACGAGGACCGCTCCCTGTCGTCGGATATCCGCCGTGTTGCCGCGACGATCGACGACGGCAACTACTGCAGCTACGCGTCGTCGGTGCTGCCGAGCCTGAGCCAGTGATTGGTGTCTATGGTCATTACGAGGGCGAGTTGCCGCTGGTGATCAGTGTGCCGCACGATGGCGTGCATATTCCCGAAGACATCAGGACACGCATGACGCCGGCCGGGGTTGCGGTTCCGGATACGGACTGGCACGTGGCCGAGCTCTACGATTTCGCTCGCGATTTCGGAGCGGCGATGCTGGTGGCCAATTATTCGCGCTATGTCGTCGACCTGAATCGCTCGGCCAACGACGACGTGCTCTACCCGGGGCAGGTCACGACCGGCCTCTGCCCGCAACAAACATTCTCAGGAGACGATATTTACGCGGAGGGCGGCGTGAGCGACGAGGAGCGCTCGGACCGTGTCGAGCAGTACTGGCGGCCGTACCACGAGCAACTGGCCTCGATGTTGCAGGCACAGCGCGACAAGCATGGCTATGCGCTGCTGTGGGATGCGCACTCGATCCCGAGTGTTGTGCCACGGCTCTTTGATGGTGAGCTGCCCGAGCTCAATGTCGGCACCAATGACGGATCCAGTTGCGAAGCGACAAGGCAATCAAACGTGATCGCAGCGGCAGAGTCTGGTCCGTTCTCGGTCATCGCCAACGGCCGTTTCAAAGGCGGTTACATCACGCGGCACTACGGCGATCCCGGTGCGGGAATACACGCCGTGCAGCTCGAGATTGCGCAACGTGCCTACATGGACGAGGCCAGCACCGTATTCGATGCGGCTAAAGCGGCGCGACTCAGGGAGACCCTGAGCCTTATGCTGTCTGCGTTCAGCGACGGTTAAGGCGTCGCACCCTACCGTGCGCGTAGGCTATTATTGCGGCCATTGCGGCGATCTGACCAGGTCGCCCCCCTGATCAAGAGGTTTCGTTCATGATGAACTTCAGTAGAAAACTGCGTCCTTTCATGCTGCTTGTGGCGATGATCTGCTCAACGTCGGTTTTGGCGGCGTCGGCCGATAAGATCAATCGCGAAGCCGACAAAGCGCTGCAGGTCTTCAGGGAGGACGTTAGTGGCGCAGAAGTCTTCCTCGCGCAGGCAGCCGGCTACCTGGTATTCCCGCGCGTGATCAAAATAGGGATCGGGATCGGCGGAGAGACCGGCGAAGGCGTGCTGCGGGTCGGTGGTACACCGGTCGAGTACTACCGGACAACGGCCGGGTCCTTTGGACTGCAGCTGGGCGCACAGGCGAAATCCATCGTCATCGTATTCATGACGCGTGAGGCGCTCGACAAGTTTCGCAATGCGAGCGGCTGGAAAGTCGGCGTCGACGGCTCGGTTGCCCTGATCGACATCGGTGCCGGCAAGACCATCGATTCCAACAACGTCAAGGACCCGGTGGTCGGTTTTATCTTCGGCTCGAAAGGCCTGATGTACAACCTGACGCTCGAAGGCACGAAGTTCTCGAAGCTCGACAAGTCCTGATCCGGTCATCCGACGTTGCAGGAGCTGATCGACAAATCACACGGCTGGTTCCGCGACTGGTTCCGCAAGGTCTGGGAAGTTCGCGGCGGTGGGCTGTACGCTTGTGGATTCGCGCTGACGTTCCTGTACTTCGAAATTGGTTCGCTGCGCGAGGACGTTGCCCAAATTGGCGGTGTATTCAACGGTGCGCTGATCAGTTTCCTGATCGACTTCATAATCGACTCGCTCATTAACACGATCAAGGCCTTCGGCTGGCCTGTATACGTCGTGCAGACTGCGCCGCCGTTTGGTGCGATCGCACTCGGCCTCGCATTCGCATTATTCCCGAAGTACATCAAGCCGCCGATGACGCGCTGGTTGTTCCCGGATGGCGAGCCGGAGAAGCCGAAGAAGGCGCCGGCGCAGGCTGCCGGCGACTAGTCTCGCGAGGACAGCGCTTCACTCCACCGAATCGGGCGACAGGATGCGGTCACGCTCGGCGATGTCACGTACGAACTTGAGGATCTGCTTCGAGGAATAATGCCGTGCCGGTTCAAGCTGGCCCTCGTTCGTGGTGCCGATGACCTGGCCTTCGGGACCGAAGAAGACGGCAACGGGAATGCCCCTGGACAGCGAGACGCCAAGCGACTCGGCGACATCGCGATTCTGGTTGAACTTACCGACGTCGACGTTGATGAACCGGAACAGGTCGCGGGCGTAGCCGACGACCGGCTCGCTATTGAGGTGGTGGTGTAGCGTTCGGCAATCCAGGCACCAATTGGCACCGAAGGTCACCATCAGGAACTTACGATCTGCCCGTGCCTCCATTCGAGCGGCGCTCACCACAGAGGCGGCGTCCGCATTTCCGTCGTATGGCAGCTCATCCTGGCTAAAGACGATGCTCCCCCGGGGCTGGAAAAGCTCATCGGTAAGCTCGAGATTCTCCGCCTGCAACGCCTCCAGCCGGGCCTGCTGCTCGTCGAGAAGCTCTCGGTCGATAGTGGTCTGACCGCTCACGGTCATTGCGCCATGGTAGGCAGCCAGACCCAGGATCAGCCCGGCCAGGAATGCAAATCCGGTCGACCACGCCTTTCTCACAGGACGTCTTTGCTTGTAAGCGACATGATGCAAAGTATTGCAGATATGTCGAATTCGGCAATGTGTTTATGAAAATCAAGCACTTAGGCGCGACCCAAATTGACCAACTTTAGGCCGTGTGCTTAGTACTATCAGGAAATAAGCGAGAAACCAACGACCAATCAACCGCGCGGCACGAGCGTGACGAGTTCGTCGCCGTTCTCATCGAGCAGGCGCAAACGCTCCTTGCCGAAATCGAAGCTTCGCGTCTTCTGCACGGCTGCGAGGAATGCGGCTTCATGACTCATAATCGGTTCAGGGCAGGCCATTCGAGTTGCACCGAGAGGCCCGACTTCAATGCCCCCGTCAACGCTCTTGAGTGCGCCGAAAAATCGGTTACAGCCGCCGTGGCCGCTGATACTGCCATCGACCTCGAAACGCACGAACTGGTCGGTGTCGTCAGGAACTGATTCGCCGGCAATGCTTGTCGGCCGCCAGTCGATTCCGGCAAATTCGGCGCCGGTCGTTGCCGACGACAGACGCGACTGTAGCTGGAACAGCATGAAGGCCAGGGCAACCAGCGCGACAAGTGCAATTCCGAGCTTCATGGCCTTGGGTCGTGCATCTGACTGGCGGCGTCAACGACCGGCTTGCCGAGGAAGCGGTGCACGACGACGAGAGTGATAGCGCCGCAGGGCAGCAGCAGGAACCAGGGCAGGCCGAAGCCGGCCGGCAGTACGCCGAGCAGTACGGCCGTCGTGCCTCCGAGCAGAGCGTAGGGAATCTGCGTGCGAACATGGTCCATGTGGTCGCACCCGGTTGCGAGCGAGGACAGTACCGTCGTGTCGGAAATCGGCGAACAGTGATCGGCCCACACGGCGCCGGTCAGTACACAGGCGATGCAGGAGTACAGGATGTGCATGTGTTCGGCGTCGGCAATGCCGTTCGCCTGCAGCACGGCCCAGCAAAGCGGGATAACGAGCGGCATCAGGATCGCCATGACGCCCCAGCTCGATCCTGAAGCGAATGCCGTGGCGCCGGCGAGCAGGAAAACGATGGTCGGCAGTGTATAGGGCGACAGCGACTCGCCGAGCACCATGATCAGGTAGGGTGCAGTCTGCAGCACGCCTGCCACGTCGGCGACGGCCCAGGCCATCACCAGCAGCACGAGGCCCGTGAGCATGAAGCGCCCGCCCGCGAGCCACGCTTCGACAGTCTCGTTGAGCGTAAGGATGCCCTGCCCGAGCGACAGCGCGACAGCCATCGCACAGCCGAGCAGCGATGCCCAGATCAGTACGCCGTAGGCGTCTGCACTACCGATGATGTCGGTAACGGTCTCGCCTTCGCCGCTGATAAAAAGCCCGACGATGACAGTCGCTATCATCGTGACGATAGGCAGAACGGCATTGATGGCGCGGCAGGGGATGTCGTCTTTGTGATAGAAGTCCTCGCCCGATTTGTCCGTGGACATTGTTGCCTTCGGGCAAACGACTTCACCGCTGTGCCTCGCACGCGTCTCGGCTTTGTACATCGGGCCGAAGTCCTTGCCTGTGTAGACGACGAGAAACACGAAGAAGATCGCGAGGAACGGGTAGAAGCTGTAGGGGATCGAGCTCAGAAATAGCATGTACGGCGTCATGTCGATGCCGTCGAGTCCCTTGATGGCAGAGTCGATGAGGCCAACCTGAAAACCGATCCACGTCGTAATCACGGCGATCGTCGAAACCGGGGCGGCCGTGGAGTCGACGAGGTAAGCGAGTTTTTCACGAGAGATGTGCAGCTTGTCGCTCATCGGGCGGGTAGCGTTACCGACGATCATCGTGTTCGCGTAGTCGTCGAAAAAGATTGCGATGCCCAGTGTCGCCACGACACCCTGTCCGCGGCGCGGATTACTGGCAAACGGCATGATACGTTCGACGATGCCGACCATGCCGCCGTTGCGAGAAATGACGCCGACCATGCCGCCAATCAGGAAGGTGAAGACCATGATTGCCATGTGATCGGGGTCAATAGCCGTGTTGACGACGTAGACCGTGATGGCTTCGAAGAAACCCCTGAAGGCGCCGGGCATCGTCAAGCCGTTTACCGCCCAGGCACCGACGACAATGCCCACGAACAAAGCCGGTATGACCGAGCGCAACAGGAACGCCAGCATTATCGCGATCAGCGGCGGCAAAATGGATACCCAGCCCGGAATCGTCGGCACGTCCTTTTGCCACAGGACTTCGCCGTTCTGAACGACCTCGAGGCTCGCCATGCCTTCCGTTGCAACGTTGATACCGGCCGCAGTCAGGCGCTCTCCGATGCTCGACGCAACTTCGTCGCCATTGAGAGTCAGCTGTGTTGGCAGGCCCGGCTCGAGCCCGTCGACCGTGACGTCGAATCCGACCTTGGTCAGGAAAACTCGCGGTGCTTCGACGGAAATATCGTCTGCCGATACGGGGGACGCGAAAGCCAGTAGGGCGAGGCACACAATTGCCCCCGCAATCTTCACTGCGTTTTGAGGACTCAGAATTTTCCCCTGCTTATTGTCGGGAGCCGTTGAAGCTCGCCGCTTATCATATCAGTTTGTTTCGCTGATCTTGCCCTGCTGCTCGGCGCGAGCCGCGAATTTTTCCTGCCATTGCGATCGATGCGATGCCGGCGCAATCTGCACGGCGGTCACCTTGTACTCGGGGCAGTCGGTTGCCCAGTCGCCGTATTCGGTCGTTACGACATTGGCGCCCGTCTCCGGGTTATGAAACGTCGTGTAGACGACGCCCGGTTTCACCCTCGTCGTTATCTTCGCGCGCAGCGTGATGTCACCCTTGCGGCTTGCCAGCGACACGAGTTCGCCGTCGCGAATGCCGCGCGTTTCAGCGTCGTGCGGATGGACTTCGAGCAGGTCTTCGCCGTACCAGACATTGTTGGCGGTGCGTCGAGTCTGTGCGCCCACATTGTATTGCGACAGGATGCGCCCGGTCGTCAACAGCAGTGGGAACTTGCGATTGGTGCGTTCTTCGGTCGGCACGTAGTCGGTTTCGACAAACAGCCCCTTGCCTCGGACGAACTGTTCTATGTGCATGATGGGTGTGCCCATAGGCGCAGAGTCGTTGCAGGGCCACTGTACGCTGCCCACCTCGTCGAGGAACTGGAAACTGACGTTATTGAACGTCGGCGTCAGCTCCGCGATCTCGTCCATGATTTCAGCAGCGTTGTTGTAGTTCATCGGGTAGCCCATTGCCTGGGCGAGTTCCTGCGTGATGAGCCACTCGTCTTTGCCCTGCTGTGGCTCCATAACCTTGCGCACGCGGTTGATGCGCCGCTCGGCGTTGATAAAGGTGCCATTCTTCTCGAGGAATGATGTTCCCGGCAGGAATACATGCGCGAACTTGGCCGTTTCATTGAGGAACAGGTCCTGAACGACGATGCACTCCATACTCGAGAGCGCCGCCTCGACGTGGTTCGTATCGGGATCCGACTGTGCGACGTCCTCACCCTGGATATATATACCTTTGAATTTGCCGGCGCAGGCCGCGTCGAACATATTCGGAATGCGGAAGCCCGGCTCGGGGTCGATCGTGACGCCCCAGTGCTGCTCGAACTGTGTACGGACGTCCTCGTCCGAGACGGGGCGATAGCCCGCCAGTTCGTGCGGGAACGAGCCCATGTCGCAGGAGCCCTGCACGTTGTTCTGGCCGCGCAGCGGATTCACCCCGACGCCCGAGCGCCCGATATTGCCTGTCGCCATGGCGAGGTTCGCCATGCCCATGACCATTGTCGAGCCCTGGCTGTGCTCGGTCACGCCGAGACCGTAGTAAATCGCACCGTTCCTTGCCTTGGCATAAATACGTGCGGCGGCGCGAATCTCTTCGGCATCGACGCCCGAGACTCTTGCCACTTCCTCGGGCGAGTTCTCATCCTTGAGGATCATGGCCTTCCACGAGTCCCACGACTCGAGGTCGCAACGTTCGCTCACGTAGTCCTCGTCGGCGAGTCCTTCGCTGACGATGACGTGGGCCAGTGCGTTGATAATCGGCACGTTGGTACCAGGCAGCAGCGCGAGATGGTGAGCAGCTTCGACGTGCGGTGAACGCACGAGGCCGATTTCGCGAGGATCGACCACGATGAGCTGCGCGCCCTGGCGCAGGCGGCGCTTCATCTGCGATGCGAAGACGGGGTGGCCGGCTGTCGGGTTCGCGCCAATTACAATCATGACGTCGGCGTCCATGACGCTGTCGAAGGGTTGCGTACCCGCCGACGTGCCGAGCGTCGTCTTGAGGCCGTAGCCTGTCGGCGAATGGCAGACGCGCGCACAGGTGTCGACATTGTTATTGCCCATTGCGGCACGCACGAGTTTTTGCACGACGAACACTTCTTCGTTCGTGCATCGCGACGAGGTGATACCGCCGATCGACTTGCGGCCGTGCTTCTCCTGGATTTCCCCGAAGCGCCTGGCCGTGTAGTCAATGGCCTCTTGCCAGCTGACCTTGCGCCACGGGTCGCTCGTGTTTTCGCGAATCATCGGGTCCATGACGCGATCCCTGTGCGAGGCATAGCCCCAGGCGAAACGACCCTTGACGCAGCTATGGCCATGGTTCGCCTGGCCATCCTTCCAGGGCGTCATGCGCACGACCTGGTCGCCCTTCATCTCGGCCTGGAATGAGCAGCCCACGCCGCAATAGGCGCAGGTCGTGACGACGGCATGGTCGGGCTGGCCGTGATCGACGATGCTCTTCTCCATGAGCGTCGCTGTGGGACAGGCCTGTACGCAGGCGCCACAGGAGACGCACTCGGAGTCGAGAAAGTCCTCGTTCATTCCGGCCGAGACCTTCGACTTGAATCCGCGGCCCTCGATCGTCAAGGCGAAGGTGCCCTGCACCTCGTCACAGGCGCGCACGCAGCGCGAGCACACGATGCACTTGGAGGCGTCGAACTGGAAATAGGGATTGCTGGTATCGACGCCCGCATCGAGATGGTTGTCGCCGTCGAAGCCGTAACGCACGTTGCGCAGGCCTACGGCACCTGCCATGTCCTGCAGTTCGCAGTCGCCGTTGGCCGAGCAGGTCAGGCAGTCCAGCGGGTGATCGGAAATATAGAGTTCCATGACGTTGCGTCGGATCTTCGACAACGCCTCCGTCTGGGTGCGGATCTGCATGCCGGCCTCGACGGGCGTTGTGCAGGACGCCGGGTAGCCCTTGCGACCCTCGATCTCCACGAGGCACAGCCGGCAGGAGCCGAAGGGCTTGACGCTGTCGGTCGCACACAGCTTCGGGATGTCCACTCCGGATTCGCGCGCGGCGCGCAGGATGCTGGTGCCCGCTTGGACCGTCGCGGGCAGCCCGTCGATCTCGATAGTGACGGTCTCGGTCGCGGCGCTGGCCGGCGTGCCGAGGTCTCTCTGTCGGGTCTTCAACATTACTTGCCTCCCGAAGACGCGAAGTCTTCCGCGAAGTGCCTGAGGACGCTGCGAACCGGGTAGGGCGTCATGCCGCCCATCGCGCACAGGGAAGCATCCTCCATCGTGTCGCACAGTTCGACCAGCAGGTCGTAATTCTCGTCACGGCTGTCGCCCGCAATCATCCTGTCGATGACTTCAACGCCCCGCGTCGAGCCGATGCGGCAGGGCGTGCACTTGCCGCAGGATTCTATGGCGCAGAATTCCATCGCGAAGCGCGCTTGCTGCGCCATGTCGGCCGTGTCGTCGAAAACGACGATGCCGCCGTGTCCGATCATTGCGCCGATCTCGGTAAACGCCTCGTAGTCGAGCGGCGTGTCGAGCTGCTCCGCCGGGAGATAGGCACCCAGGGGACCGCCAATCTGCACGGCCTTGACGGGCCGGCCGCTCGCCGTGCCGCCGCCGTAATCGTCGATGAGCTCGCGTACCGTCACTCCGAAAGACTTCTCGACAAGTCCGCCGCGCCGGATGTTGCCTGCGAGCTGGAACGCGAGCGTGCCCTTGGAGCGATTGATCCCCATGCCGGCGTAGCGCTCGCCGCCCAGGTTCACGATATTCGGTACCGAGGCCAGCGTGACGACGTTGTTGACCACGGTCGGTTTGCCAAACAGGCCCTCGTGCGCCGGCAGCGGCGGTTTGTAGCGGACGATGCCCTTCTTGCCCTCGAGGCTCTCGAGCATGGCTGTTTCTTCGCCGCAGACGTAGGAGCCTGCGCCGAGATGCAGTTCGATGTCGAAGTCGAAACCGCTTCCCTGGATGTCTTCGCCCAGCCAGCCGCCGTCCCGCGCAAGCTCGAGCGCGCGCGTGAGTATCCTGTGCGTCAGCGGGTATTCGGAGCGCAGGTAGATGTAGCCCTTGCTTGCACCAACGGCGAATCCTGCGATAGCCATGCTTTCGATGAGCCCGAGCGGGTCACCTTCCATGAGCAGGCGATCGGAGAACGTGCCGCTGTCGCCTTCGTCCGCGTTGCAGGCGATGTACTTCTGGTCCGCTTCGGTGTCGGCAACCGTCTGCCACTTGATGCCTGTCGGGAATCCTGCGCCACCGCGACCGCGCAGGCCGGAGGCTGTGACGGCGCCGAGTACGGCTTTTGGCCCGCCGTCAAACGCTTTCTCCAGCGCTTTGAATCCCTGGTGCAGCCTGAAGTCTTCGAGCGACAGGGGTTCGGTCAGGCCACAGCGCCAGAACGTCCAGCGGTCCTGGTTGATCAGGTATGGAATCTCGTTGACGGGCCCGAGGCGTTTGTCGTGCTCGCCGCCCAGGCCCGCCGCGAACAGGCCGGCAACGTCTTCGACCGTCACGTTGCCGTAGGCAATGCGTGCCCCGTCGACTTCGACTTCGACAAGCGGTTCGAGCCAGGATGCTCCCCATGAGCCGTTGCGGATCAGCTCGATATTGACGCCCGCCTGCTTGGCTTCGCGCGCAATGGCGACGGCGACCTCGTCGGCGCCGACCGATACGGCCGAGGTCTCGCGCGGTACGTAGATCCTGGTGGTCGCCATCAGCCCGATTCCCTCAGACCGGCGACGAGTCTGTCGAAGCGCGCTGCATCCACCCGGCCGTGAGTCTTGTTGTCGATCATGACGGCCGGAGCACAGGCACAGTTACCGAGGCAATAGACCGGCTCGAGCGTCACGTCCTCCGCAGTTTCGTGCATTTCGGTGCCGAGCGACTGGCGCGCGTGTGCGGTGAGCGCGCGACTGCCCATCGCCTGACAGGCTTCGGCCTGGCAGATCTTGACGATGTGTTTTCCGGGCGCTTCGGTCCTGAAGTCGTGGTAATAGTTGACGACCCCGTAGACATCGGCTCGCGACAGGTTCAGCACATCGGCGAGCTGCCGAATCGTATCCTCCGGGATCCAGCCATGGCGTGTAACGATTGCCTGCAGGATTTGCACGAGATACGCAGGATCGGCGCCGAATTCCCTGGCGATCTCGCTGGTTGCTTCCCGATCGATGCCTTGCGTCACGCTATACGCTCCTCGCCCGCATAGATGTTGAAGGTATCCCCCCGAAGAAAGCCTACCAACGAGAGGTTGAACTCGCGCGCCAGTTGCACGGCCAGGCTCGATGGCGCACTAATGGCGGTGAGCAGCGGCATCCCCGCCAGCAGGGCTTTTTGCATAAGCTCGAAACTGGCGCGACCCGAAACCATCAGGCCGAGCTCACTGGCCGGCAGCAGACCCTCCGATAATAGCGCGCCGACGACCTTGTCGACAGCATTATGGCGGCCAATATCCTCGCGCAATACAAGGAGTTTGCCGGCTGTGTCGAAGGCGGCGGCTGCATGCAGCCCGCCGGTCTCGTCAAAGGTCTTCTGTGCCTCGCGCAGGCGCCCGGGCAGTTCTGCCAGCACGGCGCGGCTGAAAGAAACGCCGTCGGGCGGTATCGCGCTGGCGCCGGCAACGCGCAACGCGTCGAGGGAGGCCTTCCCACAAACGCCGCAGCTCGATGTCGTGTAGAAGTGCCTTTGCAGTCGCTCGAGCTCAACGTCGACACCCGATTCCAGTTCTACGCGGATGGCATTGTCGCCATCGGCAGAACCGCAGGGTTTGACGAATGCGATGTCCTCATTGCTATTAATGATGGACTCCGTGAACAGAAAGCCGGTGGCGAGTTCTTCGTCGTTGCCCGGTGTGCGCATCGTGATCGAGATGCTGCTCGATACCCGTTCGCCGTCTCTCTCATACCCGAGCCGGATCTCGAGCGGCTCTTCGACGGCGAGCAGGTCGTTCTCTTCGGTTCGAGACGCGCCGCTAATCCTGGTGATGCGGCTTGCAAGACTGCTTGGGGACATGCGGATCATTCACACAGACCAGGATCCGGCAGTATATCGCAGTGGCGCGGCGTACAGACCTTAATGAGAATCGTTCGCGAAAAAATATTACATATCAGTTGTCTGCAGGTTTTGCTCACGTTCAGGTTCATGACCTACAATACCCGCCGGTTCAGCGAATTCCCGCTTCGTCAAAAGGAGAATACCTTGAGCAAAATTGCACGCCGCAAGTTTATCCAGCTGTCGGCCGTAGCCGCGGCAGGCTGTTTCATGCAACCCGGCCGAGAGGCACAGGCTGATGAATTGCCGCACCTGTCAGCCGACGATCCGATGGCCAAGGCCATGAAGTACACGGAAGACGCATCGTCGGTGGACCCCGCCGCGCGCAACAACCCGGCGCCCGAGCAGACCTGCGCGAACTGCGCGCTCGTGCAAGGCAACGACGGTGACGCATGGCGTCCCTGCCAGATATTCCCTGGCAAGGCCGTTGCCGCAGCCGGCTGGTGTTCAGTCTGGGCGCCCAAAGCCGGATAGACACCTGCAACAAGCGCATCACGGAACGCCGGCTTTCGAGCCGGCGTTTTCGTTTGTACAATGCTTTAGACTGGTGACGTGTTGACCAGCCCTATCTCGCGGAGAACGATCTTGTTTGAATCCATGCAACCCGCGCCGGCGGACGCCATCCTGGGCCTCATCGCCGAACACAGGAATGACCCCCGGCCGCAGAAAGTCGACCTCGGTGTCGGCGTCTTTCGCACAGCGGCAGGCGAGACGCCCGTACTCGACGTCGTCAAGAAAGCCGAACAGCGACTCGTGGATACGCAGGACAGCAAGGCATACATCGGCACGGCCGGCGACCCGTCGTTCAACGCCGCGATGCAGCAACTGACGTTCGCAGACTCCGTCGATGAGAGCCGCCTGATGACGATACAGGCGCCGGGCGGTTCCGGATCACTGCGTGTCGCGGCGAGCCTGATCCTGCGGGCGCGCGAAGACGCCACCGTCTGGGTCAGTGAGCCGACCTGGGCAAATCACATTCCGCTGCTGGGCGGGGCCGGCCTGACGCTGAAACCTTACCCGTACTACGACACCGACAAGCATGTCATTCGCATTGACGCGATGCTCGAAGGCCTGCGGCAGGCGCCCGCCGGCGACATCGTGCTGCTGCACGCCTGCTGCCATAACCCCTCGGGTCTCGACCCGTCAGAGGACGATTGGCGGGCGATCGCCGATGTCATCGTGGAGCGTGAGCTCGTGCCGTTCGTCGATATGGCCTACCAGGGTTTCGCCCGCAGCCTGAACGATGACGCGTTCGCCGTTCGCCACCTCGCGGGCCTCGTGCCAGAGATGATCGTGGCGAATTCGTGCTCGAAGAACTTCGGTCTTTATCGCGATCGCGTCGGCACGCTGTCGATTCTCGCTGCCGACACCGCATCGCGCGACACTGTCTACAGCCAGGTCAACAACGTGGTCAGGACCATTTACTCGGTGCCGCCCGACCACGGAGCGGTCGTCGTCAGCCTGATCCTCAACGATCCCGAGCTCAAGGCGGCCTGGCGAATCGAGCTGGCGGAAATGCGGGGTCGCCTGCGCGAGATGCGTGTGCTGCTCGATGATGCGTTGAAGGAACGGGCGCCCGATCACGACTTCTCGCATCTCGTTCGCGCGGTCGGCATGTTCTGCTTCCTGGGGATATCGCCTGAGCAGGTCAGCCATCTCAAGAAGGACTTCGGTGTCTACATGGTCGATTCGAGCCGCATCAACATTGCGGGCATTACAGCCGGCAACGTGAACTACCTGGCCGACTCGATCGCCTCCGTGCTGTAGGCTGTTACTCGCTGCCGCTTGTTGCCCGGATCAAGCGGCTATGCCTGCCGATCCGCAATCGTCGGGCCGTGCCGGCATTCAGCTCCAATACGAATTTGACCGGTTCGGTTGAGAATTGCGACTCGAGCGTTTGAGGCACGGTGTCGTGAATGACCGACGAGACCGATCCGTCAGCCCGGGCGAAGATCATGTCGAGCGGTATGTAAGTGTTCTTCATCCACATTGAACGCACCCCCGTGTTCTCGTAGACGAACAACATGCCCTTCGTTTCCGGCAGCTTGCGCACGAACATGAGTCCGCGCCGCTGCTGCTGATAGTCGGCCGCAATGTACACGTCGAAGTTGTGCCGCTTGCCGTCGTCGCTGACGACGATCAGCGGCTCTTTTTCAAAAACTGCATCGAGGCCGCCGGCGTTCTTTTCGTCAGCGGCTGGCCGCGGTTCGCAGGCGGCGCCGAGCGTTGCCAGCGCCGCGACGATTATGAGCAGTTGCCGGGTCATTCCGCGCCCCAGTCGATAATGCCGCGGAACTCGAGTTGCGGAATCGAGATCGCCGCGTCGCCATTGACCTCACCGAGGGGCGCCACGCAGTACAAGGTGCCCACGACTTCATAGCGCTGTTGGTCTTCATCGAGCGGATCCTGTGTGCTGATGTCGGACCAGCAGGAAGCGAGATTCGGCGTACTGAAGAAACGGCCGCTGCCTTCGACTGTCAGCGTCGCGACCGTCGGGAGCTCCTTACCCGTCATGCCGCGCTCGAGATCGGGCAGCGCGAGTATGATGGCAAGCTGGCGCTCGGCGGTTTCTCCCGTGAACCTGAGTCGTACACCTTCGCCGTCCGGCCGCAGCATGCTCTCGCAATGCATGCTCGAAGCCGTCCAGTTCACCTCTCGCTCGATACTGCCGTACAGCTCAGCCGCCAGGAAACCCTCGTCGCCGCAGGTGATCTCGGCGGCAGGAGGGGGCTCTGCGACCTCGGGCGCCCGCTCACAGCCGGCAAGCGCCGCCACCGTGGCCAGGGCCAGTATCCGGCGATTATTTGGGATTTTCTGCAATGTATTGGCTCGAGAGTTGTCCGAATGGAGGTCAATATTACTGAAACATGCCCCTTTATGAGCAAAAAAGCCTGCGATCGGTTGGCCTGTCGACGCATCATCTCTAAAATGGCACGCCGCTTTTTCCGTCGGAGTAATTAATGAGCGTCGCAAAACAGTTTCAAATGCTCGAAGCGCATGCGAGCAGGCTGATCATCGGCCAGGCGCACCTGATCAACAGGATGCTCATCGCATTGCTCTGCGATGGCCACCTGCTCGTGGAGGGCGCGCCGGGCCTCGCCAAGACGCGTGCGATCAAGGTGCTGTCCGAGAGTATCGAAGGCGACTTTCACCGGCTGCAGTTCACGCCCGATCTGCTGCCCGCCGATCTGACGGGTACCGACATATACCGGCCGCAGGAGGGCACCTTCGAGTTTCGCAAGGGCCCGCTGTTCCACAACCTGATTCTTGCGGACGAGATCAACCGCGCACCAGCCAAGGTGCAGTCGGCACTGCTCGAAGCGATGGAGGAGCGGCAGATCTCGGTCGGGGAGAAAAGCTATCCGCTTGAGGACCTGTTCATGGTCATGGCGACGCAGAACCCGATCGAGCAGGAAGGCACGTATCCTCTGCCGGAAGCGCAACTCGACCGCTTCCTGTTGCATATCGAGGTCGGATATCCGAGCGTAGAGGACGAGCGCCGCATCCTCGTTCTCAATCGCGAAGAAGCAAAGCAGGGTGAGCGCGACGCCTTTCAGCCGCCCGAGCTGCTGTCGCTGGAATCCATCATGCAGGCACGCCAGGACATCCTGAGCCTGCACCTGGCGCCCGAGCTCGAGGAGTACATCGTCAACGTCGTGGTTGCGACGCGCAATCCGGGCGCGGTCGATGAGGCCCTCGAGGGACAGGTTCTGTACGGTGCGAGCCCCCGTGCCAGCATGGGCATCGATCGCGCCGCACGCGCACATGCCTGGCTCGCCGGGCGTGACTACGTCGGTCCCGAAGATGTGCAGGCTGTGACGCCCGATGTCCTGCGCCATCGGCTCGTGCTGAGTTTCGAGGCCGAGGCCGACGGCGTTGAGGCGGGCACAATCATTCAGGGCATACTGGACGGTGTTGGCGTGCCCTAGGTACCATTGCGATGGCGCGACTCGATCACATTCCTGAAGACGCATCGCCGGTCAGTGTCAGCCAGGCAGGCCTGATTCGACTGAGTGGCCCGGCGCGGGCGATTGCGCTCAACGTGTTGCGAGTGAACTCGCTGCAGACGGGCGCCTACGTTTCGCATTTCCGCGGTCGCGGCATGGAATTCGATGAATCGCGGCCGTACCAGCCCGGCGATGATCCACGCAGCATCGACTGGCGCGTCACCGCGCGCAGCACGACGGCCTACACCAAGCTGTTCCGTGAAGAGCGCGAACGGCCGGTACTCGTCGTCGTCGATTTGCGCTCCACCATGCATTTCGCCACCCGTGGCTATTTCAAATCGGTGAACGCAAGCCGGGCCGCGGCTTTGCTGGCCTGGGCCGCGCACCACCGCGGCGATCGCCTGGGTGGGCTCATCTTCGGCGACACGACGCACCGCGAGCTCAAGCCCAGGCTCGGACGCCAGGCCGCGTTGCGATTCGTGCACGAGCTCGCCGGCCACGCGGACTGGCAACAGCGCGATCCGGAGGCAAGCACCGAGGCGCTCCGGCAGGCGATGTCCGCGCTGCGACGAGTGGCGCGTCCGGGCAGCCTGGTCGTGGTCGTCAGCGATTTTTCGGGCTTCTCTCGGCAGGCGCAGTCCTATCTGTCGAGCGTGGCAAGGCACAACGAGGTCCTTGCTGTATTCATGAACGATCCGCTCGAGCGCAGGTTGCCGCCGCCGGGACGGTACCGCCTGGTTTCCGCTGATGACGAAATGGCCATCGACACGTTCGCCGCTGCGGCGCGGCGTGACTATGAACAGGCTTTCGAGCAACGAGCCGAGAAGCTCGAGACGTTTTGCCAACGCTACGGCGTTCACCTGATGCCGATGTCGACGGATGACGATCCCGTCAGCAGCTTGCAGACGGCGCTGGGCAAGAGGACACGCTGAGCATGGAAGAAACGGCCCTGCCATTACGCGACCTGCACCTGCCGGAGCCCGTTGGCTGGTGGCCATTGGCGCCCGGCTGGTGGTTCCTGGTCGCCGTGCTGGCGGCCTTGCTCGTGTACGCACTGTACCGCGCCTACCAGCGACACCGACACAATGCGCCGCGCCGCTTTGCGCTCGGCCAACTCTCGCGCTTCGAGTCCGAGTACCTCGAGCATCGCGATCCCGTGACGCTCGGCAAGCAGCTTTCCGAACTGTTACGCCGCGGCATGCTGGCCTATTCGGACAGGGACGAGGTCGCCGGCCTGACGGGCGACGCCTGGCTCGAATGGCTCGATCGCGAAATGCCGTTGCCATACTTCCACACCGAAGGTGGCAAGAGCCTGCTGCAGTTGCCGTACCGCGATCCGGCAGGCGATTTCTCTGACGTCGATATCGACGCAATGATCTCGGCCGTGCGCATGCGCCTCAGTGTGCCGCTCGGAGGGCACGCCTGATGTGGTCGCTGGCCTGGCCCTGGGCGCTGTTGGCGCTGCCGCTGCCGCTGATCGCGCGGCTGCTGCTGCCCGCAGCCCGCGGCCTCTCCGAAGCCGGTCTTCGGGTGCCGACGCTGGACAGCTTCGAGACGCTCAGGGATCGCTCGGAGGCGGAACAGCTGCTTAACTGGCGTTTCTGGGTCGCGGTCATCGCCTGGCTGCTGCTGGTGCTCGCCGCGGCGCGTCCCGAGCGCATTGGCGATGAACTCGACGTTCCGGTTTCGGGCCGCAACCTGATGCTGGCCGTCGATTTGTCGGGCAGCATGGATCAGAAAGACTTCGAGCTCGGCAGCCGGCGTGTCGATCGCCTGACGGCGACCAAGGCCGTCGCGAGCGACTTTATCTCGCGCCGCGAGGGCGACCGTATCGGGCTTATCCTGTTCGGCGAACGCGCGTACCTGCAGGTGCCGCTGACGCTGGACCGGGAAACCGTCAAGATCCTGTTGCTCGAAGCATTCATCGGCCTGGCCGGCGAGAAGACGGCGATCGGCGACGCGATCACGCTTGCCGTGAGGCGCGTTCACGAACAGCCGGAAGAGGAGGGCGACCAGGTGCTGGTCCTGTTGACGGATGGTGCGAATACGGCCGGCGAGGTCGATCCCGTCAAAGCGGCAGAGCTGGCGCAACAGGTCGGCCTGCGGATTTACACCATCGGTATCGGCGCGGAACAACTCGAAGTCTCGTCACTGATCGGTGGGCGCCGCCGCATCAATCCGTCGGCCGATCTCGACGAGGACACGCTGACACAAATCGCCGAACTCACGGGTGGCCGCTACTTCCGCGCGACGGATACGGCGAGCCTGCAGGACATCTACCGTCTCGTCGACGAACTCGAACCCGTGGAAGAGCCCGAGTCGGGATTCCGCCCCGTGAAGTCACTGTTTTTCTGGCCGCTGGGCGGCGCGTTCGCGCTCGTGGCCTTCATGTGCCTCGTCGGCCTGGTCAAGGAGCTGCGCATTCGACGTGCGGCGAAGGTGCAGACAGATGCTGGCTGAATTTCAGTTCTTGCGTCCCGAATGGCTGTACGCCATTCCGATCGTCGTGCTCGTGGCCGTGTGGCTGGGTAGACGACGGCTCGGCGCCGGCAACTGGCAGCAGGTCGTGGATGCCGCTTTGATGCCGTTCGTGCTGTCACGTGCCCCGGGGCGCGGCAGCGACTTTCGCTGGTGGCTGCTGGGACTGGGTGGCGTAGTGGCCGCCGTGGCACTTGCAGGCCCGGCGTGGGAGCGCATCGAGCAACCCGTGTTTCGTGCCGAACAGGCGCTCGTGATCGCGTTCGACCTGTCGCGCTCGATGGACGCCCAGGACATTTCGCCGAGTCGCCTGGTTCGCGCGCGGCTCAAGATTCTCGATATTCTCGAACGCCGCAAGAGCGGCCAGACGGCGCTCGTCGTCTACTCGGCGAACGCGTTTACCGTGACGCCTCTGACGACGGACACCGACACGGTAGCTGCGCTCGTCAACAGCCTGAGCACCGACATCATGCCGAGTCGCGGCAGCTATCCCGCGGTCGCGATGAAGAAGGGACAACAGCTACTCGAGCAGGCTGGTGCCGGATACGGCGAGGTCCTGCTCATCACCGACGGCGGCTCGTCGCCGACTGCGGAGGACGCGGCGCACGAGCTCAGGGCCGCCGGTTATTCACTCTCGGTACTGGGTGTCGGTACGAAAGACGGCGCACCGATCCCGCGCCAGTCAGGGGGCTTCGTGACGGACAATCGCGGCAAGATCGCGTTGCCGCGTCTCGAGGAAAGGGGGCTGCGGTCACTGGCCGAGGCGGGTGGTGGCCGATTCGCCGTCCTGTCGGCGGATAACGACGATCTCGACACGCTGCTGTCGGGAGAGGTCATGGCTGCCGCGGCCTCTGACGAGTCACTGGCCACCGATCGCTGGCGCGAGGAAGGTCCGTGGCTGGTACTGTTGTTGCTGCCACTCGCGGCACTCGCATTTCGGCGCGGCTGGGTCCTGGTCGCGCTGATCTTCGTCCTGCCGATGGCCGAACCCGTCGAGGCATCGCTTTGGGACGATCTCTGGCTCAACCCCGATCAGCAGGCCAGAAGGGCGCTCGAAGAGGGTAGTCCTGACGACGCGGCGGCGTTGTTCGAAGACGGCGAATGGCGGGCCGTTGCCAGTTATCGCGCCAAAGACTATGGGAGCAGCGCAGCCGGATTCGCGGAACGGGGCGACACGCGCAATCTCTACAACCTCGGTAACGCGATGGCGATGCAGGGCGAACTCGACTCGGCGATCGATGCGTACGAGCAGGTCCTCGAAATGGACCCGAACGACGAGGACGCTGCCTACAACCTCGATCTCGTCAGGAGCCTGAAGGACCAGCAGCAACAACAGCAGCAACAACAAGGCGACGACCAGCAGTCTTCCGAGAACTCGGGTGGCGAGGGCGAACAATCCGATGCACAAAGCCAGCAGGATCAACAAGGCTCGGAAAGCACGTCGGAATCCGACGGCGAATCGCAGGACAGCGACTCGGCCGACAGCGGCGAGGAGGAGATGAGCGAGGAAGATCTCGAAGCGCTGCGGCAGGAACTCGAGCGCGCGGCAGAGGAGGCGCAGCCTGGCGAACAGCCACAGCAAATGTCCGAGGCGGAGCTTGCCGAGCTGCGCCAGCAGCAGGAGCAGCAACAGGCGATGGAGCAGTGGCTCAGGCGCATTCCCGATGATCCGGGGGGGCTGTTGCGGCGCAAGTTCCGGCACCAATATCAACGCTCCGGCAAGGACCAGGATGGCAACAGCGTCTGGCCCGATAACGAGGTACAACCGTGGTGAGACTTACGAACAAGCTGTGTTTGAGCATGTGCCTGGCGTTGCTGGTCGCGACTCAGGCGGCAGCGGCTGTCAGGGCGCAGGTGGACCGGCCGTCCGTTGATCTCAACGAGTCCTTCATGCTCGAGGTAATTGTGGACACCAATACCGATCTCGAGCCCGACCTGACGGTACTCGATGCAGACTTCTACGTGGGCCAGATCAGTCAGCTCAGCAATACCTCGATCTTCAACGGCGAAATCCGCCGCAGCCGCACCTGGACGATTGCCTTGATGCCGAAGCGCACGGGCATGCTCGACATTCCGCCGATCGCGATCGGCTCGGAAAAAAGTGCGCCGGTCCGTATCAACGTCAACGAGCCGAGCAACGCGCCGCCCGGCGAGGCAGACGTTTTCGTCACAAGCGAAATCGATCAGGCGGACACCTATGTTCAGGCCCAGATTCTGTACCGCATCAAGGTGTACCGGGCTGTCGCAACACGGCAGCCTGCGTTGCGCGAACCGACGATCAGCGGCGTCGAGGCGCTGGTCGAACTGGCGGGCGATGAGAAAAGCTACGAGGCCGTGCTCAACGGCAAGGCATACAACGTTAACGAGCGTGTCATCGCGATCTACCCGCAGGAGAGCGGCGAGATTGCGATTTCGCCCGCGCGATTCGAGGCGCGCGTGTTGCGGGGTGGGCGTATCACCGGCCGCAAGGTGTTCGAGTCGGACTCGCACACGGTGAACGTATTGCCGATACCTGCGCCACCCGATAACTACCCGAACGCATTCTGGCTGCCGGCACGCGACGTCTCGCTCAGAGAGGATTGGTCGCGCGAGCCCGATCGCATCGAGGCGGGCGAGCCCGTCACCCGACGCGTGACGATCAGTGCCCTAGGCCAGATCGAGACGCAGATCCCGGCGATCGAACCGCCCGAGATTGACGGCATGAACGTGTATGCCGACAAGCCCGAACTGAGTCGGCGTATCGAAGCCGACGGCATTCGCGGCATCCGCGAGGATCAGTACGCACTGATTGGCGTCGCGAGCGGTGATATCGAGCTGCCGGCGCTCGAGGTGCCGTGGTGGGATATCGCCGCGGGCACCTGGCGCGTGGCGACGTTGCCGTCACGAACGGTGACCGTGAGCGGAGCGCCGACGTTGACTGCACCGCCCGAACCCGAAGCGCCCGTTGAAGCAACAGCCGAGCCCGCGCCCCTGCCGCAGCTCGTGCCCGACGGATTCTGGCCGCGCGCCAGCCAGCTGCTGCTGGCGCTGTGGCTGCTCACCTTGTTTGCCTGGTGGTGGTCGACTCGTGATCGCAAGCGCGAGCCTCGCGAAGCTTCGCCGCCGCCCGTCTACAAGCAGCAGGCGAAGTTATTGAAATCGGCGCGCAAGGCCGCCATTGCCGGTGACGCCGCTGGCGTGCGAAGCGCTTTGCTGGACTGGGGCCGGCTGCAGTGGCCCGAGGGAGCACCGCGCAGCATCGGTGAACTGGCCGAGCACTTGTCGTCGCCGCTCGCCGATGAACTCAGGGCGCTTTCATCGGCCAGTTACGGGCCCGCTGGCCGTGACTGGGATGGCGCGACGCTGGCGAAATCGCTACGGTCGTTCTCGATACAGCATGACGAAAAGCAGGCCGCACAAAAAGAGCTGTTGCCGCCGTTGATGCCGACGGCCTGATTACCAGTGCCCGACACTGGGCATCGAGGCCCAGGGCTCTGTCGGCGGCAGGGCGTCGCCTTTCTGCAGTAATTCGATAGAGATGTTGTCGGGCGAACGCACGAATGCCATGTGACCGTCGCGTGGTGGCCGATTGATGGTGACGCCGGCGTCCATGAGTTTCTGGCACAGCGCATAGATGTCGTCGACCCGGTACGCGAGGTGCCCGAAATTGCGGCCCTCGTCGTATTCTTCAGGGTCCCAGTTGTGAGTGAGCTCGACCTGTGCCTGTTCGTCCCCGGGTGCCGCCAGGAAGATCAGCGTGAAACGCGCCTGCTCGTTGTCATAACGTCGGATCTCCTCGAGGCCCAGCTGATCGCAGTAGAATTCGAGCGACTTGTCGACGTCACTTACGCGCACCATCGTGTGCAGGTATTTCATTGTCTTGCTCCGCGTAGGCCTTGACTCCACAATGGTCGTCGATCAGGGAGCCGCAGGCAACACATGAACGACATCCGAACCATCACGATCGATCTCGACGACACGCTGTGGGAAATCCACCCGGTAATCCGGCGTGCGGAGGCGAGACTGTACGAGTGGATGAGTGAGCACTACCCGCGCATCACAGAGATGTTCGGTCCCGAGGAGCTTCGGATGCTGCGCAAGGAGGTGCTCACCGAATTCAAGGATCACCTGCACGACCTGACTCTCATTCGCCGCACCGTACTCGCTCGCCTGGGCGAGGCGGCCGGGTATGGCGACAGCCATGTCGACGCGGCATTCGAGGTCTTCGATGATGCGCGCAACGATGTAACCCTGTTTCCGGGCGTAAGAACCGCGTTGACCGATTTGCGGCGGCGCTGGGTACTCGTAGCGGTAACCAACGGCAATGCCAACCTCGAAAAAATCGGTATCCGCGACCTCTTCGACGACGTCGTCTCGGCGGCGATGGCGGGCGCCGCGAAGCCCGCTCGACCGATCTTCGACGCGGCCGTCAAGGCAGGCGGTGCGAGCGCAGATCAGACTTTGCATGTCGGCGATGATCCGCTCAGGGACGTGCACGGGGCGCGGGATGCCGGCTTGAGATCGGTATGGGTAAACCGCAACGGCGCTGCGTGGCCCGACGAGTACCATGCGCCCGATATCGAGGTGCAACATATCGGAGAACTCGACGCGGTTCTTGGTCAAAGCTGACATGGAAACCGTCGCGCACCCCGTCGTCATCTATGTGCCCGGGCTCTTGCCGAAGCCGGTGCCTGAAACCCATCGCGATGCGCTGCTGCGTTGTTTGCTTGCTGGTTTGAGGCGCATCGATGGCCCGGTTGCCGAGGCCATTGCGATGACCAAGGGTGGTTTCGACATCGTCTCGTGGACCTACGATTTCTACCGTGAGCACCGCGATATCAATCTCGATACCGCGGCCATCGAGGCGGTCATCGCGGAACCGGACGCCTCTGCTCGGGATATAGCCGAGGCGAGTTCATGGAAGCGACGGCTGGCCCGCTGGGTGTACTCGGTAGGCGACCGCCTGCCGTTCCTGATACCGCACCTCGCGAACGAACGCACCGAGATGCACCTGCGAGACCTGCGGCGCTACGTGAATGATGATAATGGCATCGCCGAACACACCCGGCGCATGCTCAAGGTGCCGTTGCGGGCTGCTGTCGAGGCGCATCGCCCGGTACTCCTGATTGGCCATAGCATGGGTTCCGTCATTGCTTACGACGCGCTCTGGGAAATGTCGCACAACGACATCGACCACGTGGACGTCGATCTCTTTCTTACCATGGGCAGTCCGCTGGGGCAGCGCTATATACAAAAACGCATCAAGGGGCATTCACTGGCCGGCCTGGAGCGCTACCCGAACAATATTCGTGAGTGGAAGAACCTGGTCGCCGTCGGCGACCTGACGGCGATCGACCCGTGGCTAGCCAACGATTTTTCGGAGATGCTGGATCTCGGGCTCGTGGACAGCTTCGATGACACGCAGTTCTTCAGCGCGTTCCGTCAGGACGGCGTGCCAAACGTGCACTCGGAATACGGCTACCTGGTCAGCGAGGTGACCGCGCGCACCGTGGCAGGCTGGTGGCGCAGTCACGATTCCTCGATGGTCGCTGACTAGCTCGCGTCGATATTCGGCTTGATGACGACGTCGATGCGGCGGTTGCGCGCACGACCCGCCTGGGTTTCGTTGCTGGCGACAGGGCGGGTTTCGCCATACCCGGTCGCGATCAGGCGGTAGGTCGGAATCCGCATCGCGTTGATCATGTACTGCTGCACTGACTCGGCTCGTTCCTGCGACAGTTTCTGGTTCAGGTCATCGCCGCCGTGCGAGTCCGTATGACCTTCGATGATCAGCTCGCTGCGCGGGAATACGTCGATGGCTTTCTCGACCTTGGCAAGCAGGTCGAAGTTTTGCGGCTTGATCTGTGATGCGCCGCTATCGAAGTTCAGGCCGACCAGCCTGAGGATGATGCTGTTGCCCTCACGGAAGACGCGGGCCTCGTCGCGCGTGAACATCTTTTCGACCTGTTCGAACTGCTGTTTGACGCGCGCCTGTGCTTCGAGACGCTGAACGAGCGCCGCACGCTCGGCCGTCGCACCGCCGAGACGTTCGTCGAGCGCGCGCAGCTCCTCTTCCATGTCTGCAATGCGAATCTCGTTGTCAGCCTTCTCCTGTTCCAGGCTCTGCAAGTCGTTTCTCTGTGTCTCGAAGAACGCCACGAGTTCCGCAGTCAGCCGGTCCGGGCCTGCTTCCATATTTGGAACAAGGTCGGCTACGCCGGAGATCGCCTGTAAAGGCTGTTCCCACTGCAGCACTAACTGCTCGGCCGTCAGGTCCTTGTCGCGAACCTTGCGCACGACCTCGGACAGGTAGATGGCGTGCTTCGCTTCGTAGTTGGCCTGCTGCGCCAGGCTGCGCGGCAGGTCGGTATCGTAACGATTCTCGTTGAGCTCGCGCTCGGCGTCGCTGAGCAGTTTCTTGGCCTTACCCAGCGTAAGCGGCGCATAGCGTCCGACCCGGGCACGATCGGCATCAGCAAGCAGTCGACGGGTCTCAGTGAGGTACTGCGCCTTGATCGCCACGAGCTCGGCATCGCGGTACAGGCTCGTCGCCTCTATGTCGCGCCGCTTGGAGCCCTTGAGGTCGCCGCGTTCGAGCAGGCGGATTGCCTCGCCGAACTTACGCTGTGCTTTTTCCCAGATGTCGGTCGATAGCTCGGGGGCCTTGGCGTTCGCCGCATCCTGGCGGCTCTTCATAACCTGTGCCAACGCCGTTTCGGCGAGCTGCGCCTTATCCGCTGCAGTCGTGAAATAAGTGGTCGCATCGGCCGCGTTGTCGCGTACGTATTCGATGTTACGGCCACGTCTGAGGCCCTCTTCGGCGTCGCGGTATTCCTTGAGGCCGCGTTCGTAGCTACGCGGTGCCAGCAATTTCGCGTCGTGCGCATCAGCCTCGGCTTTGGCGGCATCGGCTTCCTTGAAAAAGGTCTTTCTGAGTTCGTCCTGGGCGTAGCCGCCGCTGGCGGACAGGATCAACAACCCCATGACGGCGATCTTGGTAAATCTGGCGTTCGCGAGCATATGTTCAATTTCCTTCAAGCATGTTCGGACAGGCCCTCTGCAGGCAGAGGCTTTCTGATATTACATATGGTGTCGCAGTAAATCTGTGCAGTGTGTCCCCTAAGGCTCAGAATATTACGCGGAATTGCCCCGATTTCCTGTGAAATTAGTGACCTGCGTCAAATTTTCGCGCTTGCCGGCCCCCGGTACGGGAAATTGTGCTCTGCCTCACAGATAGGCCGGTGGCACAGGGGTAGTCTTTAGCCATGTCCGCAAAGTACTACACGCAGTTCATTCTTACCGACGCGCACTATCGCGACGGCAATGAGTTCTGCGGCGTCGTGGAGCTGAACCAGCCGATGGAACATGACTCCGATGAGCGCGACATCGAGGCAATTCTGGCCCGCAATTTTGACCTGAAGCGGAGCGCCGTGAAACTGGTCAGCTGGTCGAGATTGCACTAACACTTCTGGCGTCTTGTAACATTTTCCCCCTGACTCTCCCGGCTTCGGCCGGGATCTTTTTTTGTGCGTTAT
>Ga0209456_10000040_pt1 | contig 60377 bp, 59 predicted proteins | sample COG_11_FD_184755 | JGI IMG/M metagenome (GOLD analysis project Ga0209456, IMG submission 184755) | Pelagic marine sediment microbial communities from the LTER site Helgoland, North Sea, for post-phytoplankton bloom and carbon turnover... | ecosystem: Environmental > Aquatic > Marine > Neritic...
CCGCGCAGCGTCCGTACAAGCAGCTCCAGCTTTGCCGCGGTGACGTCGCCAGGCGGAACCGGCGAACCAACGGTTACCGGGACTTTGGCGAAAAGGCGACCCGGGATCTTCCTTATTCCACCACCATGGTGACGGCTGAACCAGCTGCCCCAAAGACGGCCCAGCGATACCGGGATGACCGGCACCGGCCGACGCGCGATGATCTTCTCAATGCCGGGCCGAAAGCGCGCGATTTCTCCGTCGCAGGTGATCGCACCCTCTGGAAAAATGCAAACAATGTTGCCGGCCGCCAGTTCCGCATCGACCAGCTCAAACGCATCCTCCATGACCTGCCTGTCTTCGCGTGCACCCGCAATCGGAATCGCCCTCATCGTCCGGAAGATGAAATTGAGCACGGGCATCTGAAAGATCTTGTACCACATGACAAATCGCATCGGCCGCCGGACACAACCGGCCAGGATAATCGGGTCTATGTAGCTCACGTGATTACAGACGACTACCGCCGGTCCGCTCCGCGGGATATTCTCGAGCCCTATTGGACGAATTCGGTAAACGAAGCTAATGGCCATCCATGCCAGGAAGCGCATCAGGAATTCGGGCAACAGGGTGTAGATATACGTCGCCACGATGACATTGAGTACGGCAATGACCAGGAACAGCTCGGGTATTGAGAAACCGGACTGGAGCAGGACCATCGACAAGATTGCAGCGCTGACCATCAGCAGCGAGTTGATAATATTATTCGCCGCGATGATGCGCGACAGGTGTTGCCGCTTCGAGCGTTTCTGGATTAGCGCATACAACGGCACGCTGTAGAAACCACCGAAGGCGCCGATCAATGCGAGGTCGGCCAGAATTCTCCAGCTGCCCGGGCGAAGCAGGAACTCACCGATCGTACTTGCGTGCGCACCGTAGGATTCGGGTTGCGCCAGGTACAAATCGATCGAGAACAGGCTGAGTCCGATCGAGCCAAATGGCACGAGACCGAGCTCGATGCGATGTCCGGACATCCTCTCACAGAAGAGCGAGCCTATGCCGACGCCAATCGCAAACGCGGCCAGCAACAGGGTCGTGATGGTCTCGCTGCCGTTCAGAATGTCGAGCGTGTAGGCGGGAATCTGGATCGTCATCGCAGACCCGAAAAACCAGAACCACGAAATGCCGAGTATAGACAGGAACACACTGCGTTCCTCGCGCGCGAACTGCACGATGTGCCAGGTCTCTTTCCACGCATTCCAGTTGATCTTGAGGTCAGGGTCGACAGCCTTGGTCGTCGGCACCTGGCGGCTGGTGAGGTAGCCCACAATTGCGACAGCGACGAGACACGCGCCGAGAATCGTCTGCTTGTTTACTTCCAGGCCACTCGACAAATTGTCGGCGACCGCAATACCACCGATGATCAAGCCGAGAATGATCGCAATATATGTGCCGGACTCAACCAGCGCATTGCCGCCGACGAGTTCGTCATCGCTCAGTTTTTGAGGCAGGTAGGCGTACTTGACCGGCCCAAAGATGGTCGACTGGCAGCCCATGAGAAACAGCACGACAAGCAACAGGGAATAGCTCTCTGTAACAAGCGCGGTCGCGGCGAGCATCATCAGTACGATTTCCAGCGTCTTAATACGCCGGATGAGCATTGACTTTTCGTACTTGTCCGCGAGTTGTCCAGCCGTGGCCGAAAACAGGAAGAAGGGCAGAATAAACAGACCAGCCGCCACATTCGCTAGCTGCGTGTAGTCCATGCCAGCTACCAGGACACCCTGGAACGTAATCAGGATCACCAGGCCATTGCGGAAGATATTGTCGTTGAGGGCGCCGAGAAACTGTGTGGCAAAGAATGGTGCGAAACGCCGTTGGCGGAGCAGGGAAAACTGGCTTGATTCAGACAATAGTCAATATCCGTGGGATGAGCAGCCCGCACTATAGCGTGAAAGATTTGTAATTTCGTTCAAAACTGCGAACTCGGCCCGCCTTGGCGATTTGACAATTTTGCTATGATCAGCTCTGCAGTACGCTGAATTTTCTACCATTTAATCAATTTTTCTGGACCTGAATACAAGAATGTCGAGGCAACTCACAGCGCTCATCATCGGAATGGGACTACTTGCTGGCTGTGCACCAGAGGCACCGCCGGCTCGAACCGTGACCGAGTTTATTGAAAACCCGATGCTGCTGGAAGCGGCTGTAGTCCGCTGTGCCAAAGACCGCTCGTCAACAAAATACGAGCACGAATGCATCAATGCTCGGGAAGCCGTGAAGCGAATTCAGGCGAAAGAAGAGGAGCGGCGTAGCGTCGAGCTCGAGGCCCGGTCCGAAAGGAAACGGCAGGCATTGCGCCGAACCCAACAGGCAACCGCCGAGGCACGCCGGCGTTCCGAAGAGGCTGCACGGCTCCGCAATGAAGCTGAATACCTTGCACAGTTTGGCGTGTTGCCACCTTCAGACGACAGTGATGAGGAGGCTTTGCCGGAAGGCAACCTGCCGATCGCCGTCATCCCGGAAACCGAAATGACAGACCAGCCGAGCGAGTCATTTGGTGATGCATTGCCGGCAGTCGATGGTGGCAATGCCCCGGCGGCCGAACCCGAACCCGAAGAAGAGGCGCCCACCGATCTCGACGCCGTGCGCGAAGAGCTGCGTCGCCGCAGCGACGAAGACGGTAATTAGTCGCCGGGGCCTTACTCGGACCCGTCGCCTTCAGACTCGCCCGGATCGGGCATGCCGTACGTTCGAACCTCGCTCTGTTCTTCCGCTACCCCCTGCGGTTCCGTAACGCCAGTCTGCATACCTGGCTTGGTTGGCAAGCGCGCCGTCTGCGCGGTCAGAACCTGCACAAACGTGTTGGCGCTGTCTGGAGCGATACTCGGCGAGCTCGCGAATATCGCTTCTGGCGTCATACTCGTCGACCCGTAATACGCCGCGTTGGCTTTGCGATCCATCGTGACCCCGGCGCCCTCGAGCGCAACACCGGCGAACAAACCCCGACTGCGCGAGTACGAATAGACTTCGGCCTTGAACTGTATGTCCGTTGCGGCGCTCGTGTTTCGACCAACCGGACCGGCGGCCACTGAAGCTGTAGCACCGAGTGTCAGTTTGCCATTCGCAATTCCGTCGACGCCCTTGCGCGTCTTGAAAACCAGGATGATGTCGGTCGAATCGGCGCCGATCTGCCAGCCGAAGCTTCCGGAGGTGATCGTTACGAAGGCCGGGTTGCTCCATGAGTTGTCGTCGTGGCGCACGACGATGACACCTTTACCGCGGCTTGCTCCAATCCCGAAAGCGGCCCGGATCGCTCCGGGAACGACGGCCACGCCATACGCGCGCGACAACAGGCTCGGTGGTATCGATTTTTCCGGGATTCGCGCCAGCTGATCCAGGACGTCTGCGGCGTCAGAGACGCGCTTTTCCTCGCGGGTGGCGGCCTGGGCGGTGGATGTAAAGGCCAGGGCCATCATGATTATGACGGCCAGAATTCGTGTATTTTTCATGTAGTGTCCGACTGGTGTATCGCTCTGGAGTTCGACTCCGGGCCACGATAATACGCCAAATAGCTGAATTATTTGTGAACAAGAATCGGCGGTACCGGGCAGCCCAGTGTGGCACATACCGCGCGAATCAACTCGGCCTCAGCGATAGTCAGCTTACCGTCATGGCCGGCCGTTGCGCTGATTGCTCGCAGCAGCGATTCCTGGCCCTTGCTGTTCAACCCGAGCAATACATCCAGGCCTCGATTCAGCACCGACACCGTGCGCTTGCGGTCGGACGAAAACTCAGACCCTTTTGCCCAGTCTCCGAGAGTATTGATGCCGGACTCGAACGCGGCACGCCGTTGCCCTTCGTCTGCGTGGCCGTAGTCCGCGAGCACCCGAAGCAAACCGATGACCGCCTCGCGCAGCTCCTTGCGTGTTGCGCGGCTGCGTTGGCGTCGGGACGGTTCGGCCGCTTGCCCCAGGTTGCTCGTCAGGATGCGATAGAAACAGTATTCGTAGAGGTCGATCTCACCGTCGACTTCGGTCAGACGCGTCGCCAGCGATACGAGGTAGCTGAGTTCCTGGGCAGGTCGCTGCTTGAGGGCGGGAAACGAGATTTCCATCAGTGGCAGTCGATACTCGGCCCCTGTGTTGGCGAGTTCATCGTAATAGCGTCGCACCAACGTCGTGCGCTCCGCGCCCAGTTGTTCGCGCAACAGAGCAAACTGCCGGTCGCTAACTTGCCCGGAGCGATCGAGGACCAACGCGATCGTCAAGAGGTAGGAAGATTCCGGAGAGTGCGCCGCGTCGTAAAGCAACCCAGGAATCGATCGCCGCAACTGCCGGGCGTATTCAACATGCTCGTTCTCGGGACGCCCGACCGACCGGGTGATCGAATCGACGAGAACCTCGGTGCTGCCTGCGGCAAACGCTGCGGTGCCTTCGCTACTCAGGCTCGATACGACTTCCTCGGCGGCGCTGGGTCTCTGTTGATGATCGCGAAGGTTTACACGGGGAAATTCTGCTTCCTTGAAACTTGGATCGAGTGCCTGGATGCGATCCACCAATGGCGGATGTGTTGCGAACACGAATGAGTATTTCAATCCCGTGCCGAACAGCATATGACTGACTTCCTCAGGGTCCGCCGCCTCAAAGGACGAGCCGCGGCTGTAGCCGCCGATCTTCTTGAGGGCGCCGGCGATACCGTCAGTTTGTCGCGTGAACTGCACTGCGGAAGCATCGGCCAGGTATTCGCGTTGCCGCGACACGCTGGCCTTGATGAGGCGCCCGAACAACATACCAAGCGAGCCGAGAACCAGGAGGCCCAGCCCAAGGACCATGACGACGGCCACGCCGCGGCCGTTATCAACATGGCGACCGCCACGGAGAATCAGGCGCCCGATCATTGAGAGCCCCAGGAGCCCGAAAAGCACGCCCATGAGGCGGATATTGAGCTGCATGTCCCCGTTCAGGATGTGGCTGAATTCATGAGCGACAACACCTTGCAGCTCGTCGCGGTCGAGTAGTTCCAGTGTGCCGCGGGTTACGGCGACGGCCGCATCGCTCGGGGTGAAGCCGGCAGCAAAGGCGTTGATGCCGCTTTCCTGCTCGAGGACGTAGATCTCGGGGACCGGGACTCCGGACGCAATCGCCATCTCCTCGACGACGTTGCGCAGGCGCCGGCGCAATGGATCCTGCACGCTCGCAGGCACCAATGTCCCACCCAGTTGTCGCGCAACGTGACCGCCACCTGATGACAGCGCAACCCGCTTGACGATGCTGGCACCCAGAATGAACACGATCGTTACCAGCGCGACGGTAACGGGAATATTCGGGTTTAGCGCGGCGAACTCCCAGAACGTAAGGCCCCGGGTCGAATCGGACGAAAGGGAGAAAACGAACGTAAATACGGCCGTTACACCGGCGACGATAAGGAGGGTCGATAATATGTAGGCAAGAACCAGGCGCCGCGAATTGCGGCGAGCCTGGTCCTGCGCAGCGAAGAAATTCACGGCCTGATCAGGTGAAGGAAACTTCCGGCGCGTCGCGCATTTCTTCGGTTTCGATTTCGAGGAAGCTCGCGAGTTCAAATCCGAACATGCCGGCAATAATGTTGTTCGGGAAGTTCTCGGCCGAGTTGTTGTAGCCCATGACTGCATCATTGAAGGCTTGCCTCGAGAAGGCAACCTTGTTCTCGGTGCTGGCGAGCTCTTCCTGGAATTGCATCATGTTCTGATTCGCCTTGAGATCCGGATAGGCTTCCGACAGGGCGAAAAGACGCGAGAGTACGCCACCGAGTGCTCCCTCGGCGCCGCCCAGCTCTTTCATCGCCGCCGCATTGGCCGGGTCGGCCTTCGCCGCATCCAGCGCCGATACTGCGACGTTGCGGGCTTTGATCACAGCATCCAGCGTCTCGCGTTCATGCTTCATGTAGCCTTTGACAGCCTCGACGAGGTTCGGAATCAGGTCGTGGCGGCGCGTGAGCTGCACGTCTATCTGTGCGAACGCGTTTCTGACACGGTTGCGTTCGTTAACCAGGCGGTTGTAAATACCGACAGCCCAGAACACAATCGCAGCGATGATGCCGAGGAAAATCAGGAATGCAATCATTGTCCCGCTCCTTGCTTAAAAGTTGTCGCGCCAAGCATAACCCCGCGCTTGGGCCAAGACTAGCAACGCTCCTGTTGCTGTTGCCGTTTTCAGCGGCCGTAGCCGACTGGATCGGCGACGCCCGTCCAATGATGGGCACCGAAGTGAGCGTTTACCTCTGGAGTGACGATCCCGAGGCAGGCCGCCAGGCGCTCGAAGAGGTTTTTGCAGAGGCGGCACGCATCGATCGCCTCATGAGTACCTACAGAGATGAGAGCGAAATTTCAAAAATCAATCGTGAGGCGGCAACCGCCCCCGTCGCAGCGGGGGACGAGTTGTTCGGCTTGATTCGCCGGGCGCTCGATATTTCAGTCCTGACAAGAGGGGCGTTCGACATCACCTACGACAGCGTTGGCCAGCACTATGACTTTCGCTCGCGACAGCGGCCCGATGAGGATACGGTCGAGGCTGAACGCGCGAATATTGACTATCGCCTGGTGGTCCTGGACCAGGCGGCAGGAACGGTGAGCTTTGCGAAGGAAGGCGTGCGGATCAACCTGGGCGGCATTGCCAAGGGTTACGTCGTTGAAAGGGGTATCGATATCCTGCGCCATCGGGGTATTGAGAACGCGATCGTGACGGCCGGCGGCGACTCGCGCTTGCTTGGTGATCGTCGTGGTCGTCCGTGGATGGTTGGCATCAGGGACCCTCGCAACGATGGCGAGGTAGCGATTTCGGTACCCCTGGCCGATGAGGCCATCTCGACGTCTGGCGACTACGAGCGCTACTTTGATGAGGACGGCGTGCGCTACCACCATATTATTCGGCCCAGTACTGGCAATCCGGCCAGTGGTGTACACAGCGCGTCGGTCTTCGGTCCCGATGCCGTGATCACAGACGCCTTGTCGACATCTGTCTTCGTCATGGGTGTCGACCAGGGTCTGACGCTGATCGGCAACTTGCCGGACTACGAAAGTATCGTAATCGATGCCGATGGCAAGGTCTTCTATTCCGATGGGCTCGCACCACCTGAGACACAGTCCCCAGATTGAGGAATAAAGCGGGTTGTGTCGCCGAAAGGCGACGGATATTCACTTTAAATTCATACTCATAGGCCTATCATTGGCCCTCAGATCCGTGCAAAAAAAATTCGTTGGGAATCATGTCGATTTAACGTAATCTGTGACGATTGCGTGCTTTGGCTGTCCCATGAAGAGCCGTCACATTATGTTCACAGAATCCGGCATTTGTGACGATTATCACGGCCCGGAGGGCTCCCTGCTGTCACCATTCGACGCTGGATAGTGCAGTTTGGGCGTTTTTCCAAAGGAAGGACCAGGGCTCCCAATACAAGGAATGGACGAATGAAACTCAAGAACACGATTATCGCGCTGGTGTTCAGCGTTTTCGCAGCATCCAGCCTCGCCTCCAGTGGGCTGGAAGGACAGCCGGCACCGGATTTTTCACTGAAAAGCTCGACCGGTGAGAACCTGCGCCTGTCCGAATACCGTGGCGACGTCGTCATGATCAATTTCTGGGCAACCTGGTGCGGTCCGTGCCGCCAGGAAATGCCGCTGCTTGACCAGTTGTACTCGCGCTACCAGCGCGTCGGTTTCAACTTGCTGGGTGTCAACATCGATGACGACTCACGTCGTGCCATGCAGATGATTGAAGAACTGGGCGTTAATTTCCCCGTGCTCTTCGACGCCCGCAAGGAAGTCAGCAAACTCTACGGAGTCGACGCAATGCCCGTCACGGTCATCGTCGACCGATCAGGCAATGTTCGCTACGTCCACCAAGGATACAAGCCAGGATACGAGGACAAGTACCTGGATCAAATCCGTTCACTGTTGAGAGAGTAACGTGACCAAGACACCTATCACCCTTGTCGCTATCGCGCTGCTGGCATTTGGTTCCATCGCAGGTGCGCAGGAAGCGGCGCCGATGAACGCGGACAGGGCAGCCGAGCAGGCACGTGCGGCCGAGGCGCAGGATGCCGCGTCTCGAGACCAGTTCCGCAGTATCGACCAGGATGTGCAGGCACTGAAGAAAGAGGTGCTGAACCTCAACCGCGACCTGTTCCTGTTGGAAGAAGAATTACTGTTTCCGGCAAATTCGCAGGTCGCGTTCTTCATATCCATGGACGTCGGCGAATATTTCGACCTCGATTCGGTGAATATCAAGATCGATGGCAAGGAAGTCGCAAACTACCTGTACACGGAACGTGAAGTGGACGCCCTGGTTCGAGGCGGCGTGCACCGCGTACATATGGCGAACCTGAAAACCGGCGACCATGAACTCGTAGCTATTTTTGTGGGCCATGGGCCTCATCAGCGCGAGTATCGCCGCGGCGCCACCCTGAATTTCGACAAGACCATCGGTGCCAAGTACATCGAGCTCGAGATTACCGACCGGGTGAAGCCGCAGCAGCCGGAATTTATTGTCAAAGAATGGGAGTGATCCTTGCTTTCAGGTCGTTCCATTCTTAGTCGATTGTCGTTGCTGTGCCTGCTCGTGGCACTCCCGGCATTGGCAGCCAGCGATGCTCGTGATCCGATCGTCGTCAACGACCCGCAGTATGGCGAAGTTCTCTTCTATTTTTACCAGGAAGACTACTTCCCGGCGATCGTGCGCCTGCTCGCCGCGAAAGACCAGGAGCAACTGACCGAACACGGCGACCAGGCTGAGTTGCTGCTTGGTGGAATGTACCTGTCTTACGGCCAGCATCTTGAGGCCGCCGAAATATTTGAGCGCCTGCTCGCCGGCAATGCCGACCCCGATACGCGCAACCGGACCTGGTTCTTTCTCGCGAAGATCTGGTACCAGAGAGGTTATCTCGACGAGGCGCGATCGGCACTGGCAAACATAGAAGGTGATTTGCCAAAGAACCTGCAGCGCGAATCGCTCATGCTGCACGCGCAGATTCTGATCGACGCCGGTGAATACGACGCGGCGATCGCTCTGCTACAGAATTGGAAGGGCCGCACAGAGTGGGCCAGTTACGCGAAGTTCAATATTGGCGTTGCGCTGGTGCGCAGCGGTCGAGTCGATGAAGCGGCCGAACTGTTAAATGAACTGGGTGACATGGATCCGTTCAACGAGGAATTGACTGCGCTGCGCGACAAGGCGAATGTCGCTCTCGGCTATGCGTTGCTGCAGGACGGCCAGTACTACGCGGCGAAAGCGCCGCTGCAGCGCGTGCGCCTGGAAGGCCCGTTCTCCAACAAGGCGTTGCTTGGCGTCGGCTGGGCGGACGCCGAAATGGAAAACTATGGTCGAGCCCTGGTTCCGTGGATGGAACTGAGGGGGCGCGATTTGCTCGATTCTGCCGTGCAGGAGTCGATGCTTGCGATCCCTTACGCAATGGCCAAGCTCGAGTCGATCAGCCAGGCTGCCGACCATTATCTCAACGCGATCGAGGCGTTCTACGAAGAGTCGAATCGGCTCGATCGTGCGATCGGCCGGATCGAATCGGGCGAGTTCTTCGACGCCTTTGTCGCGGACTACCCGCTGGACAGCACCGGTTGGTACTGGCAACTCGACGAACTGCCAGATGGCCCGGAAACCAGGTACCTTTTTCACGTGTTGGCATCACATGAATTCCAGGAAGGCCTGAAGAATTATCGTGACCTGAATTACCTGCATCGCAATCTCGACGAGTGGCAGCAAAACGTCGATGTATACGCGTATATGCTCGACACCAGGAAAGAGGCATTCGAACAGCGACTGCCACAGGTGCAGGACACGCTGGCACGAACCGATGTCGAAGGCATGATTCAACACAAACTTGGCCTCGATGCCACGATGGACAATATCAATCGCTCGCACGACTGGCTGGCTCTTGCGACGAAGTCTGAATCGGACATGTGGCGTGAGGTTACCGAGGCTGAGAACACGCCAGCGTTAAGTGCGGATATTCCGGAAGCAGCGGAGGTGCGTGACAAGATCGCGCTGATCAAAGGCGTCCTGCAGTGGGACCTCGAACGTGACTTCAATGATCGCCAGTGGCAAGTCCGCCGTGAATTACAGGATGCCGGCGAAGGCCTGGTCCAGACGCAGCGCTCATACAGATCGATTGATGAGGCGATTCGCGAGGAAACCCGGCGTTTCGCCGTTTTGGGTGATCGCGTGTACGGGCTTGCGCCACGTGTCGAAGGCATGAAGATGCGCGTCGAGGATACGTTGTCGCAACAACGAGCATTCCTCCGGTCGATTGCGGTCGGTGAGCTGCAGGCACAGAAAGATCGCCTCGATATCTACACCATTCAGGCCCGCTTCGCGCTGGCTGCAATTTATGACATTGCAGCGGAAGCCGGGGAGGCGCCCTGATGATTATGCGCCACCCAATATCCCTGTTATTGCTGTCGGTTATCTTCGTAGCGTCGCCCGGCGATGCTCGCGTAAAAGACAGCGAGACGATCAAGAGTCTCGAGGACAAGACGGTCGAGGTGCGACCAGGCAAGATCGTTCTCGACAGCTCTGAACTGGCGCGTGAAAGCTATCGCGACTTTCTCGACCTTGTGTCCGACGACCCGGAACTGCGTGCGGAAGCCATGCGCCGCCTTGGCGACCTGGAGCTGGAGGCGACCGAGGCTGCGCAACTGACCGACAATATCGAGTCGCTCGACACGCGTGGCTTCGACAACGCGGTCGAGCTCTATCTCACGCTGCTGAATGCCTATCCCGACTACCGGCGAAACGACACGGTTCTCTATCAGCTGGCACGCGCTTATGAGATTGGTGGGCGCACCGATGAGGCTCTGGCTGTTCTTAACGATCTGATGGCGCGATACCCCGATACTGAACTGGTCGACGAGGTGCAATTCCGGCGCGGCGAAATGCTGTTCCTGCGCAAGGACTACAACGACGCAGAACTGGCCTATCAGGACGTCGTCAAATTCGGTGATGCGTCGCGCTTCTACGAACAGTCGCTGTACAAGCTCGGCTGGTCGCAATTCAAGCTCGGCTGGTACGAGGACAGCCTGTCACCGTTCTTTGAATTACTCGACCGCAGCATCGGCGACGTTGAGATCGGAGAGGGCGAAGCGCGCCTGGCAACGTTGTCGCGTGCGGAGCGAGAGCTTATCGAGGACGCTTTTCGAGTCCTGAGCATCGGTTTTTCCTACATGCAAGGCGCCGAGAGTATTGACAGCTACCTCGCGCAGCGCGAAGCGCCGGTTTACTCCTTTGTCATCTATAGCAACCTCGGCGACCTCTATCTTGAACAGGAGCGCTTCCAGGACGCTGCCGAAACCTACGAGGCTTTCGTTGACCGGGACCCCTATCACCCGAAGGCACCGGTGCTCCAGGTCCAGGTGATTGAGGCCTACAAGAAGGGCGGCTTCCCGAGCCTGGTGCTGGAGGGCAAGCAGGACTTCGTCGAACGCTATGGCATGGACGGTCCTTTCTGGGTGCGGAATCCACGCGAACAGAACGAAGCGGTTGCAGTCCACCTGAAGTCGAATCTCACGGATCTTGCACAGTACTACCATGCCGAAGCGCAGCGTGATGGGAAGAAGAGTGACTACCAGCAGGCGGCCAACTGGTATCGCAAGTATCTCGCGTTTTTCCCTGGCGAACCCGACACAGCCAACACGAACTTCCTGCTCGCAGAAATCCTTTACGAGAGCGAGGACTACGTCGATGCTGTCGCCGAATATGAGCGCACAGCGTATGCGTATCCTTTCCACGAACAATCGGCCGAGGCGGGCTACGCAGCCCTGCTCGCCTATCGTGCGCAGGAAGACAGGCTGCAAGAGGGCGTTGCCAGAGATGAATGGCACCAGGCATTCCTGGACAGCGGCCTGAAATTCGCTGACACCTACCCGGAGCATCCGGAGTCGGGCACTGTCTTGACCAGGATTGCCGAGGATCTGTTCGCGCAGAACCAGTTTGACCTGGCAATCGCGGTCGGACAAAACGTCATCGCCAAACAACCGCCGGTTAAGCCGGAACTGGCGCGCACGGCCTGGACCGTGGTCGCGCATTCGCAGTTCGACCTGGGTAACTTCGCCGACGCCGAAACGGCCTATTACAGCCTGCGCAATTTCACGCCGGCTGACGACGCCGTCGCGAACCAGGAAATCAAGGACCGCATTGCGTCTTCAATCTACAAGCAGGGTGAGCAGGCGCGCGATCGGGGAGACCTTGAACTGGCCGTGACGGATTTCCGCCGCCTCGGTGTTGCCGTACCCGATTCGGATATTCGCGAAACCGCCGAATACGATGCAGCCGCGGTATTGATCACAATGATGGCCTGGGATCGTGCGTCCGTTGTTCTCGAGGAATTCCGCCGCGACTACCCGAATAGTCAGTACTCCGATGACGTTTCGCAAAAACTTGCGGCGACGTATCTCGGGGCGGGCCTGGGTGCCCAGGCGGCAGGCGAGTTTGAGCGTATCGCGAATGCACCGACGAGCACAGAGGACACGAAGCGAGAGGCGCTGTGGAAAGCCTCCGAACTGTACGAAGAGAACGGTTCGATTGGTGACGAGCAACGCGTGCTGAACGATATCATCGCGCGCTACCCGAATCCGATCTCCGAGTCGATCGAGGCCCGGGCCCGCCTGCTCGAAATCGCCGAACAGAGCGGCAACGAGCAGGAACGTATTTCGCGGATGCAGGATCTCGTACAGGTCGATGCAACGGCAGGTGTGCAGCGGTCGGATCGCACCCGTTTCCTGGCGGCGACGGCGTCGCTGCAACTGGCCGAGCCGGTGCGCAAGCGCTTCGAAGTGGTCAAACTGACGCAGCCCCTGGCCGATAGCCTCAAGCTCAAGAAAGACCTTATGGAAGACGTAATCAGCGCCTATACGGGAGCGGCTGACTATGGCGTGGCCGAGGTGACCACGGCAGCGACCTATCGCCTCGGCGAGGTTTACCAGCAATTTTCGGCGGACCTGATGGGCTCGGATCGACCGACTAACCTGGAAGCTGATGCGCTGGAACAGTATGAAATTCTCCTCGAGGAACAGGCGTTCCCGTTCGAGGAAAAAGCGATCGACCTGTACAAGGCCAATACGGATCGCGCCGCCGACGGCGTGTATGACGAGTGGGTTAAGCAGAGTTTTAGTCAACTGGCGGCCTTAATGCCGGCCAGGTACGCGAAGAAGGAGCGCGGCGAAGATGTTGTTACAGCGATGTACTAACAGGATCCGACTCGGCGGAGCCTTGCTGGCACTGCTCGTTATAGCAGGTTGTGGCGGCACCGGTCCGACACAACAGTCCGCAGGCGCCGGGCAGCAGGTTGGCGAGGGCAGGGCGGCTGGTCCTGCCCGGGAAATTCCGCCAGAGGCCCTGACGATGTATGAACAGGCCACGGCGGTTATGGCGGCCGGTGATTTCGTTGACGCCGAACTGCGATTCAAGGAGTTCGTGCTGTTGTATCCCGACTATCCCGGGGCCTACGTCAATCTCGCGATCATTCATGCGAACAATGAAAACGACCCTGCGACACGGGAGGCGATCGACGCGGCGCTGGCTCTGGATCCGAATTATCCGGCCGCATTGAACCAATTGGGCATGCTACTTCGCAGAAATGGGAATTTTCTCGAGGCAGAAGCCGCATATTTGAAGGCTGTCACAGTTTCGCCCGACTACGCCTTGGCACACTACAACCTGGGCGTTCTTAATGAGCTGTACCTGCAGCGCCTGGAAACGGCACTGCAACATTTCGAGACCTATCAAGGGCTTGTAGGTGAAGACAAACAGGTCGAGAAATGGATCTCGGATCTGACGCGTCGCGTAGCGGCGAGTCAGCGTACGGCAAACGTGGCGGAATGAAGGACATGAGTACTGGAATTGACAAGGTATTCGGCACCGGATTCATGCTCGCCATGTTGTTGGCAGCGTTTGCCTCTTTTGCCCAGGATGTGGCGGAAGAAACGGATGACCTGATGCCGGCTGTTGATACATCGGCGGCGACCCAAGAAGCGGAAGCAGCAGCACCGGCGGAGGACATCACGCGAACGACAACGGGTAGTACCGTTATGGATTCGATGGAGCTTGGTCGCACCGAGATTACGGGCAACCAGGAATTGCCGAAGGTGCTGTACATCGTGCCCTGGCAGAAGTCGGATCCAGGCGACATGATGGGCAGGCCTGTCAACTCGCTGCTCGACGAGGTGCTCGCACCCGTCGATCGAGAAGAATTTCTGCGTCAGGTTAGGTATTACGACGACCTGAACGGTGAAGGTGAACAAGAGTAGGTGCAGGCGTTAGCCTGCAAGAGTCATTAATTTCTGTTTTTAGAGGAGCAGACAAATGAGCACTATCGTGCGGTTTTTCCAGGAAGGCGGAGCATTCATGATCCCCATCCTGTTGGTATTCGGGTTCGGTATCGCAATCGCGATCGAGCGCTGGACATACCTGACAATGTCCGGTGCCAGTAACCGGGCTCTCTGGAAGAAAATTGTGCCTTATCTCAAGGCCGGTAATTTCCAGGAGGCGGCTGCGCTTACGTCCAAATCGAAAGCAGCCATTGGCTCGATCCTGACTTACGGCCTGTACCGTGTTAAGTCGGCACGTCGCCGCGATGACATCGAGAAGGCGATGGAAGAGAGCCTCATGGAGGTTCTTCCGCGTCTCGAGAAGCGTACGCATTACATCGCGACGCTTGCGAATATCGCGACACTGCTCGGCCTGCTGGGTACGATTATCGGCCTGATTGCCGCGTTTACGGCGGTCGCCGAAGCGAACCCGGCTGAGAAGGCGGATATGTTGTCAGCCTCGATTTCGACGGCGATGAACACCACGGCGTTCGGCCTCATGGCTGCAATTCCGTTGCTGCTGATTCATGCGCTGCTGCAGACGAAAACGAATGCACTGGTAGACAGCCTCGAGATGGCCAGCGTCAAGTTCCTGAACGCGGTCACCGAACGTCAGCTTAAAACATCCGGAGCGTAAGCGATGATCCGCAGCCGCACAGGCGGCCGTCATCGTCGTACCGATACGGCTGAGCTCAACATTACGGCTTTCATGAACCTGATGGTGATTCTGGTTCCGTTCCTGCTTATCACCGCGGTGTTCTCGCGATTGGCGATTCTAGAATTGAATTTGCCAGGCTCCTCTACTGAGCCCGTGGACCCGCAGGAACAGACATTCCAGCTCGAAATCATCGTACGTCAGGACAAGATTGAAGTCGGCGATCGTAACCAGGGCCTGTTGGGTATTTATCCCAATAGCGACGACGGCGGTTACGACTTTGTGGCGCTTGCGGACAAACTGGCTGAGCTCAAAGAGCGGTATCCCACGAAGACGGATGCCGCGATTCTCCTTGAGCAGGACATTGCCTACGACACGCTGGTCCAGGTAATGGACACCGTGCGTGTAGCTCAGGAAGTCAACGAAGAGGACGGAGTGATCGATCGCTCCGATCTGTTCCCTGACATATCTATCGGCGATGCGCCGGTACTCGACGGAGGTACCTCGTAATGGTCAAGTCGGGCCGTGCCAAACGGATGGAAAAACACCACAAACGAAACCTGGGGTCAGGTTCACTCAACCTCGTTTCGCTGATGGATATTTTCACGATTCTCGTCTTCTTCCTGCTGGTCAATTCGTCGGATGTGCAGACTCTGCCGAACGCCAAAGACATGAAACTGCCGGAGTCGATTGCGGAGAAGAAACCGGAAGAGACGGTCACCATCCTGATCGGCAAGACAGAGATTCTCGTGCAGGGCACACCGGTCGCCAATATCGAAGAAGTGATGGCGACCGTGGGCAACGATATTCCCGCCTTGCGCGAAGCATTGCTGTCGCAGAACGATCGCGCACTGAGGCGGGCCGCCGCGAACGACATCGCGGGCCGTGAAGTAACGATCATGGGCGATAAAGACATTCCGTACCGTCTCCTCAAGAAAGTTATGGCGACGTGCACGGCATCGGATTACGGACAGATCTCACTGGCCGTGTTGCAGAAGAGTTCGGACATGCTGGACGACCTTCAGGCGTCGCTCTAGGGCACGGCGCAGAGATCAGGAGTCACGGAATTGGACTTACCGTTTTACAGAGAGTATGAGCTGCCATGGACGACCGGCCGGGACCAGGAGCGCAAGTTCCAGCGCCTGCTCGGGATCATCTTCCTTATCTGTCTCCTGCTCAGCGCCGTTTGGCCGTTTATCCCAGTCCCTGAGCCGGATCCTTTCGACGTGGAAGAGATTCCGCCACGGATAGCGCAGCTGCTGCTCGAAGAACAGCCACTGCCACCGCCACCGCCGCCGCCCCAGGAGGAACCGGAGCCTGAGCCCGACGAGCCCGAGCCCGAGCCCGAGCAGGTTGTGGAAACGGAGCCGGAGCCCGTGCCGGAACCTGAGCCCGAACCGGTTGTGGACCGCCAGGAACAGGCGCGCGAGGAAGCCCAGGCGGCACTGATGCCGTTCGCCGAGGACCTTGCGGATCTTGTCGACCAGGAACTGCGGGTTGCAGACGATCGCCCATTGACGGCTTCGGTAGGAGAGGCAGTGCGTAACGAACGCTCGATGATCACCTCGAGCGCCGGCGCAGCGTCTGGCGGTATAAATACTGCAGCTATGAGCCGGAACACGGGCGGCACCGACATCGCCGGCCGCAATACGACGCGTGTCGCGAGCCCGGTTGCCGGTATCGGCCAGCCAGGTGGCAGCGCAAGTCGTAGCGGATCGAGCGGCAAAGCCTCGCGGTCTCGCGAAGAAATCGAACTGGTCTTCGACAAGAACAAGGGAGCGATCTTCGCCCTCTATAATCGCGCTTTGCGGCAGGATCCATCGCTCGAAGGCAAGCTGGTTCTGCGGTTGACTATTGCACCAAGCGGCCAGGTCACGATGTGCGAGGTTGTTTCGAGTGAACTGGACGACGCAGAGCTCGAGCGCAAGCTCGTGCAACGCATCAAGCTGTTCCGTTTCGAAGCGAAGGACGTCGAAGCGATCACCACCACCAAGCCAATCGACTTCTTCCCGGCATAGGAGGTCGTCCCCGCGCCTGCTGAAACGCTTTCTCAGCCTCCGGCAATTCGCGGCGAGCGGCAAGCCACCGGGCAGTGTCAACGGAGTCAGTCATTCGTCACCTCCTCGGGTACACTTAGCCGCATGAAAGATATCCCGGTCAAAACGTACCCAGTGCGCCGGGCCAGGCATGACGAGGAAGTATGATCCGACGCACGGCTATTGATGGCGCCTTGCGGCGCCGTTTGTACCTCTTTCGTCATGGTGCGGTCGACTACATAAATCCCGATGGTAGCTGGGTTGATGAGCCCGACCTGGTTGACCTGAACGAACTCGGGCGACGGCAGGCGGCCGCGATGGCCGAATTATTCAGGGAAGTGCCGGTCGACGCGGCGCTGTGTTCGCCGCTTCCGCGAACGCGTCAGACGGGCGAGACAATTCTCGGTGATCGAGATGTGAAACTCGACGTCGTAGAAGATCTCGGGGAAATCCGTCCACTGATGGGGGAAGCCGCGGGCGGCTATGACATCGTCTCAGACGTTGCGTTCTCGCACTGGCGTGCACACCAGCCCGATGCAACATTTCTTGGCGGGGAGCGGTACCAGGACTTCTACCTTCGGGTCTCCGCCGCGATGGAAGCGATACTGGCGGATCAGTCATGGCACAACCTTGCGGTGTTTGCTCATGGCGGGACCAATGCTGCGGTTCTCGGCTGGGCGACGGGTGTAGGGCTGGGGGCTTTTGGCTTGCTCGATCAGTCGACCTGTTGCCTGAACGTCATCGACTTTGACATCGACGATGCGGGCCAGCTGCTGCGCAAGACCGTGCGCAGCATGAATATCACGGCCTACGATCCCGTGATGCACCGGCGGAACGCCTGCGATATGGAGCTGCTGGCGCAACGACTGCTCAATGGCTCAGTCTGAGGGATTTCCGCCAGTGGCTCGCGGGGACGCACGTGTCCTTGTGCTCGGCAGTTTGCCCGGCGCGCGTTCCATCGCCGAGCAGCAGTATTACGCACATCCGCAAAATGCGTTCTGGTCAATCATGCGTGAATTATTCGGGATCGGAGGTGACTACGCATCGCGTTGCGAGCAACTACTGGAGCATCAAGTCGCGTTGTGGGATGTGCTTCGAAGCTCCGTACGACCAGGCAGCATGGATGCCGATATTCGAATGGACAGTGCTGTCATCAACGACTTTCGGGGCTTCCTTGCTCAGCACGCCGAGATCCGCCTGATTGCGTTCAACGGAAGAAAGGCCGAGCAGCTATTCACGCGATTCGTGGCTGTAGACGACGTGGCAGATGACATCAGGCGGCTTGGGCTACCTTCCACCAGCCCTGCCTACGCGTCCATGCCGTTCTCGGGTAAGCTGGCGGCCTGGCGTACGGCGCTGGATTACCAGGATCAGCGAGACATGTGAAGAACCATGAGAAACGAGCAAATACTGTTGCCCATGCTGGGCATGATGGTGTTGACGGCCGTTGTGTGGATTGTTCTGTATGCGCGGCGGATACCCGCGATGCAAAAAGCACGTAAGCCCGCGCAGACTTTTACAACGCCCGACAAGTGCGACGAGTATCTGCCGGCTGACGTGAACTACCCGGCCTACAACTTCAGGAACCTGTTCGAACTGCCAGTGTTGTTTTATGCGCTGTGCCTGTACTTCTATGTGACAGCGACAGCGGGGACAGCGGAGGTGTTCGCAGCATGGCTATTTCTGCTGTTTCGTATCGCGCACAGCGCTATTCATTGCACGTCGAATATCGTTATGGCCCGTTTCGTAACGTACTGTGCCGCCGCGCTCGCCCTGTGGTTCATGTTGGGTCGGGCAGTGTGGGGCGTCTACACGACCTCACTGCTCTGAGAGCCCCGCATCAGAGCGCGCTGTCACCTGTTTCACCGGTACGAATGCGCCAAACCTGGTCTATCGTGGTGACAAAGATCTTGCCGTCGCCGACCTTGCCGGTCTTGGCGGCGTCGACAATCGCTTCGACGACGCGCTCGACGAGGTCGTCCGGAATCGCGACTTCAATCTTTGCTTTGGGAAGAAAATCAACAACATACTCCGCCCCTCGATAGAGTTCCGTGTGGCCGCGTTGGCGGCCGAAGCCCTTGACCTCGCTGACGGTCATACCCTGGATTCCGACCTCGCTTAGTGCATTGCGCACGTCATCGAGGCGAAAGGGTTTTACAATGGCGGTCACGAGCTTCATAAGTTGATTCTCCACAGCGGGCGGATGGTGGTTCGTATGCTAACAAAGAGCCTAATGAAAGACCCCCTCGGATTGCCCTACTACGGCGCCACCGTGCTGTACGCAGTGGGAGCCTGGGTTCTGGGGTTTGCCGGCCTGTTTGCCGCGAGCTGGGTGATCAATATCGGCGCGATCCTGCTGCTCGCTCACGGCATGATCATTGCCGCGTACATGATCCATGAGTGCGGCCACAACATGGTGTTTCTCCATAGCCGCCACAATGCGTACCTCGGCAGATTTATGAGTTGGTTATGCGGTGCTGCATACGGCACCTACGAGGACATGCGCTACAAGCATTTTCGGCATCACGTCGACAATGACGACGTAGTCTGGTTTGACTACGACGCATTTTTCGAGAGGCATCCGGTCATTACCAATATCACGCGGTTTCTCGAGTGGTTCTACATTCCCGCACACGACCTGATCATGCATTTCGTCATGGTATTCACGTCATTCATTATTCCGCAGCGGCGCGATCAGCGCGTACGAAATGTCATGGTGATTTTCATTCGCGGGGGTATTTTCCTGGCCTTGCTGATCTATGTGCCGAAAGTTGCCCTGCTGTATGCCATTGCGTACATGCTCATGATGCAGGTGCTGCGATTCATGGACAGTGTGCAGCATGACTATGGTTACAACCTCACGCTGTTCGACTATGTGAAGCCGCCACACAAGGGCGACACAGAATGGGAGCAGGAACACACATTCAGCAACCCGATCAGTTTGCGGTTTCCCAGGCTCAACTGGCTTGTGTTGAATTTCGGATATCACAATGCGCACCATGCGGATATGAACCTGCCGTTCTTCCGCCTGCCCGAGTTGCACCGCGAGCTCACAGGCAGCGATCCGTCGCGGGTCATACCGTTTGGCTCGCAACTCAAGTTGTTTCATCGCAACCGTGTACGACGTATCTACAATCCGCAGCCCGAAGACTATCCGCAGGGCGAGGCGTATCTCAGAATGGCGCAGTCAGGCCGTGGCCCGATCGGTGGTAACGCAGCTTCGTTCCTGACATCGTTCTGAACAAACAATAACAAGGGGAATAACATGTCGGACAACGCAGAGGTCGGCAAGATTGGCTGGATAGACATGACAGTCGATGACGCCGACGGCATACGCGATTTCTACAAGACCGTCGTTGGCTGGGGCAGCGACGATGTATCGATGGGGGAGTACTCCGACTACTCGATGACCTTGCCGTCGAGTGGCGAAGCCGTGACCGGAATCTGTCACGCATTGGGTAGCAATGCCGAATTGCCCCCGGGTTGGCTGATCTACATTGTCGTCGAGGACGTGGAGGCGAGCGCTGCGGCCTGCGCAGAGAATGGCGGTGAAATCATAGTGCAGCCGAAAGGCCTGGCTGGTGGGCGCTTCTGCGTGATTCGCGACCCCGCTGGAGCAACGGCGGCGTTGTACCAGCCCTGAGATGCGATTGCAGACCGTATTCGACACACCAGAGTGGCACGCGGCGGTTGCCACCCTTGTAGCGGCGAGCGACGGCAAATCGATCGCCGAAGCCCTGGTTGCCCTGGTTTGTAATACCGTGCCCAATGACGGCGCGAGTTTGCTGGCGTTTCATAAGGATGCATCGCCAGACGTGTTGGCTCATTCCCTGCCGCCCGCAATCCGCCGCCACTTCCTGGATCGGTACCTGGCGGGCCCTTACCTGCTGGACCCCCTGTACCAGATGGCACTTGCAGACGATAAACCGACGATGTGCCGGTTTCGCGACACCCAGCCGGATCGATTCCGTTCCAGCGAGTACTACCGTCAGTATGTCGAACGCACTCACCTCGTCGACGAGATGGATTTCCTGTGGGAGGTCTCACCCACCAGTACACTGGTCATCGTCGTTGGACGTACCGAGAATCGATATACGCGCTCGGAGCGTAATCGCCTGCGCGTCATCGAACCGATCGTGCTGGCTGGCATGCAGCGCGCATGGACTGAACGGGAACACGTCCCAGATGAGCGCCATCGGGATATTCACCAGCGACTGACAGAGTGCTACGAGAACTTCGGCAACGATATACTCACGCTGCGTGAGCGTGAAATCACGCAGTTGTTGTTGCGTGGTCATTCGACGAAATCGGTCGCGAGACGCCTGGGTATCGCACCTGGCACGGTTATGGTCCACAAGCGCAACCTGTTCTCCAAGCTCGGCATTACGTCGCAGCTGGAGCTGTTCTCCCAATTCATCGAGGAACTGTCAAAAGCCTGATCCTACCTAGCAATAGGTATTCCTCCCCCTGCTCGCGAACCAGACAATGGTTGTCCTCCAATTTTTCGCTCGGGAAGATGCAGCCCATGTTCGAATTTGATTTTGGTCATGGCGAGGACCTTGACCTGTTGCGTGAGACTGTGCGCAGTTTCGCCCGCGACCGGATAGCGCCACGTGCGGCTGCAATAGACGAGAGCAATGAATTCCCGCGCGACCTCTGGCCAGAACTTGGCGAACTGGGTCTGCTGGGTATCACGGTCGATAGTGAGTACGGTGGTTCCGACCTCGGCTACCTGGCGCATGTCATTGCGATGGAAGAGATCAGCCGGGCATCGGGCTCCCTCGGCCTGTCCTACGGTGCGCATTCGAATTTGTGCATTAATCAGCTACAACGCTGGGGCAGTGTTGAGCAGAAACAAAAGTTCCTGCCAAAGCTCGTCTCCGGCGAGCACCTGGGAGCGCTTGCGATGAGCGAGGCCGGCGCCGGGTCCGACGTAATGGGTATGCGCACCGTGGCGGTTCGTGACGGCGACGACTATGTGCTCAACGGCTCCAAGATGTGGATCACGAATGCGCCGGGCGCTGACGTCATGATCGTCTATGCGAAGACGGACCCGGACGCGGGCACGAAAGGTGTCAGTGCATTCATTGTCGAACGAGGCGCGCCCGGATTCTCCACACCGCAAAAACTGGACAAGCTGGGCATGCGTGGCTCGGATACGAGTGAAGTGCTGTTCGAGGACTGCCGCGTGCCCGCGGCCAACCTGCTGGCCGAGGAGGGTAAGGGCGCTGTCATCCTGATGAGCGGACTCGATTACGAACGCCTGGTACTCGCAGGGGGCCCGCTCGGCATTATGGCGGCCTGTATGGACCTCGTAATGCCGTACGTGCACGATCGCAAGCAGTTTGGCCAGCCAATCGGCGAATTCCAGCTTATGCAGGGCAAGATCGCGGACATGTACACCGCAATGAACAGCAGCAGGTCCTATGTCTACGCTGTAGCGCAGGCCTGCGATCGGGGGCTCGCTACCCGCTTCGACGCGGCAGGATGTATCCTCTTGGCTGCCGAGAAGGCAACCTGGGTGGCCGGTGAGGCGATCCAGGCCCTCGGCGGAAACGGCTACATCAACGAATTCCCGGCCGGGCGCCTGTGGCGCGACGCCAAACTGTATGAGATTGGCGCGGGCACGAGCGAGATACGACGGATGTTGATTGGCCGCGAGCTCTTTAACGCGACAAAATAGTCGAGGCCTATGCCGATAATCCAGACAAAAGTCGATCGTTCTTCCGAGGAATTCGAGAAGAACAAGGAAGCCCATGAGGCGCTCGCCGAGAAACTCCGGGAGGTCGACGACTACGTTGTGCAGGGCGGTCCGGAACGCTCGCGCGAGAAACACCTGAAACGTGGCAAGATGCTCGCCCGCGACCGGGTGGCAGCTTTGCTCGACGAGGACGCACATTTCCTGGAGATCGGCCGGCAGGCAGCGTGGCAGGTGTACAGCGATGACGTGCCGAGTGCGGGGATCGTCACCGGCATCGGCCGCATTCACGGTATCGAATGCATGATCGTCGCGAACGACGCGACCGTTAAGGGCGGCACGTACTATCCGCTGACTGTCAAGAAGCACCTGCGCGCCCAGGAAATCGCCGCGGAAAACCACTTGCCGTGTATCTACCTGGTCGACTCGGGCGGCGCGTTTTTGCCACGCCAGGACGAGGTCTTCCCGGATCGCGATCACTTCGGTCGTATCTTCTATAACCAGGCGCGCCTGTCGGGCAAGGGAATTCCGCAAATCGCCGTCGTGATGGGTTCGTGTACCGCGGGCGGTGCGTATGTCCCGGCGATGTGTGACGAGTCGGTGATCGTCCGCAACCAGGGTACGATCTTTCTCGGCGGACCGCCGCTGGTGAAAGCCGCAACCGGTGAGGTCGTCGATGCCGAAACGCTCGGCGGCGGCAGCGTACATTCGCGCATTTCGGGTGTTACTGACCATCTCGCCGAGGATGACGAACACGCTATCGCCATTGCGCGCGACATCGTTGCCAATCTGAATATCGAGCGCGCTGCGAGTGTCGTCCGGCGTGCTCCCGAGGAACCTGCGTACCCGATCGAGGATGTGTACGGCATTGTGTCCCGCGAGTTTCGTTTTCCCTATGACATCCGGGAAATCATAGCGCGCGTCGTAGACGCATCCGAGTTTCACGAGTTCAAGAAGCTCTACGGCGCGACGCTGGTTTGTGGTTTCGGCCACATCGATGGCTACCCTGTTGGAGTCGTTGCGAACAACGGCATCCTGTTTCCGGAGTCGGCGCAAAAGGGTGCGCATTTTGTGCAGCTCTGTAATCGTCGCCGGATACCGCTCGTATTCCTGCAGAACATCACCGGCTTCATGGTAGGCAAGCGTGTCGAGCAGGCCGGCATTGCGAAAGACGGCGCCAAGATGGTCAACGCCGTGGCGACGGCCAATGTGCCCAAATTCACGGTGGTCGTGGGCGGCTCATTCGGCGCCGGTAACTATGCGATGTGCGGGCGCGCTTACAGCCCCCGTATGATATGGATGTGGCCGAACGCGCGCATCTCGGTGATGGGCGGCGACCAGGCCGCACTCGTCCTCTCGACGGTCAAGGAGGAAGGCCTGAAGCTGCGCGGTGAAGAATGGCCCGAGAGCGAAAAGGCGGGCTACGAAGACATGATCCGGGCGCAATACGATAACCAGGGCAATCCTCTGTACGCGAGCGGACGACTCTGGGATGACGGCGTTATCGATCCTGCGGACACACGCCGGGTTCTCGCTCATGGCTTGTCCGCCGCGATGAACCACCCGCAACCTGTCGAGTCATCGTTCGGTATTTTTCGCATGTAGCGGTACACTTTGCGGCCATGAAGTCGCGGCAAGAGCAAAACACCGGGGTACGGCACGTTCGAGATGCGCATCGATTTGATGAGCGGCAACTCGAGGCTTACCTGTCGGCGGAAATTGAGGGCTTCAGTGGTTTGCTGGCCGTTACCGAGTTCAAAGGCGGGCAGTCGAACCCGACTTACCGGCTGGACACGGCATCGGGAAGCTATGTCTTGCGGCGCAAGCCACCAGGAAAGCTCCTTAAGTCGGCGCATGCTGTCGACCGGGAGTTTCGCGTAATCAGCGCTTTGCACGCGTCGGGTTTCCCGGTGCCGCGGCCCTATGTGCTCTGCGAAGACGACGCGATTATCGGTACTGCTTTCTATGTAATGGAGTGCGTCGAAGGGCGCATTTTCTGGGAGCTTGATCTGCCCGGACTGGACAGGGAAGAGCGAAGCGCAATCTACGACCACGTCAACGAGACGATAGCCGCACTACACCAGACGGATTTCCGGGCGATCGGACTGGAGGACTTCGGTATGCCCGGCAATTATTTTGCACGCCAGATATCGCGCTGGACCGGGCAGTATCGAGCGTCGGAAACGGGTGAAATCCGATCGATGGACAGTCTCATCGAATGGCTACCCGAGAATATTCCGGACGACGACTCGACCAGCATTGTCCATGGCGACTACCGGCTCGATAACATGATTCTCCATCCAACCGAACCTCGCGTTATCGCGGTGCTGGACTGGGAGCTTTCGACGATTGGCCATCCCCTTGCCGATTTCACTTACCACCTTATGGCCTGGCAAATGCCTGAGATTGGAATCGGGTCGACCGGGCTTGTCGGCAAGCCGCTCGACGAACTCGGTATCCCCGGAGAAGACGCGTATATTGAACAGTATTGCGCGCGCACCGGGCGCGATGACATTCCAGACAGAAATTTCTACTCCGCATTCAATTTCTTCAGACTCGCAGCTATTCTGCAGGGCATCGCGGGGCGCGTGCGCGACGGCACGGCAGCCAGCAAACACGCGTCGCAGGCTGTCAAAGCAGTGCAACCACTGGCAGACTTGGGCTGGCGCTACGCGGCCAAACACGGATGAATAATGGCACTTAACTACGACGAACTCATGTCCAAGGTCGAACTCGACCTTCCTTTCAGCTATACCGATGCAGATTCGATGCTGTATGCGTTGAGCGTCGGCATGGGTCGGGATCCACTTGACCGACGCGAACTGCCCTATGTTTATGAGCAGGGGGAGTCGCTCAAGACTGTACCGACGCTTGCGACGGTCCTCGTGCCGGAGATGTTCCCGGTAGGTCTTGGCTGGGACTACACGCAGATCCTGCACTCCGAACAGCGTCTGCGGCTTTATCGCCCATTGCCACCAGCTGCCGATCTGCTGATCAATAAGCGCGTGGTCGACGCGTTCGATCGCGGCCCGAAACTGGGTGCGCTAATCCTTCTCGAGGCAGAAGGCAGGCTTGCGAGTGATGACACAGTGATCTTCACGATGGGGTGTACGATCGTGGCTCGCGGCGACGGAGGATTCGGCGGCCCAAGGGGCAAAGGGATACCGCCGCACCGGGTGCCGCGTCGTGAACCCGATCTGAGTTGTGACATCGAAACACGCCTGGATCAACCGCTGCTTTATCGCCTGACGGGTGATCGCAATCCGTTGCATGCCGATCCGGATCGCGCCGCGGCCGTGGGTTTTGAGCGGCCGATTCTCCATGGGCTGTGTACGTTCGGCATCGCCTGCAAGGCGATTCTGCAGACGATCTGCGACTATGATTACACGCTCGTCGAGGAATTCGAAGCGCGTTTCTCGGCGCCGGTATTGCCCGGGGATACCATTACCACGGACATGTGGCAGGACGGCAATGTTGTGTCGTTTACCTGCAGTGTCAAAGAGCGCGAAGCTACGGTACTGCGCAACGGCAAATGTTCCCTGGTCGTCTGATTCGGGAGGCCTGTATTGAAAGATCGGATTGACATAGCGATTGAGAACCACGTGGCCGACGTCATGCTCAATCGGCCGGAGAAGTTCAACGCGCTCGATATTGAGACGTTTGACGCGCTCGATGCTGCTGCCCGGGCCGTCGAAGGCGATAAGTCGGTCAGGGCTGTCGTACTTCATGGCGCAGGCGAAAACTTTTGCGCCGGTATCGACCTCTCGGTGTTGCAGGGTGGCATCGACGACCTTGGTGAGTCGTTGCTTTCGCCGGTCTCAGGTTCGTTGGCCAACCGGTTTCAGAGAGCGGCCTACGCATGGCGAGAGCTTCCGGTACCTGTGATATGCGCGCTTCAGGGAGTCACCTTCGGCGGCGGGTTTCAAATAGCGATGGGTGCTGATCTGCGCTACGCGGCGCCCGATACGCAAATGTCGATCATGGAGTCGAAATGGGGCCTGATTCCCGACATGGCGATCAGTACGACGCTACGCGACATCATGCCGCCCGACCGCGTGAAGGAACTCGCATGGACAGCGCGAGTGTTCGATGCCGAAGAAGGCCTGCAGCTGGGCGTCTTGACCTCGATTGAGGAGGATCCGCTGGCTGCGGCTCGCCGTGTGGCGCAGGCATGCGCGGCAAGATCGCCGGATGCGATTCGCGGGATCAAGCGTCTTGTCAACGAGGCCTGGAGCTGTTCGGAGAAGGATTCACTGGCGCTGGAGGCGCAGTTACAGCTACGCCTGCTGGGATCGCCAAACCAGGCTGAGGCCGTGCGCGCCAACCTCGAAAAGCGCAAGCCGGATTTTGTCGATTGACGACCTCTGATCTGGGGAACTTTACGATCCGCGTACTGACAAAACAGGTGTCCGTTGCTGTTGAAACAACATTGAGTAAGCGAATTCACATTTTCCTTCTGCCTTTGCTGTTGCTCCTCTCGGTGACAACGGCCGCGCAGTGGTCGGAGATTCCTTCAGGTGATCTGGATACTCGTACCGCGCGCATTCAGGCCAAGGCTGAGTCTCTTTACCAGAGCGGGGGCTGGGAAAGGGCGCATTTCATCTACGTCAACGAGCTGGCGCCGATGGGCGACAAGTACGCCCAGTACATGGCCGGGTACATGTGCCAGTGGGGTCACGGGGTGACGAAGGACCCGATTATGGCATCGGCCTGGTATCGGGTGGCCGCCGAGCGAGACTCGCCGGAATTCGTCGAAGTGCGTGACCAGATGCTCGAGTCGCTCAATTTGGAAGAGCGGGAGCGCTCTGATATCGAGTATGTCCGCTTACGCCAGCAAGTTAGCGACCTGGTTGTGGTCACGAACTTGCTGTCCTCGGAATTCGCCGAGCTGGAGGAAGCTGGCACCGGCTCGCGACTGTCGCGAGGCGGCGGTTCAGTAACGATCGTGGATCCGAGATCAGGAGCCGGTATTTCCAAGGATGCCCTCGTCAGACGCATTCTCGAACAAATGCAGGTGCGACTCGATTTCCTGGCCGACCAGATGGGGATCGCGCGTATGGAAGCCGACGAGCTGGACAGGGACGACCTCGACGCCCTGAGCGCACAGGTCAGAGATTTTCTGTCGGACGTTGGCGATCGGTAGGCGCCAGACTGGCGCCCAGAATCTTCGGAAACTCCCTGATGACATTCTGCGCGACGTCCGCGTCACCGTGGAACCATTTTGGCACCCAGTTCAGGGCGCCCATGATCGCGTTGCCGGTCATGCGAACATCGCAGGATGCGATGCTGCCATCCTCGATTCCCCTTTCGAGAATCGCTTCAAAGCGCGTGCTGTGGTCACGGGATATTTGCAGCACACGTTCACGGTGTTCGGGTTTCAGTGACGGAATCTCGCTCATGATGGCAACCGGACCGCGTGCGCCGGTCATGACTTCAATGTGGTAGCGGATATAGCGCGTGACGGTGTCCAGGCCGCAACTGCCTTTGGCGATGGCTCGATCCATCGACTCCTGGCCTACTTCGCCCGCTCGCACATAACAAAGGTAGACCAGTTCCTCCTTGTTCTTAACGTAGTAGTAGAGCGCGGCATCGGTCAGCCCCAGGATATTGGCGACGTCCTTGAGCGATGAGCCGCTGTAGCCTTTCTCGTTAAAGCACTGCGCCGCGGCGCGCAGCATGCGGTCTTTTTGCAGTTCCCAGCGGGTTTCGGCGGCATTGTCGGCCATGGTTTTGGCGCTTGTTGCTTGAGTCTGGCTCGATTCTGCATTATTTTAATCCAGATTAAAATTATTCCCGGGTTGAAGTATGAGTACGGCAGCCACCGACCTACCGCGCACGTCCGGCGAGCGCGACAGTATCCCCTTACGCTTTGTGACCGCAGCTTCGCTGTTCGACGGCCACGATGCGGCAATTAACATAATGCGCCGACTGATCCAGGCGCAGGGCGTGGAGGTCGTGCACCTCGGCCACAATCGCAGTGTTGAAGACATCGTGCAGGCGGCGATCCAGGAAGACGCCGACGGTATTGCCGTCAGTTCCTACCAGGGTGGCCACAACGAGTATTTCCGCTACATGGTTGACCGCCTGCGAGAGCTTGGCGCGGAACACGTCAGAATTTTCGGCGGTGGCGGCGGCACGATCACCCCGGACGAGATCAAGGCGCTGATGGACTATGGTGTCGAGCGCATTTACCACCCGCATGACGGCATGGAACTCGGCCTGCAGGCGATGATCGAGGACCTCGTCGCGCGAACCCGGTCGGCTCGACGTGAGACGGCCGCCCCGGCGAAGAGCGAGACAGCTGTTGATATTGCGGCAATGATCTCTTCGATCGAAGTGGGAATATTTGACGAGGGCGAACTCGCCGCACTGCGCAAGGAGTGGCAGGTCAAGGCGGGACCCGTGCCGGTTATCGGTATTACCGGAACCGGCGGCGCCGGCAAGAGCAGCGTGACGGACGAAATCCTGAATCGCTTTCTCGCGTTCTTTCCGGACAAACGGATTGCGGTCCTGGCCGTAGATCCAACGCGGCGCCGCACCGGCGGCGCGTTGCTGGGTGATCGTATTCGCATGAATTCGCTGCGCTCGGATCGCATATACATGCGCTCGATCGCAACACGGCGTCAGCATCTTGCCACCAGCGAAATGCTGGGGGACCAGATCGCGTACCTGAAGGCGCAGGGTTTCGATCTTGTCATCGTGGAGACGGCCGGCATTGGCCAGAGCGACAGTGAGATTGTCGACATGGTGGACTATTCCGTCTATGTCATGACGAGTGAATACGGAGCAGCAAGCCAGTTGGAAAAGATCGACATGCTCGATTTTGCCGACCTGGTCGTTCTCAATAAATATGACAAGCGGGGTGCGGAAGACGCGTTGCGTGATGTCAGGAAGCAGTGGAAGCGTAACCACGTCGCGTTCGAAGTAAACGATGAGGACGTGCCGGTGTACCCGACCATTGCGAGCCAGTTCAACGACCCGGGCGTTAGCTGGATGTTCGCGGAGTTGTGTCGCCGAGTCGCGGAGAAAGCCGGTCTCGACAAGGACCAATGGACACCGGATATTGATACATCCATACGCGAGCCGCGCTCGACCGCGATGATTCCGGGCGCCCGCATTCGTTATCTCGCGGAGATCTCCGAGCAGGGACGTGCGATCAACCACCGTATCGAAAGCCAGGCTGAGATCGCCAGCCGTGCACAGCATGTTTACGAGTCCCTCAAGCTGCTGGACGATCCGGAAATCCCGGCGGAACTCGACCCCTACGAGACGAAAGCGCTGAGCGGCGGCGATGATCGAAGTCTTCTGGTCCTGAGGCAGCGCTACCAGGAGGCCCTGAGCGATCTCACGCCAGCTTCGGTGGCCTTATTGCGAGAGTGGCCGGCCCGTAAGGAAGGCGTACGTTCCGAGCACTACAGCTACACGGTTCGCGGACGGGAGATTACGGGCAACAACTACCGCGAATCGCTGAGTCACCAGAAGATTCCCAAGATTGCAGCGCCTGACTTCACGGATTGGGGCGAGTTGCTGACCTTCCTGAAGAAGGAGAACCTGCCCGGAGGGTACCCGTACACAAGCGGTGTCTATCCGTATCGTCGACTCGGGGAAGACCCGACCCGGATGTTTGCAGGCGAGGGCACGCCGGAGCGCACCAATCGGCGCTTCCATTACCTGTCGCAGGGCCAGCCTGCGGCACGCTTGTCGACGGCTTTCGATTCGGTCACGCTGTATGGCGAAGATCCGCACGAGCGACCCGATATCTACGGCAAGGTCGGCAATTCGGGTGTCTCGATCGCCACTGTCGACGACATGAAGAAACTCTACTCGGGCTTCGACCTGTGTGCGCCCTCGACGTCGGTCTCGATGACCATCAATGGACCGGCGCCGATGATCCTGGCGTTCTTCATGAACACAGCAATCGACCAGCAAGTCGAAAAACACCTGCGCGATATCGGTGGTTGGGAAGCGGCGCTGAAGAAAGTCGACGCCTGGTTCGAAGGAAAGAGTCGTCCGGCCTACGAAGGCGATTTACCCGAAGGAAACGACGGTCTTGGTCTCGGACTGCTCGGTGTCTCTGGCGACCTTGTTGTCGATGCGGAGACCTATGCGCGCATTCGAAAAGAGACATTGTCGATGGTGCGGGGCACGGTACAGGCCGACATCCTGAAAGAGGACCAGGCGCAAAATACCTGCATCTTCTCCACCGAATTTGCGATGAAGATGATGGGTGACGTGCAACAGTTCTTCATCGAGAATAATGTCCGCAACTATTACAGCATCTCGATCAGTGGATATCACATTGCCGAAGCTGGCGCGAACCCGATCAGCCAGCTCGCGTTTACGCTCTCGAATGGTTTCACCATCGTTGAGTACTACCTCGCACGCGGCATGGCTATCGATGCCTTCGCACCCAACCTGAGCTTCTTCTTCTCGAACGGTATGGATCCGGAGTACACGGTGATCGGCCGGGTCGCACGCCGCATCTGGGCACGGGCAATGAAGGAACGTTACGGGGCGAGCGCGAGATCGCAGATGCTCAAGTATCACGTGCAGACTTCGGGCCGCAGCCTGCACGCCCAGGAGATCAGCTTCAACGATATTCGTACAACGTTGCAGGCGTTGTACGCATTGTTCGACAACTGCAACAGCCTGCACACAAATGCGTTTGACGAGGCGATCACGACACCGACCGAACAGTCGGTGCGTCGGGCGGTCGCGATCCAGATGATCATCTCTCAGGAACTTGGCCTCAACTTCTGCGAAAATCCGTGGCAGGGTTCGTTCGTCATCGATGAACTGACCGATCTCGTTGAGGAAGCCGTGTACCAGGAATTCGAGCGCATTTCCGAGCGCGGCGGCGTGTTGGGTGCGATGGATACGATGTACCAGCGCGGCAAGATCCAGGAAGAGAGCCTTTACTACGAGCACAAGAAACACGACGGCTCGTTGCCGCTCATTGGCGTGAATACGTTTCTGCCGGAAGAAGGGCAGGAAGATGAAGTGCACGAACTCGAGCTTATTCGCTCATCAGATGCCGAAAAAGAGGACCAGATACGTCATGTCAGGGCGTTCCAGGCGACTCACGCGGACGCCGGCGGCGATGCCCTTGTGAAACTTCAGGCTGTTGCCCGGGAGCGCGGCAACGTGTTCGCGGAGTTGATGGAAACGGTCAAATCCAATTCACTGGGCCAGATTTCCGGCGCACTGTATGACGTCGGCGGCGAATACCGCCGCAATATGTAGGTTGAGGAGCCCCTGTTGAGCGACATAGTCAAGTACGAGCTCCGCGACTCGGTAGCCGTGATCACATTGCACCGCCCGGAAGCGATGAATTCATTCAACACGGAACTCCGGGCCGCAGTCGAAGAGGCGTTTGCCCGGGCTCGCGACGACGACTCGGTACGCGTCATAGTCTTCACGGGCGAAGGTCGTTGCTTTTCTGCTGGTGCAGACCTCAAGGCCGGCATTGATCGGGACGTTGGCGAAATCCTGCAGGCAGAGTACCGGCCGGTCCTCGAGTCTATCGCCGAGATTCCGAAACCTGTCGTCGCGGCGATTCCTGGCTCGGCGGCCGGCATCGGTCTGTCGATGGCGCTGCAATGCGACCTCCTGATCATGGCGGACAACGCGTTCCTGTTATCGCCTTTCACGACCATCTCTCTCGTACCGGATGGCGGACTCAACTGGCTGCTGGTTCGCCAACTCGGATACCGCCGGGCATTTCAATTAGGTGTCGAATGCGAGCGTATCCCGGCGGAGCGTTGTGTCGAACTGGGTCTTGCAAACAAGACGGTCCCGGCTGAAGACCTGATGGACGCGGCGCTCGAGTGGGCGGAGACACTGGCCTTGCGGGCCCCCCTGTCGCTCGCAGCAACCAAGAAGGTCATGCGCCTCGCGGCGGATCACGACTGGGCAGCTGCATACGACCTGGAAGCAGAGCTCCAGGGACAGCTGCTGGGTAGTGAGGACAACAAGGAAGGCATCCAGGCATTTTTTGACAAGCGCACGCCGCAGTTCAAAGGCAAGTAACCATGGACAGAGATATCTTTGAAGAAGAGCATGAGATGTTCCGCGACTCGGTGCGGAGTTTCATGAAGAACGAGATCGGACCACATGTCGAACGCTGGAATGAGCAAGGCATTGTCGATCGTGAGGCATTTCTCAAGGCAGGCGAGATGGGCCTGCTCTGCATGTGGGTGCCGGAGGAGTATGGCGGGATCGGCATGCCGGACTTCATTTACGAGCAGATCGTCATGGAAGAGACAACACGCTTCGGTGATCCCGGTGTGTTCTTCACCCTGCACAGCCGCCTCGTCGCTCCATACATCGGTACGTTTGGTACGGAGGAACAAAAGCAGCGCTGGTTGCCCAAGTGTGTCTCGGGTGAGTATATCCTCGCGATCGCAATGACCGAGTCAGGCGCCGGTAGTGACCTCTCCGGCATCCGGTGCAAAGCGGAAGACAAGGGTGACCACTACTTGCTCAACGGTTCCAAGACCTTCATTTCCAACGGCATTCTTGCAGACCTGGTGATCGTTGCCGCACGCACCGACCCCGACAAACCGCACGGAATGTCGCTGTTCATGGTCGAACGCGGGATGGAAGGATTCGAACGCGGCAGCAATATGAGCAAGATGGGTATGAAGACCCAGGACACGGCAGAATTGTTCTTCGACAACGTCAAGATCCCGAAGGAAAACCTGATCGGCGAATTCAACCGCGGTTTCTATCACCTGATGCACGGGCTTGCCGAGGAACGCCTGATCCTGGCGTGCGGCAACATGGCCAATGCTCACGCGGCCCTTGATGCAACCATCGAATACGTCCAGGAGCGCAAGGTATTTGGCAGGCTGGTCGCGGATTTTCAGAATACGCGTTTCAAAATCGCCGAGATGCAGACCGAGCTGGACGTCGGCTATGCATTCGTTGATCGCTGCGTCGTTGAGCACAACAAGGGGAAGCTGACGGCCGAGGATGCTGCCAAGGCAAAACTCTGGACCAGCGAGATGGAGAATCGTACGACGGATGAATGTGTGCAGCTGCACGGTGGCAATGGTTTCATGATGGAGTACGAGGTCTGTCGCCGTCACGCGGCCGCGCGCGTGTCCCGCATCTACGCCGGTACGTCGGAGATAATGAAAGAGATTATCGCGAGGTCCATCGGCCTGGATCCACGCGAGAAGGACTAGGTCATGCGCGTTGCGTTCGTCGGACTCGGGGTCATGGGATATCCCATGGCAGGTTACCTGGCCAAAACAGGTCACGACACGGTCGTCTACAACCGCACAGCAGCAAAGGCCGAGCAATGGGTCGCGGAATATGGTGGCTCGAGCGCGCCGACGCCGCGAGCTGCGGCAAGCGATGCCGAGTTTGTCTTCTGTTGCGTTGGTAACGACGATGATGTGCGTGAAGTTGTCCTTGGCGAAGACGGCATCCTGGCGGGAATAGTTGATGGCGCAGTCGTTGTCGATCACACCACGGCATCTGCAACTATCGCGCGCGAGGTCTATGCAGCTGCGGCGAAGAAATCGGTTGGTTTTCTCGATGCACCGGTTTCCGGCGGTCAGGCGGGCGCAGAAAACGGCCAATTGACGGTCATGGTGGGTGGCGACGAAGACGTGTTTGCGCGTGCTGCCCCGGTTATCGCTTGCTACGCCAGGGCAACGACCCTGATCGGTCCGGTTGGCTCGGGTCAGCTGGCCAAGATGGTCAACCAGATCTGCATTGCTGGCGTGGTCCAGGGACTCTCCGAAGGCTTGCACTTCGCGCAGTGTGCCGGCCTCGATCCCGCCGTCGTGATTGAGTCGATCTCCCAAGGTGCTGCCCAGTCCTGGCAGATGGAGAATCGCTGGCAGACAATGGTCAATGACGAGTTCGAATTCGGTTTCGCAGTAGCCTGGATGCGCAAGGATCTCGGCATAGCGCTGGACGAGGCACGAAGAAATGGCGCACAGCTTGAACTCACCGAACTCGTGGACCGCTTCTATGCCGAGGTACAGGCGCTTGGCGGTAATCGCTGGGACACGTCGAGCCTGATAGCACGCCTGAAAAAGGTGTAGAATCCCTTTCCTCACAGGGGTGGCCGCCGGCCTGAGATCCATATTGGGAACCCTTAGAACCTGATCCGGTTAATGCCGGCGTAGGAAGGGATTCATGAAACAACATCCATATGCGCGAATTCTGGCAGCGCTGTTCTTCGTTCTCGTGGCGTCATCGGCCATTGCCCGGGAGGAAGTCGCCGAGGAGATGATCGACGAGATCATCGTGACGGCCGATTTTCGAGGCAGGGCGGCGAACGAACTGCCCTCGAGTGTCACAGTCCTTGGTGCCGAGTTCATTGAACAGGCTGCTGTGCAGCACTTCGAGGAACTCGTCAATGTCGTCCCCAACCTCAACTGGTCGGGAGACGGGCACCGCGCTCGGTACTTCCAGATCCGCGGCGTCGGCGAGCTTGAGCAGTACCAGGGCGCACCAAACCCGTCAGTCGGATTCATCATTGACGATATCGATTTCAGCGGCATCGGCACGATTGCCACGCTGTTTGATATTGGTGCCGTGGAGGTCCTGCGTGGCTCGCAAGGCAGCCGCTACGGTGCGAATGCGCTTGGCGGCCTCATCTACATGCGCAGTGTCGAGCCTTCGGCTGAGCGTGACGGCCGACTCCAGCTTGCCCTCGGTGAAGACGACACGGTCTCTCTGGGTGCAGCCTTCGGCGGGTCATTGAACGACGATGAAACGATCGTCTTTCGCCTGAGCGCGCAGCAGTTCGCAAGCAACGGCTTTCGTGATAATCCTTACCTGGGTCGCCAGGACACGAACAACCGGGATGAGACCAGCGTGCGATTCGGCCTGGCGTTCGAGCCTGGCAGTGCCAGCGAAGGGCGACTTTCACTGATCTACAGCAAAGTTGACGATGGCTACGATGCGTTCGCTCTGGACAATACCTACACGATGTTGTCGGACAAACCCGGCAGGGACGCCCAGGAAAGTCTCGGTGCATCTTTGCGATTTGACTGGGAGGACGTGGGCAACGGCAGCCTGACCTCGATTACTGCATTGGCAAATTCCGATATCGACTTCAGCTATGACGCCGATTGGGGCAATGACGACAGCTGGGCGCCCGTGCTGTACGACTACCTATCTGTCAGCAATCGCCAGCGCGACACGATTAGCCAGGAGTTTCGGTTCGCGACTCAAGATTGGCTGTTCGGGTTCTATGCGCTGCATCTCGCAGAAGATTTCGTATCGCTCAACCAGGGCGAATACTACGATCCCGGCTACGACTGGGCTGACAGCCTCGACTATCCGTTTGACAGCGACTATGAATCGACGAACGTCGCGCTGTTCACCCAGTTCGACCACGCTCTCAGCGATGTGACTCGTGTCTCCGCGGGTCTGCGCATCGAGCATCGATTGACGGATTACACGGATTCGGATGGGTTCTCGGCGAGTCCCTCTGACTCGTTGTGGGGCGGCGAGCTGAGTGTAAGCCACGATTTCAGCGGCGAGGTCACCGGGTTTGCCACGTTGTCGCGCGGCTACAAGGCGGGCGGTTTCAACCTCGGCGCTGTCCCTGACAACTGGCGTTACTTCGATGCTGAGGCGATGTGGACTATCGAAACCGGCATCAAGTCGGTGCTGCTGGACGGCGCGCTGCAGCTGGATGCCGCCGTATTTCATTTCTGGCGCGAGGATCAGCAGGTGCGCGCGTCGTTTCAGCTTGTGCCGAACGATCCGGCCTCATTCGGATTCGCGACTGTCAATATCGATGGCGGCCGAACCTATGGCGCCGAGGCTGACCTGCGATGGCAGCTCTCGGACGCGTTCGAAATGTACGCCACGCTGGGTCTTTTGTATGGCGGATTCCCAGGTTCCGTCCCCGAGTTTCCCTGGCTCGAGAATCGCGATCAGGCGCACGCTCCGCGCTACACGATGGCGACGGGAATTGTGTGGCGCAACACGAGTGGTTTCTTCGCGCGTCTCGATGCAACGGCGCGCGACGCCTTCTATTTCGACGTCAGTCATAATCAGGTATCCGAGTCGTATGAGCTCTTACACGCGCGGGCGGGATTCGAGGGTGACAACTGGGCCGCGCATATCTGGGCTCGTAATCTGACGGACGAAGACTACGCCGTACGCGGATTCTACTTCGGCAACGAGCCGCCCGATTTTCCACCCACTCTGTACACGCGTCTTGGCGACCCACGCCAGGTCGGTGCCACGATCGAAAGGAGATTTCACTGATGAAGGTTGCTGTCGATATCAGCCTGTATCCGCTGGATGCGGATTTTATTCCACCCATCAAAGACGTTATTGATCGCCTGAAATCGCACGCTGACCTGGAGGTCTGGACCAACGCCATGAGCACGCAGGTCGTTGGCGACTTTGACACGGTCATGGCCGCGTTGAAGCAGGAAATTGGGACGACGTTCGAGCGGATTCCGAAAGGCGTGTTTGTCATGAAAATGTTCAATCACCCGGGACAACATTGACGCCGCTCGAGATACTCGCAGTAGTTATGGCAGTGGCGTACCTGCTGCTCGCCATTCGCCAGAACATCTGGTGCTGGTTCTGTGCCGGGGTCAGCACGGCAATCTATGTCTGGCTGTTCTTTGACGCGAAGCTCTACATGGAGTCAGGCCTCAATGCCTTTTACTTTGTTATGGCGATCTATGGCTGGTACGTGTGGACTTCCGGTCGTACTGATGGACATGAGCGCGCCGTCGTGACCTGGTCGCTACGAACGCATGCAATCGCGATAGTCGCAGTCATTGTTGCCAGCGCGATCAGCGGTTACCTGCTCAGCTCGAAAACCGATGCTGCCTTTCCCTATGTCGATTCGATGACGACCTGGTCGGCGATCTGGGCAACCTTTCTTGTTGCCCGCAAGGTGCTCGAAAACTGGTGGTACTGGCTGGTCATCGACATAGCGTCAGTATTCATTTACTGGTCGCGCGACCTGGAACTCACATCGCTGCTATTCGTTCTTTACGTTGTCATGATTCCATTCGGAATCGTCAGCTGGACCCGGTCCTACCGGGAGGCCACGACGTGAGCCTGACACCGGAAGCCGTGCTGGGCGCCTTTCCCGAGTGGGACGGTGCGTCGGTCACCGAACTCAAAGGTGGGCTGACTAATACGACGTGGCTGGTAGAGCGCGATGGACGCAAGGGCGTGCTCAAGATAGACGAGGGAGTTCGCGGCGATCCCTACAATTCGCGATTGGTCGAGGCCGGCGTCCAGTCGCTCGTCGCCGAGCACGGTCTTGCGAACGCCGTGTTGCACGCGAGCGAGCGAGTATTGCTAACCGAATACGCCGAAGGGGTTGTATGGACACTCGATTGCCTGGAAGACGACACGAACATCGAGCAGTTGGCCGTCGCGCTGCGAAAACTGCACACACTGCCGCTCACAGGAAGGACGTTTGACGCGATGAGTGCCGCACGCGACTATGCGCGTCGCATCGTCGATCCCGACATCGAAAGGGTCAGAGGCTGCCTTGGCAAGATCGATGCAGGTCCCTTACCGCCGAATCTTTGCTTCTGCCACAACGATCTCGTCGTGGGCAATATCATCAATACGCCTGAAACCCGTTTCCTGGACTGGGAATATGCCTGCGATAACGACCCGTTCTTCGACCTTGCGACGATCGCCGCACACCATGATTTGACGGAGAAACAGCGCAGCATCCTGCTCGATGCCTACTTCGACGGCGACGGGGAGCGTTGGTATCCGCAGTTGCTGCGGCAAGCAGATATCTATGAGGCGTTGCTGTATCTCTGGGAGCGCAGTCGCGGCTGATCCTGCTTGTGCCGCTACCAGCTGTTGCGCAGCTCGCGTAGCTTGAGAAACACCGCTTTCGGATCCGGTTTATCGCCCAGCTCTGGAAACTGCTCTGCAAGCCTGGCGATCACCGATGGACTCTGCAGGCGGAAGAACGTATTGATTTCCCGCTCCATCGCAAGCGTCGTCACGAGCGCGTTGTCGGGGTCCTGGTCCCGGTAAGCGGCGAGCGTATCCTTGGCCGCTGCATTGTCCGGCTCGCGGTCCAGCGTAAATTCCAGGTTATTGACCAGGTAATCATGGCCCGGGTAGATCAGCGTGTCTTCGCCAAGGGTTTCGAGTTGCCGGCTGAATGTCTCGTATAGCTCTTCCGGATGGCCGCCGTTGTGACAATTCCCTGCGCCCGCGTTGAATAGCGTGTCGCCGCTGAAGAAGACGGGTTGGTCCGTGTGTGACAGCAGGCAGATATGACACATCGTGTGTCCGGGGGTGTCGAGGCATTCGAGTTCGACGGTCTTGCCGACCTTGATTATGTCGCCGGCCGCAACGCCTCGGTCCATATTGGGGATGCGTTTACCGGCATTCTTGTGCGCGATGATGCTGGCGCCGGTGGCCGCCACGATGCCCTTGTTGCCGCCGGTGTGATCGCCGTGCTCGTGTGTATTCAGAATCTGAGTGATGGACCAGCCTCGCTCCCTGGCGATATCGAGGCACTTGTTGTAGTCGAGCGGATCGATCGCAAGTGCGTCCCCGGTCTCCGGACAGGCAACGACGTAGTTGAAATTGCGGTAGGCATTACCGGTCCAGACCTGTTCTACGATCATTCCGGCGACTCCTTCATCGAAAATACTCTCTTGCCAGCGATCCAGGTTTCCAACACCATGATGTCATCGATCTCGGAAGCCGGCACAGTGAAATAGTCGCGGTCGATAATAATAAAGTCCGCCCACTTGCCAGGCTCGAGGCTGCCAAGGCGGTCTTCCTGCCGCGCCGCGAATGCCGCTGCCAGCGTGAACGAGTGCAATGCCTCGGCACGGGTCAATGCCTGGTCCGCGTACCAGCCGCCGTCGGGTTCTCCATCGCGGCCCTGCCGCGTCACGGACGCGTACAGGCCATGAAACGGGTTCGATAGTTCGACGGGAAAATCGGAGCCATTCGCCAGCACCACGCCCACGTCCAGCATGCGCCGCCAGGCATACCCGCCGAGGATGCGCTGTGGTCCGATACGGTCCTCGGCCATATTCTTGTCACTGGTCGCGTGCGTTGCCTGCATCGATGCAATGACGCCGAGCTCGGCGAAGCGGGGAATGTCCTCGAGTGTCACGATCTGGGAATGCTCGATTCGATTCCGCAATGCGGACGGTGTTCCACCCTGCGCCTTTTCGAAGGCATCGAGTGCCATGCGATTGCCAAGGTCGCCGATCGCATGGATTCCGACCTGGAACCCCATGTCGTTAGCTTTGCGTACCATCGCGTCAAGTTCTTCCTGTGTCCAGAAGGGCAGGCCGCGATTCTCGGGGTCATCGGAGTAAGGTTCGATCATTGCCGCCCCACGGCTGCCAAGAGCCCCGTCGGTGTAAAGTTTCACTGACGCTATGTCGAGGCGATCGTTGCCGTAAGCAACAATCGGCTTGCCTATCGCGTCCAGTACTTCGCCGGCGCCGCCGGTCATGGCGTAAATGCGCATGCCGAGCTCGCCATCGTCGGCCATCGACATGTAGATTTCGGCGTTCTCAATGCCAATGCCGGCATCGTGAACGCTGGTCATGCCCTCAGACAGCAATGTCTCGACGGCGGCCTTGATGGCGGCGCGTCCCTCGGATTTGTCTGGCTGCGGAACTTGCGCTTCGATCAGTCCCATGGCCTTGTCAATGAAGACCCCGGTTGCATGACCGTTGTCGTCCCGCAAGATTTTTCCGCCGACCGGGTCCGGGGTGTCCGCATCGATTCCGGCGAGTCGCATCGCGGCTGTATTAGCCCAGCCGGCGTGGCCGTCGATACGTCGTAACCACACGGGGCGGTCATCGACAATGGCATCGATCTGGGAGGCATTGGGAAATTCGCGAACAGGCCAGAGCACCTGGTTCCAGCCACGGCCGGTTATCCACCGCGCGTGCGGTTTCTCCTTCGCGTAGGCGGCGATGAGCGCGACGGCATCGTCGACGCTTGCGACGCCCGTCAGGTCCAGGCTGGTCTTAAGGAAGCCAAGTCCAGCGACGTGAGCATGTGCGTCAATCAGACCCGGCAGCAAGGTCTTGCCCCCACCATCGACCTGCTCCGCGTCGGGGTGCATTACAAGCAAATTGTCGTCGCCGCTTGCAATGACCCGTCCGGCATCATCGAACACGAGGACCGAGAACTCGATCATTCCCGTTTCGCTCGACGTGTATCCCGTGATTTTGTGAAGGGCAGTGTCGCCTCGGGCGCTGGTGCCTGCCATAAGTGCGATGGCAGCCATCGCGGTAACGAATATTCTGCTTGGTGTCACCGGGGATTCCCAATTCGTTTTGTCGAGCGGCACACGATAACATCAGGCCCATGATTAAGTCAGACGGCACGGCAAGAATACTGTGTGTTGGTGTCAACTACCGGCCCCACATTGAAGAGATGGGACGCGAAATCCCCGACTATCCGGTGGTCTTCACCCGTTTTGCGAGCAGCCTGGTCGGGCCGGATGAACCGGTAATCTGCCCAAGTGTGTCCGAGCAATTCGATTTTGAAGGCGAGCTGGCCGTCGTGATCGGCAAGCCTGCAAGACATGTGCGGCGAGATGATGCACTCGACCATGTAGCCGGATATTGCTGTTTCCTGGATGGGTCAGTTCGGGACTGGCAGCGCCACACCGGGCAATTCACGGCCGGCAAGAATTTCGATCGCAGTGGCGCGATTGGGCCGATGGTCGCGGCGAGCGACATTCCTGATCCGGCGGCACTCGAACTGACGACACGTGTTAACGGGGAGATCATGCAGCGGGGGCGGGTGGCTGACCTCGTGTTCGATATCCCGACGCTCATCGAGTACTGCTCCACGTTCACAGAACTGCAGCCGGGCGACGTTATTGCGACGGGCACGCCGGGTGGCGTCGGCGCGGCCCGCACGCCGCCTGTATGGCTCAAGGACGGCGATTCGATCGAGGTGGATATACCGGGCATCGGTGTGCTCCGAAACCCCGTACAGGACGAATCCGGAGATAAACGTCCTTAGGCGTTGATTTTGCACGAAAAGCCGGGCGTCAATGCCTGTTGTATTTGTGCTACAAAAACAACAGCACCGTATCAGGCAAGCCGAGAAAGCGTCTAAAGGATTGACATTAGGTGACTTTTCTGCGAATTTTACTCTCAGCAAGCGTAGTCTTTCCACAACAGATGGGCTGCATTGCCGAAGATGAACACCTTCAGGTACGACTTGGCGGGGGAATCAGGGGGCCAGGACCACGTGCTAACGTAGGTTTGGAAAAAGCGGTTTCGCAAGAAGCCGCTTTTTTTTTGCTAAGGTTCCGGAAACAGACGCGAGAAGCTGGGGAACAGGGATGGGGCAGTTCTTTGAAGAACTGAAACGACGCAACGTCGTACGGGTGGGAATTGCCTACCTGGTCGTCGGTTGGCTGGTCTTCCAGATCGGTGAGGTGTTGTTCCCGACGTTTGACGCACCGGGCTGGGTCTTCAAGTCATTGATCCTCCTAATTGCTCTCGGCTTTCCGTTCGCTTTGCTGTTCGCCTGGGCGTTCGAATTAACGGCAGAAGGAATCAAGAAGACCGAAGAAGTTGATGCGTCTGCCTCGATTACGCCGAGCACTGGTAAGAAGCTCAACGCAATCACTATTGTCGCGCTTGTTGTTGCGCTCGCCTATTTCGTCTGGGAGCGCCAGGCACACCAGGATCAGGTCGACTCCCTTGTCAACGACACCGCCGTCGAACAAGACTCGAACGAACCTGTCGTCGTTGCAGCTGAGCCACAGGGCCCGAGCAAACGCACTATTGCCGTACTGCCATTTGTGAATATGTCTTCGGACAAGGAGCAGGAGTGGTTTGCGGACGGTCTGACTGAAGAGATCCTGAACTCGCTGGCGCGGACACCGGACCTGCTGGTCAGTGCACGCACTTCGTCGTTTGCCTACAAAGGATCAAACAGGGGCATCACGGAAATCGCCGAGGCCCTTGGAGTAGCGCACGTCCTCGAGGGCTCAGTGCGCCGCAGCGGTGAGCGGCTTCGCGTAACCGCGCAGCTGATCAGGGCAGAGGACGGGTTTCATCTCTGGTCGGAAAACTATGACCGGAATTTTGCGGATCTGATTGATATCCAGGAGAACGTCGCGTTTGAGATTGCGAACGCGCTCGAAACCGCGATGGATCCGGAGGCGCTGGCAAAGATGGTCGCGGCAGGAACGGCATCGATACCTGCCTATGAAGCCTATCTGCATGGTTTAGCGGCCGGCGTTTCGACAGTATCGACAGGCGATACCTACGAATTTCTCAATGCGCAGGATGCTTTTGAAAGGGCGATCGAGATCGATCCTGAGTTTGCGGAAGCACACTGGGAACTGGCCCAATACTGGGACATACAGCTTTCAGCAACCAATATTATCGCCGGAATCACCGAGCTTACGGTGGAGGAAATGCGGCCGCTCTATGACGAAGCAATCGACAACGCCATCCGCTACACGAAGGATCCCGCAGACAAGCTCTTTGCGCGTGCCCACAAGGCGTCACATGAATTGAAGTTCGTCCAGGCACTGCGACTCAATTCCGAGTACCTGGAACACCGCCCGAATGACCAGAGAGCGCAAAACCAGCAACTCACGCTACTCGCGATAGTCAGTGACGATGAGGGCGTGTATCGCGCTGTCGCCGAATATCAGGAGCGTGACGGTCACGATGTGATCGTTTCGCAGAACTCAATTAACCGGCTTGCCTATGTCGGGGAAAGGGATCATGCACGCGAATTTGCGAAAGAGGCGGTAGCGCGCTTTCCCGACCAGGTATTCGTGCATTACCAGGCGCATCGAACGTTACTATCTGCCGGCGACATAGATGGGGCGGCGCAGTTATTGCCCTACATCCTGTCCAGCGATCTGCCGGAATCCTCCCGCCACCTGGTGTTACTGCGCCAGGCTTGCGCCGAAGGGCGACTTGGCGATGCGCAGCGACTTTACGAGCGTGGCCGTGAGAAGTTCGCAGATGACGAGTCAATTACCTGGCTCAACCACTTGATCTTTGGCGACACGGAGGCGGCGACAGCGACGTTGATGGAGCTCGATGCGGCGGGAAACATGAAGGGCATATCCGATTTCCTGGTCTATGGCTCTTTCGACGCGAGTCCGTACCCGAACCTGATGGCGTTACTGGAGAGCCAGGGAATTGAGCGCGGCGAGCCCGCCGCATTGCCGTATCGGTGCAAGAGGTAGCCAACGCGCGGAATGAGTACACAATCCCTGCTTAATCGCGTCATGTCCGGCAGCCTCGTGCTGCAGATATTGATCGGCATCGTCCTGGGCGTCGCGCTGGCGCTACTCGCGCCCGAGGCGGCCGCATCGTCCATGCTGCTCGGCAGTCTTTTCGTTTCGGCCCTGAAAGCTGTCGCGCCTGTTCTCGTACTCGTGCTGGTCGCGTCGGCCATAGCGAATCGCAAGGCAAGCCATACCGCGCAGATGCGGCCAATTGTCATCATGTACCTCGTGGGCACCATCGCTGCCGCGTTGGTCGCCGTGACAGCCAGTACGCTGTTTCCAACTACGCTGGTGCTGCAGGTGACGGAGGTCAGCAAGAGTGCGCCGCAGGGCATTGCCGAGGTTCTCGGGACGCTGTTGCTGAAGCTGGTCGATAATCCGATCAATGCGATGTTGACGGCCAACTACATCGGCATCCTGGTCTGGGGTGTGTTGCTTGGCGTGTTTCTGCACCACGCCACAGAGACGACCAGGACGGCGCTACACGATTTGTCCGATGCGATTACCGGCATCGTGCGCGTCGTCATACGCCTGGCACCGATCGGTATCTTCGGCCTGGTGGCCGGGAATCTCGCTGAGGGCGGGCTTGGCGTCCTTGGCAGCTACGCGCGCATCCTGACGATCCTGCTGGGCTGCATGGTCACGGTCGCGCTCGTCATCAATCCATTGATCGTTGGTATCAAGACGAAAAAGAATCCCTATCCCATCGTGTTCACGGCATTGCGAGAAAGCGGCATGGTCGCGTTCTTCACGCGCTCATCGGCGGCAAACATCCCGGTGAATCTCGCGCTTTGCGAGCGCCTCGATCTCGAGGAAGACACCTACGCCGTGTCCATTCCGCTGGGCGCGACCATCAACATGGGTGGTGCGGCAATTACGATCACAGTATTGACGCTCGCCGCGGTCCACACGATGGGTATCAGTGTCGATGCCCCGACGGCTCTGCTGCTCAGCGTTGTCGCGGCATTGTCTGCTTGCGGCGCATCGGGAGTACCTGGTGGTTCGCTGTTGCTGATTCCGCTGGCTTGCGGCTTGTTCGGTATTTCAAACGATGTCGCGATGCAGGTCGTCGCGGTCGGGTTCGTCATCAGTGTTCTGCAGGACTCGGCCGAAACAGCGCTCAACAGTTCGACCGACGTCGTGTTCACGGCCGCCGTTGCTACTAAAGCGAGTCCAGCCAGCTAGCGATTGCAGTCGCAATCTCATCCGGGGAGTCCTCCTGGATGAAATGACTGCCGGCCACGGTGACTTCAGCCTGGTTCCTGAATGTCCGGCAGAGTTCGCGCTGGGCACCTGTCAGGATGGCGCCCGGCTCAGCATTGATGAACAACTTGGCCACCTCGGAGTCCTGCAACCACTCGGCATAAGCCGTGACAATCGCAGCGACGTCGGCGGGTTCGCCATCCAGCGGAATCTGGCGGGGCCATGTCAGGGTAGGGCGGCGATCTTCACCAGCATTCTCGAACGGACGCCGGTACACGGCCATTTCTTCGTCCGTCAGGCCGCGCAGCACTGAGCCCGGCAGCACTTTCTCCACAAAGACGTTCTTCTCGAGCACCATGGACTCGCCCGCAGCCGATCGAAAACCCTCGAACAGCGGCCGGATAACGTCAGGCCAGTCCTGCCAGTTCATCGGGCAGACAATTCCTTCCATGTAAGCGATGCCTTTGACGCTGGCGGGGTGCTGGCTCGCCCAGTCGAAGCCCAGCGCGGAGCCCCAGTCGTGAATGACCAGCGTAACGTCGTCCGTAATGCCCAGTTGCTCCCAGGCCTGGAACAGGTAATCGCGGTGTTCAACATAGCGGTAGCTTTCAGCGCCCGGGTTGTCCAGCTTGTCCGAGTGCCCCATGCCAATAAGGTCGACAGCAATACAGCGACCTCTCGACGCGAGGGCGGGCATGATGTTACGCCACAGGTAGGACGATGTCGGGTTGCCGTGCTGGAAGACGATCGGGTCGCCCTCGCCCATTTCGACGTAAGACATGCGTTTGCCATTGACTTCAATGAACTGCTTGTCGAATTCGGCCGTTGAGATCATCGCCGCCTCCCTGATACATTGAGCGACCATATCAGGAACTGGCGAGATCATGCACAGGAACACTTTCAGCAGAATGCTCGGGTTGGTTTGCCTGACCGTTGCGCTTCCCCTGTCGGCGGCGTCGCTCGACGAGAATGAACAACGCATGGTCGAGTGGATAGACGCGCATGCCGAAGACGCCATCTCGCTGCTCGAGGAGACCGTCAATATCTCAAGCGGCACGATGAATCACGACGGCATTCGGGCGGTCCGTGACGTTATGCTTCGGGAGATGGATGCATTGGGCCTGGAATCCGAGTGGATCGAGCTGCCGCCAGAGATGGAGCGCGCGGGCCACCTGTTTGGTCGCAAAACGTCGGGCTCGGGCAGGAAGTTCGTGCTCATAGGCCACCTCGATACCGTATTCGAGGCGGACGATGATTTTCAGGCATTCACGCGCGATGGTGATATCGCCACCGGGCCAGGTGTCGAGGATATGAAAGGTGGCAATGCCGTCATTATCTATGCATTGAAAGCGCTGCAGGAAATCGGCGCGCTGGAAGACATTCCCGTGGTGGTTGCCTATACGGGGGAGGAAGAGAAGATGGGCCGGCCGCTGTCCGTGTCCCGGCAGGAGTTGGTGGAAGCCGGTCAATGGGCCGATTACGGTCTCGGATTCGAAGCAGCCATCCACTATGACGATGCGGATTGGGGAACGATCGCGCGGCGTTCCTCATCGGAATGGATCCTGACTGTCGAAGGCAGGCAGGCGCATTCGTCAGGCATATTCGGCGAAGACGTTGGCGCCGGCGCCATTTTCGAAACTGCGCGCGTTCTGAACGCCTTCTATGACGAAGTGCGCGGCGAGGAACACGTGACCTTCAACGCCGGAACGATTCAGGGCGGCACCGATGTCGACTACTCAACAGAGCAGAATCGTGGCACGACCTTTGGTAAGACCAACATCGTGCCCCGCACTGCGGTCGTGCAGGGAGGGATTCGCACGATCTCCCAGGACCAGCTGGATCGCGCCATGGCGAAGATGAAGGAAATTGTCGCCGCCAGTCTGCCGCACACGAATGCGTCGATCGAGTTTACCGAGGGTTACCCACCGATGTTCCCGAGCGAGGGCAATCGTGCCGTGCTGGGCGTGCTGTCCGAGATTAATAAAGAACTCGGTCGCGGACCGATGAAGGAACTCGATCCGTCCAAGCGAGGTGCGGCGGACGTATCGTTCGTATCTCCGTATACGGATGCCATCGCCGGGCTCGGCCCGTTGGGGGAAGGAGGGCATACGCCGCACGAAAAGATCTATCTCTTGTCGATGCCGCTTGCAATCAAACGTGCTGCAATCCTGATCTACCGTCTTAGCCAGGCTGACGAGAACGACTAGATATGGCGCACGATCACGACCACCACGACCATGATCACGGCCACGCGCATGTTCACGAGGCCAACGAGGGTAACCTGAAGCGGGTCGTGATCGCGCTGGTCCTGACCGGCACGTTCATGATCGTCGAGATAATCGGCGGCATCATCTCCGGCTCGCTGGCACTGCTCGCGGACGCGGGCCACATGCTGACCGACACGATGGCGCTTGCGCTCGCGGCCGTCGCATTTCACGTCAGCAAGCGCCCGGCAGATGGCAACCTGACGTATGGCTACCAGCGTTTCCAGATTCTCGCGGCCTTCGTCAACGGACTCAGCCTGCTGGTTATTGTCGGCTGGATTCTCTATGAGGCCGTTGAACGATTCATTACACCGCGCGATATTCTTGGCGAAACGATGCTCGTGGTTGCGGGAGCAGGATTGTTCATCAACATCGTCTGCTTCGCCGTATTGCACTCGGGCGACCAGGAGAATCTCAATATTCGCGGCGCGGCGCTGCACGTCGCCGGCGATCTGCTCGGCTCAGTCGCCGCCATCGTCGCCGCCATCGTGATCATCTACACGGGCTGGACGCTGATCGATCCAATCCTGTCGGTGGCGGTCGCCGCGCTAATACTGCGCAGTGCGTGGGCGCTGGTGAAACGTAGTGCCCACGTTCTGCTCGAAGGCGCACCCGACTGGTTGAATGTTCCCGACATGCAGGAGCGCATCGTCGCGAACGTCCCGGGGGTGAGTGAGATTCACCACGTGCATGTCTGGGGCCTTACGCCGCAGCAGTTGATGCTGACCATGCACGTGGTTATCAAGGACGATGTGGAAAGCCAGTCACGGGTCGTCAAGGGCCTCAAGAACTACCTGGAAAGTGAATTCGGGATTGGCCACTCGACGATTGAGATTGAGATCGACGGCTGCGCCGACGATTAGTAACCAGTCACCGGTCGTCGGGGGAAACTACGCCGATGTACGGCAACGTGCGATTCTGCTCTGCGTAGTCCAGCCCATATCCCACGACCCATTCGTCACCAATGTCAAAGCCGAGATAATCGACATCGACGTCGACCTCTGCTCGTTCGGCCTTGCGCACGAGGGCGCAAGTCTTGACCGAAGCAGGCCGATGCGAGTCCAGCATCCCAATGAGGTACTTCAATGTATGGCCCGTATCGACGATATCCTCGACGATCAACACGTGTTTGCCCTCGATGTTGCCGCGCACATCCATAACGAGGCGTACTGCACCGGTGGACCTGCTGCCGCTGCCATAACTTGAAACAGCGATAAACTCTATCGTTCGCGGGATCGACAGCCGGCGGGACAGGTCGGCGAGAAAAATAAAGGAACCCTTGAGAACGCCAACGAGGACTATTTCATCCTGATCGCCGTAATCCCTGGATATCTCCGCGGCGAGTTCCAGGACCCGGCTCTGGATTTCCTCTTCGCTAATCAGTACAACAGGCATAGTCATGGGAATCGAGAATAGGGTATGAAACGCTCGATCGCAATCGCCGGGAACATGGGGACGGGAAAGTCGACGCTCGTCGAGTTCCTTCATCGCACCTATGGCGTGGCACCTTTCTACGAACCCAATGACGAAAATCCGTACCTTGCAGATTTCTACAAGGATATGAAGCGCTGGGCATTTCAGTCGCAGCTTTATTTTCTGTCCAATAAATTCCGCCTGCACCAGGAACTCGACCGTCAGGGCGGTGTTGTCGCATTGGATCGCACGATCTTCGAGGATGCAGAGATATTTGCCACGGCGTTGCACCAGATGCGCAAGATATCGAAGCGTGACTGGGATACCTATCGCGGATTCTATGACTCGATTCTCGATGCGATCCGGCCGCCCGACCTGATGATCTACCTCAGGTGTTCGATGCGCACGCTGCGTCAGCGTATCAAGCTGCGTGGTCGCAAGATGGAAGAGGACGTGCCGCTTGCCTATCTGAAGCGCCTCGATCGTCTCTATGAAAACTGGATCGCCAATTACGACATGAGCGAAGTGCTGGTGCTCGAAACCGACAGGCTCGACTACATTCACGATATCGTACACCGACTCGACGTGATGGAGCGGATCGAGGCCATGCTGCCCAAAGAGATCGGTCGTCCGAACTGCGCCTGACGCTTCTGCCTAGTCGATGCGAAACCCTGCGTTCCTGAGTTGACCGGCGCTCCTGTCAAACTCCGCGCGATCGGCGTAGGTCATAACGACTTCGAACTCACCTGTGCCGCGGCGGAACCAGTCGAGACTCAGGTTCGGCGCTTTTTTCTCCAGGTTTTCGATAAATGCCGCGGCGCGATAGGGTTCGCCAAACGTTAGCAGCGTCGACTGGCCGATATCCGAATACAACGTATCCGGAACCGGCTTTCGGGTTGCCCCGGAACCGAGCACATAGTTCAGGTGGCGGTAGATGTAGCCCGAGTACCAGGTCGCGCCGGTTGGGATGTTGTTACCGTCCCGCGCAATTCGTCCTGGTCCGTAGTTGTACGCGGCAAGGGCGAGGTGCATGTTGCCTCCATAGGTTTGGAGGAGTTCCCGTAGATATCTTGCACCAGCATCAATGTTGGTACATGGATCATAGAGATCACTGAGCCGGTGTATTCCCAGGTGGCGAGCCGTGCCCGGCCAGAGTATCTGCATAACGCCGTGGGCGTTTGCGCGCGAACGCGCCGTCGCCTCGAAATCGCTCTCACCGCGAGCGACGGCGAGCAGCAGCGTCTCGGGTAGATCGTATTGCAGCGCAGCCGCCTTGAAGCACGTCGCATGGGGAAACTTGTAAGCGGGTTCCGCGGTTACCTGGCTATGCGCATAGGTCCTCCATTGCGCGTCCAGGTCCTGGCGCACTGCAGCAGTGCTTATGCCTGACACGGTGAGCAGAACGATGCTCACCGCGATAAGCAGAGATTTGAGTAGCTGCCGCACTTCAGCTATCCGTCATGTTGAGGCCGGTGGCGTTCGAGATCCGGGCCAGCTTGTCCTGGATGTCGGCATCATCGATGTAGGCGAACGCAACTTCGTAAACGCCGGTCTTGATCTTCACCACTCGATAGTCAATGCCAGTCGTTTCCTGCAGTTTTGACACAAAGCCCCGCGCCGCGATTTCGCTGCGAAACGGACTCCAGAACGCGTACCAGTTCTCCTCGATGATCTCTTCGGGACCCGGATTGAAGATCTGTTCGATCAAAGCCTCAGTGTCAGGGTCGGGGCCGAGATCGGCTACGGGTTCGGGGACCCCCGTCGGCTCCGGCTCCGCAACGGTATCGGGCATCGGTTCGGGCATCGGTTCGGGCATCGGTTCGGGCGCTGGCTCAGGCGCGGGTTCTACCGCCTGTTCCGCTACAGGCTCGACGATATTCTCAGCCTCTGTTTCGGGTGCCGAGAGATCGGGCACACCGAGCGCGATGATAAGAAAGGCTATGGCGAGTGCCGAGCCGGTCAGTATGCCAATGAGTTTGAGCATGCTTATCTCCTACAAGACGTTGCGGACTTGGATGGCACGCCAGTCAATATGCTCTGCAGCATTTGCGGTCAACATGGCAAAACCGGTTAGCCAGCTCTGCAGCTCGTCGTCCTCGAGTCCGGGCCTGAGCGCCTCGCTACAGCGCATGGGTAGCCGGTCCATGTGATTGGCAATGCGCCGTGCGACCTTTGCGTCGGTAACCACCACTGCGTAGTAAGTATCGAGATCGGGCGCGAGATCCCATTCGAACGTCTCTGCCCAATTGCGGCTCGACGTGGTGGTGCGCGCGATCGGAAAGCGCAACGGTTGGCCGCTACGCGCAATCCGTGCCGACGTGCGGCTACGGCACTCGGCGTCGGCGAGGCGGACGAGTCCGTGATTCGCCTGGTGTTCGAGAAAGAAGACGATCGAGTCGACTTTTGCCTGCGTCTGCAACATGGAGCAGCTGTGCATGCCGCAATCAGATCGCGACAGTGGCGCTGTAATCTGCAGTTCGCTGATCAGTGGATTATTACCTGCGTTGGGAATCGAAACGGGTGGCGCCACCCTGGATCTCGTCGCGGCAACGGCAACAACAGGGGGTGGGGTGGCCCGTCTGACCGGCGGCTCTGCCGATGCCGGCAGAACGACGTAGGCGCTCGCGCTCAGGGCCGCGATTTCCTCCGTTTCACGACTTGGCGTCACCGTGACCCAGTACTGGTGCAGCAGGCCGTCGATCCGGTGTGCCTTGCCACTCAGGATGGCATTCGTGGCGTTCTCTTCGGTGCTCAGTGTTAGCGCTTGCCGATTGGCGAGGTTGTTGCTGATCAGTTCGACAGTTCCCTCGAGCCCACTGGCCGGTGCCTCGACAAGGTCCACGGACACGACGTAATCGTCCTCTACGCGTTTTTTCAATGTGCAGGACAGCTGGTGAGCCAGGTGTGATGCAAGAAGGTCGGTTTGTGCCAGCGTGAAGGGCAGGTCGCGCGAGCCTACAAACGTCTTATCCGAACGCATCTGACGCATCGCCTGCCGCTGGCTCGTGCTGAGCTTTCCTTGCCAGCGCCGACTAAAACCGGTCACCCAATTACGGTCTTCGAGGTCCAGTGCCCGCACATTTGCGGCATAGCTGCCGTCCAGCTTCTGCGTCAGTTCGATGCCGATGTAATAGTGCACATCGTCATGCATACAATCCTGCGGCGTCGATTCGAGAGAGGCGCCACTGCGCCCCTGTTGCCAGCCAATCTCGACACCCTGCGTTGCCACGGCAGCGGCAAGCAGGCGGTCCCGTATCGATAAGGCGAGGGCATTCGTCGAGGACGCTGGTGCATTGTCGTCGAGTATGACGAACATGACCGTCTCGTCTTTGAATCTCGGATGCAGAATCAGTTGCTGGCGCACGTAGGGAATCAGATCGCGGTCTACCCAACGATCAAGATCTTTCTCGCGCGACTCAGCGACAGCTGGAATTGACTGCGCGAGTACCAGGGTTAGCAGAATCAAAATACGTTTCATTGCTCCTCCCAGTGAACATCGCCGGCGGCATTAATGATCAGCGAGCCGCCGTCGTGGTCTTGCATTAGCGAATTCATTTGGGTTGTTACCTTGCCGGGAAGCGTGACTCCCCAGCCGACGCCATCGGTCGCAACGCCGGTACGTGCGAGCGCATCGATCACGGCGGCGGGAACCGTTGATGCTTCCATCTCGTGAAATTTGTTGGGTGTCGATGCATCCCAGAAGCTGATGCGGCTTTCGCTGACGGTCATGCGCTTGACCTGTTGCTTGTCCAGGGCGTACAGGCCGACATTGTGTGCGGCGACCGCGCGCGTCAACGCGGCGTCAGAAGCGAAACGCAAGGTAAATCCTTTCTTCTCGGACGCGGAGGGTGCCGGGGTCTCAACGGGTGTTTCAGCCTCAGGAACAGGTTCGACCCTCGCAACTTCGGGAATCACGACAGGATCTACCTGGACCGGGGTCTTGGGCGCGTACTTTGGTTGCCACGTCGGACGTGTCAACGTGACCGGTCTCTCCACGGCCTCCTGCACCGGTTGGGGCTCAGGCTTGGGCGTCGTGACCGGAGCGGGCGCAGGTACCGGTTCCGGCGGAGTTACCTCGTGCGCGACAGGCGTAGGGGCGGGAGCGGACTCCGATGGTGCTGGCTCGACCGGCGTGAGCGGAATACTCTGGACCAACGCGAAGATCGCGACGAGACACAGCGACAGGATCGCCATGAAGCGCATGATGTCGGTTTGCAGGTCAGCAGCGCCACCGACGTCCATGTCGGCGGAACGATTGAGAGGATAGGCGAGCGGCGAGCGAGTCATGCGGCGTCCTGGCGCAGGTGCGCCTCAATACGTTGCAGGCTCTCGCGCATTTCGGATGTATCAGCGCGCGCCGCCTTGTCGTATTGCCTCTGGAGTTCGGTGCCGAGGGTTACCGTTTTGTAGACGCGCATCAGGTAGCCGCCAATGCCGCCGAAGATGGTCGTTGACAGGGCAAGCAATATGCCGCCGTCGATCATACGTTCGAGCATCGCGAAGGCCCCTTGCGCCATGGCTGCATCGCGGTCGCCCAGGGCAAAGATCAATGCACTGCGCATGCCGATGGCGGTCCAGATGACGCCCGTGCCAAAGAACAATGTCGTCCAGATGTCGGTCAGATGGTCGAGCTGCACGATCTGATCGATAGGTCGCGCGCTCGTCAGGGCATTGCGCAGTCGGCCAAGCGTCAAGAAGTAAGCGAGCAACAACCCGGCGAACACGGGAATCGACAGTCCGAGGTTCGTATATGCCCAGTGCAGCCAGGCACCCGGACTGCTGATTGCGGTGTCGCTGAAGTGGATCAGGCCCATACGGCTCAGCACGTACAGAGTGGCCACGCCACCGATGAGCGTGCCAAGCGCGCCGGCGGCGAGTCCCTTGATAAAGACCAATGTGCGGTTCACGGTCCTGTTCCTTGTTCAGTAGCCGGCGGCGCAGGCTGTACACGTGGCTTCGAGCACGAGCTCTACTTCCTGGAACAACTGGTCGGCGCGGTAGTAACCGTCATTGTCGAGGCTGACTTTCATAAGGCCACGTTCCTTGTCCGAGAGCTCGCGCTCCATGTTGAAAAGCACGCGTTGCTTGTTCGGACAGGTATGCGAGCAATTGTTGTAGTCGCCCTTCATCGACATAAATTTCACATTGAAGTAGCGGTTGTAGTACTCCTGTGCCTGGCGATTACTCAGCAGTCCCTGGTCACTGGACCAAACGAGAAACTCGCTGAAGGCACGTTTGTTCTCGGGCTTCGGATCGCCTTCGGCAATCGTCAGCAAGTCGTCGAAGTAGCGGTCGAAATGCGCCTCGCAGCCGCTCGCGAGCGACATCTGTGCCGTGTCGATCGCTTTGGCGAGATTCTTCGACTGCGGCCCGGCACAAGTCGGCTCGTTGGATGCACAGGCAGACAGGATGCCGGCAATGATAATGAAGCCCGCAATGAGCAGGAGTGGCTTTTTGATTGATTGAATGATCATGGTTTGTTCCTCGAAACTACTGTTCCAGCGGACTGCGATAGGCCTGCTCGACGCTGCCCGGGGGTGGGGAGGCGACGAGCGTCGTACTATCGGCATCGCCAAACAGGATGCTCTTTACGCCACCGACAACCTCGATCATCTCGGGCGTGATAATGCCGAAGGACTGGTTGAGCTGTTCCATCAGCGTCGCCCGCGCGATTTCCTGTCGCGTGCGCTGGATCAGGATGCTGGTCTCCTCCATGTCGAGGTAGATGTCCGACGCCAGCACCGCAAGCGACTGGTCGCCTTTGGCGCCGGACGTAGCGACCAGTTGGTAATATTGATTGAAGCGTTCCGACAGGCGCATGCCGGAACGACCGCGAAGGGTCGGTGCGGCTTTCGTCGTGGTCTGGTCAGCTTTGCCACCGATTAATGTCTCCTGGAGGGTCCATGGAGTCATCTTCTTGCCAAGTTCATTGCGCAGGCCTTTCTCGAGGCTTTGGCGAGTGTTGTTCACGGTGTGTTCCATATCGGGGAGGCGCTCGTCCATGACCGTGAGCATCTCGAGATAGGTCTGGCCTATCTGTCGAGCCAGGCGCTGGCAGCCGGAGTCGTCTTCTGCACCGTCGCACTTGCTTTCCTGGTACAACTCCTGTTGTTGATCAAGGCGGCCGATGATCTCCTGGAGACCGGTTTCCATGTCGCGCGCGACATTGCCGGTCTGCTTGAGATCCTCGACGACCGTGGTCGGGAAGAGTCTGATCGTGGGCGTGGTTGCGGACGCCTGCTGCGTGGCGACGCCGGCGGTGCCGATGAACAGAAGGGCGAGGCAAGCGAGATAAAGCGTACGGCGGGACGTACGATTCTGTGCCGCTGCCTGCGGGTATTGGGGGGCGTTTCTCATGACGCGGTCCTCGCGGTTGTTGTCGAGTACACGCTACTCCCGGGTCAATGAACGCAAACTGAACGCCACGACCCGGGCTATCCGTAGAATTGCCTATTGCAGTTAGTAATGCGAATCATTATCATTTCAGCCAATATCAGGAAAGTGTCTAAATATCACGGATTTAGATTGAATCATGGCTATTAACGGCAGCACACTGGCTACCCTGAAATGCGGCCAGAAAGGCATTATTCGGGCGATCAACGCAGCGGATCCGCAGGTTCAACGCCTGATGGTGCTCGGCCTCGTCGAAGGCACCGAGATTGAGCACGCGAGCTCTGCTATCGGCGGCGATCCAATGGAATTCCGGCTCTTCGGTTGCGGCATTTCACTACGCCAGGAACATGCCAGGCACTTTCAGATCGCACCCGTAGCGGCTGGTGACTAAGTCCACAGAAACCCGCGTCCCCGTCAATAAGATAGCCGTAGCGAAGCGCACCGACGCGAGCATCGCGGTTGTCGGTAATCCCAATTCCGGCAAGAGTACGCTCTTCAATCGCCTGACCGGGCTCAAGCAACGCATCGGAAATTACCCGGGCGTGACAGTCGAGCGGCACGTCGGGACCCTCAGGACCGAGAGCGCGACGATCGAGCTTGTCGACCTGCCGGGCACCCATTCCCTGAGCGCACATTCTCTCGAAGAGCACATCGCAGTTGATGTGATCTTCGGCCGCATGGAAGGCACCAGAGCGCCGGACGGAATCCTCGCGGTACTTGATGCGACGAATCTGTACCAGGGATTGTTCCTGGTACAGCAGCTCGTCGAGCTTGAACTGCCGATGATCGTCGCATTGACGATGACCGATGCGGCGGAGAAGAGCGGCATCCAGATCGATACGGCGGAACTCAGTGCATTACTGGGCGTCCCCGTGTATCCGGTGGTTGCGACGACAGGTGCCGGTCTCGGAATGTTGCGACTGGCGATCGCGGATATCAAACAGGTGACACCGCCGCGACACATTCGGATCTGGCCCGAGCTGTCGGAAGCGGCAAGCCAGCTCGCGGAAGAGTCGAGCGAACCGCTGCGTTTCGCGGAACTCGAACGACTATTAATTGATGGCGCGACGGAGTCAAATGAGGTCATCGTCGGCAAACTGAGTGAAGCGGCACGCGCGCAACTGGCTGATGTGCGTTCGGCCTTGTTTGAAGAAGAACCGCCTATCGCTCGTGATGCTCGCATACGTTACTCGTGGGTGCGCGGGGTCCTCGATAAGGTGCAGAAGTCTGCACCGGCGTACGTATCGTGGCGCACGCGCATTACGGATTTCCTGAATCGCCCGGTTCCCGGCACTATCGGCCTGTTCGTCGTGATGGCAATCGTATTCCAGGCTGTGTTCGCCTGGGCCACGCCAATGATGGATGCTATCGATGCGGGGTCATCGACGTTGGGCGCGGCGGTATTCGAGCGCCTTGGTGACACAGCGTTTTCAAGCCTGATTGCGGACGGCGTTATTGCTGGTGTCGGCAGCGTCGTCATCTTCCTTCCGCAGATCATGATCCTGTTCCTGTTCATCATCCTGCTTGAGGATTCAGGTTACCTCGCGCGTGCCGCCTACCTGATGGATCGCACCATGCGCTCGGCCGGACTGTCCGGCCAGTCGATCATTCCGATGATTTCGAGTTTTGCGTGCGCGGTGCCGGGCATCATGGCAACTCGAGTCATTCCAAACCGTCGTGACCGCATCGCGACTATCATGGCCGCGCCGTTCATGACCTGTTCCGCGAGGTTGCCCGTCTACGCGCTGCTGATTGCCGCATTTGTGCCTGCGACGAACGTCGGATTCATGAACCTGCAGGGGCTGGTGCTGTTCGGTTTGTACCTGTTCGGTATTGTCATGGGTATCCTGACCGCGCTGTTCATGCGCAAGACGACGTTACGCGGACCCAAGCCGCCGTTCGCGCTGATGTTGCCCGAGTTCCGGCGCCCGAATCTGCAGACCGTCGGCATTCAGCTGTTGGGCCGCGCGAAAGTATTTCTTAAACGCGCGGGTACGGTGATTTTTGCGGTCGCTGTGATCGTCTGGGCGCTGGCCTATTTCCCGCATTCCGAGGAGATGCCGACCGACCTGGACACGAATACGGCAGCGGCGGTGCAGATGGAGCAAAGCTGGCTTGGTCGGGCAGGCAAAGTCATCGAGCCCGTATTTGAACCACTGGGCTGGGACTGGCGTGTTTCTTCGGCTGTCATCGCCGGCTTTCCGGCGCGCGAGGTCGTTATTGCCGTGCTCGGAACCGTCTACGCAGTTGGTGATGAAGCGGACGAGGGTACATTGTCGAGCCGATTGCAGTCGGCGACTCGGCCGGATGGCAGCAAGGTATTCACTTTGCCCATGGTGATTGGCCTGTTGATTTTCTATGCATGTTGTCTGCAGTGCGCCGCGACGCTCGCGATTATCAGACGGGAAACCAATACCTGGCGCTGGCCGATATTTGCCTGGGCCTACATGACGACCATCGGCTATATCGGTGCGCTGCTCGCGTTCCAGCTCGGCAGCGCGTAAAGCATTCGGCAACGATCAAAGCTCGCAGAGTTTCTCTGCGGCCTGTTCCAGCGTCGCATCATCCTTGGCAAAACAGAAGCGCAGGCGCGTTCCAGTGAATGGCGTTTCGCAGAAGACCGTTAGCGGAATCGACGCGACGCCGATTTCCCGGGTCCAGCGTGTGGCGAGTGTCTCGTCTGTTTCGTCAGAGATCGCGCCGTAGTCGAGGAGCTGGAAGAACGTACTTTTCGCAGGGCGCAGGCGAAACCGCGACCCCTCCAACAAGTTGCAGAACAGATCGCGCTTTTTCTGGTAGAAATCGGGCAATTCCTCGCAGTAGCCCGGATTGTCCTTGAGGAAGTCGGCGACTCCGCATTGCATTGGCGTACTGACGGAAAACGTCGTGAATTGATGGACCTTGCGAAATTCGTTTGTGAGGTCGACGGGCGCCGCGCAGTAGCCGAGCTTCCAGCCAGTCGCGTGCAGCGTCTTGCCGAAAGAGCAGATGACCAGCGAGCGTTCCCATAGCTCGTCGTGGCTAAGGAGACTTCGATGCGGCTGGCCGTCGAATACTATGTGCTCGTAAACCTCATCGGAAAGCAGGAGGCAGTCGGTATCACGCACGATTTCCGCCAACGTGTCGAGATCATCTTCCGACAAAATCGCGCCTGTCGGATTATGCGGAAAGTTCAAAACGATCATGCGCGTTTGGTCATTGATCGTATCGCGCAGCTGCTGCCAGTCGGGATGGAAGTCGAAGCCGTTGTCGTCAATGAGCAGGGGCACGTGCTTCGTGATGCCCCCGGCGAGGGTAATGGCAGGTTCGTAGGAGTCGTAGGCGGGGTCGATGACAATGACCTCGTCGCCGGCTCGAACGAGGGCCGTGATCGCACTGAACAGACCCTCGGTCGCGCCGGTGCAGACCGTAATTTCCTGATCAAGATCCAGCGCACGGTCTTGCAGGCGCCGGGTCTTGTCGACAATTACCTCGCGTAAGGAGCGAACACCGGGCATTGGCGCGTACTGGTTCGCGCTGTGCCGCAGGCGCCAGTCGACGCGCTCGAGCAGCGCATCCGGTGGATCAAAACTCGGGTAGCCTTGTGCGAGGTTCAGCGCGCCGGTCTCGGCCGCGAGCTGGCTCATAACCGTAAAGATCGTCGTGCCGACATCGGGCAGCTTGCTGGTAATCGTGTTTCTCATGGGAGCCTAGTCTATGCGAATATCAATCCGGCAGCGTAGCGATCAGCAGTCGTTCTCCGCGTCGAGCAGGGCCCTGGTCTCTTCGCCGGGCTCACCTGCGGCAGGACTTCCGGCGTCGAACACGACTTGCCACTCACCGTCGGCGTTCAGCCGCCACACCGAATTGAACGTACCCCAGCTTTCGCTACTATTGCCGTCCGCATCGACCGACGTGGTTTGATAGGGTCCGCGACTCAGCGCGAGCGTGCCGTTCTCGAGCACTTCCACGAACTGCGGCCGCCACCTGATGGTCGGGCCATCCACCTTGAAGAAAATGGACCAGGCTTCTGCGACCTGGTCTGTACCTCGCAGTACGCCAGATCCTACAAAGCGGGCGTCGGCATCAATAAAAGACCGAAATGCGTCGACATCCCGATTCTCGACGGACTGGCTAAAGCCGATCTCCCGGCAGCGCACATCGTCCGCTAGATCGGCCAGGGCGGTACCCGCCAAGAGCACGCACATCGTGATGGTCAAAACGGATTTCATCTCGGCTATAGTAACGCGAATGGATGCCCTGTTTTCTTTCGTCGTCTATATCCTTTATGGGTTCTTTGGCTTCCTGTTGTTGCTCTTCGTTATTGCCGTGTTGTTTGGCAAGCGGATCAGGAAGAAATGGGAGTTTGAGGCGGAGTTTCGCGACGCCGCTGGACGCGAGTTCGGGGAGTTCGACATCGAGATGTCGCGGATCGATAAGAAGGAGCCGGAGTTCTCGTTCAAGGCAAATTTCAAGCTGCGCCACGAGTCGCTCGACGCCGGCCAACGCGTCCAGGTATATCTCGATGACCTGCTTGTGATGGAAGGAAGCGTTGCGACCGCCGGTCGAATTCTGCTCGGCGAGGATGCGATCGTGAATGCGGCGACGGAGGCCGCGGCGGGTCAGGTTTGCCGGGTGGTTTACGGCGGTCTGGAACAGTTTTCACAGCCCATCAGGCTCGATTGAAGCCCCAGATTAGTTCCTGTAACATGCGCCTCCCGCGGTCGGGGCGTGGCGCAGCCTGGTAGCGCACTTCGTTCGGGACGAAGGGGTCGGAGGTTCAAATCCTCTCGCCCCGACCACTATTCCAAAATAGGGTGCCAGTCACCTTATTTCGGTAAATAGGGTGACTGGCACCCTATTACCGGGTTTCAAAGATACATTCCTCGAGTTCTTTCTCCGGGACTTCATCGAGCCACTCGGGCTTTCTGAAGTTTCGTTTGATGGCACGAGCGAGCTTGCCGATCTGCATGCCGTCGACAACGCGGTGATCAAACGTCCCGGTCAGGGGCAGAATCGTCCGAATCACGATCTCGCCATTTTTCACGACGGGCTTTTCTTCGATCTTGCCGAGTACGACGACGCACGGCACTTTGGCGGCCGGCATCAGCGCGGTCATGCCCGTGTTCAGGCCGAAACTGCCGATGTCCGACACGACGAACGACCCGAAGCTTTGTGCGG
>Ga0209456_10000041_pt1 | contig 60242 bp, 53 predicted proteins | sample COG_11_FD_184755 | JGI IMG/M metagenome (GOLD analysis project Ga0209456, IMG submission 184755) | Pelagic marine sediment microbial communities from the LTER site Helgoland, North Sea, for post-phytoplankton bloom and carbon turnover... | ecosystem: Environmental > Aquatic > Marine > Neritic...
TTTCCGGGCCCAGATAGCTCAGTTGGTAGAGCAGTGGACTGAAAATCCTCGTGTCCCTGGTTCGATTCCAGGTCTGGGCACCTAGACTGGCCGGCGCCGACGCCTCCTCAGAAGGGCGAACAACGCCAGGCTGGCCCATGCTGCCGCGTGGGAACGAGGCGACATCACCCCACATCCACACCCAGGCGAGGAAACGGTCGCGTTGTGCAATTGAAGAGCTTGGTCGATGGCGGCTGAGTTGTCCTGGACGACCGTCCCTGGCCCGCTCGTGGTCAATGATAGGACGAGCGCGTTCGCAGGTGGTGCGTCTTCGTTCCCCACGAGGAAGGGCCAAGGGTCGCCTGCGTTCAAGCGAACGACGCGGCCATCCTCGAGCTCGAATCGCGACGGGGCGTCCCGCATGTAGACGCTTCGGTGACATTCGATGACTTGGCGGGCCGTGTGCAGATTCGACACCGTCGGGAGGTCGGGGTTGAAATCGAATAGGGGGTCGAGATCCATCTCGGGTGCCGAAAGCGTCGTATAGAGCCGCGTCACGTACGGGCGTGATAGCAAGAGCTCCTGTGTTGCGATCATGGGCTCGATGACTTCGTCTCCCAGTGCATCGACGAATGCTTGCTTGTCGAGGCCTTCGAGAGCTACTGGGTTGCAACCGGGGCATCCCAAGAACTGATTCACGTCGACGCCGTCCGGAAGAAAGCGTTCGACCAGAGCCCGATACCCATCCCAACCAAAGAACCGCTGGCTGCTCTCGGAGATCAGCTCGGCGGCAGCGAGCGCCTCGGCACTCATCCGGAGCGCCTCCCAATCTGCTCTCTCGAAATCCAGAATGATGACGTCCTCGTAATCCGCACTCGGACCCGCGCGCTCGGACACAAAGCCCTGACCACCCGCTTCGTTCGCTGCGGCTACGACGACCTGGTTGTAGTTTTGGCCGCCGTTCAGCCAGTTGATGAGCGCCTGATTAAGCTTGAGCCCTTTGTAGTTGACCGGCACGGCGCGGCTCTCGCCGAGCACCCAGACCATCACACCCATGTCGTCGTTCGCAGCTACGGCAGTGGGCCGAATCGGGATCATCGGTTGATCGGATGCGTAGGTGATCCAAATCGGACGTATCGTACCGGTGTCATTTCCTTTGGTGAGGCGGAATGCCAGCAGATTCATGCCGTCTTGGAGGTATTCGCCGAGCAGAGTCGAAATGTCGTCCGGATCGCCGCCGGGGGGCACGACGTCGTAGCCTTCGAGCGTCAGCCATTCGACTACGACGTCACCGACCTTCTCGTAGCTCGCTTGAGGCTCGATCACGACGTAGTCGTAGGGACCCACCGTCCCGGATGCGAGCACGTTGACTCCTCCGCTACCGCCAGCACCTCCCGCGCCGTCGAATCCGGAGTCATTCGTCGGCCCGAACGCGGCCCCAGAATCGCTGCCGCGCTCTCGTTTACACCTTCCTTCGACCACGGTCGTGAAACTGTATTGCGGGTTGCTAGCCTGTTGGAGCCTGGCGAACGCCAGGTCCGAGGACACTTTCACCTCTGGAATCCCTGGCACCGGCAAGACCCAGGCGAACTCTTCCGACGGACCCTGATACTGAATCTGCACGACGGCCGTCACGGTTTGATCCGAGTTCTTCGAGAAGATGATGCGTTCGGCGGCTTGGTTGACCGGCGCCGAAGCGGAACAAAAAAGCCCGCCACAGGCTTGGGCAGGCTTGGGTTGGGCAACCAGGGCCAACAGGAGAGCTGAGAAAAAACCAAGGACAAGCGAGTTTCGAGACATTTTTGTCACCCTTTCCAGGCGCTGGGCGCAATTTGGCACAGTCGGCAGCACGATCACCACCAAAGGGAGCAAGCACCGTGCCACCGACTCAGCCAGGGGCCGCGCGCTGCGTCAGTACTGCCTACCGAGGGTGGTTGCGGTGTTTGCCGCAGGCACGTCGGCGTCCTTGCGGAGTGCCAGGTAGAGCGCGCCGAACAGCAAGGTCGACAAGGGCGCACCGAAGAGAAGCCCGATGCCGCAAAGCATGGCAGAGCCCATCAAGATGAGCACCGCGAGCAAAAACACGCCGAAGATTCGCCAGCGCCTGCCGTGCGCAATGCGCCACGAGTAGAGAATCGCATCGATGGGGCCGGCGTCGTCGTTGAACGCGAGCTCCGGGTGAATGAACGCAATGCCGATCGCAATGTAGACATAGACCGGCAGGAGCATGAGGCTTGCGATTAGCAGCGGTTTCCCGGCGTCGTCGATGATCTCGTTCATTGGAGTATCGAGGTCGACCGGGCCCACGAACATGAGCCAGACGATCACGATGATCGGAAGGACGATCAAGGCCGCCGCTGCAGCGACCGCCAGCGTCTGCAGAATGTATTTCCAGATCTTCGACAGCTGACTGAACAACACGCCAACGGTCGCCCGCTGGCCGTGGAGCCCACGAACCGCCATCGCCCAGAGCCCGAGTGAGAACAGTCCCGAGAGCGCTAGTTGGATCACAGACAAGACAACCCGAACGATCACGTCGACGGCTCTGAACATCGCCCCCGGGTCGCCGTTGGCTTTCTGGAACCCGCTAACGAGCCCCCAAAGCAGGTTCAACGCAAACGGAATGCCCATCCCCAGCAACCAGTAGAGCAACAACGCGAGCACCCAGCTCGCCAGATCTCGCGACCAGGCTTCCGAGGCTCGCGAAAGCAAATTGGTCAGCGTGACCTCGTCGCGGTCTTCCATCGGTGCGAGGATTAGCATCTAGCGGAACTACGGCGAAAAAATTTATCGCACCCCATCGCCCGGCTAGTTCCACCTGAACCCTTCCATCGTCTGCTTGGCGCTGTAGCGGGGTTCGAAGCCGGTGGCTTCAACGAAGGGCTTGTTGTCAATGACGATGGGGTACTTCACGTGGGCGATCGCGTCGTCGGGGAGGTACGGGAAGCCGAAGCGGCCGAGGACGGACGTGTAGAGCGGCTCGGGGATCGGCACGGCCCGCCTGCCCGTGGCCTCGCAGACGGTTGAAAGTGGCACCGGTGACGGGCCTGCGACGTTGAAGACGCCGCGAAGTTGTTTTTCGACCGCCAAGGTGATCGCCTCTTCGGCGTCCCATTCGTGCATGAGTTGGTAGAGCGGGTCGAAGCCTAGGACGAGTGGCACGCGGCTCTTCGACAGGAAGCTGGCGAGCGTGCCACCGTGGCTTGGTCCGAGGAAATAGCAAAGCCTAAGGACGGCGGTGTTGAGCTCGGGCCAGCGCCAAAGCGCGCTGCCGGCGTAGAGATCGGCAGCGACCAGGTCGGCGAGCTCTTTGAAGGCTGCGCCTGCGAGCGGAGGCTCGTCCTCGGTGTGGTAGAGCGGAGAGTCCGGGGTCGCCCCGTACACCGTGTGCCGGCCGACAAACACGGCCTGCTTCACACCATACTCGTGACAGTACTCGAACAACTTCCGGGTCCCGCCGAGGTTGATGCGGTAGCGTTCTTCCGTCGCGGTCGTGAAATGGGTGACGGTTGCCATGTGAATGAGCGCGTCGGGTCGGGAGATACGGAACACGTCTTCGGCGGGGCGCTTTCGAATGTCAGCCTGGTGCATTTCAACGCCTTCAGGGACGTCGGGCCAAGGACGGCGATCGATGCCGATCACCTGATACCCGCGGCGCACGAGCCGGTATGCGACGCCACGTGCCAACGTTCCGCTGATTCCGGTGATCAAAATTTTCATCGCTTTCGCTCTTTCTCCGAATCCGGCATGCGCTCGAACATGAAGGCTCGTGGACGGGCGTCGAGCCCAGTGCTGATCAGCCGCTCCATCGAGTGACGGACTTCTTCGACGTACTGTTGAATCACGTGATCGGGCTCCGAGCCATCGCCTTCGAATTGCATGGGCGGCCCGTAGTACACCTGGCAAGCTACGGGCAGGGGAAGGAGCACCAACTGGGGCGCGACCGGCACGAACGGTCCGTTGACCAGCTTCGCGAGCCACTTGATGTGAAAAAGCTGCGGAAAGGACTCCTCGCCTCCAATGAACGCACAGGGGATGATGGGCGTCCCGGTCTTGAGGGCGAGCCGCATGAATCCGGTTCCGAAGCGAACGAGCTTGTAGCGATCTTTGTAGAGCTTGCCAGCGCCGCGCGCACCTTCGGGGAACACCACGACCAAGCGCTCGTCGTGGAGCAATTGCTCGCCATGTTCGGGCAGGCCCGTGAGGTGGCCCAGCCTTCGCAACGCAGGTCGCGCGAACGGTGAGCGCGTCAAGAAGTACTCCGCCATACCCTGGCCGAGCCGGGGGGCCTCGTCGTTGAGCATGAGCGAGGTCAGGATCATCGCGGCGTCGGCTCCGAGGCCGCCAGAGTGATTGGCGACAATGAGGCCTCGCCCCGTAGCGGGAACGTTCCCGAGGCTGAAGGCCGTCACCTTGAGGTAGTGACGGTAGATGTAGGCCATCGGAGAGTAGGCCCGTACCAGGGACTTCTGCGAGAGCCCGAACCGATCGAATCCGTAGTCGTCGAACTCGATCGGGAGGCGGTCTACGTTCCGCCTGACTTGGGGATCATCCAGGAATGACATGTTCCGGCCGAAGCAAGGCTGCCGGCCGGCTTATGGGGTCGGCTTCCAGAGGGGACGCTTGAAGCACCAGAGCGTCTCGGTTCTTTTGCCAGCCGAGGTCACGAGCTCCCAGCCCTGCTCACCCATCTTGTTGGCGCGTTCGGTGACTTGAGCGACGCCTTCAGCTTGGAAGCACTGGTACTGCCATTGGCTCTTCATGGGTGGGTTGTCGGCCGCGACCCGATTGGCCGCCGCGATGAATGCGCCGGCGACGAAAGCTCCAACTAGCAATACAGCAACGATGATGGCTCTCATGTCCATACCTCCTCAGAGCCGGGCTTATAGCATGGTGTGATCCGCTAATGACCTGCCGATCGGGGCTCGACGAGGGCATTTGTGGCAGACGCGTTCCTGACCCGTTAGATTGATGAGATGCAGTATCAGCGGATATTTTTGTCTTCACTAGTGTTTTCTTTTCTGATCGCGGTTGCTGGGTGCAACGGCGATTCGACCGGTGATCCCTTCATCGGCAACGGCGGGAGCAGTGGCACCAGTGGAAGCGGTGGCACCATCGGAGCTGGCGGCACGACAGGCACGGCTGGCGGATCCGGCACGGCTGGCGGATCCGGCACGGCTGGCACCACGGGCGAGTGTCAAATCATCGAATGTGCTGGGCGAGTTACGCTTTGCGGTAACTGCATCGATGATGATGCCGACGGTTTCACCGACAACGACGACCGCGAATGCCTCGGCCCGTGCGACAACACCGAAGGGCCGGCGCTAGTGGCGGGAGTCGGAGGTGAAACGGGCAATCAGTGCAAGGCCGACTGCTACTTCGATTTCGGCAACGGTGCGGGTAACGACGACTGCCATTGGAGCCGGAGCTGTGACCCGCTCGAGCCAAAGGATGGTTGTAGCTACGACGAAGGCCTGCTCGGGAGCAGGGACTGTCCCGACCCGCAATCGCAACTCTGTGGGGATGTATGTAGACCGCTCACGCCAAATGGATGTGATTGCTTTGGCTGCTGTACCTTCCCGGAGCTCGACGGCATGGGTCCGCAAGGCGGTCCAGGATACGTGTTCATCGGTTCCGAATCCGCTCAGGCCGAAGGAACCTGCACCTTCGAGACCGTGACGAATCCGGGGCTCTGCCGGCCGTGCACGCCCGCGGGAAGCTGCTTGAACACCTGCGAGCGCTGCGAGATCTGTCTCGGGAAGCCGACCATCCCGCAAGACTGCTTCCCCGGAGCTGGCGGCAGCGGTGGTATGGGGGGCTCTGGCGGTGGCGAGCGCTGCCCAGTTGGAAAGCAGACCTGTGGCCTCCTTGGCGACGCATCGTGTCCGCCTGGGAGCTTCTGCCTGACTGGCTGCTGCACCGAGATCGTCGTCCAATAGTGGGCTAGCCCAGGATGTCTGCCACCCGATGAACGTCGTCGGGGTCCGATGTCGTCGGGACCAGCAGAACGTCATCGGCGCCTGCGTCCTTGGCTTGCTGAACGGCTTCCCTGAGGGCCTGCGGGCCGGTCGCGATGCAGATCTGCTTCACGTTTTCGCGTGCAACCGGCACCATGAAATTCAAATAGCGATCGAGGTAGGCATCGAGCTGCGCGCGGGCGTTGGGGCCAAGCGCGTACCAAAAGCCGGTGCCGAGCCAGGGCGCCGGCCGGCCACGTTCTTTCCACGCACGGCGGGCCGCTTCGAATTGCAGTTCCATTTCGGCGCCGGCCGGCCCGAAGCTGAAACCGCAGAGACCGTCGGCCCACTTCGAGGCGACCTGGATCGACTCGACCATCAGCGAGCCCGCGAGAAGCTTGGGCCCGCCTTCTTGGAGGGGAGCAGGACCCACGGGCAGGGCGCCTTCGACGACCGGTTCGCCGCGCCAGACGCTGCGCATGGTTTCAACGCTTTTCGCGAGCCGGCTGAGGCGGTGCCCGAGCGGGGCGTCGACGGATTGGTAGTCCTGCTCGCGTCCGCCGACGCCGAGACCGGCCACGAAGCGGCCGCCCGACAGGACGTCGATCGTCGCGAGCTGTTTGGCCAGCATGACCGGGTGATGGAGCATGGGGACGAAAACACCGCTGACGATTTTCACGCGCTCCGTCAGGGCGGCGGCGGCCGAGAGCGCGGCCGTCATGTCCGGGTTGTAGAAGGAGATTCGCTCGCCCGCGGCGACGCTCGCAAAGAGGCCGGCGTCGATGCGTTCGCACCACTTCAAGAAGGTGTCCCTGTCGAGGCCCGGTGCCATCACCGGAAGGTTCATACCGATTTCCATGTGTTCCTCTCGTCGCTCGTTGCATCTCCCCAAGATGGCGTCTAGGACTGGGGGCACCATGCGCAATCCCAAGGATTTCTTCAAACCCATGGCCATCGGTGCACCGGAACCTCCACGGGAGATCCCGTTCCGGCCGTCGCGGATGATCCACTTCTTCGACCCCAGCAACCCCAAGATGGCCGCGAAGGCGCCGAGCATCGCCGCGAAGTGCGACGTGCTTCTCGGCAATCTCGAGGACGCCGTCCAAGCGGACAAAAAGACCGAGGCTCGCGAGGGGTTCGTCAAGATCGCCAAGGAGAACGACTTCGGTGACTGTCAGCTTTGGACCCGCGTCAACAGCCTCGACAGCCCCTGGTTTCTCGATGACATGTGGCAGATCGTCCAGGAGGTCGGCGACAAGGTCGACGTGATCATGGTCCCCAAGGTCGAAGGGCCCTGGGACATCCACTACGTCGACCGTTTGCTTGCACAGCTCGAAGCGCGCGCCGGTGTGAAGAGGCCGATTTTGGTGCACGCAATCTTGGAGACCGCGCTGGGCGTGGCGAACGTCGAAGCGATCGCCGGTGCGAGCCCGCGGATGCAAGGCTTGAGCCTCGGTCCAGCCGACCTCGCGGCGTCGCGGCGGATGAAGACCACGCGCGTCGGCGGTGGGCATCCAGGCTATCTGGTCCGCGAGGATCCGAACCCCGACGATCCGGAAGCGCCTCGGGCCACTGCACAGCAGGATCTTTGGCACTACACGATCGCGCGCATGGTCGACGCCTGCGTCGCCAACGGCATCTTCGCGTACTACGGGCCGTTCGGAGACATCCGCGACGTGGTGGCTTGCGAGGATCAGTTTCGCAATGCGTTCCTGCTCGGGTGCGTCGGTGCTTGGTCGCTTCACCCAGTGCAAATCGACATTGCCAAGAAGGTATTCAGCCCGCCGGTCGACGAAGTTCTCTGGGCCAAGAAGGTCATCGAAGAGATGGGCGACGGCACTGGCGCAGTCATGATCGACGGCAAGATGCAAGACGACGCCACGTACAAGCAGTGCCAAGTCATGGTTGATCTGGCACGCAAGCTTGCCGAAAAAGACGCCGAGCTCAAGCAGGCCTACCAGTTCTAGGAGTCGACATGACCACGAACCATCGCCCTCGTCGGAGCGTACTGTACATGCCCGGTGCGAATTCCCGGGCTCTGGAAAAGAGCCGAACCCTTCCGGCCGACGCTTTGATATTCGATCTCGAGGATGCCGTCGCGCCCGATGCAAAACTGACCGCCCGAGCCCAGATCATCCAGGCGGTCGAGGCTGGTGGCTACGGGAAGCGAGAGATCTTGATTCGTACCAACGGCTTGAACACGCCTTGGGGTTACGATGATCTGGTGGCCGTGGCGAAGGCCGGAGCGGACGCGGTCCTGCTTCCAAAAGTCGAGAGCGCTGAGATGGTGCGGCAGGCCGAGTCGGTCTTGGAAACACATGGCGCGCCGTCGGACCTGGCGATTTGGTGCATGATGGAAACTCCACGCGGGATGTTGCACGCCGAGGAAATCGCCGACGCTAGTCCGCGTTTGGGTGGCTTGGTGATGGGAACCTCGGATCTCGCCAAGGATCTTCAGGCTCAGCACACCGCCATGCGCCTGCCCCTCATCACGGCGTTGGGCCTATGCCTGCTTGCCGCGCGCGCGGTGAAGATTGCGATCCTCGATGGGGTCTATCTGGATTTGAATGATCACGAAGGCTTCGTCGATTCGTGCCGCCAGGGCGCCGAGCTCGGTTTTGACGGCAAGACGCTGATCCATCCGAAGCAACTCGAGGCGGCAAACGAGGTTTTCGGGCCTTCCGAAGAGGAGCTCAGGCTGTCCTGCCGTATCATCGATGCATATGCGGCGGCCGCAGCCGAGGGCAAGGGTGTGGTCGTTGTGGACGGCAAGCTCATCGAGAAGCTGCACGTCGACCATGCCGAGCGGGTGGTCGCGCTGGCCAAAGCGATTGCGGGCTAGTCCGGTTGGTGGCTCAAAGCCGTTAGATCGCAGGGGCGGACTACGACGCTTGCCTAATGCCGCGAAGAACGGCTAGTCTCCCCGTTCCGCTATGCGCTTTTACGAATTCGAAGCCAAGCAGCTCCTCCAGAAACACCGGATTCCGTTGGTTCAGAGCGAAGTTGCCAGAACGGCCGATGAGGCGGAAAAGATCGCCTCGGACATCGGCGGCCCCGTCATTCTGAAGGCTCAGGCAATCGCACCGGGCCTCGCCGCCTCGTCGGTGAGAGAGGCCTCCGAACCAACCGGAGCGAAAGCAGCCGCCAACGAGCTTCTCGCGCTCGATGACGGTGGTCGCAAGCCCGATGGCATTCTCGTCGAAGCGAGACCGGCTGGCGACGCGGTCTACAGCCTGAGCTTCACCTATGACGGCACCAGCAAACGTCCCGTGGTTGGGGCTGCCGATCTCGCCGGCAAGATCGACGACCTCGGGGACACGCATCCGGACCGCATCGTTCGTCGGCACTTCTCTGCCCTCTATCCGTTTTCGGACTACATCGCGAAGGAGCTCGCCAAGTCGCTTTCGCTTGGGGGCAACGACCTCAAGCGCATGACTCGGATCGTGTCGGGGCTTGCCCGACTCTTCCTCGAGTACGACTTGGCGGATCTGGACATCACGTCTTTGGTGAAGCTCGGAGATGGCAACTTCGTCGTGCTCGACGTCGAGGCCGACTTGGAGATCGAAGCGCGCCATCGGCAACGGCCGATGCTCGACGAGCTTGGATTTGCCAAGGATGATCTTCGACAGGTACGCGAGCCCACCGAATTCGAGCTCGAAGGCGCCCGAATCGATGCGGAAGATCCGAGAGGGATCATCAGCCCCATCGCCGAGTTCGATGGCAACATCGGTTTGGTCATTGGTGCCGGCGGCGGTTCGCTCACGCTAACCGATGCGGTGCGCAAGCATGGTGGCCGCCCGGCCAACTACGCCGCGATTGGCGGTAACCCGAGTGTAGACAAGGCCCGCAGGCTCACGAAGCTCGTGTTGAACAAACCGGGCGTCGACAAAATCGCGGTGATGTCGAACGTGGTTTCCAACACGCGCGCTGACCTGGTCGCGCGCGGCGTCATCAAAGGAATCACTGAGCTCGGGTTCGAGCCGGCAGACAAGATCCTGATTTTCAGGGTTCCGGGAGCCTGGGAGGCTGACGCGGCGAAGATCCTCAAGAAGTATGGCGTCGAGTATTGCGATCGCACGGTGTCCATCAGCGAAGCGGCCAGGCGCGCCGTCGAGAAAGTCAGCTAGAGGGATCAACCATGGCCGTCATTGTTCACGAAGACTTTCAATTCATCGTTCAGGGAATCACGGGGCGCGAGGCGCTGAACTTCACGCGCGAGTGCTTGCAGTACGGCTCGAAGATCATCGGCGGTGTCACGCCAGGAAAAGGTGGCCGCGAGGTTTACGGTGTCCCGGTCTACGACACCGTTCGCGAGATCACCGACAAAGAACGAGTGGATGGAACCGTCATCACGGTGCCACTCGCCTTTGCGCCGGACGCCGCGTATGAGGCGATCGATGCTGACATCAAAGAAGTCATCATCATCACCGAGGGCATTCCGCGCAAAGATGCCTCTGCCGTCGTCGAGTACGCCGAGCTTCATGGCGCACGAGTCATCGGTCCGAACTGCCTCGGTATCATCGTTCCCGACGTCTGCCGGTTCGGAAGCCTCGGCGGGCCCGCGGTGGACTGCCGCAAGGCGTTCAAGCCGGGCGTCGTCGGTGTGATGTCGCGCTCCGGGGGGATGACCACTGAAATCTGTAACGCACTCACGCTGTCCGGGCTCGGCGTGAGCACGGCGATTTCAATCGGTGGCGACCCAGTCATCGGCTCGACCTACGCGGACTTGATCCCGCTATTCGAGGCGGATGAAGACACCAAAGCCGTCGTGGTCTACTCGGAGCCAGGCGGCACCGCCGAAGCGGAGCTCGCGCGCTGGACGCAGGAGAACAAGAGCCGGCTGCCGATTGTGGCGTTCGTCGCGGGGCGGTTCATGGATGAGATGCCCGGCATGAGCTTCGGTCATGCAGGGACGGTCGTGAACAAGAAGGTTGATTCGCCGGCCGACAAAATGCGCCGGATGCGCGAAGCCGGGATTTCCGTGGCGGAAGAGATTGGCGACATTCCCGACCTGGTCCGGGAGCGAATCGGAAACTAAGCGGCGGAGGAATCATCATGGCTATGTTCATACGCGTAGATGTCGATGGCAGCGTCGTCGAAAAAACCCCCGGCCTTGCCGACAAGCTCGTCGAAGTGTGCCCCGTGAAAATCTTCAAGCCCGGCTCCCAGCCGAACTCCGTAGCCGTCGTCGAAGAAAACCTCGACGAATGCACCCTTTGCGACCTCTGCATGCAAGCCTCCCCCAAAGGCATCCGCATCATCAAGCTCTACGAATAGGGGACACTCTCTACCCCCCCAACTCCGCGAATTCACACGCGTCCTGCGGCAAGGATCGCAGCGCCGAGAACGAGAGGCGTTGCGATCTTTGTCTGAGAAGCGCTGTAGAATCAGGTACTTGCACCCCCGGAGAGTGTCCCTTTAGCGAAGGCGATAGGCTTCGTTCAGCGACTCTATGAACTGGCGGTCGTGCAGCGGGTCGGAGGTGGGTTCGACGGGAATTCCTCTTGCGTCCAGATCGGCGACTAGCGCCGCCACGACGTGGTCGATTGTGAGATCGTCTTCGTGATTTTCGTAGACCGACCGCTCCCTGGCGTCTGCAAAGATCTGCGCTTTCCACGAAACGCTAACCCGGACGTCTTCGAACCGATACCGGGCGCGAATCTCGCGTCGTTCGAGGACTTCCCATGCGTCTCCGGCCCAGCAGAGGTGGCTATCCAATGTGAGGCCTTTGGGAAGCGTTCGCTCGTCGGGGCCGACCGCCTCGACTCGATGGAACATGTAGTCGTTGTCTCCGACCACCGCCGAATTGCTGATACACGGTCGGTTGACCGGGGCCCGGTCAAGGCCGTCTGGCCAGTAAGTGAAGCCGCCTCCTACGCCTTCGTAGTACCAACTCACCGCGGTTACGCTCGGCACGTACCAGCGGTTGAACAGGCCCGACTTCAACATGGTCGCCAGTAGCCAGACCGGATAGCGAGTCCGGTCGATCCCGCGAAAGGCCGGAATGTCCACATGCCCCGGGTCGACCCGCGCGATCGGCGGGTTGAGGTTCACGTACACGATCTGAGGGACGACCAGCGCGCCGTCGAACATCTGTCGAGCTGCGCTTCGAAACGCCTCGTGTTCGAGAAAGGCTTCGACTCCTTCGATGAGGGGCTCTCCGTACGCCCAATTCCCTCGAAACCAGGGCGCGATGAACATCGGCCGATCCTTTCGGCCCCGCTTTGCGGCATCGCTCAACGACGCCATCTCGGACAGGTTCTTCACGTAGCGCTGGACGGTCCAATAGGGAGCCCCGCGAATCAGCATCTCCCGGACCACCGCCGGATTTGGTAGCACACGGTCGATGACGATGGGTGCGTTCGGCTGGGCGAAGCTCACTCCCGCCTTATAACAGTCACAGCTGTGGCCCCTCAGCGTCGCTTTCAACCCGCCGCGAGCGCGGTTTACCCGTCAATTCGGGCCGCACCCGGTCGTGGGCTTGCACAAGCTGGCTTTCGCGGTATCCGGCGCGTGGCAAATCGACCCACCGGACGAGCAATAGAATGAAAGACCTAAGTAAATACAGAAACATCGGCATCTTCGCCCACGTGGACGCTGGCAAAACGACGACCACGGAGCGCATCCTCAAGCTCACCGGTAAGATTCACAAAATCGGCGAGGTGCACGACGGCGCGGCCACCACCGATTTCATGGAGCAAGAGCAGGAACGCGGCATCACGATTCAGTCCGCTGCCACGACCTGTTTCTGGGACGACCATCAGCTGAACATCATCGATACACCGGGCCACGTTGACTTCACGATCGAGGTCTACCGTTCTCTCAAGGTGCTCGACGGTGGCGTGGGCGTTTTCTGCGGCTCCGGCGGCGTCGAACCGCAGTCCGAGACCAACTGGCGCTATGCGAACGACTCCAAGGTCGCGCGGCTGATTTTCGTCAATAAGCTCGACCGGCTGGGCGCGGATTTTTACCGCGTCGTCGACCAGATCCAGAACAACCTCGGCGCGAAACCGCTTGTCATGGTGCTTCCCATAGGAACCGAGGCCGAGTTCGTCGGGGTCGTCGACCTGCTGACGCGCAAGGCCTACGTCTGGGACGACTCCGGCCAGCCGGAGAATTACGAGGTACAGGAAGTCCCCGAGGATATGAAGGAGCTGGTCGCCAAGTACCGTTTCGAGCTCGTCGAGACCGCTGTCGAGCAAGACGATGACGCGATGGAGCAGTACCTCGAAGGCAACGAGCCCGACATCGACACCCTCAAGAATTGCATCCGTAAAGGCACGCGCGACCTCGCGTTCTTCCCGACCTTCTGCGGCTCCGCGTTCAAAAACAAAGGCGTCCAGCAGGTGCTCAACGCGGTCGTCGACTACTTGCCCGATCCGACCGAGGTTCCGCCCCAGCCCGAGATCGACCTCGAGGGTCATGAGACCGGCGAGTTTGCGATCGTCGACCCCGCCCGGCCGGTGCGCGCGCTCGCGTTCAAGATCATGGAGGACCGCTTCGGTGCGCTGACCTTTACCCGCATCTACTCGGGCACAATCAACAAGGGCGACACCCTGGTCAACACCTTCACCGGCAAGTCCGAACGAATCGGGCGCATGGTCGAGATGCACGCCGATGACCGTACGATCGTGGATTCGGCTCAGGCCGGCGACATCGTGGCCATGGTTGGGCTGAAAGACGTTCGAACCGGTCACACGCTGGCCGACCAGAAGAATCCTGCCACGCTCGAGCCGATGGTCTTCCCGGATCCGGTCATTTCGATCGCGGTCAATACCAAGGACAAGGCCAACAGCGAGAAGCTCAGCACGGCGCTTGGCAAGATGGTGGCCGAAGACCCTTCCTTTCACGTCGAGGTCGACCAGGAGTCCGGCGAAACCATTCTCAAGGGGATGGGCGAGCTCCATCTCGACATCAAGGTCGACATTCTTCGCCGCAGCCACGGTGTTGCGGTCGAGGTGGGTGCCCCGCAGGTTGCGTACCGCGAGACGGTCACCAAGGCCATCGAAGACCGCTACATCCACAAGAAGCAGACCGGCGGCTCTGGCCAGTTCGCAAGAATCGAGTACTCGATCGAGCCTGCTGAGCCTGGGGAAGGGTTCGTCTTCGAGTCGAAGATCACCGGGGGCAACATTCCAAAGGAGTTCATCCCCTCGGTCGAGAAGGGTTTCAAGCTCATGATGGACGAGGGACCGCTTTGCGGGTTCCCGCTACTCGACTTCAAAGTGACGCTCACCGATGGCGGGTTCCACGCGGTCGACTCTTCGCAGATGGCATTCGAGACGGCGTCCAAGGCCGCCTTCCGCCAGAGCATGCCGAAGGCTGGGCCTCAGCTCCTCGAGCCGATCATGAAGGTCGACGTCTTTGTGCCAGACGCCAACGTGGGTGACGTCATTGGCGACCTCAACCGCCGCCGCGGAATGGTCAACTCGCAGGAAAAGGGTCACACCAACGTGCGCATCAAGGCGGATGTCCCGCTCAGCGAGATGTTCGGTTACATCGGTGACCTCCGCTCCGCTACTTCGGGTCGCGGCCAGTTCTCGATGGAGTTCAGCAACTATGCGCCGGTTCCGCGGAACATCCTCGAGAAGGTCCAGGTCGAGGTTGCCGAGCGTGAGGCCAAGAAGAAGTAGGTTCGACCAAAGAATCACTCGCGCTTCTTGGCTTCGACCCTGCGGTCATCATCATCGCCGCCTACGCTGCGACGATTCAATCCTACGCAGTGCATGCCAACATCGACGTGGAGCTCGGCTGGCTCGGCTATCTGATCATGGGTCCTGCGCATCATCGCTTGCACCACAGCACGGTTATCGATGAAGCCGGAAACTTCGCCTCCGCGACCACCGTCTGGGATATCGCGTTCGGCACGTTCGTCTACGAGCCGGGGCAGAGACCCGAAGCGGTCGGCGTGGTCAGGCCCGAGACGTTCCCGTCACCGATGAACGTCGTACGCAATCAACTTCACCCCTTCGTGGATCAAGGACAGAAGTAGTTTTGGGTCCACGCCACAAGAGGGTCCATGGTACTACGAACCCGTATGCAGCTCCCGAGCTCCAGGGGCCTTTCGGCGAGTGAGGAGGATCGCGCCTTCCTCCAACGGCGCGTCGCGCTATTCGGCTTGGTCATCGGCGGGTTGTACCTCTTCTTCTGGCTCTACCGAGTCGTGATGTTGCTTCTGATGAACCACGGAGAGCGGTTTCGCGATCCTTCGCTCTGGTGGCACCTGGCTGCCGTCGGGTTCTTCCTCCTGCCGTGGTTCTTGTTTCGGCGGGGGAAGCGCAGTGCTCGTTTCATCCGGGTGGCGGAGGTTACGGCGCTCAGCTTGGGAGTGTTCGCCACGGGCGTGATGGGCATGTACATCCCGTTCGAGGCTCGGCCGGACTTCATCATGCTGCTCGCGCTTTCCAACGTGATTGTTGGACGGGCGGTGTTCGTTCCGTGCACCGGTCGCTGGACGTTGACTATCGGGCTGATCGTCGGAGCGGTGCTTCTCACCTGTGTTTACTACGGCGCCCTGGACTTGGACTTGCAGAAGAGCGCATCTTGGGCGACCGGCAGCTACTACGGCATCGAGTGGTCTGCGATCTACCCGGAGCTCACCGATCAGACCGCTCGGCGCCTCGCCGCTGCCATCACGACGGAGATCGCGGTCTGGTGGGTCCTCGCGACCGCGCTCAGCACGGGGGCTTCGGTGGTCATCTATGGGCTTCGCCGCCGAGCCCACGATGCCGAGCAGCTCGGGCAGTACCGGCTCGAAGAGAAGATCGGCGAGGGAGGCATGGGCGCTGTCTATCGAGCGAGCCACGCGTTCCTGCGAAGGCCGACTGCGGTGAAGCTCCTTCCACCCGACAAGGCCGGCGCGGACAACCTCCGGCGGTTCGAGCAAGAGGTTCAGCTCACCGCGAGCCTCACGCATCCGAACACGATCACGATTTTCGACTATGGCCACACCTTGGATGGGGTCTTCTACTATGCGATGGAGTACATCGATGGGCTGACCTTGTCGGACCTCGTCGCGCGATCGGGCGCGCAACACCAGGGCCGTGTCATCGACTTGATGCAACAATCCGCATCGGCCTTGGTCGAGGCGCACGGCATCGGCTTGGTTCACCGTGACCTCAAGCCCGGCAACATCATGGTGCACTTGTTGCACCCGCACGGTGGGGCTGGTGATTTCGTCAAAGTGCTGGACTTCGGTTTGGTCAAGGAGGTTCGGCAGGAGGGTGGCATCCAATTGACCAATGAGGCGAGCCTGTCCGGGACTCCGCAGTACATGGCGCCCGAGTCGATCACCGCACCGGACGCGGTTGATGCGCGCGCGGACCTCTATGCGCTCGGCGGCGTCGCGTACTACCTGCTGACGGGCACACATGTGTTCACGGGAAACAGCATCGTAGAGGTGTGCAGCCACCATCTGCACAGCACCCCTGAGCCTTTGTCGTCGAGGCTCGGTAAACCGATCGCGCCCGACCTCGAGCAACTGGTGTTGGGCTGCCTCGCAAAAGACCCGGCGGACCGTCCGCAGAGCGCATTCGAGCTCGAACGACGGCTATCCGATTGCGCCAGCATCCCTACGTGGACCTCCGATGACGCACGACGCTGGTGGGCGGCGCACGGCGAGCTCTTGCGTAAGACGCCTCCTCCGAGGGGCGCGGGTATGCTGACGGTCGACTTGCAGCTCACTTCACGAGACGTTCGCGATCGAGCATGAGCGATCGCATCGATTTCAGAAGCTCGTCCGGCGAGCTTTTCGCCGATCGGACACGCAACCGTTCGGAACGCTCCGTCAGTCGCGGCCAAAGAGATTCGCGGATTCTCTCCGGGAGAATGTTGTGCAGATACTCGAGCGCGGTACCGCGCAGATTCTCATCCTGACTCGAGAGAGCACGGAGCGAAAGTATCACCGCGTCGCGATCGAGCGCCAGGCTCAGCAAGGTGAACACGTGTTGCAGATTTCGGTCTTCTCGATCGTCGAGCAACTCATCGATTTCAGTTCTCATGTCGGGCGAGACCTCATCCCGTAGCTGCTGATGCTGCCAGCTCTCCGGGTCGGCAGCCAGCTCCTGCTCGACGAACTCGATGATGAGGGCTTCTCGCAGATTCAAATTGCCGTTCGTTTGCTTGAGATCAGCAAGCGCGCGCCCGCACCGACAGCGGACGTCGAACTCCGGGTCTCGCAGGCCCGCAAGCAGGCCCTCCACAGCACGCGGACCCTCGAACTTTCGCAAGAGTCGAGGAATTCGACGGCGAACCTTCACCGGACTTCCGCTCCTCAGCATCGCGTCCACCAACTGGCCAGTGATCTCCGGGCCCATGCGCTCCAGCGTTTGGTAAGCGGTTCGCGCGAAAACGTCGTTCCCAAGCAGATCGATTACGGAGGCGGCGATTCGCGGGTTCAACGACTCATCGAGCAGAACATTGAGTACACGCCCTGGCTGATCGGATAGAAGGTCGGAGATTTGGGTCAGCCATGCCTGGCGGTCTCTTTCGCGTAGCTCCGACTCGCGGCTGCGCTCCAACTCTTCGATGCTTTCGAGTAGTTGACTACGCGTCATGACTCCGCCGGTTTGTGCCAAGGTATGAAGCGTCGTCGCATCTACGATGTCATCTGGCTGCAGAGCGATCGAACCATCTCGCAGGCTCGAGGCGAGCTCATGTACGTAACCGTCGTTGAGTCTCCGGATCATCCATGCGGATACCAGTGCAATGATGGTGGCTACCGCCAACACCGACGATGTCACGACCTCGGCCCTGGCTGAAATTGCCACGATCGCCATTACAACACAGCTTCCGAGCCCGTATCCGATACGGTTGCATGCGACGTCGATCACTGCCTTCGTCGCCCGCTTCTTCATTGGCGGCACGGGCGTGTAGAGAAGCTCGTATCCAGATCGGAAGAGCGAGCTCGAAACGACCGTCTGCGTTCCGCGAGCAAGCGTCGCTGTCCAAAGGCGGGTCCAAACCGTTCCGAGACCCGCACTCACTGCGACGGCCAAGGGCAGAACCACCATCGTTCCGCCGAGGCCGATTCTCTGGAGCAGCGGTTTCGCAACGCCGGCTTGCATCACGAAGGTCAAAAGAGAAGTTGCCATGTAGAAGGCGGCGAAAAACGAGAGCAACTCGGCAGAGCTCTCGAAGCGTGCGTCTGCCTCAGCTTTCATCGCGTAGTCGACGAACACTCCGACTGCACCGAGAAGCACAATCGTCAGCGCGATCCTTCGTAAATAGACGTCCTTGCGAATCGACTGCAATCCGGAACCGGCTTCGCCGCTCGTTCGTCGATGAGGTTTCGAGAGAGCGCCGATGTTCCAAACTCCGAGGGCAATGAGCAGGCTCAATCCGCCTAAACCATACAGCACAGTGCCGAGCTCGAACGTATCGGCCAAGAACAAAGCAGCGACTCCGCCGAGAACACCTCCGAGTGCCGCACCGGTACCCACTTGGGCCACCACCGTCTTCGCGTAGAGCGGGTCGAATCGCTCATTCACAACCGATGAGAAGGCGCTCACCACGAGCGCACCCACGACACTGACGTGGAGGTAGGTCGCAACAGCAACGACTGCCGGTCTAGCGTCGAGCAGCGCGGCCTCGATTGCAAACGCTCCGCCATTGAACAACGCAAGCGCTACGGCCGTGGTCCGCGGCCCTCGTCGCGGCATGAGGCGCCCGACAGTCACAGCAGCCCCCAAGGACAGAACCGCCGCAGCCAGCATCACGCGTGGCAAGAACGCAGCGTCGTACTCCGTGAGGAATAGAGCGTCGCGGACGGCGCGCCCGCCGATCAGCTGTGCGACCATCGGAATCGACGTCAGAATCGCGATCGACGCTGCGCGTTCGCGCGCGGGTTCCATCGGGGGAGCATAACCGAGTTCAGGTCGGTCCGAACCATGGAGCTCGTCGCGCACGCCGACGCCACAGTAGCGAGCCGGTCAGCCAAATCATCAGTAGCGCCATACCATCGCTCGAGGAACCAAGACTGCATCCTGAAGAGCCCCCAGAGGGCGAAAGATCTCTCGGCAAGCCTCCGCCCGACCCGCCGACGCCTCCCGTGCCACCGCTTCCGCCGGATCCGGGGCCGTCGGTCGGCGTCCAGGCCTTGAACGATTCCGCCAAGGTCCATCCAGGGTTGCCTTCCGTCGAGAGCGCATACGCCCCGACATCAGCCAATCCATCTCTCGGTACTCCGTTGAAATCATCGGAAACGACTTGTGAAGGGGCGCCTGCTCCCACCAGGGCCCCCGTCGCCGCCGGGAAAAGATCCATCGGAGGCATGCCCGCGTAGCTTGCGTCGACGAAGTCAGTATTGATGTCGCCCGACAGAACGGTCAGCGAGCCATCAGAAGCTCCGCCGACGCCCGCGTTCCCCTCGAACACGAGCCCCGACGTCCCCCCGTTTACGAAGAACGCCCGTCCGCTCTGCGCGTACAATGCGTTGTTGGCGACAACGACGGATCCCGAAATACCGCGTAGGCTGATTGCGTCGCCATTGGGGTTGAGAATCGTGTTGTGCACCACCACGAGGTCCGAGGGGCTGCCGGACTGATGGGGCTGCATCGCGATTCCATCCGCATTTGCGCCGAGGATGATGTTGTTGCGAATCACTGCATCCGCGGCGGATTGAATGCCATGGTCCCCGCAGTTCCACATCGCGTTTCGTTCAATCGTGTTCGGGGCACCATTCGAAGCGTAGGTGAGAATGCACGGGTAGTTTGTGTCGTGAATCACGTTGTCGCGGATGATGTTGCCGGCGCTTCCTTCTTTGAGCTCGATGCCATCGCCCTGGCTGACCGAAGGCTGGTTTGTGTGGTGAATGTAGTTCCCTTCGATGAGACTGCCGACGACCTCGCAGCCGGCGTTGTTGCAACCGAGGTACATTCCCTCACCGGTGTTGTTGGTATGGTGAATGTGGTTGCGAAGGATCCGCAGCGATTCGTACGTGACTCCGGTGTCGTTGGCCCGTATGGCGACATCCCCAGTGTCGTGGACCTCGCAGTCCTCGATCGTCAGGAAGCGCGCTCCGCTGATGCGAATGCCGGCTGAGCCCCCCGAGAATTCGATGCCGCGAATCGTGACGTACTCCGCGTCGTCGATGTCGACGATGTTTTGGCTGGCGTTTGGGCGGTGAAGGTGTGGCGTTTGACCGTCGGCCGCGCGAATCACGATGGGAGCGCTTTCCGTTCCCGCGATTGCGAAAGAGAACCGGTCGGTCAACGTGTACGTTCCGCCGGACAGCACGAGCTCGTCGCCCGGCCCGAGCGATTTGATCATCGCTTCGGTGTCATCGCTCGGCCCACCGAAGAACACTTCGGCCATAGCGACCGACGGCGCCGCAAGCCCCATCCATACGACAAGCCCCGCGGCCGTGCCGACTCTCAAAACCCCAAAAAACATATCTTCACGGTAACGAGTCGCAGCCGGCCGAGCAAAACCGGCCAGGTGCGCTGCAATTCTGCTGGTAGCGCAACAGAGGCTCGGGCACCATATCCCCCGCTGCAACGATGCCACGTCTGATCCCAACGCTCGTGCTGTGCCTGCTGGCCTGCACGTCCTCCAAGAAGAGGACAGACATTGTCGAAAAGGAGCCTGTCATGACCGACACCGCGAACGCGCCTGACATTCAGAGCGAGGAAGTTTCCTACCGTGCTGGCGACACGACGCTCAAGGGCTACATCGCCTGGGATGCAACCAGGCCAGGGCCGCGTCCCGGTGTGATCGTGGTCCACGAGTGGTGGGGGCACAACGACTACGTCCGGCGCCGCGCGCGGATGCTTGCGGAAGAAGGCTACGCTGCGCTGGCGCTCGACATGTACGGTGACGGAAAGAACACCCAGCATCCGGACGACGCGCAGAAATTCGTGATGGAAGCGGTGAGCAATGCCGACGTCGCCAAGGCACGGTTCTTGGCTGCATACGACTTGCTGAAGCAGCACGATGCGACCGACCCATCCAAGATCGCCGCGATTGGCTATTGCTTCGGCGGCGCGGTCGCGCTTCAGATGGCCCGCTTCGGTGTGGACCTCGATGGGGTGGCGAGCTTTCATGGAACCTTGTCCCCACAGGGCGCGCCCGCTCAGCCGGGAGTGATGAAGGCCAAGGTCTTGGTCCTCCATGGCGCGGACGATCCATTGGTTCCCCAAGCACAGGTGGCCGCCTTCAAGCAGGAAATGGATGCAGCCGCCGTAGACTACACGTTCATCGAGTACCCGGGTGCCACCCACGCGTTCACGAATCCCGAGGCGACCGAGCGAGGCAGAAAGCTCAACATGCCGCTTGCCTACGACGAAGCAGCCGACCAACAGAGCTGGGCGGAGCTTCAGAAGTTCCTTCAGGGGCTGTTCGCGGAGTCGTAGCGCCTTATAGCCTCTCATCACGATGGCCGGACCGTTCTCCAACCTCGACGGCAGTTCCAACGCTGCCGGACTCAGCCGCATCCTGAAGTGGCAGCTCGGTTTTCACGACGAGAAACGTCCGCGCGCACCGGCGACCGGGGTTTCGGTGCCTGCCGTTTCAAATGACGGCAACGCGCTTCGGCGCGCCGCGCACGATGCGCTCACTTGGATAGGCCATGCGACCTTCCTGATTCAACTCGGCGGGACGACAGCGCTCATCGACCCGGTGATGTCCCACCGGCTCAGCGGTATGGTACGGCGAAACGTTGCACCAGGCCTCGATTGGCCGGCGTTCCCCAAAATCGACGTCGTCCTCGTCACCCACAATCACCGCGACCACATGGATGCGGGCACGCTCAAGCGGCTCGGCCCTGATCCCGTTTACGTGGTGCCTCGAGGTCTCGGACTCTGGTTCGAGCGGGCTGGACTTCGTCGTGTCGTCGAAATGGACTGGTGGCAGGAGGAAGAAATCGAAGGGCTCCACGTCACTTTCGTTCCTTCTCAGCACTGGAGTCGACGAGGGCTGTCCGACATGAACGCGACTTGGTGGGGCGGGTTCGTCATCGAACGCGGTGGGCTGCGTGTTTATCACTCCGGTGACACCGCCTGGTTTGATGGCTTTGCACTGATCGGAGAGCGATGCGGCGAGATCCATGCATCGATGCTTCCAATCGGCGCTTACGCGCCACGCTGGTTCATGCGATCACAGCACATGGATCCCGAAGACGCCGTACGAGCGTTTTCAGCGCTCGGAGCAGCCAAGTTCGTGGCTATGCACTGGGGCACGTTCAAGCTCACCGACGAGCACTTGGGGGAACCGCCCGGGTTGTTGAGAGAGGTCTGGGAGAAGGCAGGCCTGGCCGATCACGACCGGCACATTCCGGCGATCGGCGAAACCCTATGGCTCGATCGCTGACACTTCGATTGAAGAGCCAGCGCGCATTCACTGTACGAGATTCTTCTTCAGGATTTTACCGGTGGCGTTGCGGGGAAGGGCGTCGATGAACACCACGTCGCGCGGGACTTTATAGGTGGCGAGGCCCCGCTTCACGTAGGCCTTGACCGCGCCTTCGTCGAGGGTCGCGCCGGGTTTGAGGACGACGAAGGCCTTGAGCCGCTGACCCCAGTCTGGATCGCTCACGCCGATGACGGCCGCTTCTTCCACGTCATCGTGGCCGGCGATCAGATCTTCGACTTCGCGTGGAAACAAGTTCTCGCCGCCCGAAATGATCATGTCGTCGTCCCGGCCATCGACGAAGAGGCGTCCATCCTCGTCGAAGTGCCCGACGTCACCACTGCTCACCATGCCATCGAGCCGCTCCTTGTCGTCTCCGCTGGTGTAGCCTTCGAATGAGATCGCGTTGGCGACGAAGATGCGGCCGGTTTGCCCGTCGGGCAGCGGATTGCCCTCCCCGTCGAGGATCTTCACGACGGTGCCCATTGGCGACTTGCCTGCCGTTCCCGGTGCGGCCCGCATGTCTTCCGGGGAGGCGACCGACGCCATCGCCACTTCGGTCGAGCCGTAGAAGTTGTAGAGGTTGTCTCCAAAGGTGTCCATCCACTCGGTCGCAACGTGGCCAGGCAACGCGGAGCCGCTCGCGGCGGTGATACGTAGCGAGCCGAGGTCGTACTTGCGCTTAACCTCGTCAGGCAGGGCTAGCATGCGCTGCATCATGATCGGAACGACCGCCAGGGAGGTGCATTGGTGCACGGTGATGGCGCGCAAGGTTGCTTCGGGGTCGAAGCGCCGAGTCATCACGTAGGTTGTGCCGAGAACCAGCCCCAGCTGAAATTGCCCTAGGCCCCAGGAGTGAAAGAGCGGGGCTGCGATCATGGTGCGCTCGCCGGTCCGCAGTGGAATGGCGGAGAGCATCGAGGCAATCGGAAGCATGCCTTTCGGGGAGCCGCGCTTCGCGCCCTTGGGGGTTCCGGTGGTTCCTGAAGTGAGCATCGTGAAGCGTGATTCGATGCTCGGTGGCTCGACGTTGTGGTCCGCGTGGCTCGCGATCAGGTCCTCGATATTCGGGTCGTCGCCGGAGCCGTAGACGATGAACCGCGGCATCCCTTGAAGGCCTTCGAGCAGATTCTGGAACTCTTCGTCGTAGAGTAGGGCGCTGATCTTCTCGCGCTTGCCGACCTCGGTGAGCTGGGGCGCGGCGAACATCGTGTTCAGCAAGACCGTGTTCGCGCCAACCTTGCAGCAAGCGAGGATCGTCTCGACGAAGCCCCTATGATTGCGACACAGGACCCCAACGACGTCGCCGGCAGACACACCGGCTTCCCGAAGCCCGCGCGCCAAGGCGTTCGAGCGCCGATTCACTTCATCGAACGTGGCAGAGCCATCATCATCGATGACAGCCACAGTATCTGGCTGACGAATCGCCAGCGCGATGAAGCCCATGGCTGGCGACCGCCCCCAACCCTTGGCAGCCCTGACGATGCGCATCGTCTTGTCGGGGCGGATCGGTTTGAGCACACCAGCGCGATAAAGCACCCGCGCAACTTCTAGCTTCTCGGCGAAATTTCCCACGTTGGGGAGACTAGCGCCGGATCGCCTCGATGTCAGCGCGCGTTGCGGCGTGTCTTTTGGTGTCGGGCCGCGTATCCTTCCAGCGCTGGCGTCATCGAGCTTGGCGGCCTACTTGTACGGCAGACATGCAAGAGACTCAGACATCAGTGGACGAGAAGCTGGAGATACCACGGTTGGATTCCTCTCGTGGTCGCACGATTGCAGTCGTAGCGGGTCTTCTCGTCGTCGCGGCCGCGATCGCCGTTTACTTCCTGACCCGTGACACGGAACAGAGCCCCTACCGGGTCACGCAGGTGTCACGGACATCGATCGTCAAGGAAATCCGTGCGACGGGGCATCTGGAGCTCACCGACCAAGTCGAAGTGCCAGCGCCGATCCAAGGGCAGCTGGTCAAGGTCGTCGTTCAGGCGGGAGATAGCGTCGAGGAGGGCCAGCTCCTGGCGCAGCTGGACAAGGACTCCGCCGAGATCGCGTTTCACGTCGCACAGGCTGAGCTCGAAGTAGCACGCGCGCGAGTCTCCGAAGCAGGAGCCGCTGCCCAGCGTGCGACCGAAGCACTCGCGCGAACCGAGCGTCTCGCGAAAAAGGACCTTGCGAGCAAGAGCGCACTCGAGACCGCACGGTCCGAGAGGGCAAAGGCTCGAGCTTCGGTTCAAGCAGCGCGAGCCGAGCGCTCCGCGGCGCAGAAGCGCGCGTCGTTGCGTGGCCGTGAGCACAAACGAACCGACATCGTCGCGCCACGTGCAGGCTTGGTACTCGAAGTGCCTTCGCACACGGGGATGATCGTCGGCCCTCAGACGCGCTTGTTCCGCATCGGTGCGCCGGTCGACCAGATGATCGTCGCGGCGCCGATCGGCGAGGCCGACATCGGCGAGGTGGCGGTTGGGCTAGAAGCCAAGTTTGAGGTGCCCACGTATCCGGGCCGAATCTTCGACGCGACAGTGAAGCACATCAGTCCTGATTCGCACGCCAAGTACGGTGCGGTCTTCTATGACGTCAAGCTGGCGACGGGAAACCAGGAGCGCCTGCTTCGGCCCGGAATGACTGCACAAGTTCGCATCCAGGTCGCCCAAGTCGACGACGCGCTAGCCGTGCGCGAAGCGACGCTACGGTTCACTCCTGAGGGCGCGCCACCCGCCCCCGCGCGCAGCCGCGTGTGGCGCCTCAGGGGGACAGAGCTTCAAGAGGTCCAGGTGGAGGTGGGACTATCTGACGGTGCCATCACCGAAGTACGGCCGAGCGACCCGGAGAGCCTTCAGGTCGACCACGAGATCGTAATCGGGTTGGCGCTAGGCGGTGAAAACAACGTCGTGGCTCCATCCCTGTCGCTGAAAGGTCAGCAATGAGCGGCTTCTCGATCGTAGCCGCCCACGGCATTCGCAAAGAGTTCCCCAACATGACCGCGCCTGTGCTTGACGATGTGGACCTGACGATCGAGTCCGGTGAAATCGTTGCGCTACGAGGCCCATCGGGGTCGGGGAAGTCGACGTTGCTCAACATCATCGGGTGCCTCGATGGGCCCACGCGCGGGACCTACTCGCTCGGAGGACGCGACGTCTCCACTCTGAGCCGCGGCGAGCGAGCTTGGGTACGCCTTCACTACATCGGTTTCATCTTTCAGTCGTTCCACCTAATCCCGGACAACACCGTCATCGAGAACGTCACCCTGCCGCTCTACTACGCGGGTGTGGGCCGGGACGAGCGAGAAGCACGCGCGGTCGAGCTCCTCGAGCGGGTCGGCTTGGGGCATCGAATGAAGCACAGGCCTGCACAGCTTTCCGGCGGCGAGATGCAGCGCGTTGCGATCGCGCGGTCCGTTGCGGCTCGACCCCGGCTTGTCCTCGCCGACGAGCCCACCGGTGCGCTCGACACGAAGACGGGCAACGAGGTCATGGACTTGCTTCTCGAGATGCATGCGGCGGGATCAATGACTCTGATCATCGTGACGCACGATCCCGAGGTCTCAGAGTTTTGCCACCGCCAGATCTTCTTGCGCGACGGAAGGATTGTCACCGACGGAAGCAGGCATGCGGCGCACGCGTAGCGAAATCGTCGGTCGCGCCTTGCGGACCGCGATTCGCAATCCTGGTCGGAGCACCCTCACGATGCTCGGTCTGGCCATCGGCGTGGGCGCGTTCATCGCCATGGTGAGTTTTGGTACCGGTGCGCGCACTTCCGTCATGCATCAGTTCGAGCTCCTCGGCACCCGTGTCGTGTTCATCGAGGGGAACATGAAACGGCGGGCCGCCAGAGGCAGTCCCAAGCCTCTGACCGATGCCGACGTCGACGCGCTGAAGCGCGAAGGGGTGACTTTTGAGCGCGTCGTGCCTCGGATCACCGAAATGCAGCACGTCACGTCGGTGAATGCAGCCTATTCTACGTGGGTCAGCGGAACGATGCCCGGCTTCGTCCACGTCCGCGAGTGGCCGATGTTAGTGGGGGGCATGTTTGACGACACGGATGTTCGGCAGCGAGCGAAGGTTGCCGTCATCGGAACCACGATTGCACGCGAGCTCTTCAAAGGAGCCGACCCAGTGGGCCAGACCATCACCATTGGGCCCAATCTGCCGTGCCGGATCATCGGTGTGTTGGTCTCGAAGGGCCAACGGACGACCGGCCAGGACATGGACGCAATTGTCCTGATACCTGCGACCACTTATGAGGCGTTTCTCGGGATGCCGACTGGGTACCAAGAGATCATTGTAAAAGTGTTGGACATCGGGCTCTTGGAAACCGCGCTGTTAGAAGCCATGCCGATCATGCGCCGTTCCCATCGGCTTTCGGAGAACGATCCGAACGACTTCAGACTGAATACTCCAGCGCAACAAGCGGAGCTCGCGAGATTCGTCTCGAATATACTGAGCGGTTTGCTAATGGGAATTGCCGCCGTGTCGCTCCTCGTTGGTGGCATTGGCGTGATGAACATCCAGTTGGTGTCCGTCGCCGAGCGCACCAAAGAAATCGGCATTCGATCGGCGATCGGCGCATCACCAAGGCAAATCCAAAGGCAGTTTTTGGCCGAGGCCGTGGTGTTGTCGTTTACTGGATCGACGGCGGGAGTGCTTCTCGGCTGGCTTGCATCGAGCCTGATGGCGGAGGCCATGAATTGGTCAGGCGGGCTGTCATTGCTGACGATGGTTGGTGCGGGTGCTTTCGGTACGAGCGTCGGCGTGGCCTTCGGCTATCTTCCGGCGCGGCGTGCAGCGCAACTCGAGCCCATTGAAGCTCTGCGCCATGAATGAGGTGGAACATGATTGTGGTCTGCAATTGCAAGGGCCGAGCAGCGACCGTGATGGTCGTGCTTGCCATGATGCTCGCACCGACGCGTGCATCGGCTGAAGTCGTCACGCTGAAGGAGCTCGAAGCACTCGCACTCCAAAACCAAGCGCACTGGCAGGCGATCGAAGCGAGCACCGCGCAGGCGGGGGCGGAGGTCGACGCAGCTCGGGCGGGGAAGATGCCGACGTTTTGGATGAACGTCTCGGGCGTCGTTGCTCCGGGATCCGACATCGAGCGGATCCAAACCGTGGACGGGCGCGAAGTCAACGTCCGGGCGTCGCCGACCGTCAGGGAGAGAACCGCATTTCGGCCGAACGTCCGGTACGAGGGGACGATCGACATGCGCGCGCCGCTCTATGACGGCCAGACGAGGGCGGCGATTAAGGCCGCGGAAGCATATCGGGCTGCTGCGGAGGCGAGGTCCGGCGCATCGCGCGAAACCGTGCTGACCATGGTGCGGACGGCCTACCTCGATTGGATGGCAACCCAGCTGACGCATGATCTCGCCGCAGGCTCCGCACAAGAGGCCAAGTCGCAACGGGAACGCATCGCCGTGCGAGTCGCTGATGGTGATCGCGCGAGATCCAACCTCGACACTGCGCGCTACGAGGAGTTGCAAGCCGAGCTCGTCACTGCGGACGCGCGGGCGAGAGCCATTGCCGCCAGGCGCCTCTTGGAATCCGCCGTGGGGATTGAGCTCTCTCCTGATGCACAGCCCGACACCTCGCTTCTCGGAATCGACTCGACGGGGACTCCAGGGGATGCAGATTGGGAGGTCGAGGCGCTCGAGCGTCAACGCGACGCGGCTCATCAAGAAGCCCGAATGCACCGCAAGGGGCGAGTGCCGGTGCTCGCGGTCGTCGGCCAAACCGGTTTTGCTGGAATCAACGAACGCGTGTTCCCAATGTATCGCCTCGGCCTCAACCTTGCGGTTCCCCTTTGGGATGGGGGCAGGGCGGTCGCCATGGCACGCGCTGCGGATGCCCAGGCCAGTGAGCTCGACGCGCGTGCCCGCGATGCTCGACTGGCACGCGAGCACGTGCGACAACAGGCGCTCCTCGATCGAGAGCACGCCGAGGATCAGCTCGCTTTGGCCAACAGCTTGGTTTCGGTCTCAGAAAAGCGGGTGAAGCAAGCGCAAACCAGCTACCAGCTCGGCGCAGGCGACGTCGAAGCAGTCGCCGACGCACGTACTGCGCTCCGCGATGCCCAGTCTCGTCGTGTTGTGATTCAAATCGCCCGCACCGACGCCATCCTTCGGTTGAGTGGCGAAGACTGAGCTAGTAGCGAAGAACGTATTCGACCGAGAGCCAGTGCTCCGGGTTGGGCGCGCGCCTGAGCGTCGATTCGCGCTGGTCGAGAAATACCCGGAAGTCGTAGCGGAGTCTCAAGACGTCGCGGTCGCGCAAGCAGAGTGCGACATCGAGATAGGACCAAAGTGTCTGAGAGAGACGATGGTTGTTCCAGATGTCGTCGAAGTCGTAGCGCACTCGAAACCGGATGCGCAGCATGTCGAGCGGTCGGGTCGTGACGTTGACAATCGCAGCGATGTCCTGTTGAAGCGGAGGACCCCCTAGCTTGCCGACCCAGCGGTATCGGAGCTGCGCAGACAAGGTGAGCATGCGGACCGGTTCGTAGGTGAGCTGAGTCGCCAAGAGAAACCGCTGCCCGGCACCGTTTCGGTACTCGCTCCACCAGGCCCAGTTCCACGCTGACGTGATCTGCCAGTCCGTGCGCGCGAAAAGCAGAGCGTTGAGCGAACCTGAGGAGAGCTGGCGCCACCCATCCGCCACCGTTCGCAGTCCGATGTGGCGCCCAAGCTGAGCCGTTGCACGGAAACGAAGCCCAGCCTCGTCTCTTGCTCGCAACCCGTCGAGCTCGTCAGGTGCTGAAACCGGACGCGCGTACGGGTTGGCATATTGGGACCCGTAGTAACGCAGGGACACGCCCAGCTCGCTGGTCGGCAGCGTAGTGACGCTTCGAACGATCGCGCCGTACCCGCCTCCGCCATCGGGCTGTGCATCGAAGCTCCTGGCCACTTCGGCAAAGAAGTCCTGCGCGCCGAACCCAATCGCTGCATCCATTCCGACCGCTCCAAAGGGCCCGCCGAACGGCTTTCGTGAAAACTCCTGGAACCCGAGGTCGGCACCTTCGACGAGCCATCTTGGCATCGAGCCGTATCCAGTGATCCCGAGGTGAGCCCGGTCGCTCCAGAAATAGCTTGCATTCGCGCCTGCCAGGCCCTCCGCGTACATCGCGGGCAAGGTTGCAAACCTGGCGGTGCTCGCAGGCTCCATTGCGTCCCCGGTTCGGACGTAGACCGGTGGCGCCAGGCATGAAGGGTCCTCATCCTGGCGTGGGTCGTCACAGGCGGCCGCATCGACGACCTCAATCTGCGGGATGCGGTGTACTTGATATGAACCCCATGCATAGGCCTGTACCCACCCTTTTCCTAGACGAAGCTCTTTCAATCCTATCGCGACACCCGCCAAACGATTCGTCCACGCGTAATCGGGGGTGACTCGCGGTTCCTCGTTGGTCGGGCAGGGTGATTGCGAAAGCTCTCCTGGTGCGCGTCGGCATCGAAGTCCGAGCTCGTTCTCCCGGCGAAGCTCATAGTCGCCGAAAAATCCGTTGGGCGTGACTTGATCCGTGACGTCAAAGGTCAATCGTTGCCCAAAGCCAATGCGATAGGTTCCCGCAATGACCTCCCAGTTGTGGGCATCCCATTCAACATAGAGCTTGGGCACCTCAAAACGCACACGCTCTGGCTCGGCGCTGAGCGCGCGCCTATTCGGATCCCATCGAATACGACGCAATCCGTTTCGCGTGAGGGCTCCGGCGACGCCGATGTCCAAGTTGCGAAGTGACTTGATACGCGCTTGTAGTGCGGATGCGGGTGGCAAGCGGTCGTATTGGCCTGTCCATCGCCCCTGGATCCGCACGAAGCCGTTGGTTTGCGACTTCGGAATTTCCGGATCGCGGACGACCACGAACGCACGAAGAGCGCGCACCAACTCGGCTTCGATGACCCCAGCGCTAGCTAGCTCCTCGAGGTCGTGAATCGCCCCAACGTCAACGCGATAGCCGAGAATCCGATCGACGTGTCGGTAGTCGAGGTTCGGCAGCAGATACAGATCTTGTCGTTCCGCCCGGTTGAGGTCGATGCGCGTCTGATGGAGAAGCAGCAGCGCGTCGAACGATGATTCCGAGATCTGCTCGGTGGCCAAGAGGTCGTAGAGGTCTTCCTCCGTTTCGATGTCGATGAAAACCTCGTACTCAGCAGCGGATGCCCCGCGCGGGGCCATCACGAGAACGCATGCAGAGACGAACGCTCGCCTCAGAAGCACCGAGGATTCGCGAGGCCGGGCGTCCCTAGATCGCCGTCACCGTAGACCTGCGTAGCGTCACAGATACTGCCCAGCTCGTCGATTTGAGTCGCCACGCCTGCTCTTGAACGTTGGTAGCTCACCGAGTCCAGAACCTGATCGCCGACGCTCAATCGAATAGCCTCGTCGCTGTTGTTCAACGTAAGACCAAGCTCCGCGTCGGCCTGTTGGATCCCCCCGTTTTCTAGGGGATTCGCGTTTCGCGCGAAGATCAGATGCGCACCCGCGTCGACTCCCAAGCAGCCTTCGTCCTCGACGGTCGTGCCGCTCGATGTGAGATCCGAAAGCAGCAACCCGTTCAAGTCGACCGCCGCCTCGAACTGGACCTCCACCCATTCTCCGTCTCGGTTGTCGACGCTCGAGGGGTTTGCCATCCACTCGGTGATCGATACTTCGCCTGGCCGCGGGCTGATGATTTCGCGAGGGGTACCGTCATCGAAACACATGCCGGGGCCCAACACCGGGGGACAGCTTGAGTTGGGATCGCCCGGTGTCCCGAAGTTGTCCGTGCGGTACTCGTCTTGCGGTCGAGCCAAGCAGACCTCGTCATTTGAGTCGACCTGCCAAGCGATACCTTCGACAGTGCCTTCATAGTCCACCCGATCGAGGACGACGCCGTCCACCGCAGCTACGATGCTCCGCGCACCGGAGTTGCCCAAACTGAGCTTCAGCTCCGCGTCGACGCGGGGAGCCGCCGCCGGACTCGCCCCGAAGACGACCCGTGCTCCCGCGTCGACCGGAAAACACTCCTCTTGATCGATGACCGCCTTCAACGCGTCGGGCGCTGGCCCGAGCTCGAAGCCATTGAGGTCGGCCTCCGCAAGGAAGAGCGCCTCAACCCACTCGAAATCAGTGTCTGACCCCTTCGGGTTGGCCATCCACTCCGTCACTTGCAACTCGCCCGGCTCGAGCCGATCAATTGCGCGCCTAACCCCGGCTTCGAGACAGCCGCCTGCCGGTTCTTCGAACGCGCAGGGACTGTTCAACGTGCCTGGAGTACCGAAATTACCGGGAGAAACCTCGTCCACCCCTTCCGGGCTCTCGCACCAATGGTTCGCCACGTCATTCAGCTCGTGGTCTGGCGCCAGCCTTCCGTCGAGCTCGAGCGCGCGGCCGTCGGCGGTCCGGTCGTAGCTCATCTGATCGATCAGCATTTCGCCGCAGCGAACCGAAACCTCGGCGTCGGAGTTGCGGAGGCTGCCGAGCGTGCTTCCGTAGCTGTAGTCGACGTGCGGCGGCATCGAGTCGGGCGCCGCGTTACCGACAACCAAGTAGTCACCAGCAGGCATCGAAGCACCAAAGAAGCGGTGCGCCTTTGCGCCCGTTCCGCTCGACCGGCTCGTGATCAAGGTGAGCCCGTCGAGTGGAAGTGGAGCACCACTTGCGTTGAATAGCTCGATATACTCGCCGTCGCCGTCGCCGTCGGTTCCGTCAGGGTTGGCGTGGACTTCGGTGATGACGAGGTCGCCCGGCGCCAAGTCGTCGCACGCGCTCGCGGAACCGAGCTCGTCCCGCCCGCAACCGCACAAGACCAGCACCAAGCACACGACTCCGCGCGCCCCATTCCAAACACCCGCCATCTCGACCTCCCGTCGCTGTGGTTTCGGGTGTTATCGGACGGCGGCTCGAGAGGTTTCGTGGCTTGCGTCAGGGCAGCGACGGAAGCCTGACCTGCTCAGGCTCTTTGACGACGAGTTGAAGCGTCCGGTAGCTGCCTTTTTCGTAGCGTTCCACAGTGCCTCGAACGATGACAGGCTCTCCATTGAAGTCTTCGATCCCGGTTTCGCGAAACACGTCCTTGTCAAAGAAGATCACCGAGAAACCTGGTTCGTCGTCCGTTGCCAAGTTGATTCGAACGAGGCCTTTGAAGTGCTGAATCTTGTCAATGGTGGACGAGATCGTGACCTCTTGGCCCAAGTTCTTTTCGAGTTGCTTCAGCGCGTCCCATTGCGTCAGCACAATGTAGTCGTTCCGGCGATTCGCTTCGTGCTCGAACGCCCGGATGAAGTCGGCCCTCGCGTTCCACCAGGCCTTGCGTTCGTCGTAGTCCCCGTAGCCTTGGGCGCTTGGACTCCAGATTCCGCGCTGGGCCTGCCGGGCCTCGGCCTCGGCGCGCGTGAGTTGGTTGTGAAAGCGGTTCGAGTAGCCGTACTTCGTGAAGTACGGGCTCATCCCGGCGCGCACGCATTCGACGTTGTAGCTCGTCCAGCGCCCGTTCTTCTTAACGAATGCGTATGCAAGCGGGCGTCCGAAGTGCCCACGGATTTCTTTCGGGTCATCGCGCTCCAGTCGCACGACCTCGGCACCTTCGAAGAAGTCCTCGGCAAACTTGGCTGCTTCCTCCCCCATCGGTGTTCCCGGTTTTTGCGGCCGGGCCGCGTCGCCGCGCGTTCTTCTCAGATACCGCTCGAAGTCTTTTGATGCGGCCGCGCGGTCAGCTCTGCTGTGGAACCTCTCCTCGGTGTCGATCGCCAGCAATCGAACGGACCTTTCAACGCCTTCGACCCGAATCGTGTCCCCGTCGATCACGGGTTCGTTCGCCAGCCGATATTCGCCGATCAGCAGACCTTCCTGCTCGGTTGCGTTTCGCGCCTGATCTCTTGGCTTCCGGCGCTCTAGAGGCCCGCTCTGCGCCGCGGCGACGTCGACCTGCGGAACGGGCGTCTCCGTCGTCGTGCCGCGGTCGCAACCCGGGCTCGCCACACAGATGCAAGCACTTGCCACCCAGATGCTCACCCACCACTGCATCAGCCTTAACCTATTCAATTTGACGGTTCCCGGCTAGCGCTTAGAGCTTGATCATCATGAGCAGTCAGACTTCCTCCCGCGCCAACGCCTATGCCGCCCAAGAAGCCGGGGCGCCTCTTGCCCCGTTCGACTACCAGCCCGACGTCCTCGGCCCCCACGACGTCGAAATCGAAATCACGCATTGCGGGATCTGTCACAGCGACCTGCACCTAATCGACAACGACTGGATGACCAGCCAATACCCGCTCATTCCCGGCCACGAGATCGTCGGGAGGGTCGCACAGAAGGGCGAGCTCGTCGATCATCTCGACCTCGGTGTCCGCGTTGGCGTGGGCTGGCAGTGCGGAAGCTGCCTGCGATGTGAGTGGTGCGAGCGCGGGGACGAAAACCTCTGCGCGAGCAGCCTCGAGACCTGCGTGGGTCGGCCGGGCGGCTTCGCGGATCGAATTCGGCTGGACGGCCGCTTCGCGTTTGCGATTCCCGACGCCTTGAGCTCCGAGAGTGCAGCGCCGTTGTTCTGCGCTGGAATCACCGTATATTCACCGCTTCGGCAGCATGCCCGGCCTCAAAGCCGCGTTGGCGTCATTGGCATTGGCGGACTTGGTCATTTGGCGATTCGTTTCGCGCGCGACTTTGGATGCGAGGTGACCGCGTTTTCGTCCACCCCGGCGAAGGAAAGCGAGGCACGGGCCCACGGCGCCCACCACTTCGTTTCGAGCGTCGACGAGCGCGCGCTCAAAGCGCAGCGCGAATCCTTGGACCTGATCGTGTCGACCGTGAACAGCCCTCTCGACTGGAAGCGCTACGTGAATGCGCTCCGTCCCGATGGAGTGTTGTCGTTCGTAGGTGCGCTTGCCGAACCGCTGACCATTCCGACCGGCATTCTCTTGGCCCAACGCCGTTCGGTCAGCGGAAGCCCCATCGGCGGCCGCGTCGCCATGCGCGAGATGCTCGACTTCGCTGCGCGCCACGGCATCGCTGCGCAAGTCGAGGTGCTCCCAATGAGCAAGGTGAACACGGCTCTAGATCGTCTTCGCCGCAACGACGTCCGTTATCGCTTCGTCCTCAGTCGAGGCTGACTTCCCTGCTCGTCTTCAGCTGAGTCGACGCCGGCGAGCCGCCTTGCCAAGCTCTTCTTGAAGTCGAGCTCCATTTGACGCCCGATCTGGATGCGCTGCGCTTGCGGCGAGCCTGCGCCGTGCAGCGATTCGGTCAGGTATCCGACAGCGTTGCGGCCCATGGTCATGTTTTCAATCAGTCGTAAAACGCGGATCCGAGCTTCGGTCGGTACGTCGGCGCGTCCTTTGAGGTACTTGTCGAGAAGGGCACCGAGCTCGGGATGCTTGAGCTCCTTTTCGGAAGGTGCGGTGCTCACCAAGCCGCCGGCCAAGTCCTGGGCGAGCCGTCCCATTTCGAACGGCATCTTGGTGACGTGGTGCTTGCACACGTTCGCCAGCATGTCGTCGTTCAGGTAGCAGCCCGACTTAGTGGCCCGCGCCTGATGTGACGACGCGATGCCTGCGGCGTACATCGTCTCGTTGAGGTGCGTCATCTGAACCAGCTTGTCCTTGATGTGCGAGGCCTTGTCTGCACCGTTGTACTCCGCGATCTGTGCCGCCGCGCCGATCAGCACGTCGCCGACTCCTGTTTTGCAGACATAGCTGCGCCGGTGGTAGCAGGTGAATCGTTCGACCAGCAGGGAGGCGAACTCGTGCTCACCGTCCATGAAGACCTGGTTCCAGGGCACGAATACATCGTCGAGCACGACCATTGCTTCTTGACCCGAGAACTCCGCGTTGCCGATGTCGATCGAGCCGCCTTCCATGCTGCGTGTATCACAGGATTGGCGTCCGTAGATGTAAGTGATGCCCGGGGCATCGACCGGGAACGCTGCGACAACCGCGTAGTCTTTGTCATTCGGCCCGAGTCGCATCGTTGGCATTGCGATGATCCAATGCGAGTTTATGCAACCGGTTTGGTGGGCCTTGGCGCCTTTGAGCCAGATGCCTTCTTCATTTCGCTTGGTGACGTGGACGAAGAGGTCCGGGTCATCCTGCTCGTGCGGCGCCTTGCTGCGGTCGCCTTTGACGTCGGTCATCGCACCGCCGACAACGTAGTTGCGCTCTTGCATCGTTTCGAGGAACGACCTCAGCCGTCCGTGGTACGGAGTGCCGTGCTTCTCATCAATTTCGTAGGTGACCGAGTAGAGCGAGTTGAAGGCGTCCATGCCGACGCAGCGCTGAAAGCAGGTGCCGGTGGCCTGACCGAGCTTTCGCTGCATCATATTCTGTGCGACCAGATCTTCGGCGCTTTGCGCCACGTGCAAGAAGCGGTTCACCCGCTTGCCTGTAAGCGACGACTCGACTGTCGCCACGTCGGGGTCGCGAATCGCCAGGTCGTAGGTCGCGGCCACGGCGTTGATCGACGGCCGGATCATCGGGTGATCCACGGGCTCATCGACTAGCTCGCCGAAGAGAAAGATTCTCAGGCTTCGGCCGCGAAGGCTTTCGATGTATTCGTCGCCTGTCCCGATTCGTGTAGGCGCGTCGCCGTTGCCAAGAGCCATCAGAGGCATCGTCCCTTCAAAGAGTCCTACTCTACCACGCCGTTCACAGAGGATCGCCTACGAGCTCGGCCCGGGTCTCGTCAGCGAAAAACCGGCCTTTCTCGTTGCGAGCAATCCGCCCGAGGGCCACCTCGTGGTCGTGCGTGAAGAAGAGCCGGCCACGCTGCTCGATCAAGCGCGTCAGCAGGTCCGTCTTTTCGTCGATCAACTGCTCCGGGTAGCGGTCGTAACCCATGGTGATCGGAAGGTGCACCCAGGCGCGGCCGGGAATGAGGTCCGCTGCATACACCAGCGGACCATCGGTGCCTGGAATCTCAGTCAACATGAGCCCCGGTGTGTGCCCTTCGGAGAGCCATAGCTTGTAGTCCGCGCCCAGCGTTTCGGAGCGATGCCCTTTGACGACTTCGAGCCGTCCGCTTTCTTCGAGCAAGGGGGGAAGCTCCGGGACGAACGATGCGCGGTCCCTCGCATGCGGATGTTTGGCGCGTTTCCAAGCCTCCCAACTCACCACGAAGCTAGCGTTCGGAAACAAGAGACGCATGGGCTCTTCGGGGTCGTACGCGCTCAGCAGCCCGCCGGCGTGATCGAAGTGCAGATGCGACAAGACGACGCAGTCGATGTCTTGGTGGGAGAAACCCGCCTTCTGCAAATTGTCCAGCAGGACGTGGCGCTCCTCTTGGACGCCGAACCGGTCGCGTAGTTGTGGCGGAAAGAACGCGCCAATCCCGGTCTCGAATAAGATGCGCCGGTCGCCGTCTTCGATGAGCAACGCCCGGCATGCAAGCGGGATGCGATTGCGCTCGTCGGGCTCGACCCACTTGTGCCAGAGCGCGCGGGGAGCGTTGCCGAACATTGCACCGCCATCGAGCCGCTGCGAATTGCCCAAGATCGACCATGCTCTCCGGTTCCCCATGGGCGGACCCTATCAGGCCAGGCCATGTGTTTGAAGTCAGTGCCGTACGACGTACACGTTGGATGTTGCGTGCCGGACCACACGCTCGGCGACGCTGCCGATCAGCCAGCGCTCCATGCCGCCACGTCCATGCGAGCCAACCACGATCAGATCGACTCCGTGGGTTTCTGCGTAGTCGCAGATCGCCTTGGCTGGCGCGTGGTCTGCGATCACGTCGAGCTCGACCGGGACGTCCGAGAGATGCTGATCGCGAAGCTTTCCGAGCTCGGCTCTGTGCGCTGCGTCACCGGTTTCGGATGCTGGCTCGAGAATGGCCTGCGGCGGAATGAAGCCTTGGGGGTCCGAGATGTAGATCAGCGTCACCTTGCTGCCATTTGCTCGCGCGTATTCCCCAACCTCGGCGAGCGCTCTCGTAGAATGCTCGGAGAAGTCGATGCATGCGAGGATATGCTTTGCCGCCATGAGCGAAACCTATCATCTTTCCCAAATGGGCGGCATTTGGAGGCTCGGGCTGGTTCTTGCGGTGATGGCTTCTGGCTTCGTCGTTGCTGTGGGCTGCAACAAGCCGTCGAATACGGGGGGGACCACCGCGGCGACCCCAAGTAGTGAGGAGACCGCACCGCGTCCTTCCCGCCCCTCGCGGCCCGAAATTGCATGTCACCTGCATTCGTGCGCGCCTCCTTACTATTGCAATCGGGACAAGGGCGTCTGCGAGCAGTTGCCATGCGTCCAGAGCCGGGACTGTCCGTACGGCTACCAATGTGATTTCTCGAAGAACGTCTGCAAGTGAGCGCTTCGTTGGATGTAAGCGATGCTAAGTTAGCGCTGCTTACATTCGGCCTGCACGGAAGTAAGCGCTGATAACATCTTTTGGTATGCTCGCGGAATGAGCGGGGAGCAGAAGCCATATCATCACGGCCATCTTCGCGACGCCTTGCTCGAAACGGCGTTCGAGCTGGTCGACTCCGACGGCACCGAAGCGATCAGCATGCGGGCGCTAGCCCGAGAGGCCGGTGTTTCATCCGCCGCGCCATTCCGACACTTCGCAGACAAGAAAGTCTTGCTGGAGGCCGTCGCAAGAAAGGCTGCCGCCGAGCTCGAACGGAAGCTCGACGAGGCGACTGCGGACGGCGACGACGCCCTCACGCATTTTCGAGCGATGAGCGTTGCCTACGTGCGCTTCGCCGCCGAGCACCCGAGGCTTTTCGAGCTAATCCACAGCACGCCGTCGGTGTCCGGCGCCTTTTTGGGCGAGGTCAACGATGAGCGAAGACTGAACTTGATTGCGCTCATCTACGAAGGCCAAAACGCCGGCCTCATCCCGGACGCCGACCCCGAGCTCATCGCCCTCAGCAGCGAGGCCCTCACCCACGGCCTCGCCCGTATGATCGTGGACCGCCACCCCCGAGTCCGAAACCTCAGCTCCGAAGACGCACGAAAACTAGCCCTGGCCGCCACCCACCTCCTGCAAACCGGCATCGGCCTCTCCTAGGGGACAGGGCGAAGAATTTGCGGTGCTTCGTGATCAGAGGCGGAAGCCGATTTGGAACAGGAAGGTTCGGGGGGCGCCTGCGGCGATGTGTCTGGCGGGTAGGTCTGAAGGTGCCGTGTTCGGGTCCCAGTTGGATTCGAAGACGAACTCTTGGGCGGCGTACCGGCTGTCTAGGAGGTTGAAGACCTGGAAGCCGAGCTCGAGGAACCACCAGGACAGGCCGGCGCTTAGCTCGAGGAGGTTCACGCGCGGCGAAGATTCAGAGAAGCGCAGCGGGCGTTCGCTGAGGAAGGTATAGCCGAGGCCGAGCTTGCCGCGCAGTGGGTGTTTACCGAGGGTGACCAGGTCTTCGTGGGCGCCCAGGTCGAGTCGCAAGAGCCAAGGAGGCACGAACGGGATCGGGTCTCCGGATTGAAGTCCGGAAGGTGGCTCGCCGGGCTCGGCTAGGGGCGTTTGGTCGAGGGTCGCTTTCACGTAGGTCACCGAGAACGCGCCGTAGAGCCAGGGAAGGGGACGGGCCTGGGTGTAGAACACGGCGCCGATGCGCGTCGTGGGTCCGATCGGCTCGAAGCGTGCCTCATGTGCTTCGAAGATCAGGTCGTTGTTCATCCTGGTGAAGAAGCCCGTTACCGCGAGCCTGAGCTGGTCGTTCTTGCCGACGCGGGAGCGAACGCCGATGTCGGCGGAATGCACCTTGGTAAAAGGAATATCGTCGTTCTCGATGATCACCCGGGCTTGAGGTGAGCGGAAGCCCCGACCGTAGGCCAGGACGACGTCGAGCTCCTCGATCGGCTTCACCGTGACAACCGCGCGGGGGCCGACGGCGACTCCGGCGGCGGTCCGGCGATAGGGAACCACGTCGTCCGGCGATACACTCTCCTGCCGGTCGGTGACATTGTAGAACAAGACATCGGCGCGGACGCCGCCCGTGACGTTGAGGTATTTCGTGAAATCCCAGTCGAGGTCGAGCCAGACGCCGACGTCGGTCTGGGCGATGTCGGCATCGATCCGCTCTTCGTAGACGCGGCCCTGCGGCGCTTCGACCAAGTTGAGCTCTTGGCCAATCAGATCCACGCGCGCCGCAAGGCCGAGCTCCACGGTTCCTCTTGCCCAGGCGGCAGGCGCGAACTCACGCGTCCGATGGCGCGCATTGCCGCCGATCACAAAGCGCCGGTCGAGCTGCTCGATGAGGTCGCCCGGGGTGTCACCGTCTTCGTCGGTCTCCAGGAAGCCGCTGAAGTTTTCCTTCAAGCGGAAGTCGTGGAACTGAAGCCAGAGGCCAAAGCTCGAGTTGCGCTTGTTCTCTCCACGGTGCTCGCCGGAGAAGCCGAGGATGGTGCTGAGATTGAATCCGTTTTGGGCGCGTGCGGTGTCGAACGGATAGGCGTCGAACCAGCCGACGTCGCCGGCTTGGATGTCATCCAGACGGAGGACTCCCGCCAGGTTGTAGCGGGCGCCACCGAAGCCACCGTGAACGCGAAAGCGCCACTTCTCGCGGCCGAAGCCGTATTGGAACATCGCCGAGCCGTCGATGCCGTCGCGATTCTGGCCAAAGCCGTCGGTCCTTCGCAGCTGAAACGCGCCAAACGTATCCGGGTCACCGCCTTCCGGCGCGAAGATCGCGATTTGTCGAAACGTGCGGAACGATCCCAGGTCGGTTTGCGCGTAGACACCTCGTTGCTCGACGCCGAGGTCGTACTCGATGGTACCCGCAATCGCGAAGTCGCCCTGCGCTGGATCGTACACGCCTTCGATCACGCGGAGCTGACGCACAACTTCAGGGATGATGAAGCCTTGGAAGGTGTACCCCTGCCCGTGAATGTGCGACGGCTGATTGATCGGGATGCTGCCGAGTTTGAACTCGATGTCCTGACCGTGCTCGGAGTCGAAACCACGGAGAAAGAAGCGCTCACCGACCGCGCCACCTTCGGGCTTCGAAGCGTAGAGGCCCGGAACACGCTTCAGGAGATCGTTTGCCGAGAACACCGGCGCGGCGTTGAGAATGTCTCGGCCGATTTCAAAGTCAGCGGCTCCGCGACCCGCACTTCGGAGGCGCTCGGCGTCGACGCGAGCGTCAGTGCGATAGCTGGGTTCAGCGGCAGTGTCCGCGGCAGTGGCAGTGCCAGTGTCAGTCCCAGCATCAGCGTCAGCGTCGGTGGGGGTGGCGGCGCCGGCGTAGGCGCCGGTGTCATCGTGCACGCCTACGCCGGGTTCCTCGAAGTGCACGGCGACCCGGATTCGGCTCGCAACGGCGGTCTCGCCCCGTCTTGCGGGCTCGAATGTCCAGGTTTGTACGGCCTCGACGGCCGCTGCGTCGAAATCCGCGGAAGCGGAGTGCTCGACGACGATGTCGGTGACTTCCGCGTCCGGGGTCACGGTCACCAGCAAGACGACGGTCGGATGCAAGCCCGTTCCTTCTCGTCCCGGAGGGAATCGGGGTGGCGGCGAGTCGAGCAAATGGGGAGGGTGAAGAGCAGCGTCAGTGTCAGCGTCAGCGTCAGTGTCAGTGTCAGTGTCAGTGTCAGTGTCAGTGTCAGTGTCAGTGTCAGTGTCAGTGTCAGTGTCGGCGTCCGTGCCAGTGTCCCGGGGCGGTTCCTCCTGCGCGCAAACCCGTCCCGCTGCCCAAAGGGTCAAGAGCCCCAGCGTGATGGCACACGTACTGTTCCTTCGAATTCTCTTCACTCACTGCTCCTGCCCTCCGCGTGGTCCCGCGGCTTCACGTCCGTTTGATCGACGAACGTCAGGCAGGAGGAGAGGTCTTGGGCGCGATGCGGAATCGAGGCGTGCTTGGGACGACGACGGCGCTGGTGGGCCTGGAATCGTCCAGCAGCGCAGCAACGCGGATGCAGACCTCGGCATCGACCAACGAAACCGCGGCATCCCGTCGGTCGACCGATACCGAGCAATGATCGTGCGCTTCGTCGGAGCCCGCATCGGGCAATCCATTGAGAGTTGCGGTCTTGGAATGCGCGCGCTCCCCCCCCGCATGATCATGAGCGTCGCCGCCATGGACCAGCTCCCCGTGCTTTGCGCAGCGCGTATGCTCGACCAGAAGCATATGAGCACCGCTCGAACCCTGGAGAATCAGCGCCGCCAGGCTGACCAGGACGCAAATGTGCCGAACCATTGGGGATTCAGGGAAGAGCCGCATCGCCGGGAGCATCGTCGAAGGCCCATTATGGGCGTCCTTGTCCGGATATCAATCAGGCGCTCATGTGGGCTGGAGTGCCTCACCCAGCGGGGCTACACCCATCGTCGGTCCTGAGCGCTAGGATCTAATGGGCCTTGAGCCCCTCGCCGTCCGATGTCGCGACACGATCCAACCGAGGTCACACGCCGCCATGTGTTTGCGCAGAAGAGCCTCTCCAAGAAGGAGGAGGAGGCGCGCATCGTCGTGCTTGCAGGCAAGCTGGCCGGCGACAAGTATGCCGTCGACACGGAGCTGACGTTTGGCCGCGGCGAAAAAGCCGACGTGCAGATCGACGACACGCTCGTGTCCCGCGTCCACGTGCGCATCTTCCAACACGAGAACGGGTCGTATTTGATCGAGGACCTCGAGAGCCGAAACGGCACGCAAGTCAATGGAATGGCGGTCACACGGCGGGTGCTCACGTATGGCGACCGGATTCAGATCGGCAGCTCGTTGCTGCTCTTCGCCCATCACGATCCGATGGAGGAGCAGGTCGCACAACGGCGCAAGCTCGAAGCCATTGGAAGACTCGGGACGGGCGTGGCGCATGATTTCAACAACCTCCTTGGCGCGGTGAAGTCCAGCATCGACTTTCTGAACGGGCTCTCGGGCGAAACCCAAGTCAGCGATCCGGATGTGCGCGAAGCGTTCAACGACATTCGTTCGGCCGCCGCTGCCGCCACGGAGATGACCAGCCGTTTGCTCGGATTTGCTCGCGAGGTGGAGCGAACTCATACGGAGGTCGATCTGTCCGAGCTCTGCCGCCACGTCGTACAGCTTGCCCGTCACACCTTCCACCGAGGCATCCGTATCGAGGCGCGCATCGAGCGTGGGCTCAAGGTTAGTGGCGATCGCGGACAACTCCACCAGCTTCTGATGAATTTGCTCATCAATGCGCGCGATGCGATGCCAAACGGCGGCAAGCTCAAGATCAGTGCCAAGAAAGCCGACCCGGTCGACCTCGAGAAGGCGCCGCTCAATCCATTGGTCGCTCATGCGATCATTACGGTTGAGGATACGGGCATCGGGATGGACGACGCGACACGAGAGCGCGCCTTCGACCCCTTTTTCACGACCAAGGGTGACCAGGTGGGCGCAGGGCTCGGTCTCGCAGCGGTATACGAGATCGCGAAATCCCATAATGGTCACATCACCCTGCATAGTGTCCCGAATCGCGGCAGTGAGCTCCAGGTCGTGTTTCCGCTGACCAGCGAGCGCCCCGCGATTCCGACCGAGCCGAGTCTGCCCGCGATCCGGCTTCCCGCGACGCAACTCTTGATCTTGTTGGTCGACGACGAGGATGTCGTCCGCCGAAGCGCCGGCCGTGTGGTCCGTCAGAGCGGGCATCGGGTGATCTTCGCCCGAAGCGGTGAGGAAGCGCTCCGCATCTACGACGAGACCCAGCCGCGGCCGGATCTGGTCTTGATGGACCTCAACATGCCGGGAATGACCGGCGACCAGGCCTTCAAAAAGCTGAAGGAATTGGATGCTGAGGCGCCGGTGGTGTTCGTCTCGGGGTACTGGGATCGCGATCTCGAGCGCGAGCTTCGCAGCATGGGGGCGCTCGGCTTTGTTCAAAAGCCGTACGAAGCTGCTACGCTCCGGGACGCCATCGTTCAGGCGATGACCTCCCAGACTTCATGATCAAGTACATCGGCTCGAAACGGGTATTGGTGCCGCACATCGTGCGGGCCGTGTCGGCATTTCCCGAATCGGGGCGCGTGCTCGACTTGTTTTCCGGGACTTCCCGGGTGGCCCGCGGGCTCAAAGAGACGGGCCGCTACGTGATTGCGAACGATCACCTGGCCTACGCGGCAACGCTTGCACGCTGTTACGTGCAGGCTGATGCGAATCGCTGGCTCGACGAAGTGCGGCGGCTAGTCGCGGACCTATCGGAGGTTGCCCCGGCGCCTGGGTATTTCACCAAGGCGTTCTGCGAGGACGCGCGTTACTTCCAACCGCAAAATGGAGCGCGCGTCGACGCGATTCGTGAGGAGATCGCGTGCCGGGCGCTGCCCGCAGAGCTCGAGGCCATCGCTCTCGTGTCTTTGATGGAAGCTGCCGACCGTGTCGATTCCACGACCGGTGTGCAGATGGCCTATTTGAAGCAATGGGCAGCTCGCGCGTTCAACGAGCTCGAGCTCCGGGTTCCGGCCATTCTTCCCGGTCCCGGTGAAGCTCTCCATCTGGACGCGGTCGAGGCGGCCTCACGTGTCGACGCGGACATCGCATACATCGATCCGCCCTACAACCAGCACAGCTACATGGGCAACTACCACATCTGGGAAAGCCTGGTGCGCTGGGACAAGCCCGAGACCTACGGAATCGCAAACAAGCGCGTCCAATGCAAGGACTACCAGAGCGACTTCAACTCCAAGCGGCGGATTCGGCAGGGATTGCAGGCGATTTTCGACGCTGTGCGCTGCAAGCATCTGTTGGTTTCTTTCAACAATGAAGGACACGTCGATCGTGAAGAGATGATCGCGCTTCTGTCGGAAAGAGGGCGTGTGGGCGTAGTCGCTGTCGATTTCAAGCGCTACGTGGGCGCGCAGATCGGCATTCACAATCCCAATGGCGAAAAGGTCGGGCGCGTGAGCCACTTGCGCAACAAGGAGTACTTGTTCGTAGTCAGCGATCGGCGCGATACCGTGGATTCCGTTGTCCGGTCCATCGAGTCGAGCATCGAGGATGCCGCGCTTGCATCGAGCTCCGCAAGAGGCAAAAGGAAGGGTCATGAATCTGAACGACGTGTTGATTGATGAGGCCAAGCGGGCTTCGATCATCGAGGATGTGTGCGGCTTGGTCGATGAGGAAGTGGGCAAGCAGCGGGGCATCAGCGGTGTTGCCATCAAGGCCGGCTACAAGTTGGTACAAGGCGTGAAGCCCGGTTTCGTGCGCAAGGTCGTGCAGTCCTTGCTTCCGGAGTTCGCTGGCGCGCTCGAGCCGATTCGGGAGCAGGCCGTCTCCGAGGGCCAGCCCATCGGGAGTTACTTCAGCGCGCATACGCAGCAAGTCGCCGAGGCTCTACTCGCGGTTACCGACAGCCGCGCACAAAGCTCCGATCACGGCTCCGTCAAGGGCGCCTACGGCAAGCTTCGAGGCTCTGCCCGCAAGAACGTAGAAAGCGCAGTCCCCGGCCTAGGCAAGATCATCGAAAAATATGCGTAGGCGATATGCAGTACTTCGAAGACATTCATGTTGGGGATGCGAGGGAGTCCACCGAGGACTACGAGCTGACGGCCGAGGAGATCGTCAGCTTCTGCTCGAAATGGGATCCACTTCCCTTTCACGTCGATGCGCAAGCGGCGGCGACCACCCCAGTTGGGAAGCTCTTCACCTCGGCAATTCATTCGGTGGCCATCGCGATTCGGCTTGGGCATCAGATGCAAACTGAACCCGCGGCGACCGTGATGGGGCTCGGCTGGGACGAGGTGCGATTCCAAACGCCGGCCTGCGTCGGCGATCGGCTGCGGCTTCGCGGGGAGGTCATCGAGACCCGCGCGTCCGAAAGCAAACAGGGGCTCGGGATCGTTCGAAGCCTGCTGACGCTCAGCAATCAGCGGGGCGAAACGGTGATCCGTCTCAAAGCGGCGGCGTTGATTCGGCAACGACCGCAGTAGAGCTAGCCTCGGCGAGCATCGCGACCACGGCAGCCCGGGTGCGGTCACGAAGGTCCGTCACTGCCTCTCGGTCTTCGAGCTCCGTGTTCGGGTAGAGAGGCTTGCCGATTTGCACGGTCACGAGGCGGTCGCCTCGGCTCTTGCTCCCGCCTGTGTCGACCTCGTCACGCGACATCAGGGAGAACGTGCCGTTTAGTGCAACGGGTACAACGGGCTTGCCGGCCAAGACCGCCGCTTGAAACGCGCCATTCTTGAATGCCTTGAGCTTGCCATCTGCAGTGCGGGTGCCCTCGGGAAATACCAGGAGTGGCTTGTCGTCACGGAGCACGCTCTCAAATGCTTCGGTGACCGCTAAGGCGGCGTCTTTGCCTTTGTTGCGGTCGACGGGAACGTGCCCGGCCAACCTGAGATGCCAGCCCAAGAACGGGATGTTCATCACCGAGCGCTTGGCCGCCCACTTGAAATCGCCAGGTAGCGCAGCCCCGAGTATCAGGATGTCGACCAGGCTCTCATGGTTGCTTGCGAAGACTAAACCGCCCTCCGGAACGTTGTGTTCGCCGGTCGCCTCGATGTAGATGCGAAGCCCTTTGGCGGAGGACTGACTCCATCTCTTGGCTGCCCAAGTCGACGCAGCGCCTCTCGTCAAGGGGCCAGCAGTCAGCGACACAGCAGACCAGCCGACCGTACGGGCCCCAAACGGAACCCACTGCTTGAGCCAGCGTCCGCGTTCACCCCAGCCCATTTCGCCACCTTTGCGGAAGATTCCCCACTCGGTGCGGACCCAGTCGACCGTGTTCTTGCGCGACATTCCGGGCCTGTTTACCACTCCCGTCGAACCGTGAAAAGGTCCCGGCCCCGGGCTCAGGCCATCGGGCGACTCCGGTCAGCGCGGTGTGCTCCGGTGCGCAGTCAAGAGCGCCAGCAGGGCGTCCGGAGCGTCGACGTGGACCCAATGGCCCGCGCCCTCGATCAAGTGCGCCGAAACCTGTGGATTTCGTTCGGTGATTCGCGCTATCCGCTCCCGATCCCGCGAAGAAAATACCGTGGACCGCCCTCCGATGACCAGATCGAGCGAGCAGTCATCGGGAGGCGCTTCGACGACGTCCCAGCATTCGGTTCGGGCGTAGTCTTCGATGAGCTCACGGATCACCGAGAGGTCCGGTCCAAACATGCGCCCGCCATCGTCCGTTCTGCGAAGATTCATTGCGAGCCACTGCGCGATCACCTCTGGCTGCCCGGCCTCGACCAACGCTTCGACGAAGGTTTCGCGCGACGCCCAGTGCCGGGGAAGGCTGTCGAGTGTTCGCAGCACCTCCGCGGTCGCGCTCGCGTCCTGAATGGCCGAGCTTGGAGACGGAGACGCGTCGATGACCCAAGCCTCAGTGCGTTGGCCTTCACGCGAACGAAGCCATTCCAGAACGATCTTGCCCCCAAAGCTGTGCCCGATGGCGCCTCCAATCGGCAGAGCAAGTGAGCGTTCGAGCGCAGCCAGATCGTCGGTCACCGCCTGTAGGCTGTGGGGCGCCGGCAGTCCGAGGGAGTCCCCGTGCTCGCGCAGATCGACCAGGACTGCGCCCCAGTCCGGCCGTAGCTCCACGAAACGGCGAGCGATGCCCCTCCAATTCGCCCGGCTGCCCAGAATCCCGTGGAGAAACATCATGATTTGGGCTGGGTTCGCCGATTCGGCCGCGATGAGGCTATGGGCAAGCACGAGCTTGGCTTACCACAGATGGCCCCGTGCCCGATCAGCTAGCAGCGGCCGGCGTTGGGACCACCGGGATGAGCTGCATCAGCGCTTTTTCGAGTCGGAGTACTGCGCTGTCGGACATCGGGCGCCGCTTGGCGCGAGCCGATCCCATCTCGAGACTGTCGAGGTAGCCGCGCATCTTTCGCCGCGCCTCGTGGATTCGCCAGGCTATCGTTCCCTCGGTCGTCTCGAGAACCACGGCTGCTTCCTTGTAGCTGAGCCCCTGCAAGGTCGTGAGGACCACCGTCGTTTGAAGTAGTGACGAAAGCTGGTCAAACGATTCCAGCAAAGCGCGGTATCGATCACGGAGCTGAACCGCTCGCTCGGGGTCGCCTTGCGAATCGACTTCGACCGCGGCGACGAGGCGGGGATCATCGATCGGAACCGTGCGCCTTCGCTTGTGGTCGCGTTTCGCGTTGAGCGCCCGGTGTAGCGTGATCCGGTAGATCCAGGTGAAGAACTCGCTCCGGCCTTCAAACTCCGGAAGCTTGTGATAGGCCTTGAGAAAGGCGTCCTGGGTGATGTCGTCGGCGTCGCTCGCCTCGCCGGTCAGATGCAGCGCCAGCGCATACACTCGCGCCCGGTACTTGCGAACCAGCTCATCAAAAGCGGTCGTGTCGCCGCCCTTGGCGCGGGCGACGAGCTCGGCAGCTTCTGCCCCTCGTCGCTGTGCTTCAGATCCCTGTGGTTTTCGCCTCAAACGCCCTCCATCTGTTCAGGACCCCTAAAGGTTACTCACTTTCCTGGTCCATACCCAAATCCGTGGGTTGAATCGCCTAAACCAAGCTGTTACATCCAACCCGCCTGGACTCGAAAGCCCTTGGAATAGTGGGGAATTCTCTTCTGCAGTCCATCCGACACCGATGATTACCGACTGGTTCTACGGCCTATTTTCGAACGACCTCGCCATCGATCTAGGCACGGCGACTACGCTCATCTACGTGAAGGGTCGGGGCATCGTGTCCTGCGAGCCATCCGTGGTGGCGGTCCAAGCCGACCCGCGCGGTGGTAAGCGTGTTCTGGCGGTCGGCAAGGAAGCCAAGGAGATGCTCGGCCGGACGCCCGGTTCGATTCGCGCCGTGCGCCCGCTGCGCGACGGCGTGATTGCGGACTTCGACATCACCGAAGCGATGCTTCGTTACTTCATTGCGCGTGCGCACCACGATCGCCGGACCTTGGTGAAACCTCGGATCATCATCTGTGTGCCCTTTGGCATCACGGAGGTCGAGAAGCGCGCCGTGAAGGAGAGTGCCGAAGGCGCAGGTGCCCGCGAGGTCTTCCTCATCGAAGAGCCAATGGCAGCTGCGATTGGCGCCGGACTTCCAATCACCGAGCCCAGCGGCAACATGGTCGTCGACATCGGCGGTGGCACGACTGAGGTCGCGGTCATCTCGCTCGCCGGGATCGTATACTCTCAATCGGTTCGCGTCGGCGGAGACAAGATGGACGAAGCGATCATCGCGTACCTGAAGCGCAAGTACAATCTCCTCGTCGGAGAGCAGTCGGCCGAGCGCGTCAAGTGCAACATCGGCAACGCGCACGCTGACGGTGATGCAGCAACGATGGAAGTGAAGGGCCGCGACATGGTCGCCGGCGTGCCGAAGACCGTCATCGTAAACGCGGACGAGATTCGCGATGCGCTTACCGAACCGATCAATGCGATTACCGAGGCTGTGATGATGGCGCTCGAACGCACCCCGCCCGAGCTGTCGGCGGACATCGTCGACAAGGGCATCGTGCTCACGGGAGGCGGTGCGCTTCTAAAGAACCTCGACGTGCTTTTGCGCGAGGAAACAGGACTTCCGGTGATGGTTTCGGATGATCCGGTATCCGCCGTCGTGCTCGGCTCCGGCAAGGCGCTGGACCATTTGGATCTGCTCCGTGAGGTGACCATCGCATAGCGCGAGGAGCGAGAACGCGGCGATGAACTACTTTCAGACAATTCGAGATGCCGCCGTCTTGCTTGCCCTGCTGATCATCCCCGCCGTCTTCCTGCGTGCCAATCTCAGAGACCCTTCGGAGCTTTCCTGGCTCGACCGCGCATTAATTCAAGTGAGCGGCCCGGTTCAGTACGTAGCAGAGTGGGCGGCCGACAGCGTGACGAGCGTCATCGAAGAGTACGTCTACTTGCTGGACGTCAAGAGCGACAACGATCGTCTGCGCGCGGAGAACAGTCGACTGCAGCGCGAGATGCGGGTCCTGCGTTCCGACGCGCAGCAGGTCCGAGAGCTCGAGTCTTTGCTGGGTTTACGCGAACGCTTGGCGACCGAAACCATGACGGCTCGCGTGATCGCAAAGGACATTTCACCCTCGTTTCGCGTCGTTCGGCTTGCGGTCGATCAAGGCGAGCAAGCCGGATTGCGTGCTGGCATGCCGGTCGTCGCCAACCAAGGGCTCGTAGGCCAAATCCGACGCGTGTCAGGTCGCTTCGCTGATGTCTTGTTGACGATCGATCCACAGAGTCGTGTCGATGTAGTGGTCGGCGAAGGGCGCGCACGTGGACGGATCGAGGGGCTCGGCGAACGCGGCCGCTATCGTTGCCGCATCCAGTTTGACCGCACCGACGATCGGGTAGCGGTCGGCGACGAGGTCTTCACCTCGGGCCTCGGTAAGAAGTTCCCTGCATCGATCCTCATCGGCTACATCAGCAAGATCGGCGATCAAGAGTTCGGCCTTCACCAGGAAGGTGAAGTGGCTCCCGCGGTGGATTTCACGAGGCTTGACGAGGTACTGATCCTCACGTCCGGGCCCAAGGATCCGGACGCACTCTAGGGTGGCAATCATGCACGGCGTGCGAGCAAGCATCATCATCGTTTTTGTCGCGTTTGCGATGCTGCTGGTGCAATCGGTCTTTTCGAGAGTGCTCGCCCCCTATCCCTTCTCGCCCTATCTGGGTCTTCCTTTCGTATTTGCGCTAGCCACCGCTCCTGGCGTGCGGCCCCTCCGGGGAGCTGCGACGGCGTTTGCGATCGGCTACCTGTACGACCTTTTCAGCGGAAACCCGCTCGGGCTTCACACTTTCCTGTTTGTCGTGGGCTATTTTAGCGCTCGACTCGCCGGCTACCTTCTGTCGTTTCGCGGCATCGTGTTCGAGATGGCGCTCACCCTGGTGCTGACCTTGCTCCTTGGCGGCCTGCTCGAGGTCATCCGGAGTTTCACGCCCGGTGGCATGTCGTGGAGTGGGGTTACGCTGGCCGTCGCGCTCTTTTCCTCCGCAGTCGCCACGGCGCTCGTCGCGCCGATCTTGTTCGCCGTGGTTCGGTGGATCGACCCCGAGTCCGAGCGGGCGCCGACATGATCACACTTTCTCAGCGAAGAGAAGTTGGGGAGTTCCGAAAGCGTTATCGCTGGATGGGGCTCTTCGTGGTCCTGGTGTTCGCAGGGATTGTCGTCCGCGTTGCCCAGGTGCAGCTCTTCCAGCGTGATCGTTGGTCTGGAATCGCTCAGCAGAACATCACCAAGACCCTCGAGCTCCCGCCAACCCGAGGCGTCATTCGAGACATTGCCGGTCGTGTCGTTGCCTCGAACCGGCCTTCTTACGACGTCTACACGACCCCGCGATTGCTCCAGCCCAACGATCTCGATCGCATCGCGTCGCTGATGGCGCTGAGCAAGGAAGAGCAGGCGCTATTGCACGCTCGAATGGAGGAGCTTCCTGCGAGCCGTCGCAATCAGCAGCTCGAGCTCTACAGCGACGTCGATCGCGAGCAACTCGCGGCCTTGGAAACCCACCTCGCGGAGCTTCCGGCGCTCGACATCGTCACCGTGCCCCTTCGCGACTACCCCTATGCCACGCTTGGCGCTCACCTGATCGGCTACTTGAACGAGGTCAACGCACAGGACATGGAGCGCGCGTCCGACCCGAGCGCGTACCGCTCGGGGGATCGAATCGGCCGCAGCGGGCTCGAGAAGCGCTACGAGGCTCTGCTCAAGGGGTCGCGCGGTTTCCGAAGGCAGGTGGTCGATGCAAGAGGCAAGGCGCTCGAAGGAACACAGCCCGACTCGCTAGAGGTCGAGATGCTCAAGAAGCCCGTGCCGGGCCACGAGATCCAGCTGACCATCGACATGCGACTGATGGAGGCGTTCGAACGCGCGTTTCGGCCTCATCCGTCGGGGGCTGCGGTCGTCGTGGACATTCATACCGGAGCAATCCGCGCGCTCTATTCGAAGCCCGTGTACGACCCGAACGAGATGAGCAGCGGCCTCAGTACGAAGCGCTACGCCGAGCTGACGGCTGACCCGTTTCGGCCATTGATCGACAAGACGATGTACGAGACCTATTTCCCGGGCTCGACCTTCAAAGTCATCACTGCCCTGGCCGCTCTCGAAGACGCGGTGGTCGACCCGATGCAGCGCGTCGAATGCATGGGCTCGCTCAAGATTGGCAGGCAGAAATTTCGCTGCAACAAGCGGCACGAATGGGTAGACCTGTACGAATCGGTGGTGCAGTCCTGCAATGTGTACTTCTGGGAGCTCGCCGAACAGGTCGGCCTCGAACGGATCAACCGCTACGCACATGCGTTTGGCTTTGCGGAGCGCACCGGGATTGGCGTCAACAGCGAGGCGAAAGGCTTTCTGGCAACCCGGGAGTGGTACAGGGAGCACTACGGTACATTTCGCATCGGTTACACGCTCAATACCGCGATTGGACAGGGCAACACGCGGGTGACCGTCCTGCAGCTCGCTATGGCGAACGCGGCGATCGCAAATGGAGGCATCTTGTACGTGCCTCAGGTGGTCCAAAACGTGAAGGCACCCGATGGCTCTCTTTCCGAGACTTTCCAGCCGCAGATCAAGAGGGAGATCGGCGTTGCGCCACAGCATCTAGAGCTGATGCGCCGAGCGCTCATCGATGTCGTTCAAGAGGAGTCCGGCACTGCCTACCGCGCACGAAACAAAGATGGGGTGCGGGTCGCAGGCAAGACCGGCACTGCTCAGGTCGTCAGCCGCAAGGGACGTTCTGAAGAGTCGTCGAGCGCCTGGTACCTCGACCGCTCCCACGGCTGGTTTGCCGGCTTTGCGCCTGCGGACGATCCTCAGGTGGCCTTTGCGGTCCTGGTGGAGCACGGTGGATCCGGCGGTGCGAGCGCAGCGCCCATTGCCACCGCGGTCATGCAGCAGTACCTGAGCGAGCCAGAACCTTCGGAGGCGGAGTAACCGATGGCGATTGGCAGAACCTTCCGCGACGACTTCGATTGGCCGCTATTCATCGCAGTGGCGACCATCGCCTTGTTCGGTGTGCTCAATCTGTACAGCGCCACCGACAGCGGCACGACGTCGGATGCGTACGTGCAGCAGCTCTACTGGCTCATTCTAGGATTTGGGGTCGCGACGCTGACGGTGGCCATCGACTACCGTCACTTCGAACGTTACGGCTGGATGATTTACGGCGCGTGCATCCTCGCGCTCGTCTTGGTCTTCGTGCTCGGCCGCAGTGTTCGAGGTTCGACTCGATGGATCGCACTCGGTGGATTCTCTCTTCAGCCGAGCGAGCTCATGAAAATCGGCCTGATCATCGCGCTTGCAAAGTATCTGCACCACGACACCAAGACGGGCGGTCGCACCCTCGTCGATTTGGTCATTCCCGGCTTGATCCTGGCGTTGCCAATGGCGCTGGTCTTGCTTCAGCCCGACCTCGGCACTGCGATGGTGCTCGCGTTCATCTTCGCGAGCATCATGATGTTGACCGAGCTGAAGATGCGCTCGGTCGTCACCCTGCTTGCAACCTTCGTCGTCGCAGCACCGGTGACCTGGTTCTACCTCTTGAAGGACTACCAGAAGGAGCGAATCACCGCGTTCTGGGACCGGCTCGGCGGGACACAAACCGACCTGCTGGACTCGGGCTGGCACACCCATCAATCGCTGGTGGCCATTGGAAGTGGCGGGCTCACCGGCAAAGGGTTCACCCAGGGCACCCAGACCCGTTTTCGTTTCTTGCCCGACCAGCACACCGATTTTCCTTTCCCGGTCTGGGCCGAGGAGCACGGATTTCTCGGGGCGGTGCTCCTGATCAGCCTGTATTTGTTCCTGGTCCTCTGGTCGCTGCGGATCGCCTCTCAGGCCAAGGACCGTTTTGGCGCGGTCGTCGCGGTGGGCGTCGGCGCCATGATCTTCTGGCAAACCGTGGTCAATCTTGGGATGGTCTCGGGGCTGCTGCCCGTCGTCGGAATGACGTTGCCGCTGTTCTCGTACGGCGGGTCGAGTCTGCTCTCGACCATGTTGGGCCTGGGCTTGTTAATGAACGTGTCGATGCGGAGGTTTTCACATTGAGCGAATCGAACCGAGTGATGGCGGGGGTCGTACAAATGACCTCCACCGCGGATGTCGAGGCCAACATGGAGAACGTGCACCGGCTCGTGCGCGAAGCGGCCCACCGCGGTGCCGAGATCGTACTCGTCCCCGAATGCTTTTCTTACCTCGGTCCCGAGAAGGGCAAGATCGGCATCGCCGAGTCGCTCGACGACGGTGGGCCGATTCTCGGCCGATGCCGGGATGCAGCAGCCGACGCCGGCGTCGACGTGGTCTACGGCGGGTTCTGGGAGAAGAGCGAAGCACCGGGCAAGGTGCGGAACGCCTGCATCTACATGCGTGCGGACGGCTCGATCGCTGCGGTCTACCGAAAGATCCATCTCTTCGACGTCGACTTGCCGGACGGCACCAAGCTGCTCGAGTCCCAGACGGTCGAGCCCGGCTCCGATGCCGTCGTCGCCGAGGCGCCATTCGGGACGCTCGGTTTGAGCGTTTGCTACGACCTTCGCTTTCCCGAGCTCTACCGTCGATTGGTCGACCAGGGTGCCATCGCGCTCGCCATTCCAGCTGCGTTCACGCTCACGACCGGCAAGGACCATTGGCACGTCCTGCTTCGGGCCCGTGCGATCGAGCAGCAGTGCTACGTGCTCGCTGCGGCGCAAACGGGTCATCACTACGGGGAACGGCGCTCTTATGGCCATGCGCTGATCGCCGACCCCTGGGGCACCGTCATCGCGCAATGCGGTGAAGGGGAGGGCGTTGCGGTTGGGCCGATTGAGCCTGCATTCGTCGAGAAGGTTCGCCAAGCGGTGCCGAGCCTGAAACACCGACGCATTCGCTAGGTTGGTTTGGGAAACCAGGGCAGCAAGCGGCTCGTGGTTCGTTGATAGTCGGCGTACGTCGGATACTTACGTGCCGAGATCTTTTCCGTCAGGCCGGTCGATCCCTGGAACAGCAACGTGAGGACTACGGCGCCGGCAATGGTCCAGTTGAGCCAGCCGGCGCCCGCTGCGATCGAAAACACGTAGTACGTCCACCACATCGCCTGCTCGCAGAAGAAGTTCGGGTGGCGCGAGTACCGGAAGAGCCCGGTGGTGATGAAGCCAGCGTCCGGCGACTCGCCTCGCGCGATGGCCGCGTACTTTGCCGTCTGGAAACGCCACTGCTGCTCGTCGGCCACCGACTCCCCGATGAAGAAAACGACGAACGCAATTGCCGCCACGAAGTCGAGCGAGTTGAGTGGCGTTCCGGCCAGTTGATACGCAGCGTACGAAGGAACGACGATGAACAGGAGCAGGTAGTTCTGAAACGGTGCCAAGAAGGTCGCGTTGAGCACCTGAAACCAGACAGGACCGATCTTTTCTTGAACCTCTTCCCAACGATAATCCTCACCACCGGACGTGTAGCCGCCCTTGCGCGCGAAGTTGTAGGTGAGACGCGCGCCCCAAAGCACGGTGAGCGCCGCCATCAAGTTCAGGCGCGCGTCGCTGAATCCGACGTAGCCCGCGAAGTGGATCGCGAACAACGGCGGCGTGATCGACCACAAGCGATCGACCCAGGAGTACTCCTTGGTGATCAAGGACAGGACCCAGCATAGAAGCGCCAAGCTGCCCGCCGCCCACAGTGCCGTCGTGAGCGGGTCCGTAGATTTGTAGAGCTCGAGGAGTTGCATCCGTTCCCTATTTAGATTTCGTACAGGACGTCGAGGTAGCGTTCCAAGAGGTCGGTGACGACGCCTTGGACGGGGACGGTGCTGGCGATGCCGTAGACAGGGGCCATGCCGCCTTCTTCGTCCGGGTGTGCCTTCGTGTGCTCGACGGCAGCGTGCAAGTCGTCGAGGAAACGATCGGCGACGCCCTCTTGTGTATGCCGAAGGGTGACCGCGAGATGGACGGCTCGCGGCCTGTGCAAGCCATTGAGGTTCCAGCCGCGCTTCGTCATGGAGTCCATGATGCTGTAGATGTTGAGCGCATCAGAGCCAAACGCGATCACCCAGAGAGGATCGCCGAGAATACGAAGCTCCGAGATTGAGCCGATGCCTTCGCGGATCTGCGCGCCGGTCTCCAAGATGCGGCGGCTCGCATCGAGATAACCGTTCTCCCCCATCGACACCATGGCGGCCCAGCAAGCTGCGCTGAGCGCCCCCGGGCGGCTCCCGGCGAACGTGGGCGAGAAGTAAAGCCCGCCGGGCCAGTCTGCGACTTTGTAGTACTGGTAGTGCCGTAGATCTCGATTACGATAGAGCACCACGCTCGTGCCCTTCGCCCCGTAGCCGTACTTGTGAGTATCGGCGGACATCGAAGTGACTCCGGACAAGCGAAAGTCAAATGACGGAATGTCGTGGCCGAGCTTCTCCGCCCAGGGGAGGATGAAGCCGCCGAGACAGGCGTCGGTGTGAAAGCCGATCCCGCGCTTGCGGGCGAGCTCGGAAAGCTCTTCGATCGGATCGATCACTCCGTGCGGAAACGACACCGCCGATCCAACGATGCAGATCGTGTTCCGGTTGATCGCCTTCTGGGTGGCTGCAACGTCTGCGCGGAAGTCCGGTCCGACCGGCACCTTCACGAGCTTGATCCCGAAATATTGCGAAGCCTTGTCGAAGGCGGCGTGCGCGGTGCTGGGCACCAGCAGCTCGGGAGAGGTGATGCGTTTCGTGTCGCGTGCCCAGTCGCGGTAGCTCCGCATGGCAAGCAGGATGCTCTCGGTGCCGCCGCTCGCAACCGCGCCACAGACCTGAGCGTCCGAGGCGCGTTTGGCGCCGAGCATGTTGGCCGTCATCGAGACGATTTCGGCTTCGTACTTCGCGATGCTCGGCCAGAGGTCCGAGTGGAGCGGATTCGTCTGAGACGTGATCGCGTATGCCTCGTTGAGAAACGCGATGTGATCGGGATCGCCGTGGTACACCGCGCCCGACACGTAGCCGTGCTTCCATCGGTCCGCCTCGCGCGCTTCCAGCGCCCGCAACGTCGCCAGGACATCCGCGCGGGGCTTGCCTTCGGCTGGCAGGGCAGCGTGCGCCTCTACGTCGCCCTCGTACGGCTTCGCCGCTTTGCGGAGCTCACCCATGATCGGTGCGTACTCGGCCTCCAGCCGGTCCTTCACGATCGGAAAACGCTTCGCGTAGCGGTAGATGCGCGCGACCAGCGGCTCGAGTGGGCCGAGCTTGATGTTCGCGAGGTCTTTGATGTCCATTCGCCCTCCGTACCGCACCGCCGTGAGCTTCGCTAGCCCTGGCGACGCGGCTACTTGTTGAGCCGGGTGTACATGGCCGTGTTGTTCTTCTGGATCTCTAGGAACGCCCTGAATAGCTCGTCGTAGATCATTCGATGCTCGCCGTTTGGCGTGTAGCGCTTCTCGACAGGGACGCGCGCGGGGATGTCCTCGACCTTGAGCTTACCGAGGCCCACTGCGGCGACGAAAGCCGCCCCCCGGACGTTGGCCGAAAGCGGGTCGGCGACTCGGTCGATTGGACGATCCAGCACGTCGGCAAAGATCTGGCACCAGAGCTCTGACTTTGCCCCGCCACCGATGAACCGAATCCCTTCGAATGGCCGACCGATGAACGACTCGACCCCGCCCATGAGCCAGCGCGTGTTGTAGCCAACACCTTCCATGACGGCGCGGATCATGTGGGCGCGGGTGGTTCTCAAGGACACGTTCGAGAATGCGGCTCGCAGGTTGTGGTCGGCGACCGGTGTGTGTTCGCCGTAGAGCCAGGGCGTGAAGATCAGCTTGTCGCTACCCGCGGGCGCCTCTGCCGCGAGCTGGTTGAAGCGATCGAATACATCCTCGGGCGCCGGTCCAGGGTCGAGCACGTCATCGCGGCAAAACACGTTGTCGCGAAGCCAGGTCATGCAGGCGCCGGCGGTCTCTTGCTCGTTTCCCACGAAGTAGCGGCCCGGCAGCGCAGAGGGAAGCGACGCCATGTTGTGAATGAGGTCGGTCTTCTTGAACGGCACGTGACAGGTCAGCCAGGACGAGGTTCCGACATAGAGATGTCCTTCGAAGTCGCCAACGGCGCCGGAGCCGACCGCTGCTGCGGGCACGTCCGGCGTACCACCCACGACCTTCGTGTTTTCGTTCAACCCAAGCTCGACCGCGGCCTTGGGGGTCAGCGTGCCGATCACATCGACGGAGCGCGCGAGGTCTGGAAGCTTTTCTCTGGGCAGAGTCGTTTGCGCAAGCAGCTGATCGTCGTACTTGATGTTGTTGATGTCGCGATTGTTGGTGACCCAATGGAGCGCGATCGAGTCCACGGTCGCCACGAACTTTCCGGTGAGGCGCAGGTTCAGATAGTCTTTCGGCTCCATGAACTTGTACGCGGCCTCGTAGATCTCGGGGCGCTCGTGACGAAGAAACAAGATGTGCGCCACCGGCTCTTTGCCCGCCAGGCTCGGAACCCCTCCGGTTTTTCGAAGCCAGCTCTCGAGCTTCAGCGCACCGTAGCCTTGAATCCGAATCAAGCCCCCGGCCACCTCCGGCACGTACTTCGCACCACGTGAATCGAGCCAGATCATCGCCCGTGAGAGCGCATTGCCGTTCTCGTCCACGGGAACGGTCCCCGCCCATTGCGAGGTCACCGCCACAGCGATGACCCGTTCCCTCGGCACGAGCTTGCGATCGGTGATCCGCCGCGTGGCGGTCATGATCGCCCGCCACCAGTCGTCCGGATCCTGCTCGGCGCCTCCGCCGTCGCTGAGAAAGAGCTCGGTCGACTCGACCTCGGAGGCCAGCACCTCGCCTTCCGTCGTGACCAGCGCCACCTTGGGGCCGCTGGTGCCGAGGTCGATGGCCAGGATGCATTCGGGTTCCATCGCGCGCCGAGTCTACTCGTTCTGGAGGTGACGGATAGATGAGGACGATCCGACTTTCACGGATTTCGACAGAAACCGGGGTTTCCTCGGTTCTCAACCGACTCCAGAAGTGTTAGTAACAGCGGGCGTCGGAGGCTGACACCAAAATGCATCTCTCCCCTGGCGACCAGCGCGTGCTCGATTTGGAGGGTTTCGAACGCCTGCTCCTCTTGCTGCGGGATGACGGATTCGAGCTCGTAGGCCCGACCGTGCGCGATGGCGCGACCGTGCTGGACGAGATCGTTGGTATCGAGGATTTGCCGCGCAGCGTCGGCGACGAGCAGAGCCCAGGTCGATATCGGCTGCGACCTCGCGAAGACGACCAGCTGTTTGGCTGGGCCGTGCCTGCGCAGCCCTGGAAGAAGCAGTTCCTGCCGGCGCGGCTCGATCTCGTCCAGATCCGCCGAAAAGGGTCGTCGCTCGAGCCCCAAGATGTGATCTCATCGGCCATTCCTGTCGCAGTGATCGGCGCACGGCCGTGCGAAGTGGCCGCGATGAGCGTGCAGGATCGAGTGCTTCGCGATGGACCACACGCCGATAGCGACTACGCCGCGAGACGTGGAGCGGCGTTCGTGCTCGCCGTGAACTGTGGGACGCCATCTGGAACCTGTTTTTGCGCGTCGATGGACACAGGCCCGCGAGCGAAGGCCGGATTCGATCTTGCCGCGACTGAGCTCATGGAACCGAATCACCGCTTTTTGATCGAGGTCGGCACCGAGGCGGGCGCGCGAGTTTTGGACCGCCTCGAGCCGGCGGCCGCAAGCGACGGAGACATTGCCGCAGCTGAAGCGGTGGTGGCCGGCGCAGCCAAGAAGATGGGTCGAGCCCTCGACACGAAAGGCTTGCCCGAAAGACTGCTTGCGAACCTAGAGCATCCGCGTTGGGCTGACGTCGCCGAGCGTTGCCTTGGTTGCGGGAACTGCACGCTCGCGTGTCCCACGTGCTTCTGCACGACGGTCGAAGATTCGTCGGATCTAGGGGGCGAGGTCGCGACGCGCACGCGCACCTGGGACTCCTGCTTCGCACCGGATTTCGCCTACATTCACGGTGGCAGCGTTCGTCCGACACTGCTCGCGCGCTATCGACAATGGCACACCCACAAGTTGGCGACCTGGGTAGAACAATTCGGGACCTCCGGATGCGTTGGTTGTGGTCGGTGTATCACTTGGTGTCCCGTCGGGATCGACCTCACCGTCGAGGCAGCCGCGGTGGGAGAGAAGAGGGGTTAGAGATGGAGGACTTGGAGTCGATCCTTCGAAAGCATTCGTTCTTGGCGGATCTCAAACCTGAGCACGTGAAGCTCATCGTGGGTTGCGCGAAAAACCTCCGCTTTCGCCCGGGCGAGTTTCTCGCCAGGGAGGGCCAAAGAGAAGCGTGCATGTACCTGATTCGCAGAGGCACGGTCGCAATCGAGACGCACGCCCCAAACGGCGAGACAATCTGCATCGAAACATTGATGCCCGGTGACGTGTTGGGAATCTCATGGGTCACTCCCGCTACGGCGCATTTCGACTGCCGGGCACGGGATACAGTGATCGCGTTTTCACTCGATCACGACTGTCTGCGGCGCAAGATGAGCGAAGACGCGGAGCTTGGATACGCCATCACGTCCCGCCTACTCGACAATACCTACCAACGACTCTCCCGTTTGCGTCTGCAGCAGCTCGATGTCTACCGCTGAAGCCATACGATCCGCGCCCAATGCGTATATCCCGGTGCCGATGCGCATCGGTCATCTGGCTCGGGATATCGATGGCGTTTTCACGTGGGTGCTCGAGCCATCCGAGCCCTTCGCGTTTGCGCCCGGTCAGTTCAACATGTTGTACGCACACGGCGTTGGCGAGGTGCCGATCTCCATTAGCGGAGATCCGAATGATTCCTCGATTTTGCATCACACCATCCGGGTGGTGGGAAACGTGACTCAAGCCCTCGGTGCACTCGAGACTGGTGACGAAGTCGGAGTTCGTGGGCCGTTCGGGAGCACCTGGCCATTGACCGAAGCCAGCGGACAAGACGTGCTCTTCGTCGCTGGAGGGCTCGGGCTCGCCCCACTTCGTCCCGCGATTCTTTCCCTGTTGGCGAGGCGAAGCGAGTTCGGCCAGGTGATCATCATCTATGGCGCACGCTCGCCCGCCGACATCCTATTTCGCAACGAGCTCGAGCGCTGGCGGGGCCGGTTCGACATCGCGCTGGAAGCGACGGTCGACCACTCCGGGGCGGACTGGTATGGGCCAGTCGGTGTCGTGACGCGGCTCGTCGCAGAAGCGGACATCGACCCCGAGTTCTGCCTGTCGATGCTTTGCGGGCCGGAGATCATGATGCGCTTCACCGCCCGCGAGCT